>Ga0302200_10001506_pt1 | contig 21697 bp, 11 predicted proteins | sample II_Bog_N3_1_FD_194585 | JGI IMG/M metagenome (GOLD analysis project Ga0302200, IMG submission 194585) | Peat permafrost microbial communities from Stordalen Mire near Abisko, Sweden - II_Bog_N3_1 | ecosystem: Environmental > Terrestrial > Soil > Wetlands > Peat | place: Sweden: Abisko... | reverse complement strand
AAGTCGCGAAAGTCCAGGCCCATACCGGAGATGAAGGCACCATCCTCGGCGAGTGCGACGTTGGTCTGAAATGCAACTTCTTCAAATTTCTTTCCGAGGTTGTGGAAGAGAAAGTTGTACTCCGAGTCGTTGGTCACGAAAAGATCGGGCTTTCCATCCAAATCGTAGTCGGCAAGGCCCGCGCCCATCCCCTTGCCAACCTGGTCGCGAATTCCCCACTCTTTGGACGCATCTTTGAATGTGCCATCGCCCTGGTTGATAAAGAGCTGGTTGGGTTGTCCTTTGTAAAAGCGCGGATGGCAATAGTCCGCAATTCCACCATCGCCGCCGCAAAGTGGCTTGTCAGAGTATGCCCATTGGAGGTAATTGACCACAAAGAGGTCGAGAAGCCCGTCGTTATTCACATCCACCCAGACTGCGGTCTCAGACCATAGCGGGCCAAATTCCGGATCGATCGACCTATCCAGTCCGGCTTTCTTTGTGACATCGGTGAAAGTTCCATCGCCGTTGTTGTGATACAGAGTGTTTCCGTGAACGCCGGCCACGAAGAGATCCGGAAGGCCGTCGTTGTCGTAGTCGCCGACTGCCACGCCGATGTCGTAGCCAGTTCCAGCGAGTCCGGCCTTTGCAGTTACATCCGTGAAAACGCCATTGCCGTCGTTACGAAAAAGTCTGTTGGAGTATTTGGCCAAAGATTTCTTGAGGGTCGAGATGTCCGCGCCGTTGGTAAAGAAGATATCGGGCCGTCCATCGCCGTTGTAGTCGAAAACGGCAACCCCGCCGGGCATGGATTCGGGAGCGTTTCTTGCCGGGGACTCGCTGTTTTCCAGGCGAAATGGGAGTTTTTTGAGCTCAAACTGGATGGGGGATGATGACTGCGACGGGCTCAGCATCGGAAGGCTTATGGCCCACAAGATAAGGCTTAGGGATCGAATGTAATTGGACAAGGTAAGGTGGTTGCGCATACCAAAAAAGAAGGGGTGGCGGTAAGCCACCCCTTCTCGAATTGTACTCTTCAAAGCGAGCTTAGAAGTAGTACTTTCCGGCAAACTGCATCCACCGGTATCCCACCTTATTCTGGGGTGCGCCAGTTGTTGCAGCGTTTACGTTATTGGCGAGCCCAAAGCCGGTGCTGACACCGTTAAAGCTCAACTGATTGTCCGCGTTGCCCGCCACACCGAATTGCCCGTTGGGGTGGTTGAGCCAGTTGGTTGCCGAGATGCGAACTTCGAAGCGCTGGGATTCCGTGACCTTAAAGGCCTTGAAGATCGCCAGATCGCTGCCGAAGTATGCAGGGTTGCGGATGTACGGCCAGACAAACTGCCCCTGCTGTCCGAACGACGAAGCAGTTGGAGGAAACGGCGCCGCAAAGCAGCTGGGGTCGAATCTCTGACCTACCAGTTTCTTCACGAAGTGCCGTGGATCGCATGTGAGGATAGGCATCAGGTTAGGACCATCACCCGACCCAAACCATACCGAGTTTGAGATAGCCTGCGTCACCAGACCGTCGGGCATGACGAACCATTGATCAGGGTTACCGTTTTTGTCCTTATGTGTGTTGAACTGCGCGTTCATTTCGCCACCCGAAGAAGGCTGATAAGGTGCGCCGTCCTCATAGGTGGTGTAGCCGGAAACCTGCCAGCCGTTTACAGCCTCTCCCAGAAGGAAGTTGTTGTGAATCGGTTTGGGCAGCTTGTAGCTGAACGAAACGTTGAAGGTCTTGGTGTGGTCATATTCCAACGTACCGTAGTTTGCGGCCAAGCTGTAGACATCCACAGCGGAACCGTTGCCGTTTCCGTTGGAAGAACCACCGTCGCGAGTACCCAGGACCTTGCCGAATGTGAAGTTGGTAAACAGGAACAGGTTGCCGGACTGCTTTTGCGCAGCGACCTGCAACGAGTTGTAGTTTGCGTAACCAGCATGGGTGTAGAGGTGAATTTGTCCGTAGTTGTTGAGTGGCCGGTAATCCTGAGCGGTAAGTCCGGTCCCGGTAAGTGGGCTCGGGTTCTCAAGTACGCCCGTTTTAGGATCTGGCTTGAAGTACGCTCCATAGGGAACCAGGTTGGGGTCAGTAATATACCCGTCCGAAATTCCATTCAGAAGCTGGTTGCGGCTCATGCTACCCACATACGAGGCCTGCGCTACTGTATGGCCAGGCAATGCCTGCGCCACGCCGAAGCTCCAGGTGTTCGCATAAGGTACCTTGTTGTCGCCTTCTTTGTCCGCAGTGACGGTCTGTCCTGAGCCCGTCTGATTGTCTACGGTTGGAATTTTCAGGACAAAGGGTGTCGCTGCGGGGCCAGAAACTCCATATCCGGGGCCCTGGCTGAGGACTCCGCCGGTGATGTTGTAGCCATAGAAGCCGTTTACCTGGGCTCCGCTGGATACTGAGAACACGCCCAGCGGTCCGCCCATGGCGGTGCCGCCGTCGTTGTTGGATACCTGATAGCGATAGGTACCAAATCCGCCGCGGACAACCGTTTTACCAGTACCGAAGACGTCATAAGCGAAGCCCAGACGCGGGTTGTAGTAGAACAGATTGCTGCCCCAGCCGGAGAGTGGAACCTTATTGCCGCCGGGCCCGCCCTTCCAGAGCAAGCCTGTGTTAGCCGGAGGGTTGGGAGTGTTGACGTAGGAGGCCATATCGAAAACCTGAGCGCCGCCCAGCTTGTCGTACCACTGACCTTCGTGATCTGCGCGGAGGCCGAGGTTGGCCGTCAACTTCGGTGAGACCTTCCAGGAATCCTGCCCCCAGATGGACCATTGGTGCCAAAGTTCATCAGGCACCGGATCCAGGTTTTGCTCTGTGTAAGACTGGTTGCGGCCCATCAAACGGTCGAGGGTCATGTTGTATGTGGATGAAGATCCCCAGTTCTCAACGTCGAACACGCCTTGGTAAGGACTTGGCTGCCCCCCGTAGGATTGCAGGTTCTCCTGGGTATCCCAGTAGAAGCCAGCCTTGAGCGAGTGGGTCTTGACGATCTTGGTGAAGTTGTCAGTGAACGCAGGGGCCTTGGCTGTCTTGCCAAATGTGTTCTTGCCGTAGATGCCGCCGTCAAAGCCCTCACTGCCGATTTCCGTGATTCCGGCGCTCCATCCACCGGTAAACCCAGGAATTTCATCCTGCGTCTTTCCGCTGAACAGGCTCTGGGCGGGGATGCCGACCGTCGAAGGGGTGACAGCAGACGGATTAGCAAGACTGTTGTCGTTGACGAATTCCGCATACGAGAAGACAAACTCGTTGGTTGTGGAGGCATTGAACACGTGGGTGTAGTTCGCCAGGTACACGTGAGCAGTTTCTTTGCCGCCTGGCTTACCGGGATACGGAATGGTCCATTCCGGCGCCCACCAGATCGACAGAGGATGATTGTCGGTTTCAGTCTGATAGGTATAGGATCCCCAGAGCTTGTTGTTGTCGTTGAAGCTGTAGGTTACCTTGCCAGTCGCTTCCCAGCGATCCGTCGGAGTGACCGGGACGAACTGGTAGTTGTTCCAGCCATTGGTCGCGTTGGGTGTCTCGTTCGCGGGCGGGTTGACCTTGCTGATGGCCAGTCCGTTGGGGTCGAAGTAAGCGCTCAGATTCTGCGGCGTTCCCTTACCGTATCCGCCCCAGGGAGAATTGGCTTTGCTGCAGCCCTGCCAACCGTCGTCTGTATTGCAAGGCATCGTGTAGGCAGGCGCGTAGGCACCGGAGTTGTCGGACGGGTTGTAGACGCCCGCCGGGAGGCCGGTGTCGGTGAAATCGCCGCTCAACTGAGCCGCCGTGGGAACGTTCATTTCCACCGGCGCGTTAAACGGGTGCTGAATCATCTTCTCGTAGCCGCCCCAGAAGAACAGCTTGTCCTTGTTCTTGTTGAAGCCAGGGAACGAGATGGGACCGCCCACATTGCCGCCGATGTAATAGAAGCTCTGCGGGGTAAGCGAGTTGGCGTTCCCTGCCGATATTTGGGTCGCTTTGAGGTACGCGTCGTTGGCATAGCCTACTGCCGTGTTGCGGGCGTAGACGTAACCTTCACCGTGATACTTCTGGCCGCCGCTCTTGCTGAAGGCCTGCAGAATGGCAGGGCCCTTGGCATACTCCGCGCCGTAGGAGGCAGACAGAAACTTGACGCTGTCGACCATGTCCTGGTTGATGTTGGCGATCTGTGTTCCGGCGTTACCTGGATCAACCAGGTTGGCGCCGTCGAGAATAAGGGCGGTTGAGCCGTAAGGCTGGGTGCCGTTTGCCGAGAAGTTTCCGGCAGGGCCGTTGTTGGTGCCGGTGGTCTGGCTGTTGAAGGCGGAACCCGCGCTGCCACCATTATTGAAGGTGACACCGGGCATCATCTTGATGAGCTCGCCTGCGTCGCGTCCGGTCAGAACGGCGGAATCAACGAGTTCGTTGTTCAGCGTCGAGCTGATTTCGGCGTTATCCACCGGAACTTCAGCATCAGCACCGGAAACGACCGTGACAGCCGTAACGTCGGAACTGATTTTCAGGTGAATGTTAGGAAGCGTACGGGAATCGCCCTGGTTCAACAGAACCCCGGTTTCCTCCCAGGAGGCAAAACCTTTCGCGGAAATCTTTACCGTGTAAGTGCCAGGTATCAAGGCAGGTACGGAAAAGAACCCTGAGCTGTCGGCCTTTGTGTCGCGCTTATCGCCAGTGGCGTCGTTCACGATCAAAACGGTTGCGCCCGGAATTCTGGCGTCCGTTTGATCTGTGGCGGTACCACTGAGTGTAGCGGTCAGTTGTTGGGCGTTGGCGATGGAAAAGGACAGAACCAAGACTGGTATTAGCAGCCAAGGTATCCGCCGAATCCAGCTGCGCATCGAGTTCGAACTCGGTGCCACCTTTTGAGCGGTATTCATAGTTGGTGTTGCCTCCTGAATGCGTTCCTGTTGCGATCCCAGCGACATACTTCCCCGGTGTGCCGGGCTAGCTGTCGTCGGAAAATCGATTTTTTGATGCGGGATATCGTTATCACACTGAATATGCGACTCGCAAGTTATTTTTTTTCTGGCAGACTCATCCTGGCAAATCGCATTTTTATCTCTTTTATTTACAAACAGTTGCAGTAAACAGGTCCACGGGGTCTATTTGGCGTCGGGTGCCCGAATTTGGACTGCTTGAACGTTTTATTAAAATCTTGAGTTGCCTGCATTGAGGCGTCGGGAAAAACGGCATGGAGCAACCATTTCCTCTATCCCTTCTGTCGAGCTGGAGGCCGAGAAAAAGGCCGGCCAGGAACAATTCCTTGCCCTTCCACGATAGTAATCAGCCGGTTTGCCGCCACCCCCTGGTGTTTCTCCACGATTCCCGACGGCCAGCGCACTTCGATGTCTGCGGATGTCTCCGAACCCAGGCCGAAGTGCAGGCGCGGGTCGTTGGCTGAAACGTAGCTGGACTGGCTCAGGACCGCCTGCGACTGCACCTTGCCCCCATAGCGCGCCAGCACGAGTGCTCCTATAGCGCTGCGGTTGCCCTTTGTCCCTTCCAGCCGGACCTTGAGCCAGTTGTTTCCTTTCGGGGCATCGTTTCGCAGCAAGGAAGGCGGTTCATTCTGGTTCATGATGAGAATGTCGATGTCGCCGTCATTGTCAAAGTCTCCGAATGCACAGCCGCGGCTGACGTGGCGCGCGTTTATCGCTGGACCAGCCTCATCTCCCAAGCGGGCGAATGTGCCGTCCCCTCGATTGCGAAAGAGAATGCGCGGGTTCTTGTAGGGAAACATTGGATTGACGCGTTCAATTTCCGGATAGATGTTGCCGGCGACCCAAAAGAGGTCGGGATAGCCATCGTTATCGAAGTCAACGATGCCGGCGCCCCAACTGACGAACTGGCGAGCGCCCGCAATGCCTGCAGCGGCTGCCTGGTCTTCGAACTCCCCTTTGCCGGTGTTGTGAAAGAGGCCGGTGGGCTGGAACTGAAAATGCGTCTTGATTATGTCGAGTTGTCCGTCGAGGTCATAGTCGCCCACGCCGATTCCCATGCCGGATCGATCCTGACCATCGGGACTGATGGCCACGCCGCGTATGAGACCTTCTTCGCGGAATGTGCCGTCATGGTTATTGAGCAGCAGCAGGCTGGGCGTGGTGTCGCAGGCAACGTATAGGTCGGGCCACCCGTCCCCATCGGCATCGAAGGTGACCGCGGTGAGCCCGTAGGAATCACGGATGGATGCGATGCCTGATTCTTTCGACACATCAGTGAACGTGCCATCGCCGTTATTCCTGAAGAGATAATGTTGCGGATATTTGAGACCCTTGGGACCGCAAGCGACTGCCACGTCTTCGAAGCTGCAATTGGGTATGTCGAGAGATGGTTTCGCGGCGTGCGCCAAGTCGATATCGACGTAATTGGAAACGAACAGGTCCAGGTGGCCATCGCGATTGTAGTCGATGAAAGTGCATCCTGATCCGAAGTGCGTTCCAGGCTGCAACAAGCCGGCCTTCGCAGTTACATCGGTGAAGGTGCCGTCGCCATTGTTGCGATAGAGCTTGTTCTGTCCGTAGTACGTGACAAAGAGATCTTCAAATCCATCGTTGTTGTAATCACCGATGCAGACGCCTACACCCCAGCCGGCATCGAGCAGGCCAGCCTTTTCCGTGACATCCGTGAATGTGCCGTCGCGATTGTTTTTATAGAGCCTATTCGATGCGCCGGGTGGAATGCCCTCGAGAGTGCGGCCGCCGACGATGAAGATGTCCATCCATCCGTCGTTGTCGTAATCGAAGAAGGCGCAGCCGCCGCCCATCTCTTCAACGATGTATGTTACTTTGTCCGGATTGCCGTAAAACATGGTCTTGCTGAGTCCGGCGATGTTTGCAACGTCGGTAAATTTCGAAAACGGCTTGGGCGCGCTGGACGGTGCGGCAGATAGGGAGTCTGGAATTAATGCGGAAGCGCACACTGCTGGAATGGTTTGCAGCAGACTCCTTCGTGTCCAGCGGAAAGTGGGCGGAGAATTCTTCATCTTTCAGTTATCAATTCTGCCACCGTTAAGGCTTGGCTTGCTGAGCGGCCGGGTCATTCGCAAGCTGATTGTTGAGCCTGCGTGCCTGTTCATTGGCGGGATCCAGTTTTAGCGCGGTTGCCGCTGCGTCGCGTGCTTCAGGGAAGTGCTCTTCCGTCGCAAGCGCGGCAGCCAAATTGATCCACGCATCAACCCATCGGGGCGCAGCATGAACAGCTTGCTGAAAATGCTCAACGGCTCCGGCGGCATCTCCGCTTCTTTCGAGTAAATAGCCTAGCTGTTTCTGTGCGGGCGCTAACTGGGGATCGAGCTTCACGGCTTGCTCGAGCTGAGCACGTTCGCCTTCGAGGTCGCCTGTCTTGTGGAGAGCGACAGACAATTTGAATTTGTATCCAGCGTTGTTGGGTGAGACATCGCATGCCTGGCGGTAGTGCTCGATAGCATCCTTGACGTTGCCGGCAGTGAGCTCGGTGTCGGCCTGGGCCGCACGCGATGCTGATTCGAGGGCGTCATCATCGGCCTTCTTCAGGTCCTGATATTTCTGAAGCTCCGTGGCTGCCTGATCGCTTTCGCCAAGCCCATGCAGAGCCATTGCGAGTTCGTAGTGCGCCTTCGGATCCGTGTCTCCCAGGGCAATCGCTTTCTCCAGGTTTTCTTTTGCTTCCTTCCATTCATGGAGATTCACGAGCACAACGCCGAGATGGTATCGGGCATAGAACTGATCGGGCTTGAGAGTCACCGACTCTTCGAGGTGGGCTTTTGCTGCAGTGAAGTCGCCCATCTCGTGGTCTACCACGCCATTCAGATAGAGGACTTCCCAGTCGTGTGGCGTTTGAGCTAGCAGCTTGAGGCCGAGAGGCCGTGCGAGGTCATTGTGCTCCGTCAATACGAGAACGCGCAGATAGGGAAGCTCGGCGGCGCGATTGCCGGGATGACGCGCTGCCATGTACTTCCATAGCTTTGTGGCCTCGAGATAATTTCGTTGCTTGATGAGGACCACCGATTCCGCATTGGCAAGGGGGATGGAATCCGGAGCCATCTTCATGGCTTCAAGCAGGACGGTGTTCGCGTCGTTCAGATGGTTGAGTTCAGCGAGTGCCTCGGCGAGACGAATGGTGAGCACTTCTGTTCTGGGGGCGTGCTCCAACAGGGTGGCGACGCCGACATAATCTTTGCGGGCGAGGAGGGCTTGGCTGAAATCATCGAGAGCGATGGCGGATTTTGGATCGATGGCGAGGGCCTTCTTCCATTGCGCTTCGGCCTCGGCAGGGTTGCCGGAATGCTCATAGAGATTGGCGAGAAGAAGGTGCGGCTTGATGACGTCCGGTTGCAGGCGCGCTGATTCCTGCACGGCGGAAACAGCCGCGGATTCATTGCCTGATTCTAATAGTGCGAGGCCTTCAAGGTAGTGAAGTTGGGCGGAGTTTGGATCTGATTTCTGGGCAGTTCGGAAGGTGTCGAGAGCGCAATCAAACTGCTTGTGGGCGGCGAACCAACTGCCGAGCTGAATGGCGTTTTCCGTGGTGGGCTGGGCGCGGAGTTTGGCGGTCAACTCTTGCGGGGCGGTGCAGGCGGCGTGAGCTGTGGCCGCGAAGTAGAGGCAGGCAGTCAGCAGAATTCCCTGCGTACACGGTCCGCGCTGGATGCCCATTTTCACTTCTCTCTCCGGCACTCAGACTACAACAATTGAGTCTCTGCGGTCTTCGGGGCGGCATGGCTGAGGACGCGGAAAACGTGCTGCGAAAGGTTCAATGGGAGGGATGTTCTACATAGCTGAACAGGTGGCTTGAGAGGTTACGAAAGCATCGAAAAGGTCGATTCTGTGGTTGCGACTCGTGGAGACCTGTACCTTGCGGGCAGCCTTTTCTAGATGTTTCGGTTGCAGAGAGTTTTCCTTTTCGAGGCAGTGGGTTGTGGAGAAATTGTCATTTCTTTGGGAAACGCACTGATTTGGCACGGGTTTAGTGGTTAACCTATTGATAACGCATTGTTTATTTCGATTTTGTTTGCTGTGCGGTTGTGCGTTGGAATGCGTTACGATTCTGTCGCCTGGGCGGCGCGCATAAGGGTGAATCGCGGCGACCCTCCGGGGCGCCCAGGTTGTATTCGCATGGTGACCCGGGGTTCTCATCCGCCTTGCGGCGGACTTCACCCCGGGCTACTCTCGTGGCCTCCCTCCAGGAGGCAAGGCCGTGCGCTGGTCTGCCGTATTACTTTCCACGCTCGATGCTGGCTCTGTTCCCACGCTGGTATGAAGCTAGTGGACTAAGTCGGCTACTACTTCAATCTCCTGCTGGTGGGTGCTGCCGGGGGTGTCGATTGATCCGAGGACGAAGGGCTTGCCAGGTGTGAGGCTGGCCGTTCCGTCAAGCACGGTCTGGGTCAGTACGGGATCCTGAGAGCCTATGCCGGATTTCTCTTCGGCTACATTTGATTGTTCGATCCTGGAGCGGAGCCGCACGACGCCGTCCGCGTAGGCATCGACGCTGGCTTCGATGTTGAGGCCGACATCCTGATACTGCAGCTGGGTGGTTTGCGATGGGGTTCCTGCTTCGTAGGTGCCGGTAACGATGGGGACCTTGCTTCCCTGCTTGAAGGTGGTCTTGTCTCCCGAGGTGACAACGAGAGCAAAGTGATGTGCGTCAGCATGCTGTCCACTCCCGGCGTCATGGATGGTGAAGGTGAGGCGGTAGACCCTCTTTGGACGATCGAGGTCGGCGCAGATTTTCTGCGCAAGTTGAACATCCTCCGCAGAGCCTCGAATGGTGATGGCGTTTTGCGAAGGTACGCCGTAGATCCTTGCCTTCCCAAGCATGTTGCGCAGGGCCGTCTGCACGTCGTTCCGGTCGTTTTGTTGTGTCAGGTTGACGAGGTAGATGGTCTGATAGGTTTCTGCAGTGGCTGTTGAGTCGGTGGTCCTGGTGTCTGCGGGTTGCGCATGGGCGTATGCGGGTTGTGCAAGCAGGAGTGCCAGCGTGATTCCGCACAGCAATTGGGCGCAGGTCGTGATCCGTCTCGCGGTTGGGTCACTCATCGATTTCATTGGTTGCCTCTCGGAGTTGTCGGTCGGAAGAAGAGTGGGGGCCGTGTGCTTCGAATTGAGGGCCCTTCTGTGAACAAGACGCGCGGCGGGCGGTTCCGCTCAATGAATTGCTGCTATCGGGTTACAGATGGGCATTAGAACCCTTCCGCGACTGCTTTTTAGAGCGACTGTGCCGGAGGGGTCATGTGGAAATATTCCGGTGTAGGCGTCTCGATGTGATCGATAACGAGAACCTCAACCGGATCTGTGGCGCGGACTAACTTCAGTCCAAGCTGCTCCTCGAGAGCCTTGAAAATCGAAGGGTCGCCGCCCGCGCCGGTCTGGCTGTCCGAATTCCACTTGAGCTCGTAAAAGAATGCCTTCGTCCCCAGTCCCGTCTTGTCGATAACGACGCCGCCTGTGGGTCCCGCGAGCTTGTTGGCGAGGTCGTCCATCGTGCCGTAATTGTTGTACCAATCTCCAGGGCTAAAGAAAGATGACCCTTGGTGGCGTTCAAGCACTTTCTCCGTCAACTTCAGTCCTCCTTTAGCGACGACCAGCTCATAGACAGGCGTTTCGCGGGTTTCGTAGTGCGCTTTGAGTTGATACCGGTCGGCAAGAACCGCTTGCGTCATCAACCGCTGTTGTCTCAACTGCTCGTCCATGGGAAGCGTCTTGAATGTCTCGTACTTTTCTAGATGCATCTTGGTGTATAGGTAGTACCGGTCGGTCTCGGCCCACCCTGGAAAGCCGGTTACCTGGTGCATGCCAACGCCGTACGCGTTGGCAATCAGGTTCAACGACGACACGTTATAAAACATCCAATCTTTGGGGCCATTCCACCACAGGAAACCCTCACCGTTATCCTCGGTGGCATCGGGATAGAACATGACATTGTCAAAAGCCATGGGCGCTGGTGCGTCCCCCTGAGTTATAGGGGCATTTGAAGGCTGCTGACAATTGGAGGAGACACCGGCATTAACCAGGCAGGCGACGGCGAACAGGGCGCCGATGCAGGTCAATCGGTTGGAACGGGTAAACATGCGCATTAGGCTCACACACCTTTCTGAGTGAACTGATAAACAGTCATTGCCTTGGTCAACTGGGAGGGGCGCAGTTAGCACAGTTTCGGAGCGGGCTCCCGTATTTTCTGGATCGAAATGACAGACGCGACAATTGCATCGAACGTTCGAACCACAGCATGAGGTAACTGACTTCGGCCGTGGATGGATGGAATTACGCACGTCGAGCGATACCTGAGGCAACAGGACCTGCAGATGTGCCCGACGCAATTGATTGGCTCTATCGGAATACTGAAGACATGCCGTGTTACAAAGCACCTGAAAAGAACAATCCTGGTCGGTCTGCAACAGCGCGGGCGAGGACGCCCACACGACAGCCGATCTGGAGATCGGCGCTACGGTTTCATCTCCTGGGGGTCGGCTCCGCCGGTGGACGACTGATACAAAGCACCCGCGAGTTGCAGCAGGGGCGAGAGAAACCTTGCACGGCTCCTGCGGGCGGCATGGACGGGATTGGCTGCATCCCATATTCGGGTTGATGTTTTTATATTGGGTTGATGTTTATGCGTAGACGATTGAAATGGCTTGTTGGCTGGGCGGCGCTTTGGCTGTGCGTGGGAGGCACACTTGCTGGAGGCCAGAGTGCTGCGCCGAGTCAGCAGCCGGCGGCAAGCCAGCCGTCCCCGGCAAGCGAGGCTCCTGCGCCTAGCCAGCCGCCTGCGCCGGGGCCGCTGCCTACTAAGCCGGTGCCGGTGAAGGATCCGCCACCTACTCCGATTGCTGTGCAGAAGGAGGAGTTGGGGAAGCCGGCGTGGGATCCTGCTTGGGACAAGATTGTGGAAGAGGCGCTGCCGGCGGAGATGCTTTCGTCGCGAGTGGCGCGGGCGGTGAAGCCGTTCTGCCCGCGGTATGCCTGGATGAACGATACGGACAAGCGGGCTTACTGGGCTTACTTTTTTCAGGCGCTGGCGGGCGCGGAGGCAGGGCTTGAGCCGACGGCGGATGCGCGGCACTCGCAGCCGGAAGTGGCGATTATCGATCCCGTATCGAAGCGGAGAGTACGCAGCGAAGGATTGCTTCAGTTGACCTATGTGGACGCCAAGCGGTATGGGTGTGACTTTGATTGGAACAAGGATAAAGAGCTGGCAGTGAAGGATCCGGCCAAGACGATTCTGCAGCCGAAGAACAACCTGCAGTGCGGGATCAGGATTCTGCATGCGCAGTTGATTGACAGGGGCAAGCCGCTGGCCTGGAGGAAGAGCTACTGGTCGACGCTGCAGCCGCGGAATCCGACATTCAGATTGTTTGTGAAGCAGATGACGAATGTGCCGGATGCGTGCGGGGCTACGCTGCTTAAGAAGAAGGAGACGGTGCCGGTGATGCGGGAGGCGGCGAAGTTGGAGGCGGCGGGGACGGGGGCTGGGGCCGACGCGGCTGGTACGAAGACTGCCGGCGCGGCTGCAGGCGCGGCGGGGACTGGTACGACCGCGGCGGGGGCGACGGCGGCTGGGGCGCATTGAGCTCGATGACGATTGGAAGAAGCGTTTGACGATTGAGAAGCCCGCAGGGGCTAAAGCCCAACTCATTTCATGGGATTTTTCGGCACGACTGAAGTCGTGCCCTGACGCTTACCGCGACGCGGGATGAGCCCTCAAAAAGAAGATGCAAACCGTCTCGCGGGGCTAAAGCCCAAATCTTCTTTCAGCATTTTTTGGCACGACTGAAGTCGTGCCCCTTCACACATCGTCAGGAGGTTGGATGTCGTCAGGAGGTTGGATGTCGTCAGCGGGTTGGAGTTGGTCAGCAGGTTGGATGTCGTCAGGAGGTTGGAGTTTTGTTGCGGGAGCTTAGCGCGGGGCGGGGGGTTGGTCGCGCTGGGATTCGTAAGTGGTTAGTTGTTCGCGGAGGTGGTTGGCGGACTCGTCGTCGTGTTGGGCTACGGCTGCGGCGAGGGCCTGGCGCAGGGCTTGAATTGCTTCGGCGGAATGGCCGGTTTTTTGGAATGCTTTGGCTAATTCTGCGAGTGGGCGCCAGTTTGTGCCGCGACTCAATTCAACGGCTTTCTCCAGCGGGTCGATGGCTGCGGCGAAGTCTCCTCGCGACTCAAGGACAACACCTAAATTGAAACGGAATTCTGCTGAAGCGGGGGCGAGAGTAATTGCCTGCTGCATGGCGATGACTGCCTCGCCGGCGTGGCCGTTGATGTCGAGCGATATGGCGAGATGGTCAACGAACGTTGCGTTCTTTGGATCAAGTGCAGCGGCCTTGCGGTACTCCTCAAGCGCTTCAGGCTCCTGATCGTTTCCGCTAAGTGCGGTGGCAAGGACGTAATGAGTTAGAGGGTCTTCGGGGTCGCGTTCAATGGCTTGGTGGAAGGCTGCGATGGCTTCAGGGATCTGGTTGTTCTGAAGAAGCTTGAATGCGACATCGAAGAGGCGGTAGAACTCGGTGGCCTGGGGATCGATGTTGTCGAGTCCGCCCTGAGCGATGTTGACGAACTCGGGAATGTTGACGGCGCGATTAGCGGCGGTGGTGTTGTCGATGATGATTGCGGGCGAGTCGTTGCCGTTGTCGTCAATGTGCGTGAGCATGAGTTGCGTGTAGGGACCGCGCGCCTTGGATGAGAAGGCGAGCCAGCGGCCGTTGGGCGAGAACGTGTGCCAGGAGTTCATGAGTGAGGTGTTGCAGGTCATGAGGCGCGGCTTGCCGCCGGCGAAGGGAACGATGAAGAGGCGACTGTCGGGGCGCATGAGCAGGCCGTTTTTGTTTTGAACCCAGACGATCCAGCGGACATCGGGCGAGACCTTGGGAAAGTCGTTGCTCATGCCGTTGGCAGATGCGCCTTCGACGGGAACGGCTTTGCCTCCGCGGCCTTCGTTGAAGGGGATTTTGTAGAGGTCGTACTGGATTTGCGTTTCGTTGGGGTCGTTGGCATGGAGAGGCTTGGGAACGCCTGCGGGATAGGGATCTCGGGCGAGGGCGCGGCTGAAGATGAGGTACTTGCCGTCGGGGGACCAGAAGGCGCTGGTCTGGACGTATTGGGGATCGTCGGCGCCGGGGAGGGGGCGCATTTTCTGGGCCTGAGAGTCGTAGAAGGCGAGGACGCCGCGGGTTGGAAAGAAGACCTGGCTGAACTGGATGTCGGGATAGTTGGTGCTGTAGAGACGATCGAGGATGCCGGAGGCGAAGCCGGGTTCCTTGTCTTGATTTGTATTGGTGTTGTCGGGCGGGCCGATGGATGTGACAACGAAACGACCGTCGGGCGAGACCTGCGACATGAAGCCGAAACGCTTGACGGCGGGGGCGGAGATCCCTGCCCCGGAGTTGACTTGAAACGCGCTCCAGCGGATGACGTTTTTGCTGGCGATGGTCATGTTCTTTTCGACCGGAACTAACGCGTAAAGGCCTTTGTCATTCTTGGGCCCGTCGAGATCGAGGCCGAAGGTTTTGCCGTCGCGCGAGAAGGAATGGCAGTTGGCGCAGGTGGGCAGGTTTCCCATGACGATGTGGCTTTCGGCTTCGGCGAGGTTGCGGATGCGCCACTGGATGAGCGGGATTGCTGAGGGCGCTAGTGGCGCGATGGGGCCGCGGTCAGAGGGCGATGGAAGGAGCAGAGGGACGTCGCGATAGAAGACTGGGGCGGCGACGGGATCTGCTGAGGTGGTGATGTGGACTTTGGCTGTGGATGCTGGATTTGTGCTGGAGTCGGCGTAGCCGGTGATGGTGATGGTGGCGGGGGCTTTGACGGAATGCTGCTTGATGAGGGCCCAGGTGGCTGTGTCGGGACGCCAGGTGTGGGTTGTGGCCTGTTCTGGTGTGAGTTGAATGCCGGGGCCGGCTTGGGGGTCGAGGTAGCCCATCTTGAGGAACGGGCCTGGGGTTTCGATGCGGAGGGGTTTGGTTTGGTCGGCGAAGGTGATTTCGATAGTCCAACTTGTTGCGGATTGCTTGGGGTCGTGCCAGAGGAATTTGGGTGGGGTGATTTCCGGAGGGAAGATGGAGTTTTCGAGGGGATAGTCGATGGTGATGTTTGCTGGCTGGGACTGGGTGTCGCCGTGGACGGGGATGGGCTTGAGGATGGTGGATGCAAGGCAAATGAGAACTGTGCCGGCGAGGACTGCCAGCAATCCTTGAATGGAGCGTGTGGTCATTGCCTTCCCTGTCCGGCGCCGTGTGAGTGGCGTTGCGGATGGGCGAAGTATGGCATAGTGGGGCGGATGGGTTGGTGATGCGGCTCACATGGGGGATCTAAGTAAGCGCCCGAAAGAAGAAGATCCTTATCGAGCATCGATCCTTCCCGCCTTTGCGCCAGGAAAAAGGCGCAAAAACGGGGCACGGTGCTTTATTGGCTGGTCCGGCCACGGTTCATTCCGATCTTGAAATGAAACACGAGTCGTGACGGTCGAGATGGCACGTATCAATAAAAAGCTAAAAACGCGTCAGTGACTATTCGGGTTTGGCGGTTGGGGGTTCGCTTTCGAAGCGGCCTAAGGCGTCGCGGACGTTTTTGGTGAGTTGGTCGTCGTGGGACTGCTCGGCCACGTCGAGGGCCTGATGCGCGGTTTGAATGGCTTCGGCGGAGTGGCCGGTCTTGTCGTAGACATTCGCCAACTCCATCAGATATTGGCCGTTTTTTGACTGGGTTAGCTCGACGGACTTTTGTAGCGGGCCGAGGGCGCCCGCGGCGTCGCCATGCAGCTCAAGAACGTAGCCGAGTGTGAATTGGTAGTCGGGTGAGTCGGGGCGGAGCGTTACGGCTCTTTGCAACTTCTCTATGGCGCGATCCGGGTCGCCGTTCACGATCATGGAGAGAGCGAGGCGCTCAAGGAACAGGGTGTCTTCGGGACTGAGATCGCTGGCCTTTCGGTATTCGTCGAGAGCTTCGCGGGGCTGCTTGTTTCCTTCAAGAAGCAGGGCGAGGTTGTAGTGGGCCATGGCTTCGTCTGGCTGACGCTCGAGGGCAGAGCGAAGGGTTGCAATGGCCTCCGGGACCCGGTTGGCGACGGCGAGTTTGTAGGCATCGTCGACGAGCTTGTAGAACTCCATGGCCTGGGGCTCGATTTTTGCGAGGCCATCGGGCGGGACGTTGACGAATTCCGGGATGTTGACGGCGCGGTTGGCGGCGGTGGTGTCGTCGATGATGATGGCGGGCGAGTCGTTGCCTTGCGCATCGATGTGGGTGAGCATGAGCTGCGTGTAGGGCGAGCGTGCCTTGGATGAGAAGGCAAGCCAGCGGCCATTGGGTGAGAAGGTGTGCCACGAATTCATGAGCGAGGTGTTGCAGGTCATGAGGCGCGCCTTGCCACCTTCAAAAGGAACGATGAATAGGCGGCTGTCCGGGCGCATGAGGAGGCCGTTTTTGTTCTGCACCCAGACGATCCAGCGACCGTCGGGCGAGACCTTGGGAAAGTTGTTGCTCATGCCGTTGCCGGAAGCGCCCATGACCGGCACAGCTGTTCCGCCTTTGCCGCCGTTGAAGGGGATTTTGTAGAGGTCGTACTGAATCTGGGTTTCGTTGGGGTCGTTGGCGTGCAGGGCCTTGGGAACGCCGGGCGGATAGGGGTCGCGGGCGAGGGCGCGGCTGAAGATGAGGTACTTGCCGTCGGGGGACCAGAAGGCGCTGGTCTGGACGTAGTTGGGATCGTCGGCGCCGGGGAGGGGACGGAGTTTCTGCTCGACTGCGTCATACCAGGCGAGGATGCCGCGCGTGGGAAAGAAGACCTGGTTGAACTGGATGTCAGGGAAGTTGGTGTTGTAGAGGCGGTCGGAGAGGCCGGGGGCGAATCCTGGAACGGAGTTTTTGAGGCTGTGCTGGATGTTGGGAGGCGCGATGGATGTGACCACATAGCGCGAGTCGGGCGAGACCTGGGACATGAAGCCAAAGCGCTTGACGGCGGGAGCATCAGTGCGGGCTCCGGGGTCGACCTGGAAGGAACTCCAGCGGATTACGTCCTTGGGCGCGATGATCATTTCTTTGGCGACGGGGACGAGGGCGTAAAGGCCTTTGTCGTTGCGGGGGCCGTCGAGATCGAGGCCGAGGGTTTTGCCGTCGCGGGAAAACGAATGGCAATTCGCGCAGGTTTGTAGATGGCCCATGACGGGATGGCTCTCAGTATCCGCAATGCTGCGTACCTGCCACTTGATGAGTGGGATGGCGGAGGGCGGGAGCGGGGCGATGGGGCCGTTGTTGCCGGTGGAGGTCATGAGGGGAACGTCGCGATAGAAGAGGAGTGCATCGACGCGATCCGTGGATGTGGAGATGTGGACCTGTGCGGTTGAGACGGGGGTCTTGGGATTGCCTTCGGCAAAGCCGCTGATGGTGATGGTGGCGGGGGATTTTTGGGAGAGCTGCTTGATTTTGGCCCAGGTTGCGGTGTCGGGACGCCAGGCCCGCAGGGCAGCCTGCTCAGGGCTTAGTTGAATGGGGGGACCGGCTTCGGGATCGATTTTGCCGACTTGGAGGTGGTCGCCGGGAACTTCGAGGCGGATTCCTTCGGTATGGCCGGGGAAGGAGACCTGGACTACCCAGCGTTTGGCGGTGTCAGTCGGGGCTTGATCGGTCGGATCGAGCCAAAGGAATTTGGGCGGCGTTATTTCTGGCGGGAAGATGGAGCCTTCGAGCGGGTAGGTGATGGTAATTTTCGCCGGTTGGTTGAGAGGCGGGGCAAGGGCAGCGCCGGATGGCGAATGAAGGGCTGCGCCGCAGACGAGAAGTACGGAGATTGCGCCGGCAGCAGCCGCGACGACAACCTTTACAGATGAACGTGGCCTCATGGCCCCCCCGGGAGCGTCCTTCGCGCGTGATCGGGGCGCGCGATGAAAAGATGGTGCGGTCCAACGGATCGTTCTGTGTGTCCCTCACACCCAAGAAGGATACATCAGGCGATGGGCGACTCACATGGATTGGAACGGATGGTCAGTGGCCGGATGGCGGGCAAAAATGGCTGATTTTGGGGAGAGCGCATTGCGACGGGACGGGGTAGAATTGCGCCTAACGATTCTGCATTGAAATTTGCGCGTTGTTGTAGACATTCCGTTCAGGGGGATTTGTATGCGCTTTCGTCCTTGGTTGTCATTCGCAGTGTTGGCAATGGCGGTTGCTGCTCCGCGGGTCTCGCTTGCCCAGTTTCAGGCTCCTACCGATGCGGAGTTGAAGATGACCGAGGACCCGAAGGCGCCGGGTGCGGACGCGGTTTATTTGTATCGCGAGGAGACGGAAGACGATCCTCATCATTTTCGTACGGTTTTTGTACGCATCAAGGTGCTTACCGAAGCGGGTAAGGAGTTGGCGACGGTTCGTGTCGGTTATGAGAGAAATTTCAGTATCAACACGAATTCGAGTACTCGGAACGACGGGACGCGGACCGCTGAGGAGACACGTATCGATCCCGACACAATCTCCGGACATTATGAGGTGGCGGCATTGTCGGGAAGAACCATTCACCCGGACGGAACGGTGATACCGCTGACGACCACGCCGGCCGATCTGATGCAGGCGAAGGAAGGCAGTTCGCAAGTCAATACCATGACTTTCAACCTGCCGAGCGTGGAGGTTGGGAGCATTTTGGAATATCGCTACCAGTTGCGCTATGACCGCTTTTTGTCCGCGCCCTACTGGATGATCCAGCAGCCCTACTTCGTGCATAAGGCGCACTATCTCTTCATTCCTGACAACATTTTTGTTCCGAATGGGACGGGTGGCGCGGGGGTGGGCGGGGCCTACATGATCAATGCACATGGCCAGACCATGACCGACCTGCTGGCTACCCCTCAGCATTTGCCGCAAGCTAAATTGCTGGTCCACGATGCCGCAGGTCATTGGCAGTTGGACATCAGCGATGTTCCGGCCATTCCGAGAGAAGCTTACGGACCTCCGCTGCAGGACCAGATTATCGAAGTGAAGTTTTATTATTCTCCATCGTTTGCGCCAAAGGAGTTCTGGCAGAACGAGATGGGGATGTGGGCGAAGGAAGTGCGCCAGTACGCCACGGAAGGGGGCGCAGTGAAGCAGGCTGCAGATGAATTTGCGCCAGCCTCAGACAGTGCTCTGGACAAGGCCAAGAAACTGTATGCCTTCGTGCAGAAGCTCGACAACACGGATTACTCCGGCAGGTCTGGATCGAGATTTTTGGGCAATGCGGTTCCGAGCGGAAGCGTGGAGACGGTACTAGAAAACAAGTCTGGCAACGGCAATCAGATCGCGTTTTTGTATCTTGCGCTCGCGCGGGCGGCCGGGCTGAATGCGCGGGCGGAGCGGATCGCCAGCCGGAACCGGCACACCTTCTCTGCCGATTATCTGAACGATAGCCAACTGGATGCGGTGGTGGTGGGAGTCACGATTGACGGCAAAGAGATCGTGGTAGATCCGGGAGAAAAGATGGCGCCCTTCCAGACGCTGGGCTGGGCGCATTCCGGAGCGGGCGGCGTGGCGCTGACTGGCGATGGCAAGGTTGAAACCGTGCTTACGCCATTGCCGCAAAATACCGACAACACGATTGTCCGAGTGGGAAAACTTACGGTGAATCCGGACGGAACGGTGGCGGGAACGCTGAAGGTGGGATTCACGGGGCAGGAGGCTCTGCGCTGGCGGCAGCTTGCGCTGCGGACGGAGGCGGCCAATGTGAACCAGCAGGTGGAACATATGCTGCAGGCGCAGGGGCCGGACGGGGTGCAGCTGCATTTGGAGCGCATTGCAGCACTTGATGATCCGACAAAGCAACTGGTTGCGGTGGTGTCGGTGACGGGGTCGCTTGCCACTTCTACCGGCAACCATCTTGCGTTGCCGCGGCTGTTTTTCGATACGAAGAGTGCGGACCCGTTTCCTGACGAGGATTTGAGGGCATTGCCCGTGGATATGCACTACCCGGCACAGGAGCAAGAACAGATTACGTACGTGCTGCCGGCCGGTTATGCGTTGGAGGGTACGCCGGCGGATGCCACTACGAGATGGCTGGACAATGCCGCTTACCAGGTGCGGTCGAAGGTGGATGGCGGGACGATTACTACTGGACGCATTCTGGCGCGGGGATTCACCATGCTGGATGCCAAGGACTATGGGGCACTGCGGAATTTTTATGAGCAGGTGGTGGTGTCGGATCGGGAGCAGATTGTGTTGACCCAAGCTAAGAGTGGGGGGCAGTAGGGGGTCAGATTCTTGGGATCGAGTTGCATTTTATGCCGCTGTATTCGATCACTTTCCAACTGTCGGTAGGAATGGACGGGAGAGTGGGATTTGGTGATGCGCCACTGTTCCCACCGATATTAGGAGTGCTCAATGCGCGTCGTCTGTAGGCAGTGTTCGGCCCGTCTGTCGAACGACCTCCAACCAATTCCCGCTTCAGAGCGAAACGTGAGGGACGGGGAAGATTTCCTTCCACGCGGCAAAGTGATTCAGGAAGATGGCACATACTTCCATCGGCGATGCGGTGAGTACATCGTCAGCCTCGCCGATGTTGTGAACGTCTGCCTGACCACTGATTTTCGTCGACTCAATGGGTGTTGCGGTCTTGATGGATGTGATGGACCAAATCTCCATTGCGAGAAATGCGGAATCTACGTCGCAACGAAAATGACAGACTGCTGGCAGCCGCATTGTGTAGTGTTTGATCCGACATCAACAGTCCAAGTTCTCGAATAATGGGCGTAGCGCTAATTCACCGCCTTGCCGGACGCCTTTTTGCATCCCCCTACAATCGCAAGTTTTGCGACATTGCCCGATTTTAAAACTAAACGTGGCTAAGGCCTACGCGGCTTATCGTTGGCTGCGGAGACAACTCGGGAATAAGCCTTTTCATCGTATGAAAGTGCGTGGCTTGAAGGTCACGCAGTCCCCTGCTGCTGGTTTTTCGATGTGCTGTGCGGGGACCTGTCACTTATTCGGCTTGTTCAATTTAGAAAGAGGTACGGCTCGCATGAAACACATCCTCAAAACTCTTCTGCTTGCGGTGTTCGCGCTCGCGTTCGTTCGGCCGATGACTGCCCAGATTGGCATTACAGTGTCATTCGGGCCGCCTGCTCTGCCGGTCTACGACCAACCGATTTGCCCCGGCGACGGGTTCCTGTGGACGCCTGGATACTGGGCCTACGATGACGATGATGGCTACTACTGGGTTCCCGGGACGTGGGTGGAAGCGCCCGAGCCTGGATACCTTTGGACTCCCGGTTACTGGGGATGGGAGAACGGCGGGTTCCTGTTCCATGAAGGTTACTGGGGCACGGAAGTGGGCTTCTACGGAGGCATCTCGTACGGCTTTGGCTATTTTGGCGACGGCTTTGAGGGAGGGCGCTGGGATGGGGGCCACTTCTTCTATAACCGCGCGGTTCTGAACATTGACGTGACCAACATTCACAATGTGTACAACACCACGGTGGTGCACGAGACGGTAATCAATCGCGTGAGCTACAACGGCGGCGAGGGCGGCATTTCCAGGCGCCCCTCGGCACACGAGGAAGAGGTGGAGCACCAGCGGCATATTCCGCCGGTAGCGGCGCAGACGCAGCATGTGCAGGCGGCGCGGTCTAATCCGCAGATGCGGGCGGAGGCGAACCATGGTAAACCGCCGGTGGCTGCTACGAGCCGTCCGGGAGAGATGAGCGGTAAGGGTGCTGTGGCGGCAAAGTCTGAGGGAGCGCCTTACAAGCCGGCACCGAGCCGAACGGGTACGCCGCGGCCGGAAGGCAGTGCGGCAGCGGCGGGT
>Ga0302200_10001491_pt1 | contig 21790 bp, 17 predicted proteins | sample II_Bog_N3_1_FD_194585 | JGI IMG/M metagenome (GOLD analysis project Ga0302200, IMG submission 194585) | Peat permafrost microbial communities from Stordalen Mire near Abisko, Sweden - II_Bog_N3_1 | ecosystem: Environmental > Terrestrial > Soil > Wetlands > Peat | place: Sweden: Abisko... | reverse complement strand
GTTTTTCCATTATAGCAATGATGTTTTCCATCTTCTATCACCTCATTACTATAATTTTCTCTTTTTGTGTGTTTATCCTTTTTTTACCTTACTAATTTTTCATGAACATGCCCTGAAAAAAAGCCTGTATCTATAGACAAACGCTGTGAGCAAGACATGGTCATATGTACCCACTCAAAATATTCCTGCAACTGCTACTGCTGTTACCACGGAAGAACAGAATAACGGAAGTGGTAATCAGAGCACTGTAAGGAATAGCTGGGATTATGCAGCCGGTTTAGGCAGAGAAATTCTGGGGCTTCCCAATCTTCCAGGAAGTGATTACTCTGATAAGAGCAATGCCTTTAAATATGGATATAGCGTAGGAAATCGTGCTATGCCGTTGACTCTTAATTTTGAAGGATTAAGAACACCTGTTTCAAGTGCACCAGAATTTGCAGTAGGATACAATGGAACACTTGCACAAACGGTTGCTGTAGATGCTTGGAAATCGGGTTATCTTGGTTCGACTATAATAAATGCTAGTACAAATAACTCTAATTCTGGAGATAATGAGGCGGATGAGGGGTCGAGCAATCCTCTGGTTAAAGATGCTGGTAGTATTTCCAAGAACACCGAAAACCTGAGAACATGGGCACAAGATAATGGATGGGTGCAACAAAATACCGCAGGAGGAGTCGAGCAATGGGGAGTAAGGAATGCCGATGGAACGTTTAGTTGGAGACTAAAACTTAAACCTGAAGCAAGTACCAGAGAAGGTTTGGGAGTAGGAAGCAATCAGCCCCGTTTTGATGCTAGGCTAGATGATAAAGGAACGTATATTAATCCTTTTACTGGTGAAACTGGTGGTCGAGGTGTAGGAACACATATTCCTCTAGGAGAGTGATTTGCATGGATAAAAAAAGCTTATTAGAAATATTGCTAGACCCAACTACAAGTGACGCAGAAAAAGATGATGCAGTAATTGAACTGGGAAATAACTTTCAGGACGACGACACAATTGATATTCTAATCAAGGTATCAAAAGACAGTAATTGCGATGAGATGATTGCGGCAAGTTGTGGCGAGTCTATAGCATACATATGGCTGAGCAGTCAACGAATTGATTACGAAAAATTATCAAACTTAAAAGGAATTACATTGACCGAAGCACTGTCTTTGATTAAAGCGCAACGCCCTGATTGGTATAAGACGTATTCAGATTTGTATCATTAAGACTTTGTTTTATTGGGTTTTATTTGAAGAAGGATTTTCTCCATATTTTAGTCGCATTAAGTCTTTAAATTCTTCGATTCGATCGAGAGCTTCTTGCGGTAAATCTTAGGCTTCTTTTTCTATTGATGGTATATTGGGCTTAGGTTGATCGGTGCGACCAAGAAGATAATCAACACTTACGTCAAAAAAATCCGCTAGTTGAATAAGTGCTGCTGAATCAGGTGTGCGTTTACCTTGTTCATAAAAGCCATAAGCACTCGTTGTTATATCTAAAAGTTTTGCAAGATCTTTTTGCAATAAATGTTTAGTTGTTCTTAACAATTTCAGCCTTTCAGGAAATATCAAAAGCATAACCTCCCTTTTATAAAATTATACAACAAAATGTTGGCGAAAGGTCAAATACAATAAAAAGATGTTTTGTGCTTGGAAAACAACTATTTGTTGTATAAAATAAAGATAAAATAAAACAACAAATAGTTGTATTGACAAGTGGAAGGGGGTCACGAGTAATAGATATAAGGTGGAACCATATGTATAAAGACCATATTAAAATATAAAAAAGAGGGTAAGGAAATGGTGGGAAAAGAAAGGAACTTACGAAACAAACGGCTATGTAAAGTGAAAAAAGCGGTGAAGAAATTTAAGCTTCAGGAAAAGCAACTTAAAGAAGAAATTAGGGTGCAGCATATTATGGAGTTTGCTCATGTTGCAGAAAAAATTGCAGATATCAGAAATTCCAGTGAAGCAGAAATTAAATTATAGAAAATAGTATGACCTTGTAAACACTGCCAAAAATCAGAACAAGGTCATTTTTGACACACGGATATGAATCATTAGAAAAATATTTTGCGGATCATGTTATATAGTGCAAGGCTAGAGACTTTCTGAATAGCGATGCTGGTGGAAGCATAAAAGGTTTTATTAAGCTTAATAGCTGAAATATTCTTGTACATTTTTATTTTAACGGTTTATAATTAGGCATAGAAAAGATGCTACTGGTAAACGGGTCAATTCCATATCAAATAGTCAAAAAGTTAACCGCCTAAGTTTCAATGCTGCAGGCGGTTACTTTTTTGTGATCTATATAGTTTTCATATATTGTGACTGCTTTTCATAATGGTGTTTAAAAACACACAATATCTTCAAAGGTTCTTCACAACATCTTCACACGAGTGCTGTAGTATAGAGAACATAAGCTATCGCAGAGAAATTAAAGATAAAAATACTGGCAATAGTAGCTTAATATAATAGGATTCCATATATATATGGAAATCAAAGGAGTAAATATCATGAATAAGAATTTAAATAAATTAGTAGTAAGCGGTCTTATGGCAGCAGCAGTTTTTGGCGTAGGTTTCAGTAATACGGTAGTGAATGCATCTGCTTTAGATCAACCAACAGTAAGTTTGGCACATGTAATGAGCGTAGGCAGTAATGGTGATAATTCAGTCAATGAAAATAATAGCCAAAATACATCGGTAAGTGTAGCGCATGTAATGAGTACTGGCAGCAATAATGATAATGCAAGCAATGGTTCTGAAGGCGAAAACGCTTCACTGAGTTCAGCTTATGCGATAAGTAACGGAAGTAATGAAGCGAGCAATTGAGTTACGCTTAACTAAAAAGTTTTTATAGGTTTACGCAACCTCGGTTTTATACCAATCGGAGGGTTGCGTAATTTTTTTGTACAAATAGAGGGATAAACAGCCGTGGGGCTGTTTATCCCTCTATTTTGAGTGAGATTACTTCCAGGAATTAACTTAAAATATACTATATTGTGAAGTCCCGTCATTTTGTATCTAGGACAGTTCTTCAAGGGCAGCCATATAGTCGTTTATAATTTAATTTTTACTTGTTTATAAAAATTTTTGTGGACACCAAGGAGTACTACTGTAAGCAGCAGTGCTGCTATAAAAAAGAGAATGAAAAATCGAAAACTGTTGTCTATGGAATGAACTAACATGCTTTCCACATTTTGAATTTGGTGGTTTGTTATTCCTTGTAATGCCTGAGAGAGGATGTCCGGTGGTACGCTGAATTCTAATGCTGCCAGTGCCAATGTTTGGCTCAATGCTCTACCAACGTTATAGATGGTGTAGAACATCCCTGATCCCGATCCTGCGTGTTCTTTAGGTGTTGAGGAAAGGACTGTTTTTGCGAGTGCTGGCCAGGCAAGAGCATTGGCGATTGAAATGATGGTCAACGGTATGACGATTGCTGGCGTGGATAGCTGCAGATTGAGGTTTCCTAGTATAAATAAGCCAAAAGCAAGGAAGATCAGACCAATCGACATTATACGTGTTGGTCCGAAACGATCGGCAAGCATGCCACCCAAGGGACCCATAATCAGCTGTGGAGCAGACAAAGGAATCATCAACATTCCTGATTGCAGAGGTGTAAGATGGAGTGCTGCCTGCAAATAAAGTGTCAGGAGAAAAATGATGGAAAAATAACCAATGCAATAATTTAGCGTAATTACCAAACCCGCTGAGTACTGTATATTAGAAAGCAGGTCAAGCTTGAACAGCGGGTGCTTGATTCGCAATTCTGTAATTACGAAGGCAAGCCACATTATTATAGTCGTTAGAAATAATCCAATAATTGGTGCTGATACCCAGCCCCAGGCTTGAGCTTCTGAAAGGGCAATTAGTAGAGTGATTAATCCGATACCGAAAGTTAGCATGCCCTTCCAGTCCGTTTTTGCTTTTACTAAAACATCCTTGTCTTCAAGGATGAACCAAGCAGCGATCATTCCTAGTAGTGCAAAGGGCACTGTTACGAAGAATATAGATTGCCATCCGAAATCACTGATTAGTGCGCCACCAAGCACCGGTCCGGCAATGGACCCAATGATCCAGGCGGTGGAGTTGATTCCTACTGCCAAGCCTAGCTGATTTGGTGGAAATGTCCGCATAATAATCGGTGTAGCGGTAGCTAAAGCTAATGCGGCACCAGCTCCCTGAATGAATCTGGAAATGATTAAAGTTGTTCCCGAATTGGCAATACCGCAAAGTACGGTAGCAATTGTAAAAATTCCAAATCCTAAAATAAAAATATGCTTTGTACCTACCATATCGGCCCATCTACCTGCCGGAAGTAAAAATATGGTGCTGGTAATGATGTACGATGTGATAATCCAAAGACCCGTAACCATCGGAATGTGCAACCCTTCCATCATACTTGGTAATCCAATAACCACGATGGTGGCATCGATGTTGGTAATAAATGAAACTAGGGTAACAATAGCTAAAATAATCCACTTCTGTGAATCTGAATTTCTCATTTAAATTCTCCTTATAAGAGCATGCATATTTTGTGGTAAATCGCTGCTAAAAAATAGTTCGTATATTTCATTTACGAATTATATAGAACGCATTAAAGGAATTACATCCAGTCTATCAGTCTGCCATATAAAATGTTTAATGCGTTCTATATATATTTTTTTCTTTAAATGTTGCTCTATGTCTAGTTTACAGGAATATAAACATCATGTAAAATGAATGAATACGATAGTATGATTCGTTTATAGTGATTATAGAAGGGGGCGTTTAAATGGAAAGCAATGAATTACGAATTTTTCGAGCTGTTGCACATGAAGGCAGCATAACAAAGGCAGCGCAAAAACTGGGTTACGTTCAGTCAAACGTGACAGCACGGGTACAACAATTGGAAATGGAGTTGAAAACACAACTGTTTTATCGTCAACGAGGTATGGTGTTAACGCCAACGGGCGAGAAATTGTTATCTTATGCAGAACGTATTTTGCATTTACTGGATGAAGCAAATAAAGCGTTGAATGATTCTATTGAACCAAATGGTCGTTTGTCCATCGGAGCCAACCAAACTGTTTCGACATTAGATCTTCCCCAAATTTTAGCTAAATATCACAAAGCTTATCCGAATGTAGAATTGTCACTTTTAACAGGGCAAACACAGGAACTTGTTCAGAAGATACTGCGTTTTGAATTGGATGTTGTTTTTGTCAAATCATCTGTTAAAGATGATAATATTGTCGAAGAATTGGTATCTGAAGAAAATTTTGTATTGATTACTTCTCCTGAGGACCGTGACATGAAAACAATCTATGCTAACCCCTTTCTCATGAGTTCAGTGGGCTGCCCAAATCGGACTCAACTGGAAAATTGGTTCAAGGTAAATGCTATCGATGATTTTCGGTTTCTGGAATTCAATAATCTCGATGCCATTATAAGCGGCGTAATAGCTGGACTTGGGGCATCGTTTGTCCCGCAATCAGCGATTCAAAAATATGAAAAAGATGGACTTTTGCGATCCTTTTCAATTCCCAAGCAATATAGTGCAACAAATAATTTTTTAATTCGGCATAAGGATGTTTTAATGACGAGTGCCTTGTCTAAATTTATTGAGATGGTAGAAAGCAGCACATCGTATCATCCGATAGGATCCACTCATTTCAAAAGTGCTAATTAACTAAACGAGTAAAGATAAACACACACAATATCTTCAAACGAGCAATTGAGCTATGCTTAACTAAAAAAGTTTTTATATGTTTACGCAAGCTCGGTTTTATACAAAATCAGAGGATTGCGTAATTTTTTTGGACAAATAGAGAGATAAACAGCCATGGGGTTGTTTATCCCTCTATTTGCAGTGCGAGCTGGTGTGACTACTCCCATGAATTAACTTAAAATTAATATATTGTTAACGAACTGTTAAACTTTTGAAAGTATAATATAAGCATAATGACAATGATATAAAAGGGAGAGAAAAAATATTTTTGGCTGTTTTGTGTTTGTGAAAACGGTTTTTATTTGCTTACTAAAAAAAGCAGTGTAGGAGGTTTGTTGATGAAACAGCTACTTGAGCCTGCAGTTCAAATTATGAATCGCTTGAAATACGCTTATAAATTTGGCATGATTGGTTTATTAATTGTATTGCAGGCAGCTGTATTAATTTATATGCTGGTATCGGAATTAAATAAGAATATCGATTTTGACATTCGGGAACGAGGCGGCATTGAATACATTACCAAGCTGACAGATTTATTCAATGAGGCGCAGGCATATCGTAATCTGCAGTATGATTTTTCTCATGGCAATAAAGTGCCGCGAGAGGATGTGCTGGCTCAGCAAGCGAAAGTGGATGAGGCATTGACCGCAGTAGAAGCAATAGACAAACAAACAGCCAGTCAAATGGATACAACTTGGAAATTACAGATTGTGCAGCAGGATTGGCTGACGCGCAAAGCGGATACGTTGCAGTCTGATATTGGTCGTGCACAGCTTGTGTTTGATTTAGACAGCCGTTGGATCAGTGAAATAACGGATTTGATGCAGCATGTGGGCTATGAGTCAAATCTGGCTATGGATTCGAATTTTGACACATCATATCTGGTTGATTCTGTATTGCGCAAATTACCGAAAGTGGCAGAGAATGTAAGTATGGCGCAGGGATTGTCCATTCAATTGTATGAGGATAATGTTTCGCCGACTAGTCGGAACCAAATACTGCAAGTTGCCGGGTTGATGCGTTCAAGTTTGGAACAGGCAACAGGCAATGCTAACCAGGTATTTCGTCATAACCAGAAAATAAAGCTGGAATTGGAAAAATTACAGACTGCAGTCACAGATTTGGTGCCGATCTTTGCTTGGAATATTGAGCAAAAAACAGTGGGGCAGCAGGGATTACCGGTTCCAAAGCAATTATTGACTACGCTGGGAAATCAGTCGATTGAGAATATTGAGGCATTACATAAAGCAGAATTAGGTGTTATTGATCAGGAACTTGTTTTACGGATCGACCAATATTTGCAATATCGAAATCTCGTAATCGTATTTACCGTAGGTATATTGTTGTTGGTTTGTTATCTTTTTATGGGGTTTGATATGTCAGTGCGCAAAGCTGTATATCAGTTATCAAAACTAATGACGAAGGTTGGAAATGGGGATTTAAATGTTCGTGGTGAGATTTATTCACACGATGAGATGGGATATTTGACTCATTCAATTAATAGTACATTGGATTCTTTGGAGAAAATGTATGAAGAAGTACAAGCATCTCATGCGAAATTGGAAGAGTGGAACCAAAAATTAGAGCAAAAAATTGCAGAACGAACGGCATCTTTGCGAAATCTTCTTGATCATGCAGGACAAGGGTTTCTTTCTTTTGGTGAAGATCTATTGGTCAGTGGACAATATAGTGCAGAGTGTACAACGATTTTTACGCGTGAAATCGCGGGAGAGTTGGTGCCAGCGTTAATTTATCCCAAGGATCGTGATCAACAAGTGTTTTTAGAGGCTATCTTTAAAAAAATTCTGGATGAAGAAAATGAGTCTTTGCAAAAACCATATTTTTCTTTGCTGCCGGAAGAGGTTGCCTTGGGCAGTAGTTATATCGGGATGGCTTATAAATTGATTGACAATAAAAAGGATACGAAAGAACGCAGCATTATGATGATTCTTACCGATTTGACATTGCAAAAGGCTATGGAAGACCACGTGCAGAAGGAACATGATGTTTTGGCAATGATTGTGCATGTAGTGACGCATTCCGCTGATTTTTTTGCCGCCGTTAGTCAGTACACAAATTTTTGCCAAGAAGAAATGCCAAGCTTGTTGAATGAAAAAAAAGCAGCGAACGATATATTAGCAGCCATATTTCGGATCGTACATACATTTAAAGGTACATTTGGTCAACTGCATATGGCAAATATTATGGGGAAATTGCATGATATGGAGAGTATGCTGGCGAAGGTTCGATCCAAGCAACTTGTGCAATTGGATAGCAAAGAGCTGAAAGAAAAGCTCTTTGATTTTACACCGTACGTTATGATTAACTGGCTCGAGGCGGACTTGAACTTGTTAAAAGAAAAACTAGGAAATGAATTTTTTCAGCAGGAGAATATGCTGATTGTTGATAATCAACGATTGCTGGAAATTGAAGAGAAAGTAAAATGGATATTACCTTACGATGAATGCAATGTACTTTTGCCGGATTTACATCGGTTGCGGTATCAGCCAATCAAAAAATTATTGCAGTCTTATCCGGAATATGTTGTGTCTTTAGCTGAACGAAATGAGAAGGCTATCCAAGCTTTTGATATTGAAGGCGGCGATACACTAGTCGATCCTTTGCGATATAATGATTTTATAAAATCATTGGGGCATGTTTTTCGTAATTCTATCACGCATGGGTTGGAGTCGTTTGAAGAAAGAGTGGAAAAAGGTAAGGATGAAATTGGTAAAATCACTTGTGCTGTAAAAGAAAATTCACTAGGCATGACGATTGTTATAGCTGATGATGGAGCTGGTATGAATCCTGATCATATTCGCGAGGTTGCGGTAAAAAAAGGCATTTGCAGTGCAGAAGAAGCAAAGCGGATGGATGAGAGAGAGAGCATCCTGTTGATTTTTGCAGATGGTTTTTCAGGAGCGAAAGATGTTAGCGAACTAGCTGGTCGTGGTGTGGGTCTTTCGGCGGTACGCGCGGAGATAGAAAAATTAAACGGATCGGTGCAGGTTAATACACTGTGGGGTAAAGGTACGCAATTTGAATTTTTCTTACCGTTTGCTCAAATTGAAGAACATCAGTCTTATTCCATTCGGCAGTTAGGAAATCCTTTGGTGCGGGCAACGGAAATTTTGTTTAAGCAAAATGCTGGGTTGCAGCTAAATAATTGTACGTATATAGAATCTGCCGATGGTGGAAAATTAAAACTGCGCCAGGTTACAACGTTCTTGGGGATAAATGGAATAGGCAATTGCCGAATGGTACTAAGTGCTGATCAGTCAGTTGTAAAATATTTGGCTGATGAGTATCCGTTGGAAGAAGCCAGCAAAGGAGCACCAGATCGAAGACTTGAAAATATATTATCGTATTATGCGAAGCAAATATTTGCGGAAGCACTTAAAGAAGTACCAGAGTGGGTTGGTATTGTTACGACAAAAGCCTTAGTTAGTATTATGGCGGAAGATGCTTCCGCGAAGTATCCTCAATCAGAAACACCAACTTGGCTGCTTGATACGGATTTTGGGAAAATTACGTTAACTTTAGTATTTTAATGCGAATGAAAATATGTAATATGAAGAGGGGAAGATTCACATGGCACGAATTATGATTGTTGATGACTCTATGATGATGAGAAATACATTGCGCAGAATACTCGAAAAAGCAGGACATGAGGTAGTTGAAGAAGCCGTAAATGGTCAACAGGCGATTGACCATTACCCAAAATGTCTGCCGGATTTGGTAACGATGGATATCACGATGCCGGGGTTAAGTGGAATTGATGCCTTAAAGGGAATTTTAGAGTATGATCCACAGGCAAATATTATAGCGGTAAGCGCCTTAGGACAGAAACATATCGTCTTTGAAGCCTTGCAAAATGGGGCAAAAAATTATGTTTTGAAACCAATTCAGGAAGATAAATTAGTAGCGGTTCTAAAAATGGTATTGGAACAGAATGGTTTTGCTGAATCACAGTGATTTTTAGCAATGCAAGATGATTCTATATGTTTCTTAAAGAGAGAGGGCGATATAATATGTTAAATCAGTATTTTGGACATTATTTATTAAATAAAGGAATTCTTAACAATGTTCAGTTAAGTGCGGTATTAGATGCTGAACGGAGTGTTAAGGTTAAGCTGGGTCTGCTTGCTATTAATGCTGGGTTGATGACTGCAGCGCAAGTTGAAGATATTCATCATTTACAGCGGACAAGAGATCAAAGATTTGGTGACTTGGCAGTAGAGATGGGCTTTCTGACAAGTGTACAGGTCGATCAGTTATTGGCTTCGCAGCGAGAAGGACATCTTAGCATCATGCAAGTCATAACAGACAGAAATTATATGACATTGACCGCTGTCGAAAATGCATTAAACGATTTTCGGGAGGAGTACGGTATAACTATAAGCGGCGTAGAGACAGAAAATGAAACAGCGATTATCAAGCAAGTGGTGGATTTAGCTTCCGCCGGTGATAAAGCGGATTTACTATATAATTATGTAGGTTTGATAAAGCGTAATGCAGTCCGGTTCTTAGATGATCCATCTTTTATTTTTATAAAAAATAGTACAGGTAACTCGGCGCAGAAAAAATGGTTGGTCTCGCAGAACATTGTTGGAGACATTACGTTGTCGGCGAGTTTCCTCATGGAAGAATCTGTCCTTTTAGCAATTGCAACTCGTTTTTATGGTGAGAAACTTGTGACGGTTGATGAATTGGCATTGGATAGTGTGAGCGAATTTTTGAATGTTAATAATGGTGTTTTTTGCAGTTCATTATCTGAACGCGGACTTATGACGGATTTACAACCACCGATTGTTATTGAGCAAAATGGTGAAACAGGCAAAATTGGCGACTATTGTGTAAACACAGCCACGTCTTTTGGCAATTTTGAAATCATATTATCCTTGGTGTAAAAAAGTAATGATAAAGAACTCAAAAAAATAGTCTGCTTGTACAATAACCAAACAGACTATTTTGGCTTTATAATAAATGTTGGAGTAAGCAATGATAGAATTGCTTGCTTCAACATTTTTTTTGCATGAAAATGGAGTAGGCAGGGACCATTCTTCGATATTAGTCGTACGTAGAATCGTTTATTCTTTGTTCAGTTGCATGCCAATTTGCAGAAGACGGCAGGTGCGTTCTGTGGCATCCTCCAGAAGTGTTTTTGCGTTTTTCATACAGTTTTCTAGTGTCATCGGGCAGGGAACTGCACTTGCAATAGCGGCAATACCTTGCTGCAAAACTTCTTCTGCATCGTTTCCCAATGCACCGGAAAGACAAATAACTGGGATGTTGTATTTTTTTGCGCATTGTGCAATTCCCACGGGGGCTTTGCCATGAGCCGTTTGAAAATCCGTATGTCCTTCACCGGTAATGATCAAATCGGCATCCTTAATGAGATTATCAAAATGAAGTGCGGCAAGGATAAGTTCTATACCATTTTTCATTTTTCCGGCAGTAAATAGAATAAGCCCCGCACCTAATCCACCAGCAGCACCGCTGCCAGCCAAGATGTTGACATCTATACCAACATCTCGTTTGGCAATTTCATTATAGTGAGCAAGTGCAGTATCTAATTCTTTGACGATGGCTGGGGTAGCACCCTTTTGCGGACCATAAACGGCAGAGGCACCTTTTTCTCCGCAAAGTGGGTTGTTTACATCACTGGCAATGAGAATTTCTGTATGGATAAGCCGGCTATCTAGTTGCTGGATATCGATATGATCGAGTTTTGCAAGTGCAGCACCGCCTTTATCTAGAAGCTGATTCGCAGCATCAAAAAAGCGGACACCTAGGGCGGAAGCCATACCGGCACCGCCATCGTTCGTGGCGCTGCCGCCTATACCGATGATGATACGGTCTGCTCCTTGATCGAGTGCAGCTTTGATTAGCTGTCCGGTTCCGTATGTACTGGCTAAGCGGACGTTGCGTTCCTTTTCGGCTATCAATAAGAGTCCAGAGGCGGTCGCCATTTCAATGACGGCAGTACTGCCGTCGCCAAGTATTCCCCAGATGGCTTTAACTGGTTTTCCCAGTGGATTTTCTACAATTGTTTCGATGAATTTTCCCTTGGTGGCAGTAATAAGTGCTTCAACAGTACCTTCACCGCCGTCTGCTATAGGAATTTTATCTATTTTTGCTGTAGGAAATACACGTTTAATACCTATGGTCATAGCGGTGGCCACTTCACTGGCGGTGAGACTTCCTTTGAATGAATCTGGTGCTGTAATAATATGCATGATATTTACCCCTTTTTCTATAAAATTTTTTTCATAAGATGATTGTTTTATACGAACCGTTAATAATAAGAAGCAAAATTTATGCCAACTGAAAAGGAGAATAAATCGAGGGTGTCTGGTTTTGATTTTTTAGCTATACCACAGTATGGTACTACAAATGTTTGAACTGTGCATCAGTTGTGGTGGTCTCACGTATAGCATTTTTTTATTTCGATTTTATATAGCTTAAGTTTGCGGTAAAGGGTACTGCGATCCATAGCTAATTGGCTGGCAGTCTTCGAGATGTTTGATTGATTATCAGCAATTGCCTGTATGATTTTTTCTTTTTCAGTTTGTTCCGGTACTGGTGTATAGGATTGTGCAAAATTACCATTTTCACAGATATCGGTACGGTCATCCCAATATTTTTCTAGGATGATAGCATTGATATGGAATTCTTTGGTGATAATAACCAAGCGTTCAATGAAGTAGCGTAGTTCACGAATGTTGCCGGGCCATTTGTAATTTTCGAGTAATACGGTTGCGGAACGGTCTAATTCGTGTGGACGCTGATGTTTTACGGTGTAGTGTTTCAGAAAATGCTGGGTGAGGTATAAGATATCACCAGTGCGCTGCCGCAGTGGCGGAATCGTAACAGTAAGAACTTTGAGTCGATAGAAAAGGTCTTGTCGAAAAGCACCTTCATTGACTAGCTTGGTAAGTTTTTTATTTGTTGCGGCAATAATACGTATGTCAATCGGAATATATTTGTCATCACCAAGCCGCATGACCTGACGTTCTTGTAATACCCGTAGTAAGCGGCTTTGTCCATAAGGAGCCATTTCGGAAATTTCATCGAGAAAAATTGTACCGCGGTGAGCCATTTCAAAGAGCCCTTGCTTGCCTTTGTGCCGTGCTCCGGTAAAGGCGCCATCCACATAACCAAAAAGTTCGCTTTCTAAAAGATTGGTTGGCAGTGCGGCGCAATTGATGGCAACAAACGGACCATGCGCACGGTTGCTGGCATTGTGTATGCTTTGTGCAAATAATTCTTTACCGGTGCCCGATTCGCCAAAGATCAATACAGTCGTATCAACACTAGCAAATTCTTCAGCGGTTCGTTTTGCTTCACTAACTTGAGGGGATTCACCTAGAATGTCGTTGAAATGGTATTTGGCAATGAATTTTTTTGTGAGAACTTCATTGCGGATTTTGATTTCCATTTCTTGAATTTGAGTGACGTCCTGGGATGTAATTGCGGCACCTATGATTTTTTGTTTGACGATGATGGGCAAAAAGTTGAAGTTAATCCAAAAAGGACCGATTTTAAGAATTTTATCGATGACTTTCTGACCGTTTTTTAGGCACTCATCCATAAACGGCAGGCATTCTTGTAAAAGCTGATGCTGTTTAAATTCGTCGATTCTTTTTCCAGTGAGTTCTTGTTGTGATTGCTGTAAAAATATTTCAGCGGCAAAATTGACGAATTGAATGTTTTTTTCTTGGTTCACGCATATAATACCTTCCCGCAGGGAATTTACGATTGTACGGAATTCTTCGGTACGCTTCCGTTCGCTGCTACGTGCCAAAAGAATTTTTTGCGCAGATTTGAAGGCTTCACGCAACGAACAATCTCCGGATTGGACAAGCTGGGTGAGAAATCCGCAGCTTGCTGCATAATTAACAGCATTTGCACCACCCATTAAAACATCTGTGTTTTTTAATGAGATGTGATCTATTGTTTTATGGATGTCTTCCGAAGTCTTAAGTTTTAAGACACGCAAATCAATATCGAGAATGTTGGATAAACGAATAATGTCATTTGCCATATTTTCAAAGGCAAGATAGGTTAGTCGGGGATGCGGATGATGAACCAGCTTTTTTGCTTCATAAAAAGCCTGTGCCAGATCTTGACCTGTGATCATGATTTCAACGATAGGAATACTAATTTTCGCATTTAAAAGAAGAAATGCTGTGCCATAACGTGAAATGATCGCATCTACATCGGTGTTTTCTAAAGAACGAGCAAGACTGACGGCATCGTTAAGCTGAGAAAAATAAAAATCAGTATATTCGTAGCAGCCAAGTTCCAGAGCGATCTGCTTACTGTTTTTTAATAGGACTTGATCGGGGGCAATAAATGCAATTTTTGCCATAACGCGACCTCCTTTCGTTCGTTTCTTATATCTTATCATTTTCAGACAACAAAAGAAATGATGCATCAAATGTTACAAAAATGCTTCATTTGTAGGATTTATGCGACAAATTTCAAGTGGGTTTACAGAATGCAACCTTTAAATTCGCAAGTTCAGTGTTGGCATGGAAAATGCAATATAAAGAAGCAGGCAGCAAAAAAATAGCGTATCGTAATAGTATAGTTTTCATTTTTTTATGTAAGTTTTTAATCTATGAATAAGGGAGATCAATTATGAATACGAAAAAAGAACAGGTAGCACGCTGCATAAAAGTTTCTACCGAAGATAATGTTGCTATTATTGTAAATGAAGGCGGACTGCCAAAAGGGACAGTTTTCGATTTTGGAATTGAACTGAAAGAGGATATTCCTCAGGGTCATAAGGTAGTTCTGCGAGATATTAAAAAAGATGAAGAAATTATTCGCTATAATCAGGTTATTGGGTATGCTAATAAAGATCTTTCAGCAGGAAATTGGGTGAATGAATTTATGATGAATTTGCCAACGCCGCCTCAGTTAGATATGTTGCTTTTGCCAAATTCATCACAGACACGAATACAGCCACTGGAAAAAGAGTATTTTTTTGCTGGATATCGCAATCAGGATGGCACTACCGGCATACGTAATATTTTGGGGATTTTACCTAGTGTACAGTGTGTGGTGGGTGTTCTTAATAAAGCAGTCGAAAAATTAAAACAAGACATTTTACATAAGTATCCGCACGTAGATGATGTTGTTGTTTTAGCTCATAGTTATGGCTGTGGTGTGGCGATTCATGCGCCAGAAGCGAAAGTGCCCATTCGTACTTTACAAAATCTGGCAACTCACCCCAATTTAGGGGGCGAGCTGCTTATTGTCGGACTGGGTTGTGAGAAATTACAGCCGGAACAACTGATTCCCAAAGGAACGCAGCCGGAAGTAATTGTCCTGCAAGAAGAACATGGTTATCAAGACATGATACAGAATATTGTTGAGGCAGCGGAAACTTGCCTAAAACGCTTGGAGAAGCGACGTCGAGTTTCCTGCCCGTTATCGGATATTGTTATTGGTTTGCAATGCGGGGGGAGCGATTCTTTTTCTGGCGTTACGGCTAATCCAGCTATCGGTTATGCAGCGGATTTATTGGTTCGAGGTGGTGCTTCCGTAATGTTTTCGGAAGTTACGGAAGTTCGTGATGGTATTCATCTTTTATTGCCAAGGGCGGCAAATCAAGCAGTGGGAAAGCGACTTCTTGAGGAAATGCAGTGGTATGATACGTATCTTGAACTCGGTGGTGCCGACCGAAGTGCAAACCCTGCACCGGGCAACAAAAAGGGTGGATTGGCAAATATTGTAGAAAAAGCGTTAGGCTCTATTGTCAAATCGGGATCAATGCCGATTTCTGATGTGCTTGCCCCAGGGGAAAAAATTCGGGGCAAAGGTCTTATTTATGCGGCAACACCGGCAAGTGATTTCGTTTGTGGCACGATGCAGCTTGCGTCCGGCATGCATTTACAGGTATTCAGTACGGGGCGTGGAACGACGTATGGGTTGGCTCTGGCCCCTGTATTAAAAGTTTCAACACGGAATGAGCTTAAACAGAAGTGGGAAGACATTATTGATATCAATGCTGGTCGTATTGCAACGGGCGAAGCGACAATAGAAGAAGTCGGCAAAGAAATTTTTGAGCTTATTATTGAGGTCGCCAGTGGTAAAAAAGAATCTTGGGCAGAACATTGGAAACTGCACAATGATCTTTGCCTTTTTAATCCGGCACCAATTACTTGATGTTGCAGGAAAATGTAAACTCATACAACAATAAAATTTGTAGAAAAGGGGAGCGAATACTATGCTGGAAATAAAAGGTGTTGTACCACCATTAATTACCCCACTGGATGAAAATGAAAGACTGGATGAAAAAGGCCTGCGACGTTTGATTGATTATGTTATACAGGGTGGGGTCCATGGTGTTTTTGTTATTGGCAGTACTGGAGAATTTTATGGCTTGAGTTTTGAGGATAAAAAAAGAGTTGTTGAAATTACAATGGATGAGGTAAATGGGCGTATTCCGGTTTATGTTGGAGCTAGTGCGATTACGACACGGGAGTGCATTCATCTGGCTGAAATGGCAAAATATTATGAAGCTGCCGCAATCACGGTACTTACACCGATGTTTATAACGCCAAACGAAAAAGAATTATATGATCATTTTGTTGCGATTGCCAAAGCGGTCCATATTCCAAATGTTGTTTATAATAATCCAGAGCGTACTGGTGTGAATATGTCAGCGGGTCTTGTGGAGCGGTTAGCTGATATTGAGAATATTGTGGGGGCTAAAGATACAAGCGGTGATATGACGCTTACTTCAGAATATATTCGCCGAACAAAAGATAAAAATTTCAGCATTATGGCTGGTCGGGATACAATGATTCTGGCTACACTGGTTTATGGTGGTACAGGCTGTGTTGCTGGCACGGCCAATGTTGTACCTAAGCTTGTTGTTGAAATTTATGATAAGTTTATGGCTGGTGACATACAGGGCGCACTGGATGCACAATTTAGACTTTCTCTGTTTCGTAATGCCTACAGTTTAGGGAGTTTTCCAGTGGTACCAAAGGATGCGCTCAATCTACTAGGGGTGAATGTTGGACATCCGATCCGTCCGATTCAGCATATGACAGAAGAAAATCAAATAAAGCTTCGTAAAATACTTGTACAAATTGGTGCAATAGAGAATTAAGGAGGATTTTAACATGAAAATAGGTTTTATAGGTTTAGGAATTATGGGAAAACCGATGAGTAAGAATCTTATCAAAGCAGGTTATCAATTGGTTGTATCAAATCACAATCCTGTTGTTGCTGTGGAATTAGAAAAACTTGGCGCTGAAGTTGTTGAAACACCGCGGGAAGTTGCTGCGTTAACCGATGTTATCATTACGATGCTGCCGAATTCACCCCAAGTAAAAGAAGTCGTACTGGGGAAAAACGGACTTAAAGAAGGCGCAAAAAGAGGCAGTGTCTTAATTGATATGAGTTCGATTGCACCACTGGCAAGCCGCGATATTTTTGCAGAACTTGAAAAAATTGGTGTGGATATGCTTGATGCACCGGTTAGTGGTGGGGAACCAAAAGCCATTGATGGTACGATTTCTGTTATGGTTGGCGGAAAACAAGTGGTTTTTGATAAGTATTATGACATTTTAAAAACGATGGCTGGCTCGGTTGTTCGTACTGGAGAAATTGGTGCTGGCAATGCAACAAAGCTCGCAAATCAAATTATAGTCGCTGTTAATATCGCTGGCATGAGCGAAGCCCTTGTTCTTGCCAGCAAGGTTGGAGTAGAACCGGAATTGGTTTATCAGGCAATTCGAGGCGGTCTGGCGGGAAGTGCAGTATTGGATGCAAAAGCACCGCTTATTATGGATCGTAAATTTGATCCTGGATTTCGGATTAAACTTCATATAAAAGATCTCAAAAATGTATTGGAAACGTCCCATGAAGTAGGTGTGTCACTGCCGCTTACCGCGAGTGTGATGGAAATTATGCAAGCCGTGCGGGCGGATGGATTAGAAGAAGACGATCATAGCAGTATTGTAAAATATTATGAAAAACTGGCGCACGTAGAAGTCAAACGATAAATACGTCTAGAAGGTAATGCAGATAAAGCGCTTTGTCTGTATTACCTTTCAATATTAACTGAATTATCACAATAAATAGAAAACTATTATTTAGCTCATGCATGGGAAACGGTATACTTCTAGCTGCTAGATTTAGGATAAAAATGAATACGCAAAAATAAGTAATTGGAGTGATCAGAATGTTTTCGGATAATACTATGACCACAATCCCTTTAAAGGCTAAAAAGACAAATGTTCGTTGGATAATCGTTGCTATTCTTTTTGCCATTACCGCCATAAACTATGCAGATCGGGCAACAATTTCTATTGCAGGTTCGGCAATACAACATGATTTGGGTCTTACGAGTATCCAGATGGGATATATTTTTTCTGCTTTTGGCTGGGCTTATGTTATTGCACAACTACCAGGCGGGTGGCTGCTTGATCGATATGGTTCGAAAAAGGTATATGCCATAGGACTGGTTTTTTGGTCTATTTCTGTTATGATGCAGGGAATTTCGGCATTTTTTGCTGGTCTAACAGCAGCGGTCGTTCTTTTCTCTTTTCGGTATATAATGGGGACATTTGAAGCGCCATCTTTTCCGGCAAATGCACGTATTGTTGCCGCATGGTTTCCAAAACAGGAGCGTGGTACAGCATCATCCATTTTTAATGCGGCACAATATTTTGCAACTGTTATTTTTGCACCGCTTATGGGCTGGATTGTACAGTCGTTTGGTTGGCATTATGTCTTTTTTGTTATGGGCGCAATAGGCTTGGTTATGTTGATTTTTTGGCAGAAGTTTATTCATGACCCCAAAGAACATCCTATGGCCAATAAAGCCGAAGTCGATTATATTGAAGAAGGCGGCGGCTTAGTTAGTATGGATATGGGGAAAAAAGATGAAACTGTGAAACAAAAGGGACCGAATTTTAATCTTATTAAACAATTGCTGATGAATCGCATGTTTATCGGGATATACCTTGCGCAATACTGCATCAATGCAATGACGTTTTTCTTTATTAGCTGGTTTCCTGTTTATCTTGTCCAAGCTAGGGGGATGGATATACTTCATGCAGGTTTTGCAGCGGCTATTCCGGCTTTATGCGGTTTTAGTGGGGGGATTTTTGGTGGCCTATTTTCTGATTTTTTATTGCGTAAAGGCTATTCACTGTCGTTGGCACGCAAATTTCCGATTGTCTGCGGGATGACAATGAGTATGGCGATGATTGGTTGTAATTATGTCGATTCGATTCCGCTGGTCATTTTGTTTATGTCCTTATCTTTTTTTGGCAAAGCCTTTGGTGCTTTAGGCTGGGCTGTTGGGTCGGATACTTTTCCTAAAGAAATTTCGGGGCTTGCCGGAGGACTTTTTAATATGTGCGGTAATCTTTCAAGCATTACGACGCCTATCGTTATTGGCTATATTGTAGCAGTAACGGGATCTTTTGAATGGGCACTTGTATTTATAGTAGCACATGGTTTCGTTGCAGCATTTTGTTATCTGTTCTTAGTTGGTGATATCCACCGTGTTGAATTAAAAACAGTCCAGGGATAAAGAAAATGTTGTTCCGTAAATGAAAAATCAGAACAAGTACATAATAATGGTGCTTTAGAATAAGCTGGGAGGTTTTATGTATGAATAATACACCCGTGGTAAAAGAGATGAAGGTTATTCCTGTAGCTGGGCATGACAGTATGCTGCTGAATCTGTGTGGTGCACATGCACCGATTTTTACGCGAAACATTGTTATCCTCAAAGATAATCAGGGAAATATCGGAGTTGGTGAGGTTCCGGGCGGTGAGGGGATAAGACTGACACTGGAAAAATCAATCGGATTGGTTGAGGGTAAATCCATTGGGCGATATCATGATATTCTTAAAGATATTCGACAGGTTATTCTTGGCGAAGGTTTTGCTAAAGCAAAGACCACGGTTCATAAGGTAACCACAGCTGCAGAAGCTGCTGTGCTGAAACAACCGCATGAAATTAATTTGCGTACTGATAATGTAATTACGGCCATTGAAGCAGCACTGCTTGATCTATTAGGACAACATCTCAAGGTGTCCGTTGCAGATCTATTGGGAGATGGGCGTCAGCGTGATGAAGTACGAATGCTGGGATATCTTTTCTATGTGGGTGATCAAAAAAAGACGAATTTAAATTATCTTTCTGCAGGTTACAGTAAAGATGAATGGTATCAAATTCGTCATGAGGAGACTTTGACACCACAAATGGTTGTGCGGCAGGCTCAAGCAGCATCGCTGAAGTACGGTTTTCAGGATTTTAAATTAAAGGGCGGCGTTATGAGCGGAGAAAAAGAAATAGAAGCGATTGCAGCATTAAAAAAAGCGTTTCCTCAGGCGAGAATCACGCTTGATCCGAACGGATCATGGCTACTAGATGATGCTGTTAAACTTTGTAAAGGGCGGTCTGATATTCTCGCTTATGCGGAAGATCCTTGCGGACCGGAAAATGCTTATTCAGGACGGGAGATTATGGCTGAATTCAAAAGGGCAACGGGTTTAGCAACTGCAACGAATATGATTGCAACGGACTGGCGCCAACTCGGACATTCTATTTCTTTGCAGTCCGTGGATATTCCTTTGGCTGATCCACATTTTTGGACAATGCAGGGGGCGGTTCGTGTGGCACAAATTTGTCATGAATGGGGTCTGACTTGGGGATCACATTCCAATAACCATTTTGATATATCTCTCGCCATGTTTACGCAGGTGGCGGCAGCGGCACCTGGTACGATTACTGCTATCGATACACACTGGATTTGGCAGGAAGGTCAGGAACATCTTACAAAGGAACCACTGGAAATCGTTGGTGGAGTAGTCAAAGTTCCAGATAAACCTGGATTGGGAATTGACATTGATATGGAACAAGTAGAAAAAGCAAATAGTCTGTATGAAAAATATGGCAAGGGTGCACGAAATGATGCTATGGCGATGCAGTATCTTGTATCAGACTGGAAATATGATTCAAAGAAGCCAGCATTTATGCATGATTTATAAAATCTATTTTTAAAGAGCGAAGGAGATATGATATATATGAAAATCAGCACGCAGGACAGTTCCCCAATTATTACGGAAATGAAGGTTATCCCCATAGCGGGGCATGATAGTATGCTGCTTAATCTTAGTGGTGCGCATGGTGCATTTTTTACGAGGAACATCGTAATTCTAAAAGACAACAGCGGTCATATTGGAGCTGGTGAAGTTCCTGGCGGAGAAAAGATACGCAGTACGCTGGAGGACGCAAAAGAACTTGTTATCGGTAAACCCATTGCCCGTTACAATCATATTCTTAATGAAATAAGAGAGGTCTTTAAAGATCGTGATGCTGGGGGACGCGGCGTACAAACGTTTGATTTGCGTACAATGATTCATGCAGTTACGGCTGTTGAAGCAGCCTGCCTGGATCTTTTTGGTCAATATCTTGGCGTACCAGTTGCTGAACTGCTTGGTACAGGAAAGCAGCGTAATGAAGTAGAGTTTTTGGGCTATCTTTTCTTTGTTGGTGATCGCAAAAAGACAGATTTACCTTATTTAAGTGAAGAATCCGAAAAAGAAGACTGGCTTCGTATACGCCATGAAGAAGCATTGACGCCAGAAGCGGTGGTCCGTCTTGGACACGCGGCAGCGAATCGGTATGGTTTTAAAAACTTCAAACTGAAAGGCGGTGTATTAAGTGGAGATAGGGAAATCGAAGCGGTCACTGCTTTGAAAAAAGCTTTTCCTGATTCACGGATTACGCTTGATCCAAATGGAGCCTGGTCACTGGATGAAGCTATACGATTGTGCAAAAACAAGAGTGATATCATTACGTATGCTGAGGACCCCTGTGGGGCAGAAAATGGCTATTCTGGACGTGAAATTATGTCAGAATTTAGGAAAGGTACTGGTCTGGCAACAGCAACAAATATGATTGCTACAGATTGGCGGCAACTTAGCCATGCCGTTATGCTGCAATCTGTTGATATTCCGCTTGCAGATCCGCATTTTTGGACGATGCAGGGTGCAGTAAGGGTGGCGCAGCTTTGTCATGAATGGGGGCTTACGTGGGGTT
>Ga0302200_10001489_pt1 | contig 21799 bp, 12 predicted proteins | sample II_Bog_N3_1_FD_194585 | JGI IMG/M metagenome (GOLD analysis project Ga0302200, IMG submission 194585) | Peat permafrost microbial communities from Stordalen Mire near Abisko, Sweden - II_Bog_N3_1 | ecosystem: Environmental > Terrestrial > Soil > Wetlands > Peat | place: Sweden: Abisko... | reverse complement strand
AAAATATCGATGCATTAAGTCAATTACTGGAAATGAGTCTTTATCTAGTTCAATATTAAGCTTTTGTAACTCTTTTTCAATTTTAGATTTTGAGTATTTAAGCATCACAATCTTTTCATACCCCAACCTGTTATAAGCGTCAAAAATGATAAAGGACAGTTTTTCGATCACTAATCTTTGCTGATGGTAAACGTCTAAACCTTCATACTCCTCTAATTCTAAAAGATATTCTGTTATCTGTTTATTCATATTTTTTGAATACCTGATGCTTTGATTCTGTAAGCGAATAATTTCTTCCTTGTCAAACATTTGGCGGTCGTTGCTTAAATCATATAAATTCGTCCTGTAATAAGCGGTATGTAAAGATGCTGCGCCTTTATAATAATTTTTAACGCGCTCGTCATCCAGATAATTGTCAAATCGAAAATATGAGAAATTGTACTCTTTATTTATAAGCCTATAATAAGGTAAAACCGTTTTAAGTGCCTGGTCAAAAAGTTCGTAATGAGCATTACCGTTTAGAGAATATTTTAAGGTTTTTATATGATTAAATGCGAATTCGCTCAGTTTTACTTTTTCAATAGCTTCTTCTTCTGAAATGGGTGTGGTGAAACTACTACTGTTATTTATGTGAATGATTTTATTGTAAGGAATGTCACGCTTGAATTTCTTTCTGAATCTCCCAATTATCTGCAAAGTGTCTGTATATGGATCAATGAGCGTATGGCTTTTAAACTCGCTATCTGTAAGTAATACAATATTGGGTTTAGAGTCAATGATAATATCTAACCCGTTAAAGAAGCTACTCGTGAAAAAATTATATCGCTTAAATTGGTCAAGTTCAAAACTTACGTTCTTTTCTCCATTAAGCATTTGTACGTCACGACTTTCCTTTGAACAATAAATGCGATAATCAATTAATCCTAATTGGTTTATAAGGCTATTTATCCCAATAATGGAATTGAAGAAAATGCAATAACAGTCAGCAATGTTTTCTGATAAGTAGTATTTCATCCCATTTACTAAACTATTAGTATGGAGAAGTTCAATAGGATGTTTTTCTTTTGCTTCAGGGCTTAGTTTTATATGCCTAAACTTCTTTTCCGCAAATCTTGGATCGCTTGGCGGTATTGGCGTTGCTGACACCATTGCTTTATTTTCAAATTCAAAAAAGTGATCCATAACTTCAAGCATATCGGGTCTGTATTCTGCGTCTTGAATGACCTTATGGCACTCATCCATAAGGATAAAGAACATTTTCTTATAATCGAGTTCAGGATGTTCCGCACGAATCATTTCCATAATGCGTATTACTTTATCAAGACCCTTTGGGGTTGTTAATATTTTGGCATACTCATTATCAGAAAACAAATATTCAGCAATTTCTTTGATTTTCACGTCCCCATGAATGGCCAGTGTATTTATCTTCTCTTCTTTTCTATAATATTTGTCTTTACTAGTCACAATTGAAATATGTGGCAGCACAATGATGCTGTTTCGAAGTGAAACTATTTCACTATGTGTGGCACCTATACCAGTAACAGTTTTATAGATAATTGAATTTGTAGGTATAGGGTTTATTTCTTCGATCTCAGTAAAACGATATATTTCATCGCTATAGGTTATTTCCTGGTCGAACATCACATTGGTGATATTCATTAATTTATTATAGATGCTCATTATAGTTTATTTTAAAGTTGCTGGATAAGTGAGTTATAATAGGTGATGTTAACCACCTATTATTTGTTTTAGAGTTTTTTACATGTTACTGGTAGGATCATTTGAATCGCCGTTCTCTGTATTGCCATCTTCAGAAGAATCATAAGCATCATTATCGAAGGGTTCTTCGACAATATCATACTGATCAGCCCAGCCTTCTATTTGCATGTCGTCTTTGTGACCGTATGAGCTTTCCCAGTCCAAAGCTTCTAATACATCATAAGGTGCTGTATCAAGAAGGTTTTGATAGAAATCTTTACCATTTTTCGCATGCTGGGATATACATATCAATGCTAAGTTTTGTTCATTGATAAATTTTGCGGGGACATCTACAAAGCGCCATTGGCATTTGAGAACTTTTTGTGCAATGCCATTAAAATTTTTAGTGCCGAATATGGGATTGTATATCTGAATGACTTTACCTACTAAATCCTCTTTTTCTAGTGAAATAGTTTCGCTGGGGTTAGCTGAATAGAGATTGCTTAGCGCAATTTTATGATCAACGTTCTCGAAAAAATAATTCGGCTCATGCTGTTTCCAATTAACTTTAGCAAACAAGATTTCCCCAAAAGGTTTAACCGTTTCAAAGGCTACGGATTTGATAAAATAAAAACCTGGTCTTGGGGCAATATCTTTAGTACCCTCCACTTTTGAATTAATAAAGTTTTCAATAACCCTTTCTACTATTTGATTGAAATTTTTCATTATCTGTATGTCATTTGTTTTGATGACGATACAAAGGAAGATTGGGGAAATTTGCAGCTAAAGAGAGGAAGTTTGTAATGAAGAATAGATAGCTATATTGCTGCCTATCAGTGATATTTATTTAAAATATTTTGAAATGATGAATTTAGGTTTAAACTAAATTTCCCCAACATCCTTCATCATGTTCCTGATGGTTTCGCCATTTATACGATTCTTGATGTAAATAGGAATGAGTTGGCTATAATCTTCAGGCAACTGCTCCATAGATCGCTTCAGTTCGATTGCTTTGAAAAGAGCGAAATACTCAAACAGAAAGCCAGCTATAGCCCTCTTTGAAGTGAAAATCTTATGCTCAGTTAAGTAATCGCCAATAATAGTACCAAGCCTTGTTAGGGAGGTCACGTTACTAATGCTATGCTTCTTGAATTTATTATTGAAGCTTTTAAAGTCGGCGAGTGTACTATTGTTCTTAACTATCTCTTGGTAGAAAACTGTATTGTTCTTCTTATGCTGGTTAAGCATGTTACCTATCATATGGGTAAATGTTTCATATAGTAGGTTCTTAGGTAGTTCGAATTTGTTTATCTGTGCCCCTGACAAGGATTTGAGTTTTCTGTCCTTATTACTTTGAACAGTAATCATCAAGTCCTCGGGTACATACAATTCATCATCGTATATAGTTATTCTAAGATACTTAACTACATCATCGGCATGTTTAGCATCGGGTAGATACTCTACGAGTTCTTCCAATGGCATGGTAGCCACGAGTTCTTTCTTAGCAAAGAATATTTCATTGGTAGTTCCATCATAGATTTCCTGGTAGCTTTCGTTCTTTCTCATGCGCTCTATATGAGCCAATGAATCTGAAATCAAGTCAAGTATGAATATAGCGTAATCATGTAAGTGGTTATGCCTGTTGTTCTCAATGCTCTGTTGCTCGTAATCAAAGTTTAAAAATACAATGAAGTATAATAGCGAGTGTTTGTGGCACTCATTTATGCGATGCTTCAATAGTATATTGTCAAAGGCTGCATTGAAAGAGGTAATTTCTTCAAGTGTTTTGAATTGGATACGATGTTTGCCTCCAAACAGGAATTCCTCCGAATCGGGTTTCTCCGCAAATAACTCATCCTGCAAGGCTCCTGGCCCGTTTAACAGCCTATGCGTGTAAACCCATTTAAGGAATTTGTTGGTTAAGATTAGATTGATTGTATAATACTGCTGTTCGGATTGTTGGATTGGCACTTTGGAGCTTTTCAAGTTGATTCTTTATAAGCCCAATAATATAAAAAAAGCAGGACAGTTGCCTATCCTGCTTAGATTCGAAAGCGATATTTAATTTATAAGTTCAACAACTACAGCATTTGCCTCGTCAATTACAGATTGATCGAAGTTATCCAGGTAAACAGCAGTTGTTCTGTTCCCATATTCATGGCCTAACCCTTCAGCTATTAATTCAATACTAAAACCTGCCCTTTTGGCAATTGTCGCCCATGAATGCCTTGCCGTGTAAGTGGTTATTTTCTGTTCAATTTTAAGGTCTTTTGCTATTCGTGTTAAATACTTATTTATAATTTTTGTCTTGTATTTAATAACTCTCATTAAACGCTCATCGGTGGTCGCTTTATCGTCAGCAATAGGAAGTAAATACTTTGAACGTCCTTTGTAATGTTGTAAAATTGCTTCAGCCTCTTTATGTAATTTGATATCGTACCATTTTCCGGTTTTTCTTCTTTTATAAAGTATTCTGCCGCCCTTAATGTTATCGTCAGTTAAGAGGCAGAGGTCGACGATTGATATTCCTATGAGATAGAAAGATAAAAGAAAATAATTTCTATTATCCCAAAATGGTGTATCGATTGTCAGATCTGCATTCTTTATTGCTTTAAGTACGTCTTTTTCCACTGCACGCTTCTTCGTTTTTTCTGGTCGAAGTTTGTAATCATCAAAGGGGTATAAACTCTTATCAACGATCTTTAATTTAATGGCTTTGTTGTAAAATATTCGAATAGTTCTTAGATAGAGATATATGGTATTGTGCTTAAGATCCCTTTTAACAAGGAAGCTATTATACCGCGTTAGAAATTGATAATCTATCGCTTCAAAATAGAGATCATCGGTTGGGTGAAAAGTTTTTAACACGTTTACAGTTGATTCATAGACCCAGGCGTTACCAATTTTATTATCAGCCCTTAATTGGTCAATCAGCTCTTGAGCAAATTGATAAACAGTTTTCTTTATTTCAATAATCTTCTCCGGTTGAGGTAATGGCTTTAGATAATCTTTAACTGTATTATCGTCTGCGAATAGGAGCTGAGATTGAATATCTGCAAATTCCTTTTTTAGTTTTTTATTTAATTCCTTGTGTAAGGGATTAGACTTTTTAATTGATTTAGAGGCTTCATCCCAATCATGTTCGTAAACATAAATTTTACTACTTCTTGTTGTTGTTTTCCTCTGGTGACAAATTTGAAAATTAATTGAAAAGCTTCCATCTGCCTTTTGTGTTCTTTTGTCTAAAATGATCTTTACTGTTGCCATTATCACTGTTTTGTGACTAGGTTACAAGCAATTTTTTACGTGCTTTTTACGTGCAATTTACGTGCATTGTACATGCAACTGTCTCTTTTCACTCACAATGCGTTTATCTGTGAGTAGAGAAAACACGTTTAAAGTTCTAAAGGATCAATAGCTATAATGCAATGCATTGCTATTGAATGCTTTAAAAAAGATAAAACCACTTTGCGATTATGCCCGAAAGGTATATATTTGCACTCCCATAATAACAGGGGGATTAGCTCAGCTGGCTAGAGCGCTTGCATGGCATGCAAGAGGTCATCGGTTCGACTCCGATATTCTCCACCTTGATAATCAGGCTTTTAGAGTGACTTCTGAAAGCCTGATTTTTTTTAGTCCAACATTAGTCCGACATTTTTAATTAGTTTTTTTAAACTTATTAAGCCTGAGGGGTCTTAATAATAAGCCTTTATCAGCTTTTAAAACTTCGCTGAACAAAAAAGGATTAGAACGACAGAATGAATGTTAAAATTTATATCTATCATCGTTGTGGAGGTCGGAAGTTCAAATATTCTCATCCCGCTTGACTATCAATTCTTTATGAAATTAATTCATAGGCGATTTTTTCTTAGGTATAGCAACAGTATAACAATTTGGTTTAGTTTTATGGGTTTTAATTATCGAAAAATATTAATTAAAATGTTTCCTTTGGCTTTACTTGGTTGTTTAATTCAATTAATCGACTAAAAGCCTTACTCATACTGTTCTTCAAATCTATTTCGACTGATGTGTCCATGTCAATCTGTAAATAATGGTCGTCTTTCGAAAAATATTCAATCTGATGTATTCCAGTGTAGCTAACGAATTTCGCTTTATATCCATCCGTATACAGTAAAATAGCAGATGTACCAACACTCGCCTCGGTAATAGCATCAAAGGATAAACTATACATAACTATACATATAGATACCACCATCATCTATACTACGTCGAGTCATAATAATGTTATTGTTTTTCACGGAAAAAGGACATTTAAAGTATGTATTATCGTTGTTGCCGCAAGCAATTATTTTTTGAGTGAGCCCAGCAATCGTTTCTTCCCTTGTTTGTGCCTTTAAAGACGTTGTCAAACAGATTAAGCCAAATATTAATAACAAGGTTCTTCGGTGTTATTATTTTGTGTTTTATTGGTGATAAGGCGATTATTGAAATGAAAAGACAAAATAGCAGGCAAGGTTTAAAACCCATCAATATTTACATTATTAGCTGATTAAAGAGGCATAAATTAATTGATTTTCGGCTCATTAACCGGGGAAAAATGCTTATTTTAGTAAGCATTTACCACTATCCCATAGTTATGGCGGTAAATCCATAAACCTGATTATAAGCACCTGCCTGTTAATGAAAAAAAGGATATACCTGCATTTTGGAATCGCGTTCCTGCTGCCACTGCTGTTTATTTTTTCACAATGCTTATATAAGGATAAACCCGCCGACCCAAGGGGAAGCAACTATGCAGGATCAGCCTCCTGTATCAAATGCCATAGGGATGTGTACGAAAATTACTTACATGATCCGCATTACAAAACCAGCAGGCTGGCCTCATCAAATACCGTACACGGGAGCTTCAACCCAGGTTTAAATACGGTAGCTTTTAACGATAGTGTAAAGGTGATGATGGAAAAGCACCATAATGATCTTTACCAGGCCCTTTATATCAACAGCGTATTAACCAAAAAGGAGCGTTTCGATATTGTTTTTGGCAGTAACCGTGGCGAAACCTATTTATATTGGAAAGATAAAGAGCTTTACGAGCTGCCCATCACTTACTTCCTCAGCATCCACCAATGGGCGAATAGTCCCGGATATAATGGCAATTTTGTTGATTTTAACCGGGTAATGGGGCGGCATTGCTTCGAGTGCCACAGTTCTTATATCCAGGACATTCCGCACACGGCCAGTTTTATGGATAATACCGAATGGCTCGATAAAAACTCCATGGTGCTAAGCATTGATTGCGAGCGCTGCCATGGACCGGCATCTGAACATGTGAACTATCACACCCAGAATCCGGATGATAAAAAACCCATGTACATTTCAACCATCGGTTCTTTATCGAGGGCGCAGCGGATAGATGTTTGCGCGCAATGCCATTCGGGTAACAAAAGTGTGCTGACGAGGTCGATATTTGGATTTAAGCCGGGAGATACGCTTGCCAATTTTAAAGAAGGCGAGTATTTTCATAAAAAAACCGATCTGGCGAGCATAGATGTTCATGGGAACCAGGCAGAGCTGTTAACCAGCAGCCAGTGTTTTATTAAAGGGAAAATTGAATGCGGCACCTGCCATAATATCCATAACGACAAGGTAGAAACTATCAGCATGTATTCGCTGCATTGCACCAGCTGCCATAGCGAGGCTAAACATAATTTTTGTAAAATGGCTAGTCAGTTAGGGCCGGCTATAAACAGCAACTGTATCGATTGCCACATGCCGGTAAAAACATCCAACGTAATTGTGATCAATGAAAAGGGCTTGCCAACCAACCCGCCCTTTATGGCACGTATTCACCGCATAGCGATATATCCCAGTGAATCAAAGAAAATAATGGCCTGGCTTAAAACCTCGCCGGTATCTGCCAAAAACTGATAGTTTATTTACCTTTGAACGGATCTATCAATTGGATACTCCCATCGGCGTTGTGTTTAAGTTCTGTAACCTTTACGTTTCGTAAATGGGTCTTGTCCGAGAGTTGCGTATCATGATAAAAGATATACCATTTACCCTTAAACTCAACAATGGAGTGGTGGGTTGTCCAGCCTTGTACGGGCTTCATGAAAACGCCTCGGTAAACGAACGGACCAAAGGGGTTATCGCCTATAGCGTAAGCCAGCAGGTGGGTATCGCCGGTTGAGTATGAGAAATAATATTTACCGTTGTACCTATGCATCCACGACCCTTCAAAAAAACGGCGATCATGGTCTTTACCCAATAGCGGTTTGCCGTCTTTGTCTACGATAAGCACATCTTTAACCGGGCCATCAAAATGCAGCATATCCTTACTCATTTTAACTACCTTACAACTCAAGGCCGGCTCGTCGTCCTTTTGCAGATCGGTTTTTGAGCCATTGGCATCGTACTTTCCGGTGGCCCATTTTTGCAGCTGACCACCCCATATCCCGCCGAAATACATATAAGCGTTACCATCGTCATCGGTAAATACAGCGGGATCGATACTAAAGCTGCACTCGATCGGTGTTTTCTCCGCCTTGAACGGCCCAGCAGGCAGCGGAGATGTAGCTACGCCAATTCTGAATATATCATTTTTATCTTTTACGGGGAAGTACAGGTAATACGTGCCGTTTTTATAAGCAGCATCCGGAGCCCATAACTGCCTGCCCGCCCAAGGTATATCCTTGATATCCAGCGCTATGCCATTATCGGTAACTTTTCCATTGATACTATCCATGGAAAGGATGTGATAATCACGCATGGCAAAATGATCGCCGTTGTCGTTTTCAGCGATTCCTGCGTCGATATCATGAGAGGGATAGATGTAGATCTTCCCATCAAATACATGGGCTGATGGATCGGCAGTGTAAATGGTACTGATAATAGGCTGGGAAAGATACTTCCCGGTATCTGTAGTAAGGCTTTGCGCGTTGGCCGGTTGGCAGGTGCTGATCGCCGCTATGGTAACCAACAAAGTCAACAGCAACAGCAGTCTACTATTTTTTTGATGCGTTTTATTCCATTTGTTTAATTGCATATCGCCTTATGTTTTGATATTGTATTGAACCCCGTTTTACATTTTCATACCCGGCATGTCTTTTGGGAAATTGAATTTAAGTAGCTTGAATGTGTGGATGGCATTAACCCCTTCGGTTATTTTGATGTTTTCATTTATGGCAACGTTTTTAAACTCCTGCGTGATGCCGGTGGCGGGCCATTTTATTTCAATGTTTTCGATAGTTGCTGCCCTGGCTATGCCGATGTGCTGCTGCAAAGGATTAGCGCCAAAGCTGCCGCCGGAGTTCACATCGCGATAAACCGATCGTTCTACCCCATTGCTTTTAAAGGTTACTTTTATTTTGGCGCCTATCGCCGCCCGGTTTGACCGCACACCTTCCAGTAATATATTTATCCAGTTATTGTTGTTTTGACCGGGGTTGATATAAAGTGAATTTTCATACGAGTCGCCTGCATACGCTCCGCCCATGTGGATGTAGATATCTTCGGTGCCGTCGTTATCCAGGTCGGCGAACGCTACTGCATGCCCTTTTTGTAAATTGCCTACCCTGGCCGACGTGGTTACATCGGCAAAGCTTTTCCCATCTATATTCCGGAACAACTTATCGGGAATTAACGAAGTAAACTGGGGATTGCCGGTACCGAGAAAAAAGTCGAGATAGCCATCGTTATCTATATCGCCAAAATTGGCGCCCATGGCAAAGGCGATCTTATTTAAACCAGTTTCGGCAGATACATTTTTAAATGTTCCATCGTGCATATTTTTGTATAGAAAAACTTTACCTGCATCGCTTGTAGGCAAATTCAATGCTTCCCTGGCGGCATTATCAGCTAAGGATTCCGTAACGCCGTAACCGCATACCAATAGATCCAGCCAACCGTCATTATCATAATCCCAAAACCAGGTAGCAAAGGTGCCCGCATTTTGTTTGCCTAAGCCCGCTTGTTCGGTTTGGTTCACAAATTTAACCGGACCGCCTTTCGTCGTTTCATTTTTCAGCAGTATTTCCTTGCCATCCATGGTTGAAATAAACAGGTCTGTACGGCCATCCTTATCATAATCGCCTGAGGTAACTCCTTTTACAAAAGCCTTTACATCGCAGTTGGCTTTGGCCGCCGCCTCGGTAAAAGTGCCATCGTGGTTATTGATAAATAACTGGCACGGATTCGCCTTGCCACCCGGCCTTGTTTCGCTGCCGATAAAAACATCCAGCCAGCCATCGTTATTAAAATCGGCCCAGGTTGCCGTTTGTGTAGGATGAAGCGTGAGCAAGCCGCTCTCTTTGGTAACATCAGTAAATGTGCCGTCGCCGTTGTTTCTTAATAAGGAACTCGGCTCTTGCCCGTATTTGCCTTTCCAGGCCCCGCGCAACACCAAAATATCCTTAAACCCATCATTATTATAGTCGGTTTGCATAATATTGAGTCCGCCTGTCAAATAGCCCAGGCCCGATGCCTTCGACATATCGGTAAAAGTGCCGTTCCTGTTATTCTGGAAGTAGTGCATAGACTCTTTCAAATCCCAGCTGCTGAGCACAATATCCGGGTAGCCATCATTATTAAAATCATCAACAATGGTTCCACCAGCCTGCGATTTTACATTCAAACCAACACTAGCCGCCACATCTGTAAAAGGCCTCAACATGTGCAGCGTATCGGAACTTGTTTTGATGAGAAATGCTGGCGGCACCAGCTGCGGATACCCGCCGATAGTCATGTAAGCGATATTCATCAACCACATGGATTCATAATCCTTAGGGTTATCATGCAATAATTGCGTATATACCTCAATGGCTTTACTTGAACCATAAACATCCATATGCATGCCGCCTTTGCTGATGGGATAGGTACAGGATTCCGCGCAATGGCGATTGATACAATTGGTACGTTCGCCTAAGCGCAGATAAGATAAGGCCAGTAATTTTTCGACCTTTTCGCGGGGCACCATGTAGTTGCTTTTTTTATCCAGCATGGCCAATAAAACATTCACGGCCTTTTGTTCCTGGCCCAATTGCAGCAAGGAGTTTGCTTTATAGTATTCCGCGCCCTCGATAGTTACCTTTTCGGTAGATGTTTGAATGATGGAATCGGTATATTTTAAAACAGATTCGGGAGAAAAAGGATTCTGGGGACTGCTCTCATATTTATCCACCGCGCCTAACAGATCAATCATTTGCTGGTTGGGCGTAGCTTTATGCCTGCATGCAGCAAACGACAGCAACACTACAATATATAAAGGCTTTAAAAATCGTTTCATCAGCTTATTTGATATTTAAAATGCGTTCAGCGCCCTGGCTGTTTGTAATGGTAACCGATGCCACGTTAGCATCAACCATAATAAACCTGCCGGATTGCGACAGGAAGGATGAGCCGTAATAAAACTCCTGTTTTATAGCCGTGCCGTTCTTATACTTAAGCACGGCGCTCATATCTGCCTGCTGTAATGGGATGCAGTTTACGTTTCTTTTCAGCTCAAACACTTTTAAGGCGTTCTTATTCTGGCTAGCGGCTAACAGCAATTTGCCGTTGCTGCCTTTCAGTTTAACCAGCGCCTTGCCATTGCCGGGGATATAGATGCCGCTTTGCAGTATCGACAAGGGAGCAAAGTTTCCATTGCCATCGCCTTTTAAAAATAAGCCGTTAAGTGCGTCATACCGCCCGACAGAAACATCGGTACCAAAATCGTTTCCATTAATGACCACGTCGGGGTTGCCATCGCCATCAAAATCATCAACTACCATCCCGTTGAGTGTGGAGATCTGCGCCTGTTCGGGCAAGGGTATCATCGTGAATTTTCCATTCCCCTCATTTTTAAAATAGCAGGACCGCAGCTCATTTGCCTTTAATCTTAACGCGCCTTTGCGCTGTTCGGGCGTAAAAATATCGTCCATGGTAGCCGTAGCGTAGGACTTATAATTGGTGAACTTTTTACGCAGGGAGATCATTTGTTTAATGGCGTCGTCACGTGTGTTGGCAGGGTACTCGCGTTTAATACCATCCTGGCCCGGCAGAAAAAGCGAAGGAAAGGCATCGTAACGGTCTGGGAGGTCGAAGGCTTTAGCGGTGATGTAGGCAGGGTACTGATCGCTTACCTGGTATAAGGTATTTAAGCCTGCATTACCCACAATATAATCCATTCTTCCGGTATGCCTGAAATCGCCTGCTACAATGGTGTTCCACCAGCCCGGTTTATTACCGGTTGTTGTACCGGCGGTTATATTTTTAAATATGCCATGGTCATTCTTTAAAAATGTAACGGGCATCCATTCACCGGCAAGTACCAGGTCGGGCCAGTCATCGTTATCAAAATCGGTGAACAGCGCATCGCATACCAGGCCAATGTTTTTAAGCGCGGGAGCCACTTCGTTGGTAACATCGGTAAACTTAACGTGGCCGTTTTTAGTATCGTTACGCAAGATCATGCTGGAAACCGGTTTAGGGTATCTCCAGGGTTCAACCCGGCCCGATATGAAAAGATCAAGCTTGCCATCCTTATTATAGTCTACCGCCCTTACGCAAAGCTTACTTGTATAATTTGTTGGCAAAGCGTCGGCGGCTAAGGTAAAATTGCCCCTGCCGTCATTCAGGTATAACCTGTCCTGGTAAACCGGGCTGTTCGCGGCATTCTCATACCCGCTGCCGGTGATGTATAAATCGGGCTTGCCATCGCCATTTGCATCAAAAAGCAGTATACCGCCATCTTTGTAATTCCCGGCAGGCATATTTTGGGGCGATAACAGATCCCGCTGTTTAAATTTACCGTTAGGCTGCTGTAAAAATACCTGCGCAGGCGCTTTGGCGTTGCCGCCGATAATAATATCATCCAGGCCATTGCCGTCAACATCGCCTACCGCCAGGGCGGGGCTATATTCCGATAGCTTATGCGGTAAAAGTTTCTGAATATTGAAATCGACAAAATCATCCTCCTTATGTTTATAGTTGATCCCTACCGCGCTTGTTACCTCTTTAAAAACGGATTTTACCACCATTTTGGGCTGCTCCCAGGTGTAACTATCATTGGCGTTAGCCATGCTAACTTTTAATAACTGATCGGCCTTAACTTTTAGCAAGAGTTGCTTTTTCCCGTTAGGCCACCTGATCACTACCGAATCAATCGCAGTTACCGAGTTTAACCCGAAGTGCGCTATGTTTTGTATGGTTGATAAATATCCCCTGAAAGGATTATTTTCATAAACCTGGTGCTTGCCTTTATCATAATAAATATCGGCCCAGGCGCCAATGCCATCAATATTTTGCTTGCCGCCCCGGAACTTTATTTGCAGGTAATGGTTGTCCTTTTTGTTTTTATCCCGAACGGTGTTTTTGTAGATGAGGGCTTCATCATCAATATTGTTGATAACGATGTCCATAGCGCCATCGTTATTAAGATCGGCATAAACGGCTCCGTTCGAAAAAGTTGGAAGCGATAAACCCCAGTTATCGCTAACATCTTCAAAGGTTATCCCGTCTTTATTCCGGAAAGCATAATTATGGATCTTGACGGCAGGTATTTGCCCTATTACCTGTTTTTTTGTGGCGATAAGGTAGGCGTTGTTCCTGAATGTTATAAAATCATGATCGGTTACATCTTTGGGATAGCCGTTAGTTATAATGATATCTTTGTAGCCATCATTATTAAAATCGGTTATCAGCGGTGTCCAGCTCCAGTCGGTTTGGGCTACGCCGCTCATAAACCCTATCTCGCTGAAGGCGGGCTTCCCTATCGAGTCGTTTTGCCCTACCCGCGGGCCCTGGTTAAGCTGTAAGGTATTGCGCGGATATTGGTACTGGTAGCCATAGTGATCAAAGTTTTCAAAAGTTTGGTAGCTGTTGGGCATGCTCATCATCTTTTTGCGGTAGTTATCGGCCGGGCTCATATCGAGCTCAAAAATATCGGCAAGGCCATCGTTATTGATATCTTCAACATCCTGGCCCATCGCGTTCAGCGATGTATGCTTAAAGTATTCTTTTGATTCATCGGTAAATGTGCCGTCGTGATTATTGATATAAAGAATGTTATTTGTTAAAAAATCATTCGTTACGTAAATATCCTTCCAGCCATCCCGGTTTATATCAACAATAGATACCCCGTGGCTATACCCTTCAATCGTAATACCCGCCTGTTTGGATACATCATGAAATACCCCATGTCCTAATTTGGCATCCCAGTCGTTCCGGTAGAGCCTGCCCGTACTCGGGTATGAGCCATCCTTGATGATCGGCCTGAAATCATTCGCATAGGAACTTTTGTCTGGCTGATTTACAGCAAGGTACATATCAAGATCGCCATCATTATCATAGTCGAAAAAAGTGGCCATGGTGGAGTGCGCATGGATATCCAGGCCGTACTCATGGGCCATTTCTTTAAAATGGGGGATACCGTTTTTATCGGGGCCCTGGTTTATATACAGCAGGTTGGTACGTTTAAGGGAATCATCTGAAAGGGAATTACATACGTAAATATCCATCAGCCCATCGTTATTGATATCGATGATGGAAACCCCTCTTCCCCACCTGCCTATGCCGCCTACGCCGGCTTCGTCGGTAATATCCTTAAATTTAAAATCGCCCTCGTTTAAATACAGTTTGTTTGATACCATATTGCCGGTGAAATAAATATCCTGCAGACCATCGTTATTAAAATCGCCGATGCCTACACCGCCGCCGTTATACACATAAGCGTTATCGATGGGGTTGATGGAATCGTTTTCAGTAATGAGGTTATTAAAATGAATACCCGACTGAGAGGAGGAAATTTGCTGAAACAAAGTTGGCGCAGATTTTTTACAGCCCACAGCCAGCATGATTAAGGGGCAAATTAAAATAATTAAAACGTGTTTCATCTATAGGTTTACCGGCTTAAAAATAAATAACTATGGCTAATTAAAGCCATAGTTATTGTTTAGGTGTGAAAGGTTTAATTTAAAGAGCAATTATTGCAGGTTTGCATTGTTATCGGTTTCCGCTTCCGGGATAGCAAGAAATTCGTCCCCTGCTTTTTTGTAATAGGATATTGGTTCGGGAGCAATTGAAGGATAATATCCTTTGTTTCTCCAGCGTATGATATCGATGTTCCTCAACTCCTCGTTACCCAGCTCAACTTGCCTTTCGTGCATAATGGCTAAGGTTACGCCGTCTTTATTTGCCACCGGAAATTGACTGGTTGGGTAAGGCGGCATGGCAACACTGGGCCTTGCTCTTACCTGGTTTAAATAGCCAATTGCACCGGCCATGTCTCCATTTTCGTTTGCACACTCAGCAAGCATCAGTAATACATCGGCATAACGCAGCAAACGCGCGTCAACGCCTCCGGGGTGAAAAGAAGCCGTGCTCCGGTTTTCTTCATAGATGAGCATGTATTTACGATAGCCCAGCTTGATATCGGCGCCAAGGTAATGTGTTGTCTGGCCGTTCTGATCGGCATCAACCAAAACAGTGCCCGGTCCCGGATCATTATCAAAGGCATCGCCTGTTTTGTAAATACTAAACCCAAAACGAGGGTCGGTTTTTGCCGCGCCGGTAACAGTATTTTCAAATTCCGCAGCCCAATGTTCCGAAGGAATAAGGTTTCTCCAGGCAATTGGATTGTATTCCTGGTTACGTACCGTAGTTTGATCGGCCGTAGGGCCGTCTCCAACTCCGTTATCGCCACCCCAGTTAAAGTTGTTATCGCCTTTGTCCGTAAAAATAACTTCAAAAACCGATTCGTTGTTGAATGCTGTTTCCTGTTTAAAATTATCCGAAAAATTGGTTACCAGCGAATAGCCGTCGGCCCCGCTGCTCGGTATTTTCAATAAAGCGGCTTCGGCATCTTTGTAATCGCCTTCCTGCATATAGGCCCTGCCCAGCATACCCCATGCGGCAGCATTTGTTGCCCTGCCCAAATCAGACGGGCCATAGGCCGATTTACCCGGCAACGCCACGGCGGCATCGGTCAGATCCTTAATGATCAGCGCGTAAACATCCGATACCGAAGATAATGGAGCAGAAGCGGAAGGTGTTTTTACCGTAGTGGTATAAACCGGTACTTTACCCCACATGCTCACCAATTCAAAATAAGCCCATGCCCTTAAAAACTTGGCTTCGCCTACACAGCGGGCAACCAATGCCGCATTGTCTGTAGCCCTTGGCGCATTATCCAAAACGGTGTTAGCGCGGTGAATTTGCGTGTAAAGCGCCGTAAAATACGGAGTGGTAATATCGTTGCTCGGTGTATTTACACCATTGAGTATCGATAACAGGTCCGCTCCTAACTGGCCCCCGCCTGATTTTCCGTCATCAGCCCTTAAATCATGCACCCAGAACTGCCACCTGCCAATAATATCATTGGAGTGCATTACCGAATAAATTGAATTGGTGGCCGCCAATATATCAGCCGAAGATTTAAAAGAATTTGCCAAGCTCAACACATTTGGGTCGGTTGTATTCAAATCACCCTTTTTGCACGAATAAATGGTAGCGACGGCAGCGAATCCCAACACAACCAACGCGATAAATAATTTTTTAATTTTCATATAATTTTTTTAAATATTAATAATCATTAAAAACCAGCCTGGATACCGAATTGGAACACCCTTGCAGCAGGATACTGACCAAAATCAACCCCGCTCCTCAAATTTGCACCCGATCCATCTGTTTGTCCCTGGGTTTTGTTACCTACTTCCGGATCAAAGCCTGTATATTTTGTAAATGTTAGCAGGTTTTGGCCCGATACATAAACCTTTAAGCGGCTTATCGCATTCCCTGTCCATGATTTTAAAAGATTGGTCGGGATGGTATAGCCTATCACCAGGTTTTTCAACCTTAAATACGATCCGCTTTCAATCCAGCGATCAGATAAACGGTCATTATCATTCGGATCGCCTGAGATAGCCCTTGGAATAGTTGTATTGGTGTTTGATGGCGTCCAGGCATCCAGTACTGCGGTGCTTGAATTAAACAACCTTGGCATACCTTGTAAAATAATATTCTCTGCGTTCAGGATCTTGTTTCCATATACGCCCTGGAAAAACACACCAATATCGAAGTTTTTGTAGGAAGCGGAATAATTTAACGAATAAGTAAACTTAGGAATAGGGCTGCCGAGGTAAGTTTCGTCGCTGCCGTCGATCTTTCCGTCGTGATTGATATCCTGGTATTTGATATCGCCGGGGGCCGTTAAGCTAGTTTGGAAAGGGCTGTTGGCCACCTGCTGCGCGGTTTGAAATAAGCCATCGGTTTTCCAGCCATAAAACTGACCTACAGACTGGCCCGCAATTGTTTTGGTAAAGTTATAACCGCTGCCAAAATCACCATCGCCGCCGGACACTATCGAAGCTGTAGGAGAATTCAGTGATAATACTTTATTGGTTATAAAGCTTATTAAACCGGTGATGTCGTATTTAAACTCACCGTCTCTTTTATGGTAACCTAACTGTAGGTCAAGCCCCTTATTTTGCATTGCGGCAATGTTTTCCAATGCGCCTGCTCCGCCAAAACCTTCGCTGGGAGAGGTAGGTACAGCCAAAATAAGATTAGTGGTTTTTCTTTGGTAATAATCGGCTGTAAGGGTGAATTTATTGTTGATCAAACCCAGGTCAATACCTATATTCAGTTGCCTGGTGGTTTCCCAGCTCAGATCGGGGTTACTTAAACCATTGGTATAAGAAGCATTACCGCTGCCGTTAATACCACCGAAAGGATAGTAGGCCTGGTTGGATTGAATAGGCGATAAATAAGGATAATTACCCAAAGCCGATGGCGGGATACCTGTGATACCGTAACCTGCCCTTAATTTCAGTTCGGATACCACCTTGGATTCCCTAAGAAAATCTTCCTGGTCGATCTTCCAGCCTATTGAAGCCGAAGGGAAATCCTGGTATTTATGACCCGGCGCCCAAATAGATAAACCATCGCGGCGTATGGACGCGCTTAACAGGTATTTGGCGGCATAATCATACGTTATGCGGCCTACATAGGAGATCAACAGGTTGCTTTCCACATCATTGGTAGCGGCTATATTTGATCCACCGTTAAGTGTTTTAACCAGGTTATTGCTTTGATTGCCCGAAGCATTGGCAATAGTTTGATTTTGCGATTGGGTTTCATAAACCGCTACCGCGTTGATATGGTGCTCGCCATAAGTTTTATTAAATGTTAACTGTTGTGTAAACAGTTTGCCCAGGTATATGGAGCGCTGGTTGGCTATTGAAGCCAATGCTGCCGACAAGGTACCGCCATCGTTATAAATGGGGGTATAATTTTGGGTATACGCGTCGGTATAATCAACACCGAAGGTGGATTTAAATGATAACCAGGGCGTAAAATTAACCCCTGCATATAAAGTACCTAAAATCTTCAGCGTACTTGTTTCATTGTTTCCAATTAAGGCATATTCAACAGGATTGGTTGGATCCGCGCCATCAAAGCTGCTTATCGGTCCCCTGAAACCGCCTTGTGTAGTCGGATCATAATCCGGCAGATAAGGCGCCATGCGGATAACGTTGGTAAGCGGCGTTCTGTTACTGCCGCCGGTAGCGTCAAAATGCTGATCGCCAACAGCGGTATACAGGGTTTGCCCTACAGAGAACACCTTGCTTAACTTATGCTCGGAGTTGGCACGGAAGTTATACCTGTCGAAGCTTAAGCCTGCCGCAATACCGTCCTGCTTAAAATACCCGGCCGAGATGTAAAAATGCGAAAGATCATCTCCGCCGTTTAACGATATGTTATTCGACAGGATAGGCGCATCGTGCCTGAAATATTCATTTTGCCAGTTAGTATTGGTTTCTGCATAAGTTTGGGTTGAGCCCGCGTAAATGGGCAGGTTAAAATTTGCCGGCTGTAAACGTGGAGGTAATGCTATGCCGGCGGCGCCATCAAGCGCGGTAGCATATTGCACATACTGCTGGGTATTTAAAAGGTGCAGTTCCTTTGACGGGCTCTGGATGCCGGCGTAAGAATCAAGGCTTACGGTAACCTTGTTGCTTTTTGATCCTTTTTTTGTGGTGATGAGTATAACACCGTTGGTAGCCCTTGAACCATAGATGGCTGCCGCGCTCGCATCTTTCAACACCTCTATCGATTCAACATCCTTGGAATCGAACATTGCAAGGTTTCCTGTCGGATAGCCATCGATCACGTACAAAGGATCGGTAGCGAAGCTGATGGAACTGATACCACGGATAGTAACAATTGGCGATGTGCCCGGAGAACCATTATTGGTAACGCTTAAACCGGCAACCTGCCCCTGCAAGGCCTGCTCGATATCCGGCACTGCCACGTTTGCGATGGACGCGCCTTTTAACGATGAGGTGGCGCCTGTTAAAGTGCTCCTTTTTTGCGAACCGTAACCTACAACCACCACTTCGTTAAGCGACCGGGGATCAACCACGAGCTTAATATTGATGGCAAGCCGGTCATTCACCGGAACCTCCTGCGTTAAAAATCCGATATACCTGAATACCAGAACGGCGGTATTGTCGGGTACGCTGATCTTATAATTACCGGCTTTATCGGTGCTAACGGCTGTAGTGCCGCCCTTTAGGGTAACACTTACGCCTATTAACGGAGCGCCAGTATCGTCGACTACATTACCGCTTATTTGCAGGGCCTGGCGGCCCTCAACCTGGCTGGTTTGGCCGCTGCCGGGTGCATCTGTATTGCGGATTATCCTGTTTAAAACAATTACATTGCTCGATAGCTCATACTTGATGAGCTGAGGGATCAATAGTTGTGAAAGGATGCTGGAAAGTGGTTCATTTTTAAAAGAAGCGATAACTTTATTGTTGGTTTGGATCAATACCGGACTGTAAATAAAGGTAACATTGGCCTCTTTTTCAATAGCGGCCAAAACTTTACTTAGCTCTTTGTCCTTCATATTAAGCGTTAGTCTTTGATTTAATACCTGGGCACTAGTATTACTCGCCAAAGCCTCACCAATTAGCGTGAAGACTATTGCAATGTTTAAAACCGTTATGCGCATAATAGTATTGAGTAATTGTTTTTTTTTCATAAATTTGGTTTGGTTAGTTAGATTTTATAAAAAATTTGACAAAAGTCTTCCTTTACAATCCCTCAGAATTATTGTTGATATAGGAAGAAAGCGACTTCATCGGCAGTGTGACAGCACTGCCGATTGATTTTATTCAGGTTTGGTTTTTACATGTGACAGGGGGTTAATAATTAATAATCGGTTAATTGTTACAGCCTTTGCCAGTAATTACAATGTGGCCGTCGGTGATTTTATATTCAGCCTCAACCGCTTTACAAATAAGGCTTAAGCGCTCCTCAAGGGGCTGATCTATCAATGAAGCCGTTAACTGGCAATTCGCCATCACTTTTTCATCATAAATTATATTCACACCATAAGCTTCTTCAACTGTTGATATAACTTTGGAAAAAGGCGCGTTCACAAAATTGAAATGCACGGTTGTGGATTCCTTCGATAATAACAGCGGCTTTTTAAGGGTATCTTTTTCAAGGCGCAGATCATTACGGTACGCTACTACCTGCTGGTTAGGTATCAGCAAAATGGAATGCCTGACATTGCCCGGATTGTTTTTGCCACCGTGCATGCATACTTCAACCTTGCCTGTGCTAACGATTATTTTGTACTGGTTATCTCCTTTATTTGCCCTTACTATAAAGCTTGTTCCAACTACCCTTACCAATAATTCATTCGAATAAACAAAAAAAGGTTTTTTGGGATTTTTACTTACTTCAAAAAATGCCTCCCCTATCAAATTAACTTCGCGTTTAGCGCCTGTAAAAAAATCGGGGTAACGTAATTGCGCAAGTGGTTTTAAAATAACCGAGCTATGATCAGGCAGCTTTATCAGCATCGGCACCGAACTTGTATTAACAACGTTATGATACACCGCCAAAACTACTCTTTGGTTTACTACTTTATTTTGGGGGCGATAACTGTGATACGCCAATACGCCTATTGAAATAACTACGGCTATAATGGCAGCGTAACGCATTACATTTATAATGGCAAACCTCCTTTTGGGAAGCGCGACTATAGCAGGGTTGGGTGCCAGTTTATACCTGGATTTAACATTTAAAATTATCTCGTTAATTTCCTGTGACGACAGGTCATTTACCGGTTTGATGTTAAAAGACAGGATGATATTGCTCGCCTGTTTTAAGTTTTCGGCACATTCCGGCCGTTTAGTCAGGAAATTCTCCCAATAGCTATCCTGTTCCGCGGAATTTCCCAAAACCCATTCTACGAAAGAATCATCCAGTAAAAGGTCTTCAACTTTACAAAATTTATTTTCCAGCATTTATTTAGGTTCTAATGAAATCTATATAATTGGTCGTTACATAGATAATATTCCGAAATGTTTAAAATCTACTGGAAAAATTTAATTTATTTTTTTGGTGAGAAAATTTATAAGGCGCAGGTGAAGAAAATACGATTATAAGAAATAATAAACAGGGCTTTTCAACCAGTATTTTCTCAAGCGTGAGATAGACTCATGTAACAGGTTATAAACCGACTGGCGGTTAAGGCCCATGATCTCGGCGATCCGATCCTGGTCCAGGCCTTCATAAAACCGGAGATATAATATTTCTTTTTGCCGTTTAGGCAGGTTCTCGAGTATTTTATGAAGTTTTAAACAGATCTCGAGCGACAGCTCTTCTTTGATGATGGTAGTTTCCACATCAAGCTCCATAGTAAATTCATAACTATTGAGCAGTGGTTCGGGCAATTTCCATTTCGATCTCTCGCGAAAGATCCGCAAACGGAGCGCTTTGAACAAGTAGGATTTTACCGATACCGGTTGTGTTATTTTTTCGCGGCGTTTCCATAATTCGTAAAAAACATCCTGGATACAGTCCTTAACAAAATCATCGTCGCCAACAAACCGTATCCCATACCGGAACATTTGATTGGTAAATACACTCATTAAACAAGTGTAGGCATCCTCATCTCCCAGCCTGAATTTGTTCCATAGCTGGACGATACTTTTATTACATGTGTACCCGGTACTTTGCATTTGGTATATCCAGTAAATTGGTAATTGGCAGAAATGTAAATTAGGTGTTACAATTTAAACAAATCTAAAAATAAATTTTAATTCAGCAATCGATTGCTGAATTTTTTTTAAGAGTTAAAAAA
>Ga0302200_10001480_pt1 | contig 21858 bp, 18 predicted proteins | sample II_Bog_N3_1_FD_194585 | JGI IMG/M metagenome (GOLD analysis project Ga0302200, IMG submission 194585) | Peat permafrost microbial communities from Stordalen Mire near Abisko, Sweden - II_Bog_N3_1 | ecosystem: Environmental > Terrestrial > Soil > Wetlands > Peat | place: Sweden: Abisko... | reverse complement strand
TTCTGAGCGTAAACGCATTTGAGCAGATACCTCTGGCAGAACTGGTTGCAAAAGCCCAGCCCCAAGACAACCCAAGCGATAGCCGCAACCAGTTGATGCTCTGGAATTAATGGCCGGAGGCTTGTGATGAAAACTACATCACAAAAAACTGGTTCTGGACTCAAGAGCCGATCCGCACAATTGAGCAGTAACACACCGACACAGCCGGAAAAGAAAGACAATCGCTTGCCGATTGATTCGGAAGCACGGAAGAAAAACCGCATTTTGCCCACGGCAAAAGTTTTGGAGCTTTTGAAAGCCAGCCATCCGGGTTTGTTCAATCTATCGGAAGTTGTCGGCAAGTGGGTTTGGGTTGCGTTCCGCGAGACGCCCGCGCCGGAGTTGCGGCAGATTTTGGCGCAGCTTGGTTTCCATTGGAATCGTGAGCGGCAGGCATGGCAGCACCCTTGCGGAGCGTTCCGTTTGCGCGGCTTCCAAGACCCGCACGAAAAATATGCGAGCTACTTTCCCGCTGACAGCAAGACCGCTTGAAAGAAAAAATTGCCATGAATACCACCGCCATTTTTCCAAGCATGGAATCCCTTGTGATGCCGTTCAAGTTTGCCGCCAGCCCGTATGAATACAGAGTGACCGCGTTGCGCGAATGTCCCACGCCGGACACCTTGCAGACTTGCGAGACACCCGACAAGGCAGCGGACTATTGGCGTTTGCACATCGCCACCCATCCGCATTTTAACCCCGACTGCGAATGTTTCGCCGCCCTGCTTTTGAACACACGCCGGAAAGTCAAAGGGCATCAAATCATTTCCATCGGCACGATGGACACGATTTTAGTCCATCCCCGCGAAGTGTTCCGCCTTGCGATTATGACCGCCACCAGTGCGTTGATTGTCATGCACAATCACCCAAGCGGGGAAAGTGTCCCGTCAGAGGCCGACATCAAAGTGACACGCGACCTAATCCGCGCCGGTCAGCATTGAAAATGGAATTGCTCGACCATGTGGTTATCGGCAACGGCAATTTTTCATCGCTCCGCGCTCTTGGTTATTTTTACGCCTAACCCACCATGAAAACGAACCAGACCGAATCGCCCTTTGGCGAAGTCATTTTCAGCTACACCCGCAAACAGGCCATCGCCGACGGCTTCCAAGTTGACGTTTCAACCGTTGCCGCCGAAGCGGGCATCCGCTTTCCGGTGTTTCTCACGCGCAGCGTCTTTGATGCTTATGTGACCGTGCCGCCGAACGTCGGCGGGCAAGATGAAGCCGGACGCCTTTGGGATGTTGTCTGGATGCTCCGCTTTGCCATCCGCAAGGCAGCGCAGGGACACAGCCGCTTGCCGTTTGCGCTTTATGTTCGCTACGACAATCGCGCTCCGCGTCTTGTGAAACTGATCGCCACTTGTGGCGCGCTCGACATGGACGACCCGAAACCCGCAATCACCGTCATGTTGCCGGATGAAAATTGAACCCATCACACTGTCAGTGAATTTGTCAGTGAAAGCACCGCCGAATTGTGAAAAATTGTGGCGGTTTAACCTGAATAGTCTTTTGGTTTTACCAGCGATTTGCTAATTTACCTTTATCTGAATCAATGCAACAGACTGTGCCCATCTGTGGCAAAAAGCGGCGTTCAGCGGTGGCCAAAACCCTGCTGGATTCCGGCGCTCAAATTATTTAGTCTCCCCCGATGTTCGACATCGTCCGCCCGCAGATTGCCACCGCCGCCGACAAGGTTTCCCACCTGCGGAGGTTTCTTTGACGTCGCCAAATTGAACCAACGGTTTGCGGAACTCGAAAACCAGATGACCGGCGAGTCGTTCTGGAACAACCAGGAGGCCGCCCAAAAAGTCATCAACGAGACCAACGACATCCGCGGCAAGCTGGAACCGCTCGGCCGCTTCGGCAAGGCGGTGGAGGATTTGCAGGTGATGCTCGAGCTCGCCGCCGCCGAGCCGGAGGCGTCGCAGGGCAAGCTGGAGGCCGAGATGGAGGCGGACGTGAAAAAGTTGTTCGTTGAGCTGGACACCTTCGAGCTGAAAACTTTTCTGAACGGGCCGCATGACAAGTGCAACTGCATCTTCACCATCAACGCCGGCGCCGGCGGCACCGAGGCGCAGGACTGGGCGGAAATGCTCTCGCGCATGTATGGCCGCTGGTTCGACCTGCGCGGCTGGAAATGGGACGTGACGGACGCGCTCCAGGGCGACACCGCCGGCCTGAAGACCGTCACCTTCCGCGTGGAGGGCGAGAACGCCTACGGCTTCTGCAAGGCGGAACGCGGCGTGCACCGGCTGGTGCGCATCTCGCCGTTTGATTCGAACAAGCGGCGGCACACGAGTTTTTCCAGCGTGGACACGGTGGCGGAATTGAGCGACTTGCTGGAGACGGATATCGTGATTCCGAAGACGGAAATCCTGCGCGACACCTTCCGCTCCGGCGGCAAAGGCGGCCAGAATGTGAACAAAGTTGAAACCGCCGTGCGCCTGACACATTTGCCCACCGGCCTCGTGGCCGCGTCGCAGGCGCAGCGCAGCCAGGTGCAAAACGAGGCCACCGCGATGGCGATGCTGATATCGAAACTTTACGCGCTCAAACTGGATCAGGCGAAGAGCGAGATGGAACGGTTTTACGGCGACAAGGGCAGCATCTCGTGGGGCAACCAGATTCGCAGCTACGTGTTCCAGCCGTATCGCATGGTGAAGGACCTGCGCACCGGCGAACAGTCCAGCGACGTGCAGGCCGTGATGGACGGCGCGCTGGATCCGTTCGTGAACGCCTGGCTCCGCGCCGGCTGCCCGCTCAAGCGGATGCAAGGCGTGAAGGATGAGGAGGAATGAAACATTCAACATTCAACATTCAACGTCGAACATCGAAGGCAAATCCGGCAAGCCACGTCCTTGGGCGTTGGGAGTTGTATGTTGAATGTTGAATGTTTTCCAAATCCGGCCATGAACATCCTCGACACCATCGTTGAACAAAAGAAACGCGAAGTCGCGCAACTGCCCGCGCGCCTCATCGCGGCCGGCGATTTACGCGACGCGATGCTGGAGCACGGCGAGCGCCGCGACTTCATCGCCGCGCTAAAAAATCCGCGCGTCGGCAACATCGGCTTGATTGCCGAGGTGAAGAAGGCTTCGCCTTCCATGGGTGTCATCTGCAAAGATTTTGATCCCGTCCGCATCGCCAAGGAATACGAGGCGGCGGGCGCAAGCTGCCTGTCCGTTTTGACGGATGAAAAGTTTTTTCAAGGCTCGCTGGATTATCTCCGGCAGATCCGCGCCGCCGTAAAACTGCCGCTGCTGCGCAAGGATTTCATCATTGATGAGCGCCAGATTCTCGAAGCCGTCGAATGGGGCGCGGACGCCATCCTGCTCATCGTCGCCATCTTGACGGACGCGCAACTGGCAAAATTTCATTCGCTCGCCGTTGAAGCCGGCTTGGCCGTGCTGGTCGAGGTTCACGACGAGGAAGAAATGGAACGCGCGCTGAAAATTTCGCCGGCGCTCATCGGCGTGAACAACCGCAACCTGAAAACTTTCAAGGTGGATTTGGCGACGACCGAGCAGCTCGCGGCAAAACTCTTCTCGTCACCCGTCACTCGTCACTCGTCACTTCTTGTCGCAGAAAGTGGAATTCATTCACGCGCGGATGTGGAGCGTTTGAAAAAGTGCGGCGCGGGCGCAATTCTGGTCGGGGAGTCGCTGGTCAAGCAAGGTGACATCGGCGCGAAAGTCCGCGAGCTGATCGGCTAGCTTTTATTCTTCGCCAACTGCTTTGCCAGCCGGATTGCCGCGATCATGCTGCCGGGATTCGCAATTCCTTTTCCCGCGATGTCATAAGCCGTGCCATGGTCGGGCGAGGTGCGGATGAACGGCAGGCCGAGCGTCCAGTTGATGCCGCTGTCGAACGCAACGGCCTTCAGCGGCGCGAGTCCCTGGTCGTGATACATCGCTACCACGGCATCAAATTCTCCCTTCAGCGCGTAATGAAAAACCGTGTCGCCGCTCAACGGGCCGACCACATCGAAGCCGCGTTGCTGCATCGCCTGAACGGTGGGTGCAATCGTCGTGATTTCCTCGTCGCCAAATTCCCCGCCTTCGCCGGCGTGCGGGTTCAGCCCGGCCACGGCGATTTTCGCGCGTGCCAAACCGAGGTCGCGGCAGGACTGCGCGGCCAGCTCGATGGCGAGCGTGATTTTTTCCGCCGTCAATTTTTCCGGAACGGATTTGATGGCAATGTGAACCGTGGCCAGCGCCACACGCAGCCAGCGGCCGCGTTCGTCCGTGCCGAGCAGCATCATCGCGGTGCGTTTGGTGCCGGCCAGCTCGGAGAGAAATTCCGTCTGCCCGACGAACTTGTGGCCGGCGCGGATGATGGCCTGCTTGTTTACCGGCGCGGTGACGAGCGCGTCGAGTTCGCCGCGCAGGCAGCGCTGGCCGCCGTCGTGCAGCGCGGCGATGGCGGCGTGAGCAGCGAGCGGCGCGCCGGCGGGCAGATTTTCCGGCAGCGGTTTAGCGAAAGGATTGGCGATGAAAAATCTGCCGCCGGCGTCATAGCCGGAGAATTTTTGTAGCGGCGGGTTTAGCTGCTGGCGGCGGGCGTAGTTAAGCGCAGATTGCTCGTCGCCAATCAGGAGATATTTTGTGTCGTCAGCGGGCGCTTCGGCGGCGACGGCCTTGAGCGTGACTTCGAGGCCGACACCGGTGGCGTCGCCCAACGAAATGCCAATCCAGTTTTTCATCGTGCCGCCGGCGCCGGCGATTTTTCAGAAGTAGCGGATGAAGGTTTTTTTCTTGAGGCCTTCGATCCAGTCCTTTTGCAACTTGGCCTGCTGCTTGAGGCGGAGAGTTTTCTCGATGTCCGCAGCGACCTCGATCAGCGGGCGGAGGTGGCTGGCGTGCTTGTCCTCGACGAGCATGAGGTAGCAGGTGTCGGGCGTGTCCACCAGATCGCTGACGGTGCCGACGGGCAGGGCGAAGGCGACGTCGGCGAGTTCCTTGCGCAAGACGGATTTTTGCACCCAGCCCCAGTCGCCGCCCTGATGCTGCTGCGAGCCTTGCGAATAAATCGCGGCCATCTCGGTGAACGGTGCGCCGTCCTTGAGCTTGGCCTGGATTTCGCGGGCAAGCTTGAGCGTGTTGGTGTCGTCCGGCGCGGACTTGGCAAGGACAATCATGCGCAGCTTGATCTGGTCCTCGACGCGAAATTCGTCCGGGTTCGCCTGGTAATATTTTTCAATCTGGTAGGGCGAGACAAAAATTTCCTTCTGGACGTTCTGGTTGCGCAGCGCGGCCTCAATGTATTGGTCGCGCACCTGCTTGCGGAACTGCTCCACGGTCAGGCCCTGCGCCTGTAGGGTTTTCATGAAGGTCACGCGGTCGCCGAACCGCTCGCGGATGCGTTCCTGCACGAGCTCGTCCACGACGGCGTCCGGCAGCTTGTAGCCCTCGGTGTCGAAGCTGCGGAGGATGAGCGCGTTTTCGACGAGCTGGTTCAAGCTGTCGTTGAGCGTGTCGTTGAGCTTCGACTGGAAAATGTCCGGTTGGTCGCCGTATTGGCGGCGGAGCGCGTCGGCGGCGGGGCGGGAATAGTCCTCCACCTCGGAAAACGTGACCACGCTGCTGCTGACCACGCCCTTGATCCCGTCAACGACCGCCGGCTCGGCCCCGGCGGACAGGACGGCGACGACGGTCAGGCCCGGAATGAAATAAAACAGCTTCATCAATTTTTCGCATGGTAACAACCCCGCCCGCGCGGTCAAGCGCCGCTACGGCTGCGCGCGCGCCTGGCTCCACATCACCAGCGCGATGATCAGGCCGAACAGCAACGCCACCAAGACCGCCCAGCGCAGGAAAACTTTTTGCTTGCGATGGTAGTTGCGCCCGCCCTGACCCGGCAGCAGGTAGAAGCGTTCGCGCGGTTTGTTGGATTTGAAGCCGAACACGCCGCTGTTTTACCACGCCCCGCGCCGCGCCACAAGCCGCCCTTGCGATTGGAAAAATTTTCAGTATCGTCTGGCGCGTGCAACTTGAAGATCATCCTGGCGACATCGTCCGCAAAGCCTGCGCGGCCAACGGCATTCCCCCCGCCGCCGCCGCCGCTGCGGCCGGCCTGACCGAAAGCGAATTCACGGCCTTCGGCGAAACCGGCCAGTCCGCGAAGAAAATAAATTTTGCCGCGCTCGCCAAAGTCGCCGGCCTGAACCCCGCCAAGCTCGAAGCTGTCGCCAACGGCTGGCTGCCCGCGCCCATAGACTTGTCCGGCTGGCGCGAACTCCGCGTCATCACCACGAAGAAAGACGATTTGTCCGTCAACTGCTACCTCGTCTGGGACGAGGTCCAGCGCGATGCCGCGCTGTTCGACACCGGACTGGACGCGCAGCCGGTGCTGGACATCATCGCGGCGGAAGGCCTGACGCTGCGGCACATTTTCATCACGCACTCGCATTGGGATCACGTCGAGGCGCTGCCGCAAATCCGCGCGGCCTGGCCGAAGGCGCGCGTCCACACCAGCTCGAAAAATGCGCCGGTGGACCAGCGCAACAAGAATGCCGAGATCATCCCGCTCGGCGGCCTGCGCGTGACGCACCGCGAAACGCCCGGCCATTCCGAGGACGGCGTGACCTACCTCGTCGGCAACTGGCAGGAGGACGCGCCGCACGTCGCCATCGTCGGCGACGCAATTTTTGCCGGCTCGATGGGCAACGGCAACGGCGCTTGGGAACTGGCGAAGCAAAAAGTGCGTGAACAAATCCTGTCGCTGCCGCCGGCAACTTTGCTCTGCCCCGGCCACGGCCCGCTGACGACCGTCGCGGAGGAAAAGGCGCACAACCCGTTCTTCTGACCGGCGGTTCAACTTGAATTGTCGCACCATTCCGGCGAAAGTTTCCCCGTGCGTTTCAACCCCGGATTCTGGCGCCGCTGCCGTTTCGCCTTTCGCTGCGCCCGCATCGCGGCGTGGCTGCTGGTGCTCGCGGGGCTGATCTTCTTCGTCTGGTGCAACCGCGTCGGCCTGCCGGATTTCTTGAAGGCGCGGCTCGTCGCCACCTTGTCGGAGCGCGGCGTGAAGCTGGAATTTTCCCGGATGCGGCTCAGCCTCATCCGCGGCCTCGTCGCGGAAAACGTCCGCGCCGGCCAGATGCAGGCCGCCGACAGCCCGGCCTTCGCCGCGCGGCAGGTCCACCTGCAGATCAATTTTCCCGCGCTCCTGCACCGGCGCTGGCAGGTGGACGGCCTTGTAATCCACGACGGGCAATTCATCCTGCCGCTCTCGCCGACGAACGCGCTCGCGCTCACCAACCTTCAGACTGAACTGCGCTTCCAGACGAATGACACCTGGTCGCTCGACCATTTCCGCGCGGACTTTGCCGGCGCGCAGATCGGCATCACCGGCGAGGTCGCGCACGCGCCCGAGGCGGCCAACTGGAAAATGTTCGCCGGACGCGGCACGGACCGGGGCGCGCTGCTGGCCTCGCTGAAAATTTTTGCCGACACGCTGCGGCAAATCCGTTTTCTGGGCGAACCGCAGTTGCGGCTGACGCTGGCCGGCGACGCGCGCGACCAGCACACCATCACCGTGCGGCTGAACGCCACCGCGCCGGGCGTGAACACGCCGTGGTTTGGCGCGCAGGATTTTTCGGCCGACGCCAGCCTTACGGAACCCGCCGACGCGCCGACGAACTGCGACGCCGCATGGGGTTTTTGGACCAACCTGCAGCCGTTCCGCCTCGCGTGGTCGGTGCGGCTCGGCACACTGCGCTCGGCACCGCTGGATGGCGGCACCATCAGTTGCGCCGGCGTCTGGGCGGTGCCAACCTTGGCAATCACGAATCTCACGGGACAGCTCGGCGGCGGACAACTGGCCGCCGGCGCGGCGCTGGACGTGGCGTCGCGGGAACTCACATTAACAAATGACTCGCAGTTTGACCCGCTCGCGCTGGCAAAATTGTTGCCGGAAAATTTCCGCGCGGCGCTGGCAAAAATTTCCTGGACGCAGCCGCCGGCTTTGCACGCGGACGGTTCGCTGCGATTGCCACCGTGGACGAATTCTACCGGCGACTGGCGCGGCAAGCTCGCGGAATCCGTAGCCTTGCACGGCGACTTGGCCGTCACCAACGCGGTCGTCGCCGGCGTGACGCTCGACACGGTGCGCACGCATTTTTCCTGCGCGGACATGATCTGGGATTTGCCGGACTTTACGGCGGTGCAGGGGCGGACGCAATTGCGCCTGAGCGGCGAGGCGAGCGCGGCGACGGGAAATTTCCGCTGCCTGCTGACCGGCCAGCTGGACGAGGCGAGCGTCGCCGCGCGGCTGACAACGAGCAACGCGGTCCACGGGCTGGCGTATTTCAACTGCCGCGAGCCACTCGTGCTGGCGGCGGATGTCACCGGCAATTTACGGAACCTCGAAACCCTGTGCGCCACCGGCCGCGTGGCGCTGACGAACTTTGCGATTCGCGGCGAGGAAATGGATTCCGTCGCGGCCACTTATTTTTACACGAACCTCGCGTTCGAGATTTATTCGCCGGAGTTGCGCCGGGCGGACGGCGCGCAATTTCTCAAGGCCGACAAGGTGTTCCTCGATGTGCGGCAGAAGGCCATCTGGATCACGAACGGCCTGGCCTTGGCGGATCCGCACGCGGTGGCGCGCGCCATCGGGCCCAAGACGGGGCGGCTGCTGGAGCCGTATCAGTTTCTGGCGCTGCCGCTGGTGCACGTCCACGGCAGCACGCCGGTCATCAACATCCTCACCGCGCAGGACGCGGAGCTGGCCGACCTGACGTTCGAGTTCAATCAAGGCGTGCCGTTCCGCTGGGCGAAGCTGTCGGCCACCGACCTGACCGGCACGGTTCGCTGGCTGAAACAGTCGCTGCTCCTCACCAACCTCGTGGCGCAGCTTTACGACGGCCGCGGCGCGGGCGGCGGCGACCTGGATTTCCGGCCGGCGGACCACGCCTGCGACTTTGATTTTTCGTTCGCGGTGACAAACATCAATTTGCACCTGCTCGCCGCCGATTTGTCCACGAACAAAAATAATTTGGAAGGTCGCTTGAACGGCACGGTGCTGGTGACCAACGCCAGTTCGGCGGACTGGCGCTCGTGGAACGGCGGCGGGAGCGTGAGCCTGCACGACGGGCTGCTGTGGGACGTGCCGATGTTTGCGTTCATGTCGCCGGTGCTCAACGCCGTCTCGCCGGGGCTGGGCAACAGCCGCGCCAAGGAGGCGGCGGCGGATTTCGTCATCACCAACGGCGTGATCACCACCGATTCGCTGCTCATCCAGTCCACCACCATGCGGCTGCTTTACTCCGGCACGGTGGACCTAGAGCAGAACGTGGACGCGCGGGTGACGGCGCAACTGCTGCGCAATGTCCCCTTGGTCGGCCCGCTGGTTAGCGCGGTGCTGATGCCGGTCAGTGAAATTTTCAAATGCCGCGTCACCGGCCAATTGGGCGCACCGTTGGTGGCGCCCGTCTATATCCCGGGCTTCATCCCCAAGCTCCTGTCCGTGCCGCTGCATCCCATCCACACCGTGGAGGAACTGTTCACGCCCGCGCCGGCCACCGGCAAGCCCTGAACCGGGTCAAGCCGCCACCGCCGATTCCCGATCCGGAACCGTTACTTCTCAAGAAGAAGCCATTGCATCTCTATCCGGAACGGCTACTTCTCAAGAAACAGCCGTTACTTCTCGATCCGGAACCGTTACTTCCCGGGCGGCAAGCGCTACTTTTTCAGATTTTTTCGCTATAAATGAGTTATTTTGGCAAAAAAAACACCCAGTTTTGGCCGCCCGCCCTCGCCTAAGTGTCCCGATTTTGGGATTGGCCGCACGGCAAACCGGGGCGCTCCCTATGGAAACACCGCCCGGTAGAAGCGCAGCGGGTAGTTGGTGGCCAGCCGGTCGGTGAACGACAGGATGCCGCCGGCATCAATGAGGTTGGTGAAGACCGGCAGCCAGTTGGCCTTGGCCAGATTGGTGGTGGCCTCCAGCCGCCAGGTGGTGTTGGTCCAGGCGGTCTGGAAGTTGAGCGCGAACACCGGCCGGCCAGACACGGGGTTGTTGGTAATGGCTAGGGCGGGCGGATTGGGCGGCAGCACCACCACCGTAAAACTGTTGGTGGCGGCCAGCGCCGGCGGACTGTTGTCGGTGGCCGTGATGTTATAGACGTAAGTGCCGGCCAGCCCGGCGGTGTTGGTCAGCGTCAGCACGCCGTTGGTGGTGATCACGGCGTTGGTGGCGGGTGGCACCAGCGCGAAGGTGAACGTGGCGGCGGGGTTGAGGCTGTTGGTGGCGGAATTGGTGACGGTCAGCGTCTGCCCGGCATTGATGGTCTGGGGCGGCAGCAGCGTCAGCCCGGGATAGGCCACGAAGCTGAGGTCATCCACATACCAGCCGGCGGCGACGGAGCTGCCAGAGGTGAAATGAAAGGCCAACTGCACGGTCTGGCCGGCATAGGCGCTCAAATCCGCGACGGCATTGACCCACCCCGGGCTGGCCGCGCCGTCGCCGCCTACGCTCTGGACGAGGGTCGAGGCGACGGTCTGCCAGTTGAACGTGTTGACGGTGATGGTGATGTTGGTGGTGTAAGTGTAGGTGTAATTGGTGCCAAAATAGCCGGCCGGCAGGTCATTCGCATCCAAGGGCGACTCCCAAGTCATGCCCTGCATGGCGGAAAAATTGGTCGGGTTGGAGGATTGCGGGAGAGGGTAGGGGCTGTAGGAGACATAGTCTTCCGCTCCGCCAATCAGCGGCGATGTGCCTGCTTCAAACAAATAACTGTCCACCCCGATGGTCGCATCATACACGCTGCCCAAGGTCTTGCTGGCATTGGTCCAGCCGCCCACCGTGGGGTCCCAGTAGAGTGGGGTGTCGTAATCCGTGATGGCCGCGCCGAACAACTGATAAACGTTGGTGTTCAGGCCGGCAAAAACCGTGTTGGTGGTGATAGTGGTATTGGTGACGCCAACGGTGCTGGTGATGCCGTTGTTGATTTCCACATAGCCAAGCGCGTTCTTGAAGCTATACCATTGCCAGTAGCTTAGCGCCGCGTTGCCTGACGCGGGCATTAGGAATGGCGGGCTAATCAGCCTAGTGTCGGCGGCTTGTGGGTAGTTACCCGATAGGACGGTTCCGGCGCAGTTGGTGCCGGTGTGTGCTGCCTTGGGCCCGGCGGTCGGATGGCCGATGGCCCAGGTGCCCATATCCACCGCCCAGTCGCCCTCGCCGGCCTCGAAGCCTTCCGGCAGATTCAAAACTGGGGCACTGGTGACCACCGCGACGTCATCCACATACCAGCCTAGGCTATTACCGCTGCCACCAGAGGTGAAATGAAAGGCGAACTGCACATTCTGGCCGGCAAAGCCGCTCAAGTCAATAGAAGGGCGCGACCAGACACCGCTGGTGGGGGTGGTGGCATAAGTATAAACCGGTGAAATCTGATTCCAATTGTTGCCGTTGTTGGTGCTGATTTCAACATAGCCCAAGGCCTGTGCAAAATTAAACCAATGCCAGAACCGTAGCCGGGGAGAGGTGTTAGTGGGAACAAACAGCGAAGGGCTACCATTGTAATTGGTGCAGACCAGCCGGACGTCCCGGATGCGCGGATAGTTTTGCGTCGAGGCGCAGTTGGTGCCGGAAAAGGTGCGGTATCCGCCGGCATTTAGGGTGGGCCCGGCGGTCGGTGAACTGATGTGCCAGACACCGCTGTTGGTCCAGCGACTGGCGGCGTTGCCTTCAAAATTATCCGACCAGACCACCGTCTCCGCCCGTGCCATGCCGGCGGCCCATGCCAGCAGGAGCCACAGTGCCAAAAACCGATGGCCTAAGCGTTTCATTTTATCATGACCCCGGCCACGCACGCGCCGGCGGAAAAATAATTCCCCTTACTGCGGCGGCGGCACCAGCGCAGGCGGCGGGACGGACTCGATCGTCTTCTGGTCGAGATCCTGCATCTTTTGTTCCAGCGCGGCGCGCGCCTTGTCCTGGTCGGAGACCGGGGTGGTGGGCGTGGCGGCCGGCGCGGCGGCACTGGTATCCGGGGCGGCACCAAAATCACTGGTCGGCGCGTTGGTGCCCAGGGCGGAGGCCGGGTTCATGTTGAAGAAGCCGTCGCCGAGTCCGCCGTTGGTGGCGTGCTGCAGCTCCTTCTTGCGTTCGGCGGCAATCAGCTTGCGGTTGTAGGCGGCCTCCTCGGCCACGGCGTCAGAAATGCCCGGCAGCCGCTGGCCTTCCCGGATGGTCTCGACCGCTGCGAGTTGAGGCGTCTTCAGCACGGTGGGCCGCATCAGCACCATCAGCTCGTCGTGATCCTTGGTGTCGGCCGTGCTGCGGAACAGCCAGCCGAGCAGCGGAATGTCCATGAGCAGCGGCACGCCACCGGTGGTGTGGGACTTGTCCGAACGGACGAAGCCGCCCAGAATGACCGTATCCCGGTCCCGCACGGAGATGGTGCTGTTCAGGGTGCGCTTGTCCGTGTTCGGCACCTGGTTGCCGTCAATCGAGGTGTAGCCGCTGATGTCGTCAATCTCCTGGTTGATCTGCATGACGACCAGGCCGTCCGGGTTGATGAACGGCGTCACATCCAGCTCCACGCCGACGTTCAACTGCGAGTAGGAGGACTGGTTGCCGTTGATGCCGCCGTAATTGTAAGTGCTGTTGACGTAGGGCACGGACTGGCCGACGAAAAACTGCGCGGGCACGGCCTGCGAGGTCTGGATGCGCGGACGCTGGATGATGTGCGCCTTGGTGTCTGATTCTGCCGCCTGCACCGCGACATCCCACGTCGGCCCGATGCTGCCGAAATAGTTGAAGCCGCTTCCCCCATTGGTTGGAAACGAGCCCGACAGAACATTCTTGGTGATGGGAACCAAGTTGGTTCCGGAACCGGAAAAACCGTTGGTGACCAGGTTTTGGACGACGCTCAAGAACGAGCCATTGCCGTTGTTCATAATGCCGCCGCCCACGATGTTGGAGTTGTTGAACTGGGTCGGCTTTTGCACCGCCGAAACGCCGGCGTTCAAGGTGTTGCCCAGGGAGACGTCCACAATGATGGACTCAATGAGCACCTGCGCCAGCGGCACGTCCAGCTTGGCGATGATGCCCTTGATGACCTCCATGTCCGGCCGCGTGGCGTAAATCAGCAGCGAACTGCTGCTCTCGTCGGGAATGATCTTGGTCTGGCCGAACAGCGTGATGGGCTGGTCCGAGCCGCTGCCGCCACCACCGGCGCCGGCGCCGGAAGCGCGGCTGATAATGGACTGCAGCCGCTGCTGGAACGTCGTGCCGCCGGTAGGCGTGCCGTTGGCAGTGGCACCCCCGCTGGTGACCCCCATGCCGCTGCGGCCGGAAATCCCGCCGCTCGTGTTGGCACCGATGCTGCCGGACTGTTGTTGTTGATAGGAGCTGCCACTGTTTCCGCCCATGCCGTTCATGCCGCCGGACGTGGTGCCGCTCATGCCGTTGACGCGCGCGGGCGCGGGCGCGCTGCCAATGCTCACCGACGTGCCGCCGCCGCCGCCCAGGGCGTTGAGCGCACTGGCGATGTCATCCACCTTCGCGTAACGGATGGGAATGACCTCGGAGACGTATTCCGCCGGCGTGCTGATGTCCACCTTGGCGATCATCTCCAGCATGCGCTTGATGTTTTCCGCGTTATCACGCAGGACGAGGATGCCGTTGCTGTCAATCGCGAGAATGGAGTTCGCCAGCTTGGAAAACGGCTGGATGATGGGGATCATCTCGCTGGGCTTCACATATTGCAACTGCACGATGCGCGTGACGTAGGAGCCGAGGTTCGGCAGGTTGGTCGCGTCGGTGTCGTCGAACGAAGCGCCGGCGGAATTGGCGTCGCCCACCGGCAGCACCTTCACAAACTTGTCGCCAATGTTCACCACGGCGATGCCGTTGAGCGACAGCACCGCTTGGAGCGCCTCGATGGCTTCGGTCTTGGTCAGCGGCGTCTGCGTCTTCAAGATGATCTGCGCGCCCGGGATGGCCCCGCGGATCAGCGTGCGGTTCACCAGTTGCGCGTAGATTTCCAGGACTTGGCTCACGTCCACGCCCTGAAAATTGATGTAGCCGGCGGGCACCATCTCCTCCGGCGGCGCGGCGGCCGTGGTCGCGGCGGGCGCGTCAGCGGGCGCGGCGGACGGCGCGGTCGTAGGATAAAGCGGCTGGTGGCTGCGCGTCAGCGCGGGGGACTGGCCCGCCGGCCGGCCGGGCGCACCGGGCGGCATCTGCGCCCGCAGGCCGGTGACGGCGAGGGCCAAGACCAAGGTGAGAAGGATAGTTTTCATTTTGCCTTTGCGGTTGAATTTTTGTCGGCGGGCGGCGGGCTTTTGGTGTAGCTCGCCACGAGCCGGATGTTGGCGTTGAGCCGCTGGCGCGGCGGGTCGGGCTGCAGTTCCAGATCGCGCACGCGGATCATCGAGGCGCCGGAGCCGAGCTTGTAGAGGAAATCCACGAGCTGATCCTCGGTGGCGAGGACGTTGATGTTCTCCACCTGCTCGACAAAAAACGCGTCGTTCGTGTGCGTGATCTGGCGCGAGGTGTTGATGATGGCGACGCCGCTCTGCGCGGACTGCGCCTGGATGGTGCGCATGAAATTAATGCCCTGGTCCTCCGGCGCGACGAACTCGCCTTCGCTCTCGAATTTTTTTACGTCCGCCGTCAGCGCCGGGATCTGCGCAATCATTTGCTTGTAGGTCGTGAGCTTGGTGTGCGCGGCATCGAGTCGGTGGCGCAGGTTGCCCCAGTCCGCGAAGTGCGGCCAGATGAACACCGCGTTCAGCACCAGCACCAGCACCACCGCCACGCCGACCACGAGGCGGCGTTCCATCGGGCGCAACTGGGCGAAATATTTTTTCATGGCGCCTCCGCCTCCGTTTCGGTGCGCAGCAGCGTCAGGCCGAAACTCCAGTTGGCCTGACCGCCTGGAATGTTGTGGTAGCTGAGCTGCTCGTTGGGCTCCGGCGCGGGGTTGAACACCGGCTGGTCGTTCACCTTCACCTTGCGGATGGCGTCGTTGAAGTCAAAAATCTTCGTGATCTCGTCCGCATTCACCTGCCCACCCAGCGTGACAAACTGGCCGTCGCCAAAACTGAACCGCGACAGCGCCAGCCCCTCCGGCAGTTCCTGCGCCACCAGTTGCCAGGCATCCAGCGCCGCGTATTTCAACTGCTGCCGCTCCTGTAGCACGCCATACCGCGCCTTGAGCTGCAAGGCGTTCGTGTAGTCGTTGCTGATGGCCGCCACCTGCGCCTCCACGCCGGTCGTGCGGAAATTCAGGACTTGCACCGCGCAAAAATAAACCACCAGAAAAACCGCATACGCCAGGCCCGCGTAGGCCAGGCCGCGCAGCCACAGCCGGTCCACGAACTGCTGGTGATACTGCACCGTGAATTCCGGCGGCAGCAAATTCGACTGCCCCGCCGCCGCCGCGCGCCGCGCCGTGGCCGCCGCGAGTTCCGCCGGTGCCGGTGGCGCGGAGACCGACACCGTTTCATTCAGCGCTGTGCGCAAAACATTTTCCCATTCCGTCGCGTTCACCGGGTCGGCGACCAGATGCCACTTCGGCGCCGCCGTCAACCAGCCCTCGAGTTCGCCGGACCACGCGATGTGGGCGAGCTGATCTTTCAATTCCAACGCGCGGTCGCCGGCGGGCGGCAGCGTGACGAAGCTTAAATTCCGCAGCACGCCGCCGAACCACCACGCCACCAGCGCTGCGTTCTGTCCGCCGAGCGACAACGGGAAAAACCACGCGCCATCATCCGTCGGCGTCACGGCGGCCAGCAGATCGAGCATCGGCGTCTCCAGCCGGTCGGCGAGAAAACCGTCCTTCTCCAAACGCCCGAGAAATTCCTCCACCACCTTGCGCTCGACGATGACCACAATGACCGTCTGCAAACTTTCCGGCGCGGCATCGCCCTTGGCTGGCGCGGTGTGCGTGCCCATGACGTGCATTGTCCACACGATTTGCGTGACCGGCAGCGGCGAAAATTTTTCGAGCTGCAATTCCACCATCGCCAGCGTCTCCTCGAAATTGCTGGCCGGCAGCTCGACGACGCGGAGAAAAACATTTTCCGCCGGCAGCCACGCGACGTTCAATTTAGGCTGCCACAATGAAGACCACTGTTTCGCAATGCCCTTGGCCGGCAATTTGTCCGCGTGTGGCACGCGCTGCTCGCGGTCAAGCACGAAGCCGCCGCCCTTCGCGTCGAACTGCCAGACGCGTTTCGCGTCAGGAGCGACGTGTAGGATGTTGCAGGAATTCCAGCGGGCCATTTGAATTTACGATTTGCGATTGCCGATTTGCGATTGAAGCACGCTGCCGACAGCTGGCGCGTAAATCGTAAATCGTAAATCGTAAATCTTGGATGTTGCGGCTAAATACATTTCAACGCGTGATAAATTGGGTCTTGTCCTCGCCGCCGCTCAGCGATTCCATATGTTCTTCCATCTGCGTGACGCGCAGGATTTCCTCGATGGTGGTCGTGCCTTCCTTCACTTTCTTCCAGCCGTCGGTGCGGAGCGTCCTCATGCCGGCCTCGATGGCGCGTTGCGCGATGGTTGTGGCCGGCGCGCGGTTCATGATGAGCGGACGCAGCGCCTCGGTGACGATCAGCAGTTCGTAAATGCCTTTGCGGCCCTGGTAGCCCTGCTGGCGGCAGTTCTCGCAGCCCGCGCCGTGCCAGATTTTCGCCGTGCCGATGTCAGCCTCGGGGAAACCAATCTTGCGCAGGTAGTCGTGATCCACTTTCTGCTCCGTCTTGCAATGCGGACAAATCGTGCGAACGAGCCGCTGCGCCTGCACCGCCTCGACGGATGACGCGATGAGAAACGGTTCGATGCCCATGTCCGTCAAGCGCGTGAACGCGCTCGGCGCGTCGTTCGTGTGCAGCGTGGAAAAAACCAGGTGACCGGTCAGCGACGCGCGGATGGCGATGTCGGCGGTTTCCGAATCGCGGATTTCGCCGACCATCACGACATTCGGGTCCTGGCGCAAAATGTGGCGCAAACCCATCGCGAAAGTGAGCCCGATGTCCGAGCGCACCGCGATTTGGTTGATGCCCTTTAGCTCGTATTCGACCGGTTCCTCGATCGTGATGATGCGCTTATGGACGGAATTGATCGCGGAGAGAAAAGCGTAGAGCGAAGTGGATTTGCCGGAACCGGTCGGGCCGGTGACGAGAAAAATCCCGTGCGGCTTGACGATGATTTCGCGGATGGCGTCCTCTTCCAGCTTGGAAAAACCGAGCTTGTCGAGCGACAGAAAAATTTTCCCGCGCGTCAGCAAGCGGAGCGAAACCGATTCGCCGTAAACCGTGGGCACGGTGGAAACGCGGATGTCAATTTCCTCACCCTTGATGCGGACGTTGATGCGCCCGTCTTGCGGCAGGCGCTTTTCGGAAATATTCATGCCGCTCATCACCTTGATGCGCGAGATGATGGCGGATTGAAAACGCTTCAGCGTCGGCGGCAGCGGAATCTGGTGCAGGATGCCGTCCACGCGGTTGCGGATGCGCAGCTCGTCCTCCTGCGGCTCGAAATGAATGTCCGTCGCGCGATCCTTGAACGCCTCCCAAATAATTTGGTTCACGAACTTGATGACGCTGGCTTCCTGGTCGCCCTCGGTGATTTCCTTGTCGTAGGCCAGCTCGAGTTCCATCGGTTCACCTTCGCCCATTTCGTCGAGCGTTTCGGCGCCGACGCCATAATACTTTTTCAGCGCCTTCTCGATTTCGTTCCGCGTCGCCAGCGCGAAGCTCACCGGCATCTTCGCGTCGAAGCGGACAGCGTTCATCATCGCCGCATCAAACGGGTCGCTGACGGCGATCTGCAAAACACCATTGTTGATCGCCACCGGCATCACAAAATACTGGAAGGCGATCTTCGTGGAAATTTTGCCGCGCACCTCGTTCTCGATCGTGAGCTTCGGCAGCTCGAGATACGGCCAGCCGAGCGCGGTCGCGAGCTTCTGGATGAAGACATCTTCGGCCACGCCGCGTTCGCGCGCGACGAAGGTGAGCAGCGGCTCGGCGGAGCCGGCGTCCACCGCCGCGCGCCACGACTTGCGCCAATCGTCGAACTGCGCCGGTGACGCGTCCGCGACCGTCGCGACAAGATTTCTGACTGGGCTAAAAGCCATTTAGGTTCAAATTGAACAATCCGAGCCGCGAAAAGTTGCAGATTATCTGAAGTTTTACAAACTCAAAGCGCGGGCAACCGGCTTTGAAATCCGGCAAAATCCTTTAATTTTGCCCGGTTTAGGTTTATTCCTGTCCACATGAAGCAGTTCGCCACCGTCACCGTCATTGGCCGCGACAAAACCGGCGTCATCGCGCGCGTCACGAATTTTCTCTTTGAGCAGCACGCCAACATCGAGGCGCTGGAGGAGCAGGTCACGCGCGGCCAGTTCAGCATGACGTTGCAGGCGTCGTGGAAACGCGGCGCGCTGAAGGTGGATTCGCTTCGCTCCGGCCTCGACGCGCTGGCCAAGGCGCTTGGCATGGAAATTAAGTTCCGGCTAACCGATCCGACACGCCGCCAGCATTTCGCCATCATGGTGACGAAGGAGACACATTGTTTCGACGCGCTGCTGGCGGCAAAACTGGAGGCCGAACCGGCGCTCGTCATCGGCAACTACGACGACTTCGCGCCGCGTGCGAAGAAACATAAGCTGCCCTTCGCCCACCTCGACTGGCGCGACCGCGCGAAATCGGAAAACACCGCGCTGGAACTTCTGGAAAAATACGAGATTGATTTCATCGTGCTGGCGCGGTTCATGAAAATTTTGTCGCCCAATTTTGTTTGGCGGCACAAAAACAAAATCATCAATATCCATCCGTCGCTGCTGCCGAGTTTTCCTGGCCCGCAGGCCTACCGGCAGGCCTACGAAAGCGGCGTGAAAATCGCCGGTGTCACCGCGCACTTTGTTTCCATGCGGTTGGACGAAGGGCCGATTATCGCGCAAGGTTCCTTCGCCATCACGCCCGGCATGGAATTGAAGGACATCGTCAGCGCCGGCCAGAAACAGGAAGCCAAAGTGCTTGTTCAAGCCGTGAAACTTTACCTCGGCAAACGGCTTGATGTTTATTGGGGCGTCGTGCGCGAGATTTGATTCCGGCAGCAACCTCGCCTTGCCAGATTTGCCTTGCCCTCGCGATGCTGTATAATTCACAAAATGAATTTTTTCATCCAGCGCAGCGAGCTCCGCGACCTTTACGACAAAGTCGTCGCGGGCGAACGCATTTCCGAGGCCGACGCGTTGCGGCTGTTTGAGACCAAGGACCTGAACGCGCTGGGCGCCATCGCGGATTTCGTGCGGCAACGCAAGGTTGGCAACCGCGCCAGCTACATCATCAACCGCTACATCAACTACTCGAACTACTGCATCCTCTCGTGCCAGTTCTGTTCGTTCGCGCGCAAGAAACGCGACGCCGACGGCTTTGAGCTCTCAGTGCCACAAATCGTTGAAAGGGCGCGGGAAGCTTTGAAGCTCGGCATTACGGAACTGCACATTGTCGGCGGATTGCATCCGTCGCTGCCGTTCAGTTATTACACGGACATGTTGCGCGCGTTGAAAAGTCTCGATGAGCGGCTGCAATTGAAATGTTTCACCGCGATTGAAATTTTGCACCTCGCGTGGCTCGCGAAAAAATCCGTCGAGCAGACGTTGATTGAATTAAAAGACGCCGGCCTCGCGTCGCTCACCGGCGGTGGCGCGGAAATTTTTCGCAAAGAAGTCCGTTCGCAGATTGCGAAAGGAAAAGAATCCGCCGATGAATATCTCGACGTGCATCGCACCTGGCACAAACTCGGCCAGCGCAGCACCTGCACCATGCTTTATGGCCACGTCGAAAGCCTCGCCGACCGCGTGGATCATCTGCGGCAATTGCGCGGGTTGCAGGACGAGACGCGCGGCTTCACCGCGCTGATTCCGCTCGCATATCAGCCGGAGGACAACGACATTCCCGTCGCGCATCCGCCGACCGGCTTTGATTCGCTGCGCACCATCGCCGTCAGCCGCATTTATCTCGATAACTTTCCGCACCTCACCGCGTATTGGGTCGGCCTCGGCCTGAAACTAGCGCAAGTCGCCTTGAGCTACGGTGCAGATGATCTCCACGGCACGATCATCGAGGAACACATCTTTCACATGGCCGGCGCGACCTCGCCGCAATTGCAGACCGAGGCGGAAATGATCAAGGCCATCCGCGAAGCCGGCCGCACGCCGGTGCAGCGAAATACTTTTTACGAGCCGATAAAAATTCTGGAAAACACGCCCGCCGCCGAGCCGACGGAAAATCCCGCGCACTCGAAGGTCTTGGAAGACAACCTGGCGACAGCGTGAACTAAATTAAAATGATATGGCCGCCGGATTGAATTCGCGCTGGACAGAAATTTATCCAGACGCAAAGTTAATAAATCTGACGATATGAATTGGTTCGCAAAATTGTTTAGGCCGAAACTATTAAGCCAATCTGACCGCAACTTTTTTGATGCCTGTAAAGCTTTCGCAACTGGAGAAGAAATATTCAAAGGTGCCGTTTTATCAAAAGATTCTTGGGAATCCGCGTTAAACAAAAAAGAGAAAGCCCTTGAATTTTTTGATGAAGCAATCAAAAAAGGACTTGTTGAGCCATCTGTATTTCATCATGGGTTTGATGAATCAGAAGTGTTTTTACTTCGAGGCAGCTGTTTGGATGATTTGGGATTTTATTTTGAGGCACTCGAAGATTTCAATAGGGCGATTGAAAGAAAGCCCCGAAAAGGCATAGCTGATAATTACTTCAGGCGTGGCATGGTTAAAAAATCGCTTTTCGATTTCGAAGGATATTTGGCTGATTTAAACGAAGCCATTCGCATTTCAAAATTAGACAATGATGATAATAAATATTGGAATGATGGTTACTTAAAACGTGGATTTGCTTCTCAAACTGCTTTCTATGAAATGTGGTTGCCCACAGAAGCGGAGATTTCTTACAGAAGAACGATTCCTCGCAAAATGATTGAAGAAGATTTAAAAAAGATAAAGCGAAGGGAAGGGTAAACCAGACGAGTTACAAAAATTTCTTCAACACTTTTCCCAGCCGCTTGATTCCTTCACGGATGTTTTCGTCGCTCGCGCTGCCGAAGCTGATGCGCATTTCGTTGTCCGGCTTGGCGCGCGACGGATCGTCGGCATAGCAGAGTTCGCCGGGAACGTAGAGGACATCGGCCTTCAAAGCGGCTTGAAACACTTTTGATTTTACGCCGGTGGCAATGCCTTTCGGCAAGCGCGCCCAGAAATACAGCCCGCCGCCGGCTTCCCAGATTTCCACGCTCGCGGGAAAATGTTTGGCCAGCGCCAACTGCATCACGCGCGCCTTGCGGGCGTAATTTTTTCGGATCTTCGCGACGTGCCGGTCGTAGAGCTTGGTAGCCAGCGCGCGGGCGAGGAGGTGTTGCAGCAGGTTCGCCGTGCCGAAATCGTGGTTGCCCTTGATGCGCAAGACGACGGTGTAAACCGGCTCCGGCAAAATCCCAAAACCCACGCGCACGCCGGTTGCGAACGGCTTGCTGTAAGTGCCGGCGTAAATCACGCGCTGCGTCGCGCCGGGTAGCGTGAGCGCGGTCGGCACGTTTTCGCCGTGGTCAAAGCGCAGCTCGCGATAAGCGGCATCTTCGATCAGATACAGCGGATGGCCGGCGGCGCGCTCGAATTTTTTCAGCAGCTTCAGCACCGCGCGTTTCTTGGCGAGGCTGGTGGTCGCGCCGGTGGGATTTTGAAAATAGGTGACGAGATACAGCGCCTTCACGCGTCGCAGTTCGCCGGATCTTTGCAACTGCGCCAGGACTTTTTCCAAATGCGCCAGGT
>Ga0302200_10001473_pt1 | contig 21909 bp, 21 predicted proteins | sample II_Bog_N3_1_FD_194585 | JGI IMG/M metagenome (GOLD analysis project Ga0302200, IMG submission 194585) | Peat permafrost microbial communities from Stordalen Mire near Abisko, Sweden - II_Bog_N3_1 | ecosystem: Environmental > Terrestrial > Soil > Wetlands > Peat | place: Sweden: Abisko... | reverse complement strand
TGCTGGGCGGTATCGCGAAGGTAGGTGACCGTCATACGGTCTTCCTCGCTGCCTCCGTCGGCGAAGTGGACGGGGTTGGTGACGTAGTCTTTGAGGTCTTTCCATTTCGCAATCAGTTTTTCATGCAGCGAGTTGAACTGATCCGCATTTGGAAAGCATTCCTGCAACCAGTACCATTGCGCCACCGCGGCTTCAACAAGGCCCGTTGGGGTATCGGCGTTATATTCGAGCAGCTTGATGGAGCTGCCATCGTAAGCGAGGTCAAGCCTTCCATAGAGTGCGGGCGGCTCAGCGTTCCAGGCTGCGCGAATGGCCGGAGCCGCAGCAGCAGGAATGCCCATCTGAGCCAGGCGATCCTGATTGAGGATTACATCGCCGGCGGCCAGGGCCAGGCGTTGAATCTCGGCGGTGGCAGCCTCAAGGCGGTCAATCTCACGGGCCGTGAATTCCCAATAGGCGGTTTCATCCCAATAAGGTTTACCGTCGGCGAGGGTGTGATAGGTCAACCCGATCTTTTCAACACGAGTTTGCCAATCATTGCGCGGGTTCATGGTCAGTCGCCGCATTTACTCTCCCCCACCGCCGTCGCCGCCGATGCCTCCAAAGCCGCCACGGGATACGCTGCTACCGCCGACTACGCTGTCGCCGATGTGGCCGCCGCTTGAACCCCCATACCAGTATTGCGCTCCTGGCGTATTTGTCTGGCAGCTTGAGTCGGGAAGCAGGCGGCCTTTGGAATCGACACAATCGCGGTGTTCGTCGCGACATGCAGTCACGGAGAGTGCCATGACGGCAAGAAGCGTGAGATGAATTTCCCGTGATTTTCGCATGAGTTTTTACTGTGGAGGCAATCATACGTTGGGTAAGGACAGTCCAACAATGGCCGCACCCTATGAACAAGAAATCCGGGTTCAACAAATTCAGCAAGTTAGCCGCGGCTTCGCCGCGATAGCAAGTTAGCGAGTCAGCACAGAACCCGATCTCTCCCTCAGATGTTCATTTCAACCGTAACTCGGCGCGGCGAGTCAGGCTGCTCCTGATGAACGGGCTTTTGGCTTCCCGCCTTTGCGCCAGGAAGTTACAAGAAGCAGGTCCTTCGACTCCGCTACGCTTTGCTCCGGATGACAGCAAAAACGGGGCACAGCGTTGTTATGCCTGGTCCGGCACGGTCGAAGCTTGCAACGCAAATCATGGTCCTCGGAATGACTTATACGAGTTCGGTGACTGGCAGCGCGCGGAAGCCATTTGAAAATGGGAAGCTATTCGGAGTCCGCGAGACGATTGCGCCTGCGGTTACGCGTGATTTGCCGATTACGTTTCGGACGAAATCCAGATTGACCGTGTCGCCGAGGTCCGGGATCTCGGTCCATTTCGCCTCGAAAAGTTCCGAGCGTCCACCATTGTCCACCACGAAGTCCACTTCGCGGGTTCGGTCACGCCAAAAGAAGAGGCTGCCGTTTCGCCCAGCGCGACGTTCCCGATGCCGAAGCTGGGCGAAGACGAACGTCTCCCAGACTGCGCCTGCCGCGGGGGATTGGCGAAGAGCTTCGATTGATCGAATATTCAACAGCGCACAGAGCAGGCCGGTGTCAGCAATGTAGAGCTTTGGACTTTTGACGATGGATTTGGTTCGATTCGAGAACCATGGCTCAAGCAATACGGCTTGGCCTGAGGCTTGAAGCATAGACAGCCATTGATTTGCCGTGGATGGCGCAATGCCGATATCGCGAGCCAGGTCGGCTTTGTTCAAAAGGTTTGCAGAACGCAGAGCGCAGGCGCGCAGAAATCTCTCGAAGTCACGGAGGCTGCCAACGTTGGCCAGCGCGCGTACATCGCGTTCCAGATAAGTTGCAAGGTAGGAATTGTAGAATGCGACCGAGTCGATGTCGGGGTTGGCATAGAGTTCCGGGAAGCCGCCTCGAACGATGGCGGTTTCGAGTCCAGTATCCGGCAGAGCTTCGCGAATCTCGGCGAAGGATAGCGTCTCCAGTTCCACGATGTCGGCCCTGCCGGCCAGAGATTCGGAAACATTCTTCATCAGCGTAAACTTCTGCGAGCCCGTAAGCAGGAACTGCCCGTTGCGCGTGCGGTGGGCGTCTACAGCCACCTTGAGATGTCGAAAAAGGCCGGGGGCGTATTGCACTTCATCAATGATGACCGGCGGCGGATGGCGCTGAAGGAACCGCTGCGGCTCTTTCTCGGCTTGCTCTGCTTCCGTGGGGAGGTCGAGAGATACGAACGCGTAATCCGGGAACAGGTGCCGAAAGGTTGAGGTCTTTCCCGTCTGGCGAGCGCCGGTCAGGACGATGATTGGCCGCGTTTTCGCAGAGCGTTTAAGGTGGGCCTCAATGTCGCGTGTAATCCACATATGCAAAATATACGATGGAATCGCATAATTTGCACGAGCTGGTTGGATGATTAGGGCGGGGTGGGCTATTTGCCGCAGTTCTCTATGTCGTGAGGAGTGGGCCACAGGCCGTAACCGCGCTACAATTTCCACCAGGTATCCTCAGGCCCTACTTCTTAACGGAGGACTCCGGCCATGAATGGGAGACTCTGGCGTTTCGCCGCATCGCTTCTGCCCATCTGCTTCCTCTCCGCGCAGGAACCAAGTCCGCAACAATCGCCGCAACCGGCGAACCAAAGTGGCTTTCATCAGCCCAGCCCGGAAGTCATGCGACAGATTACGGAGCAGCGGCGTCGCATGATCGCGAATGCGAATGCGATCAACGATCTCGCTGGGCAAATCCAATCGCAGGATGACGCGCGCAAGCTCGTTGATCTGACGGCCGCCGAGTTTTCGAAGGAGCTTCCGCCCAGGTGGGCTACGTGGCCCATCCGCAAGCGCATTGCTCGCGCGGAGTATGAATCCGCCGCCGATCCTGGAGCGCTGATTCCCGAGCAGCATGTGGCCGCTGCATGGAATGATTACCTGGAGAAGATTGGCGCGCCGCAGGAGTCCTACGTTACAGCGGCCGAAATACACGCCCTGCGCGACACTTACTACGTCAACTCGCAGCTTTCCTGGGTGCGAGGCAATCAGAACATCTGGACGGTGCCAAACATTTACGCCCTGGGCCCGGACGGAAAGGTAGCGAATGGGTGCCGCGCCTTGGAAGTGCTAAACATTCTGTGGCAGCTCGGCAACCAGCCTGAACTGCTGCAGGGCACTCGCGAAATGATTAAAAAGGGTCAGCTGTCTTCGGACATTTATAAGAATCCATCGAAGCCGCCTGCGCCGGGATCGGGGCGGGTTTACATGAGCGCCCAAGTCACGATGATGCCGCCAAACCTCGTCCAGGAAGCCGCCCTCCGCTATATGAAGGACCACGGGGTCCGCGCCCTGAACGGGGCTATCGAAGACTTGTTGAAGGACCTGTTCGAGGGCTGAAGGGCTGCGGCTTTTGACCGGGCCGCCTGCCTCCAGGATTTTCGCTCCCAAAATGATTTGAAGGCGCACTGTGCCACGAAAGTGTGAGTGCACCGCCGGTGGATAGTGTGCAACTATCTCTTTACCAATCGGCCAAAATTGGATTAGAGCCTTACAGACAGGTCTTGCCGAAAATGCCAGACGAGAAAGCACCCTGGAATGACAGGCCGCGGCAGAGCGAGGACAAGGCTGAGCCCCGCGTTGCGCTCCAATACCCCACGGTAGAGCTGGAAAAGGATCCTCCACCCCGGTTTATCGAGATTTGCTGGCCGCTCGCAGCAGGTCTGATTCTTGCCTTCGTTGCGCCCTACTTGTATAGCGACCTGCTTTGGGCCCCGCACTGGGTGATGTGGGTGGTATTCCCGTTTGTTGTTCTGACCGGGCGTCGCGATCTTGGCCTGAACGGGCAATTGACCACGATTCTGCCCCAGGTGATTCTCATTATCCAATTCCCGATTGAAGGGATCCTGGCCTATCTGAGCCTGAGCCGCCGTGCATCAGTGGCAGTCGCACTGGGTCCCGCATTGTTTTTGCATGCCGCAGGTTGGTTCGTTCTGACCATGCTAAGCATGACCATGAAATAGCCAAGACTGGCATGGCTTCTTCCACTGGTCAAATCCGTCCGCGCGGGTTCCAAATCGATCAAGGCCGAGGAAATGTCCACGGCCTTTAAGGGTGATCCAAATCACCCACATGCGAAGGAAGAATTGCGTTACGATAGCTCTTCGGTTTTCTTGAAACGGACTCTGATGCGGGAGGAGATCTCCATGACCCAGTTCAACCACGTACTGACCCACTCAGCAAACGGGGTGAAGACCATCACCCTGAACAGGCCCGAGAAGCGGAACGCGCTGAGTCCCCAGTTGATAGATGAACTGACCCAGGCGCTCAGCGAGGCGGAGACGTGCGACTGCGGCGTTGTGATCCTGACGGGCGCCGGCCCTTCCTTCTGTTCCGGCCTGGACATGGAACAGCTGGAGACCATGAATGCGCGTACCCCTGCCGAGCACCGCCGCGACTCGGAACACATGGCCCGCGTGTTGCGTTCGTTGTACGACTTCCCGAAGCCGATTATTGCTGCGGTGAATGGGCCGGCGATCGCTGGGGGGATGGCACTGGCAACTATTCCTGACTTTACGCTTGCCGTGCCTGAGGCCAGGTTCGGCTATACCGAAGTGCGCGTGGGCTTTGTGCCAGCCATTGTGGCATCGTTTCTGATTCGGCAGGTGGGTGAACGGCGAACGCGGGAACTCTTGCTCTCCGGCAAGATTCTGAAGGCGGGGGAAGCGCTTAATTTGGGCCTCGTGACCCAGATTGTGGATAGCACAGATCTGATGCCATCGGCCAACGCATTGGCGCAGACGCTTTTGCTCAACAGCCCCGAGGCCATGCGGGCGGTGAAGCGGTTGCTGGCCAAACACGCCAAGCGGCGGCTGGACGAAGAACTTGAGGATGGTGTTGAGGCCAACGCGCAGCAACGGTCGAGCGAGGACTTCAGGGAAGGCGTCAGCGCATTCCTTCAACGGCGACGGGCTGATTGGCCGAGTATGCATGCGAAGGTGTAGGGGTTCAGAGGTTTGCGTCTTAAAGTCGAAGACTGGTTCAAACGTTGTGGTTACAGGCTCAGTTCGCTGTGGGACCCGAGCCTGACCAACTCCAGTGTTTCCGCATCCGGTGTCCGGTAGATGAGCACCAGGTCGGGCTTAATATGGCAGTCGCGATGGTCGGTCCATTCGCCGGTCAAGGGGTGATCGCGGAGTTTTTCCGGCAAAGGATGGTCTGCGGCAAGAAGGGAGATCACTGCCAGCAGATCCACATCCAGAGTAGCCCGGTGCTGACCTTTTGCCTCGCGCTTATAGTCCTTTTTGAAGCGACTGGTGCGGCTAATCCTCCGCATGGAGATCGGCCAGAAGATCCTCGACACTGCCCACCTTAACCAACTCGCCTCGACGTGCGGCTTTCATGGCCTCCACGGTTTCAGCGTTGGGTGTGAGGGGGTCGAAAGGAAGTGCTCGCTCAGCCACGGTCCGCATCAACAACATCCGAAAGGCGTCCGAAAGGGTGAGACCGGCGGCGGCATAGATCGCAGTCGCTTCTTCCTTTACACGTGCATCGATCCGGGCGCGGACTACTGCGTTGGCGGGCATGAAAATACTCCTGAGCTACATTGTAGCCCACTATGCGGAATCCCACCCAAGCTGGACATTCCGCAGGGATACTAACGTTCTATGGAAGCGGGTTTTTAGCCCGTAGTTCAGCCACAATTTCAGCGGCTGCTACGCGGGCCTTGTCGGCCTGGTCTGGCGGGAAGCTGATTGCGCCTACACGGGCATGGCCGCCTCCGCCGTAGCGCTCGCATATCGCGGCAAGATTCACCATCTTCGCCGGGTCCGCCTTCGTCCAGGGATTCGAACCCACGGCAACCTTGGTACGGAAACTGGATTTCGAGAGTCCTATCGAGTACGTAGCGTTGGGGTGCAGGTAGTAGGGGATGAACTTGTTGAATCCCTCCAACGGATGGTCGGTGATGTCGAAGAAGATGGTGCCGTCTTTTTCTTCCGACCGGCTGCGGATCAACTCCAACGCCTGCTGGTGACGCTCCAGGAGCGGCGGCAGAAGATCGGCAATGAAGGGTTGACTCAGGACCTCTGCCAGCGGCATTTCGGTGAGCAGCGGAATGAGTCGCGGAATGAAGAGCGGGTCCTGCGTTGACTCGATGATGAGGGTCAGCTTCATGGCGGGCGCGGGCATCTCGACCGCCGATTCGGGGCTCTCGTAGAGTGCGCCGTCCACAATGTCGGCCCAATGGATCAGCTCGGCCACTGGCTCCGTGTTGAATCCGAACCGCGTTGAGGCGATGTGGGCCAGAAAGCTGGTGCAGGAGGTGTAGTTGGGATCGAAGAACTTGTGTGCGCCGCAGATGGGGTCCTTCTGGCAATCCAGAAAGCTCTGGTGATCCTGGGGCGTGAGAAAGGCTGACAAGTGGTGATCGAACCACCAGGTGATGTGTGGCGAAGACGAATATTTGAAGTCGACGATGGCGTTCTCGTCGCCGGTAAACTCGGACTCATCGAAGAGCGCACCGGCGCGATGCACCAGGCCGTGGTACTCGTAATTGGCCCCCGCAGCAACGCACTCGCGGTGGAAACGCGTGAACAAGGAGGCTGAGCAAGCACCGTCGAAGCATTTGTCGTGATAGAAGACGCGAACCTGCAAAACCTGTGCCCCCTTGGCGGAAAATCGCAATAGCCGGAACTGTTAAGCATCAAGGGCTGGGCTGGTTGTGTCAAGGCGGCGTCCGGGAAATTCCCGCCTGGTTCCGGTAAAACGCGCATTGGTTGAAGGGATGTTTCCTTGTTCAGTGATGGAATACGATGTATTCTCTTGTATTATGAGCTCCCCGCGTGTTGTCACTTTTCGTATCGCTCCTGAGAAGGTCGCTGAATTGGACACCCTTGCCAAAGCGATGGATCGCGACCGCAGCTACCTGCTGAATGAGGCGGTAGAGGCCTATCTTGGCGAGCAGCGGAGGTTTATTGCGATGGTCGAAGAGGGCCTGGAAGCGTCACGGAATGGAGATCTGATTGACGACGAGGAAGTCGGCCGGATGATCGATTCCTGGGTCCGTGATAAGGCAGGGCCCGACAAAGCGGTACGGGAGAGTGCGTGAAGGTCCGCTGGACGATGCCTGCGGCCAACCAGCTCGGGAATATCTTCGAACATATCGCCGACGACAATCGAGTGGCAGCGGAACGCACCGTTCGGCGGATACACGAGGCAATTCGCCGGACGGGCGGCATGCCCTATAGTGGCAGGGTTGGCCGCGTGCCGGGAACCCGCGAAATCGTTGTCGCCAGCACTCCGTACGTGATCGCATACAGAATTGTCGAGAAAACGATTCATGTGCTCGCCGTCCTCCACGGAGCACAGGATTGGCCCCAGACCTTTTAGCGCGATGCCTGAGTAGACGCCCGCGACTGTCCGTTTGTGGACGGAATATCCCAATTGCGGACAAGCTAGTGGGCGTGAGCAACGCTTAACTTGATTGAGCGCGTTTAGATTCAACACCTTGCTGGATTTCTTGTTTGGCCCCGCGATTGCGACCAGATTGGGTTCCATCATTCCATCGCAATTCTTCTCGGAGGATTTCATGCACAGCCTTTTCCAGGATTTGATTCAGGACCTGCGTTACGCTGTTCGCCAGTTGTGGAAGTCGCCGGGATTCACCATCACTGCCGTTCTCAGCCTGGCCATCGGCATCGGCATTAATACAGCGCTTTTCAGCAACATGGACGCGGTGGTGCTGCATCCGCTGGCCGTGCCTCAACTCGATCGCGTGGTTACGGTGGCAGAGCAGCAGGCAAACCGTCGCGCCGACGGATTCTACGAGCCTGTTTCGCTTGCCAACTATGAGGACTGGGCGCGGCAAAGCCGCTCATTCGAAGCGCTGGCTGTCCGCACCCAGGCCGACATGACCCTGACTGGCAATGGCGATGCAGCCCATGTTGAGGCGGCGCTTACGTCAGCAAATTTCTTTACTGTGTTGCGCGCCACTCCGCAGCTTGGCCGTGTTTACAACGAAGAGGAGAGCCGGCCCGGGCGGGATTCTGTTGCTGTGCTCAGTTACGGCATGTGGCAGCGAAATTTTGCCACGGACCCCGCGGTCCTGGGCAAGACTATCGAACTGGACGGGCGCACATACTCGATCGTGGGCGTGATGCCGAAGACGATGCAATATCCGTCCATGGCCGACGTTTACCTGCCTCTTGCGCCGACTCCGGTGCAGCTTGCCGACCGCGGCACGCACGAATACGTGGTGACTGCGCGCCTCCGCGATGGTGTGGGCGTGAAGCAGGCACAGGCTGAAATGCAGACCCTGGGCGAGCACCTCGCGCAATCGTATCCCGCCACCAATCTGGGATGGTCCGTTCACGTTGAGCCACTGCTCGACGGCATTAACGGGCAATACACGCCGCTGTACTACCGGATGATTCTTGGCGGAACCCTCTTTGTTCTGCTGGTGGTGTGTGCCAACATCGCGAATCTGCAATTGGCGCGCGGCATTGGCCGACGCTCTGAGATCGCCATGCGCACCGCGCTGGGGGCCAGCCGCAGCCGTGTGTTGCGGCAGCTGTTTACGGAAAACATCTTGCTCAGCCTTTTCGGCGCTCTTGGAGGCATCGGCGTAGCCGCGATTTACAGCCAATACCTGCTCATCAGCATGCCGGAACGAGTCGCACGCTTCATCCCGGGATGGACGAACACCAGCATCAACGGGCGCGTACTGGCGTTTTCATTTTTGCTTGCGGCCCTGGCAGGATTGATTGCGGGTATGGTTCCTGCTGCCGAGGCGTTGCGTGTCAATCTTGTGGACCAGCTGAAAGCCGGCTCGCGTTCTTCCATCGGCTCCGGAGGTACGCATCGGTTGAGAAATATCTTCACCGTGGCGCAGATAGCCCTTGCCGTCGCGCTTGTTATCGGCGCGGCTCTCATGTCGAAGGGTATGAATACATGGCTGCACGCCGCGGACTTTTACCAGCCCGGCAAGATGCTCACGTTCAACGTGGCGCTGCCCGCCATACGCTATGACACACCTCAAAAACAGTCGCAGTTTTACGCGGACAGCCTTGCCCGTCTGCGTGCTCTGCCCGGCGTGACGCACGCGGAGTTGGTTTCCGCGTTACCCTACAACGACAACGCCTGGTTGCGCGACATGGATATCGAGAATCGGCCGACGGTTCCCGGCAAGTTCCAAAGTGCGCTGAACCTGCCGGTAACCGCGGGATACTTTGACGAGTTGCGCACACCCATTCTCAGCGGGCGCGGGTTCAATCAGGGCGATTCACTGGGAACAACCCCGGTGGCTGTGGTGAGCGAGCGCTTCGTCTCCCAGTATTTTCCCGGCGAGAATCCCATCGGCCATCGCATTCGCATGGGTGGGCACAGCGCCGGCAAAAACGACCCTTGGCTGACCATTGTCGGCGTGGCCAAAGAGACCGAATATTCGCTCTGGGACCAGACGCCCCACGGAGCGGTTTACATGAACGCGCTGCAGGTTCCGTCGGCAGGTACGGAGTTCGCGATCACCACGGACGGCGATCCGCTGGCCCTGGCGCCCGCGGCACGCAAGGCACTGGCCGGGCTCGATCCGGCGTTGCCGCTGAACACCGTGGAAACGTACCAACAGTTGATCCGGGATGACCTGACCGGCCTGATGTACGCCTCAGGGACATTGAGCCTGGACGGAATCATTGCCCTCCTTCTGGCCGCCATCGGCATCTTCGGCGTCATGGCCAACCTGGTGGGCGAGCGCACGCGCGAAATTGGTGTACGGCTGGCTTTGGGCGCGCGCAGGGAAGACGTGCTGCGCATGATTCTGCGACGCGCATCGTTGCTAACGGGGATTGGCGTCGGAGCCGGCCTGGCGATGGCCTACGCTCTGGCGCGGCTGGTGAGCAATCTGCTGCGCGGCGTGCGGCCGGACGATCCCATCGTATTTGCCGGCATCACGACGACGATTGTGCTAGTCGCCTTGCTGGCCAGTTGGCTTCCGGCGCGGCGAGCTGCGCGCATTGATCCCATGGTGGCTTTGCGCGATCAATAGGAAAGTGAGCGAGAGCCGGCCAACACCTTGCGTCGTGAGTCGGCGAGGACCCTACCTACTTTGCGCCCATGAAACTCCTCACGCCGGCCTCGTAGAGTATCTTTCCATCAGGACCAGACATTGGCATAATTGTTCTTCTTTTGAGGAGGCTCATGGATTCCGAAGACCCACTGATTGCTCCGGAGATTCAATCCGGACCGCACGAGGTGCAACGCGTGGATGGCGTCGAATCGCTCTCCCAACCCGAGCCCGCCTCCCTTGAAAAGGACCCTTGGGAGACCCGCGCTCTGCGCTCGGCGTTCATTGGCAGTGAAGGTTTGCGCGCAGGCTGGTCGGTGTCTGCCTTCGTCGTTCTGTTTGCTATTTTTGCATCCGGCGTGGGCTTTTTGTTCGTCCATTTTCATTTGATCACCGGCAGGAGAGACGACTCCACGCCCAGTGGTGCGTTCTTCGGAGAGCTGAGTATTTTCCTGGCAATGGTAGGAGCTGCCGCGATTGTCGCGTTGATTGAGCGTCGCCGCGGAAATCTGCTGGCCTACAACCTGAACGGTCCACGGGGGAGCTTTCACTTCCTTACTGGACTTGTGTCAGGATTCGCGGCCCTTTCGGCGCTGATCGGGGTGCTCGATGTGGGAGGCTGGCTGCACTTTGGCAACATTGGACTGTCTGGAGTTGAGATTTTCAAGTTTGCCGCACTGTGGGCCGGCGTTTTCCTGCTGGTGGCCTTCGTGGAAGAGGGAATGTTTCGCTGCTTTCTGCTATCGACTCTTACGCGGGGTATCAACTTCTGGTGGGCGCTGGGCATAGTCGCGCTAATTTGCGGGGAGCTGCTGTGGTTGGGAAAGGGAAACGGCATCTGGGGCGTCTACATCATTGCTGCTCTTGGCCTGATTCCCTGCGCGCTGCTGCACTTGAAACACGCAAATAGTTCCGGCTTCTGGCAGGCGGCGTGGGTTACGTCGACGCTTTTCGGCTTCATCCACACCGGCAATAACGGGGAGAACTGGATTGGCATTTTCGCGGCTGCCTTCATCGGCTTCGCATTCTGTGTCAGCGTGTGGGCTACCGGGTCGGCGTGGTGGGCCATTGGTTGCCATGCCGCATGGGACTGGGGTGAGACCTACTTCTATGGCGCAGCCGACAGCGGCAATGTGGCCACAGGTCACTACCTGACCACCACCCCCGCCGGTTCCGCGCTGTGGAGCGGCGGCACGGACGGCCCCGAGGGCAGCGTGCTGGTGATCGGGATCGTTTTGCTTTTGATTGTGGCCATTCTCCTTTTCTACCGGCGCGGAAACAGCGACGCGTTGGCTGCCGGGATCTCAGAGGTGGCTGCAGGGTAAGCGATGCGGCTTTGGCTCAATCGTACCGGCGAAGTTTCTCTGCGCGAACAGCTCACTACGCAGGTGGTGCTTTCCATTCTGTGCAAGGAGTTGCTGCCGGGGCAGCGCCTGCCCAGCACCCGCGAACTGGCGCGCCGATTCACAATTCATGCCAACACGGCCAGCGCGGCTTATCGCGAATTGGAGCGCGAAGGCTGGGTAGAATTCCGCCATGGCAGTGGCGTGTATGTGCGCGCCAAGCAGCCCGCGGGACCTCTGCCGCCGAAGATCGCCGCGGAGTTTGTGGTGGATCAGCTCATCGGTGACCTTGTGGCTCGGGCGCGAAAAAAGGGCGCGTCAGAAACACTGCTGCGTGCCCGCCTGCGTCGCTGGCTATCACTCGAGCCTCCTTCGCGCTGGCTGGTGATTGAGCCTGATCCGGACCTGCGTAGCATTGTCATCCACGAAATGTCGAAGGCTCTCACGTTGCCGATTGCTGGCTGCGCGCCGGAGGAATGCGGGCTGGCCGAGGTGCTGCACGGGTCAATGCCGGTGGTGTTGCCGAGTAAGGCGGAGATGGTGCGCAAGCTTCTCCCATTGGGGACGGAGCTGACCACATTGCAGGTGCACCCGGTCGCGCCAGAACTGCAGCAGTACCTCACTCGCTATTTGCCCGAGCACAGTGGCGACCTGATCGGCATCGCCTCGCGTTGGGCGGAGTTCCAGCGAATTGGGCGAACGATGCTGGTTGCCGCGGGACTGCCGGCGGAGAGCCTGCTGGTGTGCGATCCAACGCGGCCCGGATGGAAGCGTGGGTTGCAGGCTACCTCAGGCGTTGTGTGCGATTCGGTGACTGAACTGGAATTGCCGGCGGGCGTGTTCCCCATGCGATTTACTCTGCTGGATGCTGAGTCGCTTGCGCCCTTGCTTGGGATGGAAGCCACGCTATCCGGCGACGGCGAAGATTCTTCTCAGTAGACTTGTGCTTCGGCCCACCTCTTGTGACACCCGCGAAACTGTCCCATTCGCCCTGCTGATGCGCCGCGGGGCTGCCTAACATTGCTTTCATCACGTAGTGAAAGGGGAAGTGATGCAAGCGAATTCGCAGCCCTGCCGGGCTATGAGATACCTCGTCGCAATTCCCATGGCAATTGGATTCTGGACTGCCGCAGCAGGTTCGCAGACATTACCCGACAATCCGCAAAAGGTTAGAGGTGATCGATCTGGCTGGAATCGCGTTCGCGCCTTTCCACAAGGTGCCAAGATCGCTGTAACGACGGCTTCAGGTGAAACGTATCGGTGCACTGTCACAGTCCCTTCTGACGCAGGCCTCGCTTGCAGCTATCTGCGCGGGCGACGAATGGGGGAGGACTACGAATTTGCGCGAGACGAGATTCTTGAGATCAGGCAACGGCACCCGGTGCGGGATATCGCGATTGCAAGCGGGATTGTTACAGGGCTTGCATTTGTGGGCGGCGGCCGGCAGGGGGGAAGTTCCTTCAATTTGGACCTGGCGGGCGTTTCTGCGCTGGTTGCCTGGGCGATATCGACGCCCATCATTGTACCGATTGTCGAAAGCACTCCGGGCCACCTGATCTATCGCAAGCCGGGAACGCGAGGGGAAGTGTTTCCGTGGAGGCCTGCGCCCATTGGATTGCCGCCTTTCTTTCCGTTCGTTCGCCGGTTTTAAGAGCATCGTCGAGCTACGCTGAGGAGAAACGCAAGCGGATGGCGGTATCCTGTCTAGGACAGATGGCAACCGCAGACTCTCCCGATCAATTTTCTTCGAACGTTGCTCAACCCCGGCCAGCACGCCGCAAAGGCCGCTGGCCGCGCATACTCCTTTGGTCTGCCGGTGGGTTGCTGGCTCTTCTTTTGATTTTTGCCGTCGCTGGCGTCCTCTCGCTTCGTTCCGCCGAATACGCCGCGCTGCCGGTGCTCGACGGCGATCTGCATCTTGCCGGCTTGTCAGCACCGGTGACCGTCCGGCGCGATGCGCATGGCGTGCCCCACATTGAAGCTGCGAACCAGGACGACCTCTTCTTCGCGCAGGGCTATGTGACGGCGCAGGATCGCCTCTGGCAGATGGACGCGTTCCGCCGCAACGCGAACGGCGAGCTGTCGGAACTGCTGGGGCCGTCGCTGGTGCGGCACGATAAAACGCAGCGGACACTGCAGTTTCGCAACACGGCGCGGCGTTTCTATTCGCAATTGCCTGCAGCGGATCGTGGCCGCCTGGATGACTATGCGCGGGGCGTGAACCTGTTTATTCAGCAGCATCCTGACAACCTTCCCGCTGAGTTCAAACTTTTGTTCTATCGGCCCCAACCGTGGACCGGCGCTGATTCAATCAGCATTGCGCTGATGATGGTTGAAGAGCTGGACATGCATGCGTACGCGAAGTTCGCGCGCGAGAAGATCGCCGCGGCGCTGCACAACAAGAAGCTCGAGGCGGATCTATACCCGGTCGGCTCGTGGCGCGATCATCCGCCGACGGGCACGGTGATCGACTGGAGCCAGCCCCACCCCGCACCGCCCTACACTGCGAATGATGACGATGAAAGCACGCAGGCGAGAACGGGGAAACCAGCGAAGGGCGTGATTGGCAGGGCTGATGGGGATGATATTCCCGAGGCGTTGCGGGCTTTTCTTGGGCTGAAGGTTTGCAAAGACTGCGCGGCCGGCTCCAACAACTGGGTGGTTGCGGGCAACCACACCGCCAGCGGAAAACCGCTGTTGTCGAATGATATGCACCTGGGACTCACTGAGCCCAACATATGGTTTATGGCGGATCTAAGCGCGCCCGGTTTCCACGCTGAAGGCGTTACACTGCCGGGCATGCCTTTCATCATCGCCGGACACAATGAGCATGTTGCGTGGGGATTTACCGCGCTGTTTGCCGATGTGCAGGATCTTTATGCGGAAAAGCTGGACGGCAATGGGAATTATCAGGCTGCGGACGGAAGCTGGAAGCCGCTGGCTGTGGACCACGAGCTCATCCACGTGCGCGGAGGGCGCGACGTAAATTTCGACATTCAATCCACCGGGCACGGTCCGCTGGTGAATGCGCTGATGAGCAAGGGAGAAGGCCCTGTAGCGCTGAAGTGGACGCTCTACGATCCGACGGCGAATACGCTCCCGCTTTATCCCATGAACGTGGCGGCGAATTGGGACGAGTTTTCAGCGGCGCTGCGCCTGTGGTGCTGGCCGGCGCAGAACCTGGTCTACTCCGACGATGAGGGACACATTGCGTACCACGCTATCGGCGAGGTTCCGGTGCGTCCCGGCGGCCTTGTCGGCGTGCCGATTCAGGATGCGGCGCACGAGTGGGCTGGGTACATTCCGTTTGAAAGTATGCCCAATGCGTTCGATCCGCCTGCCGGCTTTCTGGCTACGGCCAATGCGCGTGTGACCTCGGATAAGTCGCCTTACCCGCTCTCGCTGGAGTGGCAGGACCCCTACCGCGTTGAGCGGATCTACAAGTCGCTGCAGGGGCGCGATAAATTGACGCCGAAGGACATGCTCGCCGTTCAGACCGATGTCTACAGCGAAGTGGACCAGGAACTGGGGCATCGGTTTGCTTACGCAATCGACCACACGCCGGGAGTGGATGAGCGCCTGCGCAAGGCCGCTGACCTGATGCGCAGTTGGGATGGGCGCGTGGCCACCAACTCCGCTGCTGCCAGCATTGTTACGCAGACACGCTACGCTCTTTGGCCGCTGATTCTTGAGCCGAAGCTAGGCAAGCTGGCTGCGGATTACCAGTGGGCCGAATCCAATTTCGCCGAAGAAGAAATCGTGATGCACGCCTATCCCGACTGGCTTCCGCCTGGAATCAAGAATTGGGATGCACTGCTCACGCAGGCCGTGCGGGACGGCATGAAGAACGGCAAGGCTCCCTCCGATGTATCTCAATGGACCTACGGAAGCTGGCACGTGGTGGATATCGAGCATCCGCTTTCGCAGTTTCTTCCTTACGTGAGCCGCATGGCGGGAACCGGGGCGCAACCGCTCAGCGGCGACGGCACTACGGTGAAGCAGGTGGGCCGCGCCTTTGGCCCTTCGCAGCGATTCACCATGGACTGGAGCAATATTGACGGGTCCACGGAGGACATTGTTCTAGGCGAAAGTGGAGACCCCTACAGCGCCTACTACCGCGACCAGTGGGCCGATTATTACGGCGGGACGACGTTTGCTTTTCCCTTCAGCCCCGGTGCCGTCGCTGCACAGACGCGGCATACGCTGCGCCTGCTGCCATGAAAGAACAGGGATCAGGGAACAGAGAACAGGGAACAGGGATCAGGGAACAGGGATCAGGGAACCACCGGTTCATCGGACTTGCCGTCATTCTTCTTGCCGCGGCTGTTGCTGTCGCGCCGCAACTCATCCGCGGTAACTCTTGCGGACACGACTTCGACTTTCACCTCGTCTCCTGGTTCGACTGCCTCAATAGCTGGCGGCACGGCATCCCTTACCCGCACTGGTCGCCCAGCGCGAACTACGGCGCAGGCGAGCCACGCTTCGTTTTTTATCCTCCGCTGACCTGGATGCTGGGGGCGGCGCTGGGGCTCCTGCTGCCGTGGAGCCTGGTCCCTATCGCGGTGACCTGGGTGCTGCTGGCGGGAACAGGACTGGCGACGCGCGCACTTGCTCGCCAGGCAGTCTCTGAAGGCGCTGCAACGCTGGCCGGCTGCACTGCTATCTTCTCTGGCTATGCACTCTTCTGTGCGTATGAGCGGTCGGCCTTCGGAGAACTTTCCGGGGGCTTTTGGATTCCGTTGCTCCTGCTGTTTATCCTTCGCGAACGCAATGCGTCTGAATCCGCGACGCGGCGAATCTTCGACGGGTCAACCTGCATTCTGGCTCTCGTTGTCGCCGGTGCATGGCTCAGCAACGTTCCTCTTGGCGTGATGGCCAGCTATCTTCTCGCCGCTATCGCGCTGGCTATGTGTATCCTGGCCCGATCGTGGATACCCGCGGCGCGCGCCACGATCGCCGCAGCCCTCGGAATCGGACTGGCAGGAATCTATCTTGTCCCAGCCACTTGGGAACAGCGCTGGATCGATGTTCGCCAGGCCACCGGCGACCCCGGCGAAATGATCGAGAATAGCTGGCTCTTTGCCCGCCATGCCAGCCCATTGCTAAGCGAGCACGACGTGGAACTCCGCAAGGTATCCATCATCGCCTCCATCATGATCGGGATGGCCCTTGCCGGCATCCTGGTGAGCTGGCTGTGCGGACGAAATGCCGACAGCAACGCGCCGAGATGGGAATCGACACCGGCCCTGTTCAACCTTGGCCGCTGCTGGATTCCGCTGGCGTTGATCCCCGTCGCAGTCCTCTTTCTGCAATTGCCCATCTCGCTCATCGTCTGGAACCTGTTGCCTAAACTCAGGTTTCTGCAGTTTCCGTGGCGCTGGCTGGTGGTGCTTGAGGCGCCCATGGCCATTTTTGCCGCGTCGGCCGTCTGGCCCGGTAACGTCGGCGTGCAGTCCGGCCAGCGTCGGTCGCGAATCGCTATCGTCTCTGTCTGCTCGGCGCTTTTTCTGGCATTTACGGTTTTCACGGGCAAGGTGTTTTTTCAGGTTTGCGACGATGAAGACGCCGTGCAGCCCATGTTTGCCGCCTATGGTTCAGGCGCGGGCTTTACGGGCACCGACGAATATGCGCCGCCGGGCGCGGACAACACAATGGTGGCGACGGGCCTTCCGTTCGCCTGCCTTGTATCTGACCCGTCGGCGACGCTGGCCACTATTCCGGCTGGCGAGCAGACGGACACCGGCAATCCCGCCTGGGACCCAGCGCAAGGCACATGCCAGGCCACAGTACCTCAATCGCCGGCCAATAAGCAGAATGAGCAAAAACTCACCGATCCCGAGCACTTCAAACTGTTGATCATCGGGCCACATCCCGGCTTTCTCATCCTTCGCCTGCGAAGTTACCCGGCTTGGATGGTTATGGTGAACGGCAGTCCCATCTCCGCCATGCCCGTGCGCGACGACGGCCTGATGGCCATCCCATTGCCGGAGGGACCCGCGCGACTGACTGTAGACTGGACCACCACGCCGGATGGGATTGCCGGTCGCTGGCTGAGCGCACTCTCCGTGCTGCTGCTCGCAGCCGTTTGGTTGCTGGAGCGAAGGTTTGCGCGCCCTCATTTATGATGGAGGGGATGCCGCCAAGTGTGAAATCGCTGATCCAGGAGGGCGCGGAGCTGACGGACCGCGCGCTGGAAGAGCTGCTGCCCAGCGTCGAAATTGTCCCTGCGTCCATTCACGGCGCCATGCGCCATTCCACATTTGCCGGCGGCAAACGCCTCAGGCCCGTGCTGGCCATGCAGTCCGCGGCAACCATCGCCGGCCAAGTTCCCGCAGGAATTGCGCGGCTCGGAGCAGCTCTCGAGATGCTCCACACCTACTCGCTTATCCACGACGATCTGCCCGCGCTCGACAACGACGACCTGCGCCGCGGCAAGCCCACCTGCCACGTGGCATTTGGTGAGGCCATCGCCATTCTGGCCGGAGACGCCTTGCAGACGCGCGCTTTCGAGGTGCTCGCCGGCCTTGACGCTCCGCCGGCGGCCGTCGTCCAGATCATTGGTCTCATTGCCAACGCGATCGGTACAGTCGAGGGGATGATCGGCGGCCAGGTGCTCGACCTCGAAAGCGAACATCTCAAGCCGACCCCGGAGCTGGTTGAAGCCATCCATCGTGCCAAGACGGGTGCTCTGATTCGTGTGAGCGTGGTTGCAGGAGGCGTTTATGCGGGGGCGAATGCGGAAGACATCGCCCGCCTTGACCTGTTCGGCCGCAAGGCTGGCCTGGCTTTCCAGATTGTGGACGACGTGCTCGACATGACGGTAGATTCAGCGCATCTGGGCAAAACCGCAGGCAAGGATTTGGCGACAGAAAAGGCCACATGGCCGGCCGTCTTCGGACTTGAGCAGAGCCGAAGCGACGCCGCTCAGCTCATCGACGAAGCCTTCGCCGCGCTTGAGCCTTACGGAAGCCGGGCGGATGGATTGAAGTCCGTCGCTCGCTATTTGGTTGAGCGGAAGAACTAAGGAATGCTCTCGGAAACCGACATCCTCACCGCGCTGCGCGACTGCTTCGATCCGGAAGTAAAGCTGAATCTTGTCGATCTGGGCTTGATCTATAAAGTCGAAACTGGTCCCGATCCGGATTCCAAGCCGGCATGGCCACGGCAATGGGTGAAGGTCACCATGACTCTGACCACGCAGCAATGCCCTGCGAGCGGACTTATTTTTGAGCAGGTACACAACCGCCTGGCCGGCATTCCCGACATCAGCAGCGTAAAAGTTGACTTGGTATGGGAACCGAAATGGACGCCCCACCGGATCAGTGCGGCAGGGCGCCTTCAGTTGGGAATCTAGACGCTAAAGGGCTGTTCCGCGGGCGGACGCCGGGAGAGAATCTGCCGCAGGCTCTCGCGCTTGGCCTCGATATCGTCCACGGTGCTTTCAACCTGGCTCAGCACACGCTGCACATCCTCAATGTAGCCGGGAACCACGGACCACCATGCCCGAATGGTGTCTTCCTGATCCAGCATCGTAAGCGCGGTACCCGCAACTGCTGTGAGCATGCCGGTGCGCCGCCATCCTGTGAGCAGCAACAAGCCGCCGGTCACAATTGCGCCCGCCGCTACAACGCGGGTCCAGTCTGCCACTTCAACCTTTGCGGCTTGTGGGGCAAGGCTGTGATCTTTCGTCTGCTGAGTGAGCGGTACAACCACCATGGGTCTCTCCTTCTGCGTTGGCCGTCATCCCCAGGGGGCGAGGGTACAGTGAAAAACGTCTCGGTTCAAATTACTCCCCGATAAGACTCCGTGCAACGAAATAGTTAGATGCGCGGGCGCAGGGTTCAGTCCAGATCAAACTCGCGCAATGGTTTACCCTCTGGAGCGTCTTTCGCTTTGCGCAGCGCGTCGGCAAATTTCTTTTCCAGCAGGTCCGCCTTGTTCTTTTCTGCGTCCACGGACTGGCGGAAGATGGATTCCTTCCGCTCTTCCTGGGCGCGCATGGCCTGGGCAGCGGTTTCCAGATCTTCAAACATACGTTTACGCGGCGCAGGTGTGTGACTCACCAATGCCCCGGTGGCAGCATCCACTCTCAGCATCGCTCCGCAATCGGGGCAGGCAATTTCGAAGATTTGTTCTTTCACATTCGACCTATCAATCCAGAATTGTATGCCCTTCCCGTCTATTTTGACAGGCGTGCGTGAACTGCGCGGTACCGCTCGATTTTTGCGTCTTGACAAGGGAAGATCTCGTTTATATATTTAGACAGATGTCTAATTAGGACACGGTCTAATCAAGCCATGAGCAGTAACGAAGCATTCAAAGCGCTGGCGGATCCCACTCGACGGGAGATTCTCGCACTGCTGCGGAAAGGCGAGAGGACTGCCGGCGATTTGGCTGAGAAGTTCGATATGACCAAGCCATCCATGTCGCACCACTTTATGGTGCTGAAGGAAGCGGACCTGGTTGCCAGCCGCCGCGAGGGCCAGCAGATCTGGTACTCGCTGAATACCACCGTGGTCGAGGATCTGATGGCATGGGCCATGGATTTGATCGGCGATGGGACACGAAAGGAGCTGAAAGAACCATGACACGCAAGGTGTTTGCGTTCGAAATCGTGCTGATAGTGGCGGCGCTGGCGGCCGTCGCGTTTGCGTGGCCCCATCTGCCCGCCCGGGTGCCGACCCACTGGAATTTGCAGGGACGGGTAGACGGTTACGGGACTCGGTGGTCGCTGGTGTGGTTTGGTCCGGGCTTCATGGCCGGGATCATGGTGCTCACCTGGTTGCTACCCTGGCTCTCACCACGGAACTTCAAAGTAGACAGCTTCAGGTCGACCTACAGGCTTGTGATGCTGATGTTGTTTTGCTTTATGGCCTACCTGTTTGGCGTAATGTTCCTGGCGACATTTGGATATCCCATTGATGCCGGACGTGCGATCACTGCGGGTGTCTGTCTGCTGCTGGCCCTGATTGGTAACCGGCTGGGCAAAATCCGGCGAAATTTCTATATCGGACTGAGAACGCCGTGGACTCTGGCCAGCGAGAGGGTGTGGAACGCTTCGCATCGATTTGCTGCCAGGATTCTGGTGGTTGCCGGCTTGATTGGGTTCATTTTAGCGATCGCCGGCCTGATTGAATTCGCTGTGATGGCAATTATCGCCGCCTCGCTGGCATCCGTGGTTTACTCGCTCGTCTACTACAAACAACTGGAACGCCGCGGGGAGTTGGGCGACCCGCTTGCTCGCGGATAAGGAGCACGATGAAGTCGTCATTCGCACGAAGACTCGCAGTCGGTATGATCGCCGCATTGGCAATTGTCCCGGCCTGCATGGCGCAATCGCGAATTGCAGGAGATTGGCACGGGACGCTCGACACCGGTGGCCCCCAACTTCGGCTTGTCCTGCACATCACCGCAGCCAAAGACGGAACGCTCGGCGCAACCCTTGATAGCGTAGACCAGGGCGCCAACGGCATCCCGGTCACTTCGGTCACGCTCAAGGATGGGAAACTCTCGCTCGTCATCGATGCCGTGCATGGCACGTATGACGCCACGGTCAACAAGGATGCCTCGGAGATTCACGGTACCTGGTCTCAGGGCCAGCCCATGGAACTGAACTTCAAGCGGGGCACTTTTGCGGAAAAGCCTGCGCCCAAGCCGGCCGCTGCGACAGACATTGACGGCACGTGGCTGGGCACACTGGATACCGGCGCCATCAAGCTGCGCATTGTCTTCAAAATTGTGAACACTGCGGACGGACTGACCGCGCAAATGCAGAGCCCGGACCAGGGCCCATCGTGGATTTCCGCATCTTCGGTCACGCGAAGCGGCGGCACACTCACGATCGAGATCAAGACCGTCGGCGGAGTCTTTGAAGGCAAGATCGCGCCGGACCTAAGCTCCATCGACGGCACCTTCACCCAGATAGGCAATCCCTTGCCGCTGACAATCAAGCGGGTCAGGGACCAGTCTGAGCTGGAGCGGCGTCGCCCGCAGACCCCCGTCAAACCGTATCCGTATCGCGAAGAAGAAGTGACTTACACCAACAAGGCCGCGGGCAATACGCTTGCGGCCACGTTGGCCATTCCCAACGGCGAAGGCCCATTTCCCGCGGTGTTGCTGATTACCGGCTCCGGACCGCACGACCGCGATGAAAGTCTTCTTGGCCACAAACCGTTCCTGGTGCTGTCCGACTACCTGACACGCAAGGGAATTGCCGTGCTGCGCGCCGACAAACGCGGCTGCGGCAAATCCACCGGAGATTACGCCAATGCGACGACGGCCGATTTTGCTGCTGACGCGAAAGCGGGCGTCGCATGGCTCAAGACCCGTTCCGAGGTCGATCCGCACAAAATTGGCCTCATCGGCCACAGCGAAGGCGGCATCGTCGCGCCCATGGCGGCGGTGGCGGATCCCAATGTAGCATTCGTCGTGATGATGGCAGGCTCCGGCGTTCCAGGCGATCAAATCATCCCGGAGCAGGTCAAGCTGATTGCGCAGGCCAACGGGGAGAGTAA
>Ga0302200_10001467_pt1 | contig 21964 bp, 14 predicted proteins | sample II_Bog_N3_1_FD_194585 | JGI IMG/M metagenome (GOLD analysis project Ga0302200, IMG submission 194585) | Peat permafrost microbial communities from Stordalen Mire near Abisko, Sweden - II_Bog_N3_1 | ecosystem: Environmental > Terrestrial > Soil > Wetlands > Peat | place: Sweden: Abisko... | reverse complement strand
CGCGTGAACGGCCGCGCAGGCGGATGATCGTTCACCCAGCTCCGCAACCAAGGCCGTATCACCTGGTCCGCCTGCCAATTCCCAGTCTGCCCAAATGGAATGCCAAACAGGCGCTGTGCCTCCGCGTCCAACTTGTCCAGACCCTCGGTGTACATCTGCTGCCGTTCGCGCGGCGACGTCCCAATAAGAAAATCCAGAAACTCCGGCGTCCCGGCATCCAGCGCTCCGGGGTAGCCCTTCAGCGGCGGCATCAGCACCTCGGCGAATCGGCGCAATGTCGCCGTCTGCAGCGGATTGAAGAACCTCCCCTCGCTAGCAGCCACCGCATCGGCAACCAGCGGCGTCATGGGCAGCGGCTTCGCATCCAGCAGCCCGCGCATCCAAGGCACCGGTCCCGGCGCAGTTGCCACAGGAGGCGGCGTGCCCGGCGCCACCGGTGCTGCCGCCGAAGCAGGTGCCTGTTGCCCCATCGCACTCTTCACCGCGGCCGATGCCGCCAGTATGCCCTTCACAAAATCGCGTCTACGCATGGTTATTTATCTCTGCTGAGGAGGTTAAAAGCCGCAAGGTCGAATTGTAAACCGCGCCCCACCTCGACATGCGGGTGCAAAAGAAGCCCCGTGCCCCATTCTTGCGCGCTGTTCTGGCACAAGGGCGGGAAACCACAACCCTCAACAATCCCGTTCACCAGCCGCACCCATTTATGATTTCCCAATCCGGAAAATCCGCCTTCCGCGATCCCAGGTGAATGCATGCCCATCCTCGTGCCCCCGGTCGATTCCAAATCCCAACTCCGCAAAACCATGGGCTTCTGGGATGTGCTGCTCTTCAATATCGCCACGGTCCTCGGCCCACGCTGGATCGCAGCCGCCGGACACAACGGCACTTCGTCCATCAGCCTTTGGGTTCTAGCGGCAGTTTTCTTCTTCGTTCCCGGCGCGCTCGTCATCAACGAGCTTTCCTCGCGCTTTCCTGAGGAAGGCGGCCTCTACGTCTGGTCCCGCGAAGCCTTCGGCCCCTTCCACGGTTTCGTCGCCGGCTGGACCTACTGGTTCTACACCGTGTTCTATTTTCCGGGCCTCCTGCTGGCCAGCGCCTCCATGAGCGCCTACATCATCGCCGGCCGCGGTGCACAGCTCGCGCAAGACCGCACCTTCCTCGTCTCCGTCTCTCTGGCGCTACTACTCGTTTCCGTGATCCTCAACATCATCGGCCTCAACATCGGCAAGTGGCTTCAAAATGCGGGCGGCGTCGGAACCTATCTCCCCCTCGTCATCCTGGTCGTGGTCGCACTTATCGTTGGCCTGCGCTACGGCTCAGCCACCCACTTCACCGCCGCCAACATGATGCCCGCGTGGAACTGGGACACCGTCAATTTCTGGTCGCAAATTGCCTTCGCCTTCACCGGCCTTGAACTCGTCTCCGCCATGAGTGAAGAAGTCCGCGATCCACGCCGCACCCTCCCCAGGGCCGTCTTCGGTGCGGGCGCACTCATCGCCCTCATGTACATCGCCGGAACCTTCGCCATCCTCGCCCTCGTCCCTGCCGCCGATCTCGACCCGCAGTCCGGCGTCTTCCACGCCATCACGGTTGGTTCGATCGTCCTCCGCGTCGGCTTCCTCGGCGTTCTCGCCGCCATCCTCGTTACCGTAGGCAACGCCGGCGGTGTCGGCAGCACCGTAGCCGGCATCGCGCGTGTCCCCTTCGTCGTCGGAATCGACCGCTATCTCCCCGCCGCCTTCGGCAAAATCCACCCGCGCTGGAAGACCCCCTACATCTCCATCCTCGTCCAGGCCATCCTCTCCGGCGCAATTCTTCTCGCCAGCCAGATCAACGAAACCACCCGCGGCGCCTACCAATTCCTCATCGACGCAGCCATCATCCTCTACTTCATTCCGTTCCTCTACATGTTTGCCGCCGTCATCAAACTCTCGGCTCGCAAAGACCGCGCCGCGAACCCGCAAGCTGTCCTCGTCCCCGGTGGCAAACCAGGCGTCTGGATCTGCGGAGGCCTCGGCTTCCTCGTCGTCCTCATCGGCATCTTCGTCTCACTGGTCCCACCCGGCGATTCATCTGACAAGCTAGGATTCGAGCTCAAGCTCATCGCCGGCACCGCCGCCTCCATCCTCATCGGTCTCATCCTCTACTGGCGCGGCTCCCGCTCCAAGCAATCAAACGCCTGACAAGGAACGACGCCCTCAGCCCACTTCTCGAACGCACCCGTTCCGACATCTGGGACCAACCCCATCCCCATCCCAATCCCGCTGCCACTTCCTTACCCCGTACTGCATCTCCTCTACAGAGGAGAAACCCCATGGCCACCCTCACCCACCCTCCCAACCCCAATCGCCCCCGCGTCGTCATCATCGGCGGTGGCTTTGCCGGAATCAACGCAGCAAAAGGCCTGGCCAAACTTCCGGTTGATGTAACCCTCGTCGACCGCCGTAACCACTACATCTTTCAGCCGCTCCTCTACCAGGTCGCTCTCGCCGTGCTTTCACCGGCCGACATAGCCCAGCCCATCCGCACCATCCTGCGCAAACACCCCAACACCCAGGTCCTCATGGATGAGGTCGTAGGCCTCGACGTTTCCGCCCACAAAATCTCTCTTGGCTCCGGCTTCAGCCTTCCCTACGACTACCTGGTCCTTGCCACTGGCGCCACCCACTCTTATTTCAAGCATCCTGAGTGGGCGTCCACCGCCCCGGGGCTCAAGACCACCGAGGACGCCATCGAAATCCGCCGCCGCGTTCTTCTCGCCTTTGAATTAGCCGAGCGCCAAATGGTCGAGCACGGCTGGCACCCGCCCCTCAATTTCGTCGTCATCGGCGGTGGCCCCACCGGCGTCGAACTAGCCGGAGCCATCTCCGATATCGCTCAGCTCTATATGCGCCGCGACTTCCGCCACATCGACCCCACAAAATCCCGAGTCATCCTCCTCGATGGCGGCCCCCGCATCCTCGCCGCCTACCCCGAGGACCTGTCCGCCAAAGCCGAGGCCATCCTCAAGCACCTCGGCGTCGAAGTCCACACAAAAACCCAGGTCACCAACGTAGGTCCCGGCTGGGTTGAAGCCGGAGGCCAGAAATTCGAATCCGTCGTCACGCTGTGGGCCGCGGGCGTGCAGGCATCGCCCCTGGGCAAGCTCCTCGGCGCGCCAGTCGATCAGCGTGGCTGCGTCATCGTCGACGACAACCTCAACCCACCCGGCCTCCCCGAGATCTTCGTCCTCGGCGACCTCGCTCACTTTGAGCAGGACGGCCACCAAGTCCCCGGCGTCGCCCAGCCCGCCATGCAAATGGGCGACCACGTAGCCAAAGTCATCCGCGCCGACCTCGCCGGAAAACCGCGCCCCTCCTTCCGCTACTTCGACAAAGGTGACATGGCCACCATCGGCCGCATGGCCGCGGTCGCTAAAGTCGAATGGCCCTTCAAAGCCCACATGAGTGGATTCCCCGCCTGGTTCACGTGGCTCACCGTACACATCTTCTTCTTGATCGGCTTTCGCAATCGCCTTGCCGTCTTTGCCGCCTGGGTCTGGACCTACTTCACCTTCACCCGCGGCGCCCGCCTCATCACTGGCGACCAGCATCTGCCCGGCTGGCCAAACGAAATCGCAGTCGGTCCAAAGCCCGAGCCTGCAGAAGCCGTCCCCGTTCCATCCCTCGCCTCAAAACCATGAGGAATCTCCGCTGTCAATCCTCCGAAATACCCTGGATGACTATCGAGATTGCCCAGACCAAATTTCTTCGACGGCCAAAGGCACCCAGATTACTCAGACCGAATCTTTTTGAGGGCCAAAGGCACCCAGATTGCCCAGACCAGATTTCTTCGCCGGCCAAAGGCACCCAGATTGCCCAGACCAAATTTCTTCGACGGCCAAAGGCACCCAGATTACTCAGACCAGGTGTTTTTGAGGGCCAAAGACATCGAGATTGCGCAGGCAGGATATTTTTGAGGGCCAAAGGCCCGACCCCATACCAGCCTGGGGCGCAGCCCCAGGTACATCGAACACCAGAACAGAGGGCTGCAGGCCCGATCTATAGCTCTCTTTATTCGAAACACAACACCCGTGTACACGGAATATTTCACTTGCAGTTTTTGCGAGCCTACAGGCACAATTGCAAAATAACTGGGGCAGGTACTCCACGAATCGCTCGATGGGACCAAACAAGCGGTCCGCGTTCCCGTCTATTGAATAACTGCGTGTATCCGTCCCCAAAAGATCCCGGGACATTAGACCACTAAAGGTTCTATCGCTACCCTCTCAAATAAGGTCATTGGCGCCATCAGCTTTCCTGCCTCTCAACCTGCGTGTGAAGTGAAAGGTCATCGTATGCGTCTGTTGCTCCCCGGCTCCTCGTTCTCCGCCTTCCTGCTGTCAGCCGCCCGTCGGGTTCGTGTGTATGTTCCCGCTCCCCTGGCCATGCTCGGCCTGCTCCTCGCCCTCATCGGCACCTGCGCTGCGCAAGAAGCGGAAATCGCAGATCGCGTTCTCCACGCAGTCGACACCACGCGGGTTCAGACCCTGCCAGGTCACTTTCCCCAGTGGGCCACTGCAGAAAACGACCGCGGCGCCCTTCCCGCAAGTAACGAGTTGAGCGGATTCACCATCGTCCTAGCCCGGTCGGCTCAGCAAGAGGCCGCCATGCAAAAGCTGATCGAGGATCAGCAGAATCCCGCCTCTGCCGACTACCACCGCTGGCTGACACCCATCCAGGTCGGCGAGCGTTTCGGTCTCTCCCAATCGGACATCGCCGCCGTTACCGGCTGGCTGCAATCCCAGGGACTGCACGTCCAATTCGTCTCCAACAGCCGACTTTTTATCGGATTCAACGGTAAAGCCGGCGACCTCGGCCGCGCCTTCCAAACCGAATTCCATAACTACAGCGTCAACGGCTCTCCGCTCGTCTCCGTCTCCTCTGAGCCCAAGATTCCTCAGGCCCTGGCGCCGGTCATCAAGGCGGTTCGCGGGCTCTTCACGATTGAAGAAAAACCGCAACATTTCTCCAGAATTTCGCAACACGCGACCCCTGACCTGACGGCGAATCCCGGCTCGGAATACTTCATTGCGCCTGCCGATTTCGCCACCATCTACGATGTTCCCGTTTCCGTCACCGGCTCCGGCCAGACCATCGGAATCGTCGGCGAATCGAGAGTCGATGCCGCTGATCTCACTCAATTTCGCACCCTCACCGGTTCCACTATGCAGACCCCGACGGAAATCATTCCCACGGCATACGGCGGTGTCGATCCGGGTCCCGCGTTCACCACCCAGCAAGCAACGGCTCCCGCCGCGCAGGGCGAAGCTACGCTCGACGTCACCCGCTCCGGCAGCGTGGCCCCGGCAGCCGCCATCGATCTGGTGGTTTCCAGCAACGGCATTGACCCCGATGCGCAGTACCTCGTCGATACCAACCCCGTTCCCGCCCAGGTGATGAGCATCAGCTTTGGAGGCTGCGAACTGACCGGCGGAACCTCAGGCGTCACCTTCTGGAACACTCTCTTTCAGACCGCGACCACTGAGGGAATTTCAGTCTTCGTCTCCTCCGGTGACGCCGGTGCCGCCGGCTGCGATAAGCACAATGCTGCCCCGCCCACCACCACTTCAGCCAACAGCCCCAACGACATCTGCTCTTCGGGATATGCAACCTGCGTGGGCGGAACCGAATTCAACGATGCCGGCAGCTATACCACCTACTGGGGTTCCAATTCCTCCCAACTCGGCTCCGCTCTCAGTTATATCCCTGAGGGTGCCTGGAATGAGCCACTCACTACCGGCAACACTCCCACTACGCAGGTGGCCGCATCGGGCGGCGGCGTAAGCATCTACATTCCCACGCCCACCTGGCAAACAGGCACCGGTGTGCCCAGCGCCGCAGCCGGCCGCTACACTCCGGATATTTCCTTTTCCGCGTCCGGCCACGATGGCTACTTCGCCTGCTTCGCCGCGGGCGGCGGAGATTGCGTTCCAGATTCCAAGGGCCAGTACTATTTTGAAATCTTCTCCGGCACCTCCGCCGCCGCGCCCGACATGGCTGGTGTAGCCGCCCTGCTCGATCAGAAAATAAGCGCCACTGGACTGGGCAACCTGAACCCGACAATCTATGGCATGGCGGCAAATATCCCTGCAGCCTTTCACGACGTGACGGTAACCTCCAGCGGAGTCAGTGGTTGTGCCGTTACCACTCCCAGCATGTGCAACAACAGCATCCCCTCACCTACGGCCCTCACCGGCGGCCAAGCGGGATACCTGGTCAACGTCGGGTATGACGAGGTCACCGGCTGGGGCTCTCTTGACGTGAACCAGTTTCTTAACAACTTCCCCACCACCGCCCCCCAGGCACCCACCACAACCACCGGCACAGCCTCGGCCATCACCCTCACCACGGCCACGCTAAGTGCCTCCGTCAATCCAAACGGAGCAGCCACCACTTTCTATTTCCTCTACGGCACCAGCAGCACGCTTACAGGGGCAGCGCAGACGACTTCGCAATCCCTTGCCTCGGGAACCACATCAACACCAGTCACCGCCAACCTCACCGGCCTCACGGCGGGAACCACCTACTACTTCCAGGCCGTAGCCCAGAACGCCACCGGCACAACCAACGGCGCCATAGATTTCTTCACCACCGGCGTCGCCCAGGCGCCTCTGACAACCACCGGCACTGCCTCGGCCATCACCCCCACCACGGCCACGCTCGGCGGATTGGTCAATCCCAATGGCCAGGCCACTAACGCATGGTTCCTCTATGGCACCAACCCCATACTCACCGGAGCAACCCAAACAACGCCACAGCCTATCGGCGCAGGACCCATAGGCGTTTCAGTCGCCGCCAACCTCACCGGGCTTTCCGCCAGCACGATTTACTTTTTCCAGGCGGTGGCCCAGAGTGCTACCGGCACAACCACAGGCGCTATCGCTTCCTTCACCACCCCCGCTCCGCCCCCGCCCACCTTCACCATCGGCGGCACGGCAGTCTCAATTGCTACCCCCGGCGCAACCACCGGCAACACTTCCACCATCACCGTCACTCCACAGTCCGGATTCACCGGCACAGTCAATCTCACCTGCGCATTCACCACCAACGCGGCCAACGATCCTGCAACTTGCAGCATGTCTCCCGCGTCGCTGACCGGCTTCTCCGGGACCACGGCGCAAACCTCCACGCTCACCATCTCCACCACAGCCGCAACCACTTCCCTCAACCAGACCAAAAAGTTCTTCTGGCCGTCGGCTGGCGGCGCTGCACTCGCCCTGCTCATGCTCTTCGGAATCCCGGCGCGCCGGCGTAGCTGGCGAACAATGCTCGGAGCCTTCGCGCTCCTCTTCCTCCTCGCGGGCGGCGCAGTCGCCTGCGGTGGTGGAGGAGGCGGCGGAGGAGGCGGTGGTGGCACCACCGTTCCCGGCACCACGGCCGGCACCTATTCCGTCACCATCACCGGCACCTCCGGCTCCACCACTGTCACCAGCCCCGCCATCAGCGTGACCGTACAGTAGCGGAGCCTCTGAGTGCCCTACAAATGCCCCGTGCCCCGTTCTTGCGCCTATTGCTGCCGCAAGAGCGGGAAAGCACAAGCACCAAGCGTCGGCCCTCGGGTCCCTTTTCAACCTGTTTCTTATCAGTCCTCCACCGGCAAAGCCGACCCCGATGAATTAAACTGTGCCCCATTCATCGAGCGCACTTTGCTCGATGAGTGGGAGTCGATGAAGGCTAATCATCAAAGAAAGCTCATTCTGTTTCTTTTTAGTCTTCCACCGGCGTTGCCGACCGACGGGGGATGAAACGGTAGCGCCGATCTCCAGATCGGCTGTCGTGTGGGCGTCCCCGCCCGCGCTCTCGCAGTCCGGCCAACCCTGTTTCTTACCAGTCCGTCGCGGACACCGAACCAGCGCTCGCGTCATCTCACATGCTTTGCCTATTTATTCACCCCAAAACCGCACAATCGGAATTGTGATCACCACCTTCAAACCTACAAGCGCAACTTGTCGGAAAGTTCCCGGTTCGATATATCAGCCGCGCTCCCGGTCCAAACCACCCCAAAGAATTAAATACCCCACCCCTCCCCCTCAAAAAACACCCCATCGAGATGGGCGAACTCAGACTAAGCAACATAAAATCAGCATTTTATGAAACCACTCAATGGACTCAACGGTAAAAGAGGCCCTCAAATCATGCCGTTTTTGGCTCAAAACGAGGCCTTTTCGAGTGAAATAGCGCGGGTTTCGCCTTAAAAACAGGTCTATTAAAGCGTCCTGGTTACATCTATATGCGTATTGGACACGGCACTCAGTTCCAGTCACAACCGCCTCCCAAATGCAATAGAATGCTTTCTGGCGCGCTGCGCGTCCCTCTATCAAGGAGTAAGTAATCGATGCGCTTTCCTGCACTTGCCGCTTTTCTGCTCTGCGTAACCGCTTTCGCCAACGCGCAATCCGCACCTCAGTCTGCTCCCTGGGACTACGAAGGCAAGCGCGGCGCGCTCACCTGGGGCAAGCTCGACCCGGCCTACAAGGCCTGCTCGGACGGTCACGAGCAATCGCCCATCGACATTCACGGCGCGCGCCTTAACAAGGCACTCCAGCCCATCGAGTTCCATTACATTGGCGGCCCCGTCACGCTCGAGCACAACGGCCATACCATCATCGTCCACGTCGACCCCGGCAGCTACATCATTGCCGGCGGCGTCCGCTATGACCTCGTCCAGTTCCACTTCCACCATCCAGCCGAGGAAGCAGTCAAGGGCAAGCTCACGGACATGGACATCCACCTGGTCCACAAGAGCGCCGACGGCAAGCAGGCCGTCGTCGCAATCCGCCTCGCCGAAGACCGTGCCACCCCTCCCAATGCAGTGCTGGCAGCCCTCTGGCCCCACCTGCCCACCAAGGCCGGGGACACGGAAAAGGTGACTGAAATCGTCAATCCAGGCGGCCTGTTGCCCCCCGATCGAGGCTACTGGACCTACGTCGGTTCGCTGACAATTCCGCCCTGCACAGAGGATGTCCGCTGGTTCATCTTCGAGCAGGAAGTCACACTGAGCCGCGATCAACTGCTGGCCTTTGCAGCCCTTTTCAAGGTCAACTCCCGCCCGCTGCAGGACCCGCATGGCCGCCGCATCGAAGCCAGCGAATAGGTCTTAGCGCGGCAACGGCGTAAACCGCAGGGCCAGCCCCTCATCGCCGGGGAGCACTTCTACGGCGATTCCGGTCACATCGGGAACCAGGTAATGTGCGGCACTCAGGCTTTCGATCGAATGTGAGAATGTCGTAGCCACCACCGTACAGCCCGCGGCCCGGCCGGCCTTGGTTCCCGACTCCGCGTCTTCAAAAACGACGCACTCCTCCGGCGCAAACCCCAGCAGCGCCGCTCCAGCCAGATAAGGCGCCGGATTCGGTTTACCCGCGCTCACGCTTTCAGCCGTAATAATCCGCTCCGGAACGGGAATGCCCCCCGCCGCCAGCCGCACTCGCGCCAGCGGCCCAGTCGCGCTCGTCACCACCGTCCAACGGTTTTTCGGCAATGCGGCCAACAGTGCCATCACCCCGGGCAACACCGAAACACCTTCTGTATCTTCGATCTCGAGCGTCTCGATGACGATGTTTTCCGCCTCAGAATCAAGGTCCGGCCGCAATGCCGCCACCGTCTCAATGCTCCTGCGTCCATGAGCATTGCTGATGGCGTATGCCGGGTCAATCCCGCGCATCTCCGCCCACTTCGTCCAACACCGTTCGACGGATCCGATCGACGAAATCAGAATCCCATCCATGTCAAACAAAATGCCCTTGCAGCGGATCAGAACAGGAGAAGAATCCATGGATAAAGACATTCTCTTATTTTAGCGGGAATCAGTTCAGCGCTTCGCCAGCTTCTCTTTCGGCGCAACGATCGTGAGCTTCGCCGGGAGTTCGAGTCGAACATTGCCTTCGACCTTTCGGGCTTGTCCGCCTTCAAGCATCTGATTTTCGGTCAAAGCAACTTTGCCGCCTGCAATTTCCGCGTCACCGGTCCAACGCTCAAACCGCGCCGCCATCGGATCCTGAGTTCCCGCTGCTTGAAGCATCGACCCACGACGCCATTCGAAGTGCAGTTTACCCCTCGCAGAGGACGCCAGTTCCGCGCCGGTGAATCCTGAGAGTTCAACCTTGCCGTTCGCGCCCAGCATGCCACCAGACCAACGCTGCCCAAGCAACTCTCCTACCGCAGCCGGGCTGAGCTTTTCAAACGTCCCCGTCAACGCACCCGCCCCCCCAGCATGCCGGCATCGAAAGCCGTGATCTCAATCCCCGTATTCACAATGCGCAAAGTGGCCGATGGCTGGTCCAGCCTCGCGGGCCCAAGCATGAGCGAATCTGCTTTGATTGTGCCCACCAGTTCCGGCCAGGAGGGCGCAGGACTCGATGGGCTCAAACGCTGAATCAGTTCCGAGAGCAATGTCCCCTTTTCACGGGCACCTAGAATCGCCGCCTGCAATGCGGCAGCGTCCAGCGCGCCAAACTGTACTGCGAATCGCGTTGCACAGGTTTGGCCAGCCGTGCACCCAGAAGACAGAGTCAGGCTCGCGGTCCCCTTCACCGGACCATAGGAAAAGATCACCGGATCCCAGCGAAACCCTGATGCATCTCCCGCTCCGGAGTTGTCGAAATGAAGAGTAGCCTGCTGAATCTCAACATGGTTTGCCAGATAGTCGGCTTTCCAGTTGGCATTGTGCAGGATGACAGTTCCGGCCAATCGATCCGCAGGCGCCACACCGGAAACAGCAGAATCTGCCGGCCCCGCTAAGTTCGTCGCCGATGTGCCACTGAGAGGAGTTTTCTCGCTCTCCATCCATGGGCCGTCGGCGCTCAGATCCAGAGTGACGGATTCACCAGCTAAATCATCCAGCGATCCTGCGTCGCCCATACCCGCCAGATGCGCCAGTTCCTTAGCCCGCACCACCGATGCTTGTCCGCGCACAGCCACCTGGTAGCCGGAAAGATTGAAACGCGTGGTCACAGTCAACGGCACAACCGCACCCGCTGGCACAGCCACAATTGCACCCATCGCCGGGGAGCCGGCAACAGCTTGCGTCCCAGTGGTGGATTGCCCTTGGGATGGGACAACAGTTGGCTCCAGAGTCAGCTTTGGAATAAGAACAGGCTCGCGCAGTCCGTCACCGCTCAACCGGAATCCTTCAACGGTCAAGCTCCCTGTCAATGGTCCGGTTTGAGGGCTATTCAATCCCGCCGAGTGCCCCCTCCCGCGCCCCGCCTTTACAGCAGCCGCCTTTTGCCGGGCGCCGTTTTCCAACGCAATCTCGGCATAGCTGATCTTGCCGCTGATGGAACCGCTCGCTTCCAGGCCAGGCCCAAAGCCGCTCCGCACTGTCCGTAGCGCATCCAGCCCCACAGCAACCGGGATCTGGTTCACCTCCACCGAAAACTTCCGCTGAGCGCCACCGGCCGGCATCTCACCCACCAGACGGAGACGGCCGGCGCCAAGGGGCGAGTCGCATACCAATCCCTCAACGGCATGACTCGAGTAGTGGTAAACAAAAGCGCAGTTGGCATCGAAATCCATCGGAGCGGCTGGCGCAAATTCCGCACGGTGGACTCCCGCCGCGCGTAATCGCGTTTTTATCTGCGCCGCTTCCGGGGTGCCATCCAAATGAAGCTCGGCCGTCAGATCTCCACGCCAGCCGGGATCGGAACCCGTCACCAGCCGGGCCAACTGGCCCAACTGAGCGTCCCGCCAATCCAGGTCAAGGTGCACAGGCATCTGCCGCAGTTCTGCCGCTGCATGAATGCTTCCTTCCAGCCGGACCACTCCTGTATCCGCACCCTGCACAATCACATCGGTGCGTGCCGGTTGCCCTCGCAGCCGTATGCGCCATTCACCTGGATTTTCCTCCCAGAATGAAAGGTCCGTTTCCACCAAAGAAAAGGGCAGCTTTTCCGCACCGCTCTTGATGTTGATTCGCGAATTGGTGGCATCAAGGTAAGGCAGCGGCACGGCACGGTGCTGTCCCGCTGCGCCGCCTGCTCCCGCCTTTGCTGCCGCCGTTCTGAAGAGCGGATCAAGGTTCCATTGTCCCGCCGATGCGCGCACCAGGTTCAAGGTCGCGTCGTCCACGCTGATCCGGCTGATCTCAAGTTGCCCGGTTAGCAGAGACAACAGCCGGATCGAAGCGGTGACCGTGGTGGCGTGCAAAACCGGCTCTGCACCATAGGCTGGGTCTTCCTCAACAGTCAGGTCACTCAGCACAAATCCCGGCCGCGGAAGCAATCGCAACTCAACCGAAGACAAACGCACCGGCCTGCCGAGTGAAGCGGACATTAAATGAGTAATCCGACTCTTGTACCGGGTAAGGCTCACCAGCGGCGCCGCCACAAGAATCGCCAGCAACACCGCAGCTGCCGCGAGCCCGAGCCAAACCAGCCTGCGCCTTCTATGCCGGACTTCCGCGTCTTCCGTCATGGTCCTTATCAGTTCTCAGTTATCAGTTTTCAGATATCAGTTGCTCGGGCATTATCACTGACCACTGACAACTGACCACTGATCACCGAATGATGTGCAGCGTCCGTTTCCAGCGCGTTTCGCTGAAGAAGTGCAGCACTATATGGCCCATCCAGGCAACAGAGTTGCCGATCCCCGTCTGCTCGTACTGGTCTCCCGGAGTCTTGAACGACCAGTAGTTGAACAGCGGTCGGCCTACAATGTTCGCCCTAGGCACAAAACCCCAATAGCGCGAATCCAGGCTGTTGTGCCGGTTATCGCCCATCATGAAGTACATACCGGGCGGCACCACCAGGTCCCCATTCTGAATGTGATTTGGAAAGTCCACTGCCCATTCTTCGGGGGTTCCCAGATCGGGATCGCCGTCGGTAGCAGGCGGCGGCTCGGAAGGAAACTCATCCAGAAAGTCCGCATGGTTCTCGGGAGTCGTCGGTTGGGCGTGCGGCTGATCCTGCGCCACCCCATTTATCATGACGATCCCGTTGCTTAAGTGAATATGGTCGCCGGGAACGCCGATCAGCCGCTTCACCAGGAAGTGATGTTCGCCGTCCGCACTCGCCACCGGCTTGAAAAACACCACAACATCGTTGCGCTGCGGTTCTCGGTAATGCACCAGCGGCATCCACTTCGCCGGCGGAGCCAGGGTAATCCGGTCCACGACCAGATGGTCTCCCACAAGCAGAGTCTTCTCCATCGACCCGGACGGGATTACGAAATTCTGACCTAGAAATGTAAGGATGAACAGTCCCACCACCAGCACCGAGCAAATGCTGGCGACCGCCTCAAAAGGTGTTTCTTCCACCTTGGCTTCAATGGGTTCGGGAACGGGAACCGGCTCTGCCTCGAACGGCGTACTCAGGGCAGCAGTTTTTTTCTTGGTCATCCTATCGCTCGTCATTAGTGATTAGTGGATAGTGGTTAGTGGTTAGTTAAGTATCCGGGCTTTTACTGACCCCTAATCACTAACCACTATCCACTGCTCTCAATGCACCACCAGGAAAATGCGCTTCCAGCGCGCAAACCCTGTCAGTTTTGCCGAAAGCTGCCTATCGTGTCCGAGTCTATCATCTGCGGCTTGCAGCACGGACTGCTGCACATCCGTTCTCGATGGCCGCGTCAGTGAGAAGTAGATAACCAGCGGCCGTGCCACAATCGCCTGCCGCGGCACAAATCCCCAGTATCGGGAATCGTCACTGTGATTGCGGTTGTCACCCAGCACAAAATATTGCCCATCGGGCACCACCAATTCGCCGTCCCGCGTCAGGCTCTGCATCTGTTTCCACCACTCAGAATCCACCTGCGGATTGGTATACATCTTTGCGGGAAATTCATCGCGAACGGGGCTCATTGCCGTCGGCTCGAAGGCGGCGTAAGGCTCGTCCAGAGCGCGGCCATTCAGAGTCACTCGGCCATCCTCGATACGTAGCCGGTCACCGGGAATCCCCACAACCCGCTTCACGAGAAACGGGTGCGGCAGCGGGTGATGAAACACCACAATATCGCCCCGCTTCACCGCTTGATAGGGCAGCAACCACCGGCTCAGAAGACCTCCAGGCGCATAAACCTGCTTATTGACCAGCAGAAAATCGCCCACCAGAAGCGTGTGCTCCATGCTCTCGGAAGGAATGAGGTAGGGCTGCAGCACAAACGTGAGCAGAAACAGGGCCGCCACCACAGTCTGCAGCAGCGAGGCAAATGCCTCCGGCACCGTGGGCAGGTGAAGCCTAAACCCTGAAGCTGGCCGCTCCACCGGAACAATCAATTGTGCGGGAGTGCTCATCGTGCTGCTTCTTCCTCCTGCGTCCCTTCCGGCCCACTGGCCCCATTTGCCGTCAGCCGCTCCAGGGCGCGCCGTGCAGCGTCCTGTTCCGCATACTTCTTCGTGCTTCCCATTCCCCGCGCCAGCGGTTGACCCGGCTCGCCGCTCTCCGACTTCAGCCGAACCTCCACCAGGAATCGTTTGCGGTGGTCTGGTCCGCTCTCGCTCTTCACCTTGTACACCGGTATCCCAGTCCCCTCCGCCTGCATATGCTCCTGCAGTGCCGATTTATAGTTGCCCAGTGCGGCCCCCGAACGCAGCTCCTCGGCTAGCAGTTCGGCCGCCCGACCCATCACACGACTGCGAGCAAAATTCCGTACCGGCTCAAGGCCGCCGTCAAGAAACAGCGCCGCCATCACTGCTTCCATCGTATTCGAAAGAACGGTACTCTTGTACCGCAGGCCGCTCTTGTCTTCCCCACGGCTCAGGCGCAGATGAATGCCCAGGCCGATCGACGCAGCGACCTCTGCCATATGTTGGCGGCTCACCAGTTGCGACCGCACCCGAGTCAGTTCCCCCTCATGCCATTCCGGATGCGACGCGAACAACTCTTCCGCCACCACCAGCCCCAGAACCGCGTCTCCCAGGAACTCCAGGCGCTCATTGTCTCCTGCGCCGGCCGGCCGCGCATCGCCACCCGCAGTTGCCTGCTGGTTTGCCAATGACCGGTGTGTCAGGGCGCGCACCAACAGATCACGGTTTTCAAAACCGTGCCCGAGTGCTGCTTCCAGTTCGGCCAGTTCGGCTTCCACTTGTTCCCCAATCGTTCGCTTGCGACTTCAACTCCAACACTCCGAATCAAGGCTGCTTCGGTGTCCCAGCCTTCGCCGGCGCCCCGCCTTCAGGCGCCGCCGTCTTCCCCGGCGCAGCATCGGGCACTGATTCATCCGCATCGTCGTCGCAACTGTGCCCCTTTACCGCGTACGCCGTCTTCTCGCCTCGCTCCGCGGCCACTCGCGTATCCTGCTGCCCATCGCGCGATTCCAGCGCTTCCTTATATTCCGATACGGCCTCGTCGCGCTTGCAATCCAGATCCAGCATCCGGCCCAGATAAATGTGCGACCACGAAACCAAACGGGGATCTTTGCTGGTCGAAAGTGTCTTCTGAAAATCGTTAATCGCATCTTCAGGATGGCCTGTCATGATCGCCACCCGCGCCAGGATAAAGTTGGCTCGCGCGCTGTCCGCGACCGTGTCCAATGTGTCTCCGCGTACCGCCAGCGCCTGCCGCGCCATAGCGCCGGCTGTTGCCGTATCCCCTGCCGCCAGGCGCGCTTCCGCAAGGTCCAGCCCCGTCAACTTGCGCGGCTTGCTCCTGGACAGCACATCGCCGTCCGCTTCCTTGTCATATTCAATCTGACGCGCCCGATGAACCTGTTGGTCGACATCCATGCTATAAACCATTTCGCCAATCGAGTCGGTCAGGCTTGCCGGGTCCTTCTCAAATTGAATGAGCTGCTCGTAGAAGTACTGAGTCAGCACAAAACCCTGCGTCATGTCGTGATTCACCGTCTTGACACGGACCGCATCCACCTTTTGCTGGTACACCTGCATGTCATGCTCGTATCGCGGCAGCTCTGATCGATCCACACCCGCGGGAATCTTGTATTCCGGCACACCAGTGTCCATCGTTCGCGCTTCAATCGCTTTGATCAAACACTCAATGGTCAGCGGAACCGTGTCTGACCGGTAACGGAACTCAAGAGGCGCCTCCCGCACCTCCTTCAGAATCGGCTGCATCCGATCCACCGCGTTTGCCCGCGCCAGCAGCAGCGGTTCAATCATGTAATGCAGATAGACATGCCGCACGTCGTTCATACGGATCTGTCCGTCTACCGGCGACACCACCACCACATAATCCGTCCCGTAAATGCGTGCATTCACCATGTGTGGCGAAAACTGCGGCTCAAACACCACCACAAAACGCCGCCCCACATACGTCGAGGCAGGCATCTTGAGATAGAGATTGGTCCCAACAATCATCTTCGTCAGCGGATCGTGCAGACGGTCGGCCTCCTCGTCGTAAATATGGTGCGTAGCCAGCCAGATTCCGTGCAAATCCACCGCTGCCACAAAGTCCTTCAGGAGCGGCACAATCTCCACCACCTGCGTCGAGTCAGGGGGCATCTCCGCCAGATCTTCTGAGACTTCCAGCTCCGGCGGCGGCGTCAGGTAGAGAGCCAGCGATATGTACTGCGCCACGTCCCGATTGGAGCCCGTCATCCGGTGCTGTGCAATGTAAAGGCAAACCTTGTCCCGCTTGTTGCGCGCATCCTCACTCTTGGCAAGGGCGTCGTTGATCTCCGCGCGGATTCGCTTCCGCACCGGCGCACTCTCATCCAGTCCCTCGTCGTAACCACAGACATTCAGCGCAGCGGCCATCACAAACACCGGCTCTGAAGGAATCAGCGATACCGTCGGACCCGCGGGATCCACCAGCGACGGCGCCTTCTCCTGTTGAAACGGCTGAGAAGAGGAACCCCGTTGTTTCGTTGAACTGCTTTCAGAGGACTGTCCGCACAACCGCGCAGCAGGAATCGATGCCAACAGCGAAACTGCGGCTAAAACAACAGTGAATGAGCGACCAAAACGAAACGTCATCGAGGGAACCCTGCCTGCAAGTCTGGTGATAGTCAAGCTGGCTCTATGATAGACGCGCCAGGGTTGGGGATGGTGGTGGGCGGGAGACTTCCGGACAAAACGCGCGCCACTTCAATTCAATAGGTTTTGTTATCTTATAGATATCGTTAGTGATAGACATTTTTACGTTTAGAACTCGTTACTTGTAGACCTCTTTATTGGGATGGAACGCATCTAGGCCTTCAGCTGCCCCTGATGTCCGAGGCGGAGCTCATGCCGAAATTGAAAAGTATGTGCCGCATTTTTGTTGTCGATGATGAGCTGATCATAGCCACTAGCCTCGGGGCGATATTGAGGCGTGAGGGCTTCGATGTCTCATGGTTCACCGATCCGCTGAAGGCGCTTGAGGCGATGTATGCCAAGCCCCCCGATTTGCTGATTTCGGACGTAGTGATGCCTGGCATGTCGGGCATCGAACTGGCCACCGTGGTTCGGGAGAATTGGCCAGAGTGTCCGGTGCTCCTGTTTTCTGGCCAGCTCGCCACCTCCGCGCTGCTCGACTCCGCGCGAGAGCGGGGGCGCGACTTTGAAGTGCTGGCTAAACCGGTCCCTCCGGCTGAGATTATTGCCAGGGTCTGCAAAGGCCTCGGCATCCCCGCCGATAAGCCGGCCGACGCCTAGCCCTCGCGGTGCGCAGAAGCACCCTTCCTTAAATGGTTCATCCGGGCGCGCCTGCGGTCGACTTCCTTCCGGCTAACGTGCGACCCATTGCCAGGTTCATACAAATCTCTATCGACAGAAAAGCCAGGAACCGAAATGGTGGAGATTTTTGTGCTGGTCAAGTTGAGCTCCGGCTTTAAAGGGCGAGCCCCGGCCTCCTAAGAAGTCTCATAGAATGACCGTTCCCCGATTCGGCAGATCAGTCTGGCCGCTATAAGCGTAATATCCCCACATGAGATTTGATCGTGGGGAAACAAATCGGGCACTGGAGCGCGGAGAGTTCCTTCCGTACTTTCAGCCTCTGATTGAGCTCCGCACGGGCAAGTTGCTGGGATTTGAAGTCCTCGCACGCTGGCAGTATTCAACCCATGGAATGATCCCTCCGGATGTCTTCATCCCTCTCGCGGAACGGGATGGCTGGATTGGCGCGCTAACCAGGCAGATTCTGCAGAGTGCCTTTACTGCGGGACTGGCGTTGCCGGGCGCGCTGCAACTCTCGGTGAACATTTCTCCAATTCAACTGCGTGACCCAAGCCTGGCAAAACAAATCGAAGCTGTGGCAAAGGCGACTGGCTTTCCTCTAAGCCGGGTCACGGTTGAGATTACGGAGAGCGCTCTCGCCGACAACCTGGAACAGGCATGCCGAATCGCCGAAGAGTTGAAGGGCTTCGGTTGCAAGCTTTCGCTCGACGATTTCGGTACCGGCTACAGCAGCCTCAGGCACCTCCAGTCCCTTCCCTTCGACGAGATCAAGGTAGACCGCAGCTTCGTCAGTTCCATGGTGCAAAAGCGCGAGAGCCGAAAGATTGTGGCGGCTGTCGTCGGTCTGGGCCAAAGTCTTGGGCTGGCCACCGTGGCCGAGGGCATCGAGAACACCGAGCAGGCAGAGATGCTGATGTGGCTGGGTTGCAGCATTGGGCAGGGGTATCTGTTCGGAAAGCCGGGACCGGCTGAGAATCTTGTATCTGTCATCGGTACGTCACGGAATGGCGTTGCCACCGGCGTTGCATTCCCATGGAAGAACCAGTCAATTGGCAGCATGGAAGGTCTGCCCGCACAGAAGCTGGCGCAGTTGCAGGCCGTCTACGACGGGGCACCCGTAGGTCTCGGGTTTCTTGACCGTGACTTGCGATACGTAAATCTCAACCGGCAATTGGCGGAGATGGGAGGAGGTACGGTCGAGGAACATCTAGGCAGAACCGCACAGGAAGTGGTCCCACACCTGTTCCCCATCTTTGAGCCCTATCTTCGTCGAGCCTTGCAGGGAGAACCGATAACGGACATCGAGGTGACCGGCAAGGCAATAGATGGAAAGGAGGGAACCAGCGCTCTCGCCTCCTATCAACCAGCCTTCGATGAAGCCGGTGAAGTCGTGGGGGTATCGGTAGCCGTCTTGGACTTCACCGCGCGCAAGCGGGCTGAAGAAAAGCTGCAGCAATATGAGCGCGTCGTAGAAGGCTTGGAAGAGATGATTTTCGTGGTTGATCGGGATTACCGCTACGTTCTTGCCAATCCTGCCTTCCTTGACAATCGAGCCACTACAGAAGAGCAGCTTCTGGGCAGCCTAGTCTCTGATTTCATCGACAAGGAATTGTTTGAGACATTGGTCAAAGGCAAGCTGGACGAGTGCTTCAAAGGCAACGTCGTCAAATACGAAATGAAGAATACATTTCCGCTACTTGGCGATCGCGACTTGCTCGTTACCTATATTCCAGTTGAAGTTGCGGGGGGCGTGACCGGTGCAGCAGTCACCTTGCGCGACCTGACCGACATGAAGCGAATGGCGCAAGTCAATCTCAATTGGCAGAAGCGAATCGAATTGGCCCAGAGGGCTGGCTTGGGTATTGGGCTATGGGATTGGGACCTGGACACAAACACCGTCGTCTGGTCTGAGGAGAGTTACCGGCAGTCGGGATTCACTCCAGAAACATTCTCGGGCCGCGTCGAAGATTTCACCAAAAGGGTTCACCCGGAAGATCAGTCCAGAGTCGAGCAGGCGATACTGGCTGTGCGTGCAGGCAGAACGGACCAATACTCCTGCCAATACCGAGTTGTGCGCCCCGACGGGAGTACCAGTTGGATCGACGTCCACGGCGTCATCGTGCGCGATCGTTCGCAACACATGCTCGGAATCAGCCTGGATATCGGCGACCTGAAAAAGGTTGGGAATCTGCTCCACGAGAGTGAGGAGAAGTACCTCCTCCTGCTCAACTCCACCGCCGAAGGCATTTATGCGTTCAATTTGAGCGGGGATTGCACGTTTTGTAATCCCACCTGTCTGCGTCTCCTTGGTTACTCCACGAACGAAGATTTGCTTGGCAAGAATATGCACACGTGTGTGCATCACTCATACGTAGACGGTAGTCCATACCCAATTGAAGAATGCAAAATCTTTGTTGCCATCCGCAAAGGAACCGGCAGTCACGTCGCGGATGAAGTGATGTGGCATCGTGACGGCACAAGCTTTCCCGCCGAATATTGGTCCTATCCAATGTTCAAGGCAGGTGAAGTCGTTGGTGGAGTAGTCACGTTTCACAACATCTCCGAACGTGCGCGCGCCGAACAGGCCACATTAGCCGCTCATCTCTAAGGCAAGACACAACACACTGTTCCGCTCGGAATACAGGTGCCCTGTAAATTGACCGTTTTTCATCCTGTGTGACTTCGGCGGGTGCCCCCGGTCCCTCGCTTTCGGGGACCGGGGACTGAAGCACCACGCCGCCCAAATCTCCGGTTGGGGCATTCTCCCAACGTATGATCGCCAGTAATTCGAAAGGCCAAAGGAAAATTCCGTCCTTTGTTGGTTTTTTTCTTGCATAAAGATATATCTTGCGATATAGTTTTTCCAGTGCATAAAGATATATCGTAAGATGTATCTGACAAGAAGGAGAAACAACAATGGATATACGATTTTGGGCAGTGAATGAATGCAGCAATCGACGCTTCGCAGGATACCGGCGAGAGCGGGAAGGGCGAACCGACGACCCTGGACGCGGTTTCGGCGCCGGAGAAAATGAGGGATGCGGTCATGGTTTCCGCCACAGGCACGGCGGGTCGGAGCGCGGCTTTGGCGGTCGCGGACCTGGCGGATTTGGCCGGGGTTTCGGCGAAGGCCGCGGACGAATGTTCGACGCCGGCGATATAAAGCTAGTCATCCTGCGCCTGCTGGCTGAGCAGCCAAGCTACGGCTATCAGCTCATCAAGACCATGGAGCAGCGCCTTGCCGGTGGCTATACGCCGAGCCCAGGCGTCATCTACCCCACCCTGACCATGCTGGAAGAAGAGGGGCTTGCCTCCTCCTCGACCGACAACAACAAGAAGATCTATTCTCTCACCAAGGAAGGCACCGACTTCCTGGAAAGCCACAAGGAGCGTATCGGAGAATTATTCGAACGCCTCGAACAGACTGGCCGCGGATTTGAGCGTGGCCGATCACCGGAGATCATGAAAGCGTTCATGAACCTGCGTAGCGCAGTCATGGCGCGCGTCTCGCGTGAAAGCACGAAGCCCGAGCAGATCATCAAGATCACTGAAGCCATCAACGCCGCCGCAAAAGCAATCGACGAGCTGTAATTTCAAATCCGGGCGATTGGTTTGCATTCGCATTGAACATCAAGCGCCAAGCACCAGCAGAAAGCCCCACCGGGAAAACTTCCCGAGCGGGGCTATTGCTTTTACTGATCCCTGTTCCCTGAGCCCTGTTCCCTGTTCCCTGATCCCTGTTTCTTACCCTCTCACCGAGACTCCAGAGAACGACAGCACTTCCAACCCCCGCACCGGCTGGCCAAAAAAGCGCGCCGGCTCAAAGGTGCTGTTCAGCAGCAAGTTCTCAATCTGAGATTTGGTCGCATTGTCGGTAGGGCCGGAAACGATCCGATAGTCATATACGTGCCCCTGGTCGTTCACATAAGCCTCCACAACCACCGGCCCGGAAAGATCTCCGATCTGGTTGCCGCCTGCGCCGGTCGGCCAACTCACCAGCCGCGGCGCCGTCGGATTCCCAAGCGGTTCGTCCTTGCTGGCCTGCGCCTTTTCCGGCTGGGCAAACATGGTCACCAGCACAATCACACTGCCCAGCAACAACACCGAACTCGCCAACCCGGCGCTTGCCTGCAGCAGAAACGGTCCCACCGTATTCTTCCACGCAAGGATCAAGCCATTGAAACGGCTCTGACGGCTGCGCGCCCGTTCTTGGCTGACTGCCACGCGAATCCGCAGCAAAAGGTCCTTCGGCTCCGGAACTGGTCCCAGTTCCGCCAGCGACGACTGCGTCTTCCGCAGCCACGCCCACTCCCGCCCGCATTCCCTGCAACCCTCGAGGTGCGCAGCAACCTGCTGCATCTCTCGTCCG
>Ga0302200_10001454_pt1 | contig 22067 bp, 18 predicted proteins | sample II_Bog_N3_1_FD_194585 | JGI IMG/M metagenome (GOLD analysis project Ga0302200, IMG submission 194585) | Peat permafrost microbial communities from Stordalen Mire near Abisko, Sweden - II_Bog_N3_1 | ecosystem: Environmental > Terrestrial > Soil > Wetlands > Peat | place: Sweden: Abisko... | reverse complement strand
CTTCGCGTTTGACTGGTTTTCCGTTAAAAGCCAATCCTGGGCGGTATCCTTGACGGAAGCTGGTGCCGCTTCGCACAAGGGATGCGGCTTTCACGGTTTCCATTTTCTTGTGTTCGGGGAGCCGAGTCATCCATGCTCACTGGATCGTTCATGATTAGCCTTTACCTAGCCGCGAGTCTCATCGGATTCTCAACGGGGGCGGTGATCAGCGCTCTACTTCTGGCGCTCACCGCGCGTGCCACCAGACTGCCGGGCGCAAGCGCAGCCAATATTCTGTTCGCGACTTGCTGCCTAGTTTGGAATCTGAGCGGTCTCGCGCATTCCCTCGCTCTCGCATGCGGCGCGCCCGAACAGGGACGAACAGAGCTGATCATCCTGGCTTGTCAATACACTGCAGCCGCGGCATGGCCCATCAGCGTATTAAGCCTATGGAGCCCGCTCGCAACCCTGCGTTGGCAAAGAATCGGCTGCCGGTCGTTGCAGGCGCTCGCGGCCATCACCTGTACGCTGATCGTTATACCGCTCTGGCACGGCGTCTTAACCGGGGCGACCTCGTCGCTGCTTTTCCTCATGAAATCGACCCCCTACAACGGAGCCATTCTGCTCACGTTGGGAATCGCACTATTCCGGGGACGGCTGACATCGCAGGCGATGAGGCTTCCTGTTCTGGCGATGCTCCTGGGCGCTTTCGGCGCTACAACGGCAGTCATTATCCTGCAAGTGTTGCCGTTCGAACCTGTTGTTGTCGGCCTTCTCCGCGCCGTCAGCGAACAGATTACACTTCTCATCGTTCTAGGCGCGTTCTTCTTGTTCGCCCGATTCCGCTTTTCCGATTTGTTTATCCGCCATAGCCTCAGGGTGGTGTTAGCGGCGCTCACGGCAGTAGCCGTCACGCTGTCCTATTACACCCTCTCGCTCTTCCGATTCGACGGCCGCTTGGCATATCCGGCGGCCGCCCGGGTCTGTCTCGATACCCTGACCGCGGTTCCTATATTGGTTCTGTTCGCGTTCGTTGACCGACATATCGGCGAATACGTGAACCGTTGGATATTCCGCGCGCCGGACTACCGCGCCCTGCTGCGGGAGTTATCGGAAAAACTGGCGCGCCTTCGGTCCGAAACAGAGATCGCCGACGCCGTCGAGACAACCGCCCGTCAATCGCTTGAGCTGAGAACTGTCCAGCTGGTTACGCTCGAGAGTTTTTCCAAGACGAGCCTGTCCACATCGAATCGTCCGCATTCGCATCAGCGGGAGCCGGATTTGTTGAACGCGCTGAACGACGGCGAACCGGTAGAACTCGATTGCCAGCACCCGAAGTACGCGGGACAATTCCAAGACGAAGTCGAACTGCTTGTTCCGGTTCGATCGGAGGGCCGGGTCACCCAGATGCTCGCCATCTCACCCGGTCCTGCGCGCCGCGGCCTGGTGACGCACGAAGTGAATTATTTGCGCGGCGTTGCGGCGCAGTTTGGTCATCGGCTCGACGCGCTGCACATGGAAGAGCGGCTGATTTCGGTCCAGAGCCGCGAAGCGGTGCTTCTGCAGCAGGTGACCGAGGCGGAGTTGCGCGCTCTGCGCGCTCAGGTAAACCCGCATTTCCTCTTCAATTCGCTCAACAGCATCGCAAACCTCATCGTGACCGATCCCAAGCGAGCCGAGACCATGACGCTGCGGCTCGCCAGAGTTTTCCGCCACGTACTGGCCAACTCTGCGCGCCCCCTCATTGCGCTGCACGAAGAGATCGAGTTCCTGGAAACCTATCTGCAGATTGAAGAAGCCCGGTTCGGTAGCCGGCTGCAAGTCAAGATCGCCGTCGACCCTGCGGTCGCTATGGAGCAGATTCCTTCGCTGATCCTTCAGCCCATTGTGGAAAATGCGCTGAAGCATGGCCTGGGACCGAAACCCGGTCCAGGCCACTTATGGATTACCGCCGAGGCTGACGGAGATCAGGTACGTCTGCAAGTGGACGATGACGGCGTCGGTCCCGCAATCGGTGTCTTGACAGTCAACGGCAGCAATGGACGATCAAACGGAGTCGGGCTCGAGAATGTTGCGCAGCGCCTCAATGCGCTCTATCAGGACCACGGTCGGATGACAATTGAAGTGCGGCAGGCGGGTGGAACGCGCGTCACAATTTTGTTGCCACGCGAGAGGGGAGCCGCGGCGTGATGCGGTGCCTGGTCATTGACGATGAGGCGGATGCTCGCGCGCGGCTGATCCGGTTGCTTGGCGCTCATCCCGAAGTCGACGTAATCGGCGAGGCTCAGGATGGTCTCGAGGCGATTGAGAAGATCGAAGAGCTCCGGCCTGACCTTTTGTTTCTCGACATAGAAATGCCCGGGCTCAAAGGTTTCGAGGTACTGCGGTCGATTCCGTCCGCCATCGAGATCCCGCTCGTCATCTTCACCACGGGATACGACCAGCACGCGCTCGCGGCCTTTGATGCCAACGCGCTGGCCTATCTCCTCAAGCCCATCGAACCGGAGCGGTTGTCGTTTGCGATAGAACGATCGAGCAAACTTTGTTCTCTTTCCGCGGAAAAAGATAGGGAGCGCGAGAACATTCTGCGCGCGACAGGTGAGGCGCCGAAGACGCTCCGCAAAATCGTCTGCCGGAAAAACGGACGCGCCCTGCTTGTGCCTTCGGAACAAATCTTGTGGTTCGAGGTGCAGGATGGCATCGTGCATGCGAATACAGCGAAAGATTCGTTCTGGGTGAACTACCAGCTGGCCGAACTTGAAGCCGCCTTGCCGCCGGAGGAGTTCTTCCGCGCGCGCCGCGAGGTGCTAGTCAATATGTCGCGGATCAAAGAGATTAAGCCCTACTTCAAGAGCAGCTTTCTGTTGGTTATGTCCGACGCTGCGTCCACTGAGATCGCCGTGAGCGAACGGCAGGCGCGGCCGCTGCGCCTGCGTCTTCCCGGGCTCTAGAACAATAGTACTCCGAGCACTTTCACCGTAGCTTTCAGAAAATCGCTGGGGACAACTCCATCGAACTACTTCAGAGACTCTGACGAGACCTTCGCGCGGGCAAGTTGTCCGTGATGGAAAGATAGCGGCACAACGGAAGAGCACGAACAGTAAGGGCTAGACTACGTGATCTTTGCCCGATGCAAGGCCGTTGGTTCTGTGCGATCTGCGCTCATCGATACTGACGGGGCCAGCACCAAACTGAGAGATCAAGAGCGCCGCGCCCAGCGTGGAAAGATTCTTTAGGAACAAGACCCGCTCTACGAAAACCGTATTGGGATCACTCATGTTCCAGAATGTATGCATCCATAAGGTGACGGGTACAAGAAATGCAACCAGCGCCCATGCCCCCCATCGCGCTTTGTAGCCAATAGCAACGCTGAGGCCTCCCGCTAGAGCCAAGACACCCGATAACGGCACCAGAAGGCCGGCAAGAGGCACACTTTGTTTGGCGGCATCTTGGACGGCTTCATGGGTTAAGTGGTAAGGAAAAGCCACAATGAAATTGAAGACGAGTAGCAGCCTTCCAAGGGGAAACAGGAACTTCATCAAGAGCTCCTTTGGTGCAATCGCTGCTAGTGATATGAGACTCACTAGTTGTTATTCCTATATCATTATCAAGAGGTGCTGTCAAGAACACTTATGTCGCGAAGATCTGGGGAACAAGCGCCAGCCAGTCGACCGCGTCGCGGTATTCCAGAGGAGACGAGGGATCGTCTTATCACCGCAGCGGCTCGCCAATTCAATCGCTTCGGATTTCACGGAACGGATTCAAACAGTATCGCGAAAGAGGCGGGATACGCTGCAGGAACGTTTTACAAACACTTTCGCAACAAGCGGGAAGCATTCCTCGTCGTCTACGAGCGTTGGCTTGCGGCCGAGTGGAAAGAAGTTGACGATGAGTTATCGAAGGTGAAGAATGCGGAGAAGACAGCAAGGCGAATTGTCGCGCTGATTATTCGCTTTCACACCGAGTGGAGCGGTCTTCGGGCGTCACTGATGGAGTTGGTCTTTTCCGACCCTGAGGTGAGGAAATCCTTCAGGAGGCAAAGGCGGCGGCAACTTGATCACATCATGGAACTCCGTTCGCGCCTCAGATTACCGCTGCAAACCAGCGAGGAAGATGCGATATTCATGTGCATGACGGAGCGGGTGTTCGATGCAATTGGTCAAGGAGAAATCCGATCACTCGGCCTGGATCAACATGTGGTGGTTGAGTCGATGGTCGAAAGAATGCACGCGTTGCTTGAGTGAGGGTGCTGAAACCTCGTATCCCGTATATTTCAGTGATTTAAAGTGCTTTTGAATACTTTGCTTAACCGTCAACGCTCATGGATTCAAAAGGTCCCATTCATTTGCCGTTCTGTCACGGCAGAGCCATTCGACGCTACACCGCCAGGGAACCATCGAAAGGAATTACGAGTAAATTCGTTGCAGGCCTTCGCAACCCGTAAACACCTTCAAATCACTTCACACGCGCAACCATTGTCCACTGTTCTGCTCGCTATGTATGTAGGAATCAGAGACCTTTGCCTCGGAACGACAGAAGTCGGATGCTCGAACAAGATGGGAATACATTGTGCTCGAAAGACCTGGCCACGAATCCTTCACAGCACGGACACAATAAAAAGGCTAGGCTTTTTGTCGGTACCTGACCTGCGCAAATCCCGCTCAATGAGGGCTTTAACTAGCAGCTTATTCCAAACGGGCAGCCTGCGACGGCTCCCCCGATAATTGCAAGAGACCCTACTGCACCTTTCCCTGGATGTCTCCATTTTACGGCGCAGCGTGTGCGTCCTGTCCTTTCGATACCAGCGTTACGAAGAACCGATTGGCTTGTCGCACAGAATGTGGTCGCTGAATCAACGGCAGCCCTCGCGTACAGCTACCATGCAATCCACAACGCTTCGCTTAAGGAATAAATTCCTTTACGACTTTACCGCCCTTCATCACGAATTTCACTCTTTCAAGTGTCTTGATATCCGAAAGTGGATCTCCATCTACTGCTATCAAATCTGCGAGCTTCCCCGCCTCGATTGCACCGATTCGATCCTGCCAGCCGATGAGTTCCGAAGCGTTCACCGTCGCTGCTCGAATCGCTTGCAATGGCGTCATTCCCACGACTGTGAGTGCTACCAACTCATTTGCATTTTTGCCCTGCGTTTGAGGAGACTCTGCGTCGAAGCCCGATGCTATCGGTACACCCAGGTCCTCGGCGAGTTGAATCACCTGCTGCATCTGCTGCCGGTAGGCCTCGCGCCTCTGGCGCTGTTTTGGAGACAGCTCATCCCGTCTTTGCGGATCACTCAACGCATAAGCCAACCCCACCGTCGGCACCAAAAATATTCCTTTAGCTTTCATCATTTCGAGGTCCTCTCGATTGGCTCCGGTCCCATGCTCGATCGAGTCCACACCAGCAGCCACTGCGTTTTTAATTCCTTCAGCAGTCGTGGCGTGCGCGGCAACCTTCAGCTTTTGCTTATGCGCCTCGTCCACAATTACGCGCATTTCGTCAACAGTCAGCGTTGGATTTGCCCAGTCGGCGTACACCTTGATCAGGTCCGCGCCGTGCCCTATCTGCTCACGAACCGCACGCCGCGCGTCTTCGACGCCGCTAATCATCTGCGCACCTGTAGGAAAATTCGTAAGTTCCGGTGATAGGCCGAATGGCTCGTACTGCCCGAGCGCTGCGATTCCGCGCGTCGCCACTTTCATGCGTGGGCCTTCAGCAAGCCCTTGCTCGATGGCATCGCGCAGTGCCACATCCGCGTAGCCTGCGCCTTCGGTTTCCACATCGCGGATAGTCGTGAATCCCGCGTCCAGCGTAATCTGTGCGTTGTACGCGCCTTCAAGCGTACGAAAAGCCTGAGATTTCGTCGCCAGATTCACAACATATCCGCCCTGGGTCTCGTCGATTCGCGCCATGATATGCGTGTGGCAGTCAATCAAACCAGGCAAAAGCGTGCTGCGTCCCATATTGATTCTTCTCGCACCCTTTGGCGCGTGAGATGCGACATCGGCAGATTTGCCGACCTCTTTGATCGTCTCGCCTTCAATCCATACCGCCGCATTCTCAATGTACTTCCCAGCACGTACATCCAGTAGGCGCGCTGCCTGGATCACGATAGACACTGGTTCGGGTTTGACAGTGTCTTGAGGAACTCCCGACAGAGAACACGCTTCCGCCACAACCATGAAGAAGAGCGCTTTCCATTTCATAACATCATGAGTACCATGAGAGTTCCAAACTTCGCAAACGCAAGGTCGCAAACTCGCAAAGTAGTCATGAAGGATCGCGTCGACCTAGTGTTATGTCCCAGAAATACGATTACATAGTCTTGCGAGTTTTTGGAAGATGGAGTCAGCGGTAGCGGTCCACGCGAAGGGTTTGGATTTGCTGTTGTAGTGCTGCACGAACTGGTTGATCCTGGCAATGAGTTCTTTGACGCTCTTGAAAGATCCGCGCCGGATGGCCTATTGAGTGATGAGTCCGAACCATCGCTCGACCTGATTGAGCCAAGAGGAGTAAGTGGGCGTGAAGTGGAGATGGAAGCGTGGTCTGGATGCAAGCCATGTTCGCACCTTGGCGTGCTTGTGTGTTGCGTAGTTGTCGACGATCAGGTGCACGTCCAGTTCAGCCGGCACGGCTTCGTCGATGCGTTTGAGAAAGCCCAGAAATTCCTGATGTCGGTGTCGCGGCTTGCACTCGGTCAATACCATTCCCGAAGCGATATCGAGCGCTGCGAACAGGGTTGTGGTTCCGTTTCTGACGTAGTCGTGGGTCACGCCTTCTACATAGCCGAGCCCCATCGGCAGAACTGGTTGCGTGCGATTCAGGGCTTGAATCTGCGACTTCTCGTCAACAGACAGAACCAGCGCATGGTCGGGTGGATTCAAGTAAAGACCGACCACGTCGCGAACCTTCTCCACAAAGAATGGATCGGTGGAGAGTTTGAAACTCTTGCCGCGGTGCGGCTGAAAAGCGAACAGTTGAAAGACTCGATGCACGGAGGACTTCGACAACCTATTGGTTTCAGCAGCCATGCGCACCGTCCAGTGAGTCCCAACCGGAGGCTTCTGCTTGAGCGTGCGCCGCAGCAAGACCGCAACCTGTTCATCAGAAACTGAACGCGGCCGGCCCGGACGGAGTTCATCGTAGAGACCGCTGATGCGGTGCTCAACAAAGCGCTGGCGCCACTTGCCGACCGTCGGCTTGGACCAGTTCAAACGAGAGCCAATTTCCTGGTTCGGCACTCCCTCAGCCGCCCATAAAACCAATCGGGCCCGGGCAACCAGAGAATGCGGCAGGCTGCGTGAGGCGGCAAAACTATCCAACTGCTGCCGTTCCTCAGCACTCAACTTCAGAGCAGGTAAGGGACGCCCAATCGCCATACCTGAGGCTACCGCTGGCTCATTTATTATGCAACGTATTTCTGGGACACAACACTAGTATGTCATTCCTGAAATGGCCCCGGTCCGTAGTTGCGGCGGTGTAAGCGGAATCCTATTTGAGCCCATTAACCAGATAAAGTTCGGAGAGCAGGCGAGTATAGCTGTAAACGTAGGCTCTACCGTCGGCGCTGAAATGAATGAAAGCGATGTCATGAAGACCCGCGACGTCTGGCGGAGTTATTTCGGTGAACAACTGTCTCTGTCCGGTCAGAATGTTCATGCGATAAACCTTGACCGGTGATTGTTTCCACCGGTACACGTACAAAAATCGCGGATTTGAGGTCCATACGAAACGTTCGTCCGCTTCCAAGCCGGGTATCGGGCGTGGCTGACCACCATCCACGGGATACAACGAGCCTCCGCGACCACCAGGACCATTGCCCGCGATCAGCTTGCCGTCCGGAGAAATCTCGCAGAACGTAACTCCCTCGGGAGTCACGGGACGCGGGTTGCCGCCATCCACATCCTGAACGAAACACTGAACCCCATGCCCAATTCGGTTCGCGGAGAAAACGACTTCCTTACCATCGGGGATCCACCACGCTCCGTACCAATATTGCTGAATGTCGCCCGGTGACAATTGCTTGGCCGTGCCAGCCCCGGCCGGTAGCAGCAGAAGCCGGGCATTGGAAATAATCGTGGACGCCCATTTTCCGTCGGGAGATAATTTGCCTGCCATCCCCTGGCCAATTGGAATCGGAGGCGACCCTCGCAAGTCCCGCAAAGCGACGGTATAGGTTGGTCCAGACTCAACCCCCTGCTCATCAAAGAGCACCGTGTTGCCATCCGCGGAAATATCAGAGGGGACAGACCAGTCCCGCCACGAGAGGTCACTTTCCGTCGCTGCTCCCGGTGCCAGCGCCATCATTCCGTTGCGTTCTTCATCGCGGGTTACCAGAACCCTGCCGTCGGAGCCGATGTCCTGCAGTGTGACTCCTCCGGGCGCGCGGAAGATCAAACGTTGATGACCCGATTGATCCACAGCGTAAATCTGACGTTCGCTTCCGGCTCGGGCAGCCGAGAACCAGATCTCGGTTCCATCGGCAGACCATGCCAACCCTTCGACACTTGCCCAGGTTGCAGACACACCCCTCTTGTGTCCCTCCAGGTCGACAATCGACACGGCGCCCTTATCATCAGGATAGATCGGGTGGTCGAGGAATGCGACTTGATTCCCTTGAGGAGAAATCCGCGGATGGCTGATCCAGCCGGCAGTTTCATATAGAACATGGCCAAGTGGGAATTCAAGGCGCTGTTTGCCGCTTACATTACGGACGGCCGCTAAGGTCACCCCATCGGTAGACCAATCTGCCCAGTCAGTATTTTCAGCGAGCTGACGAGGAGATCCGCCTGTGAGTGGGACTTGGCCGAGAGTTCCCCGGACCGCGAAAAGGGAATGATAATTAACCGACTGCAGCACCGCCATCTCGCCTGAAGAGGAAACCGCAAGCAGCTGAGTTGCAGGTAATCCGAGGCTCCGCGCACCTGGGATTTTCGGGTCGGTAGAGAATATCTCGGCCGGCCCGCCATCCCAGGAGGCGGCATAGATCACGCTGTGACCATCCGGCGCAAACTTGGCTGAATACACTGTACCGCGGCGAAAGGTCAGCCGCTGAAAGTCCGGCGGCTGACCTTTCGCTGTTCGATGACCGAGGAAAACGCCCAGACCAAGAAGAAATCCTGACACCACGACTGCGAGAAGTGTCAGGCGTGTGCCGTTGAACACCGATTTCGCTCTGCCGGACCCATCGCCATTGATCTTTGGTGGGCTCTGATGCGTATCCACCGTATCTTCGTCCAGCATGGCCACAAAGCGGTAACCACGGCGTGGCACGGTCTCAATGAATGAGGGATTCTCGGCTGAATCGCTGAGAGCGGCGCGGAGCTTGCCGACCGCTACATTCACTGCGTGATCGAAGTTTCCAAAGCTTTCTTCCGGCCAGATACGGGACCGCAACTCCTCGCGAGTGACCAGTTCTCCCGGGTGCTCCAGGAGAATCTGCAGCACCTTGAAGGGTTGGTCCTGCAGTTTGATACGGCTTCCGGACTTGCGGATCTCTCCAGAGGGGAGATCGGCCTCAAACGCCCCAAAGCGTATCGTCTGGTTCCCGTTATTCTCTGTGGCCTTCCCGTTGTTAGTAGAGTCCAGCATCTTTGCTCCCATTTGCTAGTGACGCTGTAGTAGCCGATCGGCTTGCTTATTTTTCGGGAGATCAGGATCTCCGCATGTCTCCGGCGTGTCTCCTGTTGCGATATCAACTGAGGACACAGAAGCGATCTGTTGTGAATTGAAGCCGTTAGCCTTGATCAAATATACCTTGGGACGTTGAGCGGTTTCGCAAACGCAGTAAACCACTTTACTACGAGAGAAGACCCACATGAAGCTTATGAGATGGACGAACACGACTGCTTCCGGCGCCCGATCAAGCAGCGAAGCAACTCAAACTGAGGTTCAGGAAGCCGCGAGACGAAAGGGTATGCGCATTATGAATGGCATTCTCATATGGACTATCGTGGGTTTGCTCATCGCGCCCCTTGCGAAAGCCCAAGCTGCTGGGGACGCAAAGCCTGCGACTGGACCGACCGCGGAAAGCGTGTTGGCGGCGGAAGAGGAATACATAAGAGCGATGCGAGAAAACGATGCGGAAGGCATTGCGCGATGCCTATCGGACGACTGGGCGGTAATTTCCGCGAAGGGCGGCGTAGGCGAAGGGAAGTCGATCTTTCCCGATGGAGTAAAGCAGGGCCACTTGACGCGCAAAGCATACGAGTTTTCGGAACCCAGAGTGCGCCTCTACGGAAATGTCGCCCTGGTGACGGTGAAGGTCCATACCGCAGGCATGTTTGTTGGCAAGCCCTTCGATGTGATGGAGCGCGAAACGGACGTATGGCTTTGGAAAGACGGGAGCTGGCAATGCGTTCTAACTCACGAGACGAAAGAAGGAGCGGAAAAGACTCAGCAGCAAACTACCGACTAATTTTGGGTCCGCGATTGACGCGTGTGCACGAACCGAAGACCAACCACGTTCAAGACTCTGGCTTCCTGCCAAGGAAAGGAAACGAACATGAAGGTAATGGGATGGAAGAAAACGACATTTGCGGGCGTTCTGTCAATCGGCGTACTATCAAGCGGCGCTGCCGCTCAAGACAAGCCTCAGGAACCCGCGAGGGAAGTGCATTTAGTAACCGCGTCCACGCCTCGCGAGCGGCAAATCGACCTGGCCTTAAGCGCAGCCCCAACCGAGGTATCGAGTAAGGCCGCAGTTTATATCCTGGGGCCCAAAGGTTACGAGAAAGTTCGCGAAGGCACGAATGGCTTTAGTTGTTTGATTGAGCGGTCATTCAAAGGGACTACGCAAACTTCGTCGGCGCCGGCGTGCTTCGACGCAGAGGGCAGCGGAAGTATTATGGTTGCTTACCTGCGCAGGGAAGAACTACGGGCAGAGGGCAAGTCCGAGGAGGAGGTCAAGGAGGACATCGCACAGGGATATAAGGATGGCCGCTTCAAAGTGCCCGGGCCCGGCTTTCTTTACATGATGTCGAACGAAAACTTTGTCTACAATAACGTATCCGGGAAAAGCGGATTCGTGGCCCCGCACTTGATGTTCTATGCGCCAAATAAGACTGCGAACGACGTGGGATATGATTCGGTATCGCCCACCATGGTGCCTTATCTGACGGGGAGCGGGATTGGGCCGGAATCATTGCTGGTCGTAGCCGCGGAAAAGCCGTCGCAGGGTGACTCCGCTGGCGAATCCCACAAGCATTAGTGGGGGCTTGGTGGAGATGTGCCGAGTCTAATAGTATGAAGATCACCCAAGTTCCTCTCTATCCTTGTTGTCGCATTTGGTGAACCGCCGCGCCACAAAACGTTAATGAAGCGCGATACCAGTCCTTATCAACAATGTAGTCTCTTCTTCATCAGAAAAGTAAGTCCCTACCTGTTCATCACGGTACAAAGAGCTTCGTAACAGCCTCAGGAAAGGCCCCGCAAGGATTGGGAGCGGAAAACACCGGCATTTTCAAACAGAGCGAGAGGCATTCGATTGCTGGCCCCTCTAAGCGGCTGATTGCAACCGGTCCAAAGCATAGGCAACTGCAAATTCATGAGGGTCGTTCGACAATGAACTCCGACAAAATCAAATCAAGAACTCCGGGATGGTGTCGGAATTCTCAAGGTTTGACCGCCACCGCGGCAGAAGCGGTGGAACTCCATCTGATTAGAACATTCCTCCATGATTCTGCCACCTGGATTCAAACAGCGGAGTGGTTCGGTCAGATGAATTTGAGTGTCCGCTCGCCACGAGTCACTTCTGCGATGAGCGCGAATAGGTTCTTGGTCGTCTTGGGAAGGAAATCATCCGCGCCTGCATCGAGGGAAGCTCTCATGTAAAGACGCCCTCCGCGAATAGCCTGCGTGATGCAGGAGTTTCCATTTGCCGAGGCTTCAGTTGCGGAAGTGCCACCTAAGAACTCTTCAAAATTTGCCCGATTGTGGCTTACCTTTGGAGCAAGGAACCGATGTCCACGCGGCCTTCGAGACGCTGGGACCCCCACACCCGTCTTCCTTTACGAGGGTGTCCTCGTGGTGTCCCACTATGCCGATCGCCGGTCGTCCATCGGAGGAACAGCTCAGCATGGTTCACATGACTGAGGCGGTCGGACGGGCTCCATTTAGCTCGTATCAAAAGCTGAGGTCGAACATGTAGTAGGTGAGGGCCTGCTGCGTAAAGAGCGATTCTCGGCTCAGGAAAATAGCTGCGCACAAAGTCCCCGCACCGGTAGCGGGAGCCCAACTGTATCGAGGCGCATTTCGCCTGACTTGAGCCGCCGCAGAGAAGGAAGGCCTTCCACCAGCTTAAGTACCAGTTCAACCAGCGGCTCGACCGATAGGTCGATCAGGAAGATCCCGCGCCAGAAATAGTTGTCGATGCCCGGCCCGCGAGGATGGGCTCGGCGCCGAAGCAACCAGCGCCACGACGCACTAAAGCGGGAATGTCGCTGCGCGCGGGAACGAGTCCGCCACTGTCGCTTGTGACATGGGCAGCGTACCGCTTCCAAACACTCTCTTCAGCGCCCGCGCTAGTCCAACACTAGATTTCGTCAGCAATAGCTTATCTACTCTTACGCTCGTCGATTATAAGTTTTTAAAGAGCGCCAAGCGTCACGTGCGCGAATGATGCTGGGTGAATCCTTTTTCTTGCGACACCGGCGGCATCAAGTTGTCCGGAGCGACAGTAACACACGCGACAGGGCAATGCTGGCCACATAGCAGGCCAATGAAATGCTGATGCCTTTGAGAGGCCAACTAAAAAATAAACCTTGCAGAGCGCAACCAAACCACAAAGCATTGCCAGCCCGACAACGAGCAGGAACGGTGACCGAAAGAGGAGTTGGCCGTGAGCTAATGCGAGGTATCCGTAGATTAGGCCGAACAGGATGAGCCCCATACTGTGGCTGGCATTGAAACCCATCCAACACCGCCACATGGTTGTCTCGTTCGTCACCATAGGTGAACTCTTGCTCATGCTGAATTGCAGTGCAGGGTCACGGGGCGTGAGGCTTGGGCCCCTGAACGTGGAGTCAAGGTGGAGGACTCCAAGCGTAAGGACAATGCTCGCACTAAGAGCCATTAGAATTCTTGCGGCCAAGATGCTCTCCTTATTTTGTGGACCTGGCGGTCACACCGCGCGTTCCCTTGGTTCCTTACGGCGTTCACTTCGTTGACGTGCCCAAATCACTAACGAACACGTCTGTGTTATGCGCGAAGCGGAGGCCATAATAGCCATCTGTCGATTTCAGCTTGCCGGAGCCTGTGAGAGCAGTTTTGTCGTAGCTTGCAACATCCGAGCCATTGATGGAGCACACCACCTTATCCCCTCTTACCGAGAGCGAGATGTTCTGAGTCACCGGTTGGCCGCGCCCGGCTGCTTTATGAATCGCGGCGTTGCTCTCACCCAGCAGTCCGGTCATCCTGAACGACTCCGGTCCAAATCCGCGCACGATATACTTTCCGTTTCCAGATGCAGCGCAGTAGAGTTCGGTCTGGCTAGGAGTACCCATGTCGTTCCCTCCGATAAACAGTCCATAGGGATGGGGGTGAGAGTTGAGATTCATGTATTTAGGTTCTGTGAATGTCGCTTTGACCGTGAAGTCCCCTGACGCCATCGCATCTGTCTTCCAGTAACTGACTGCGGGACCGGTTGTGACGTGAAGGGCCTGTTCCTCCTCGATAAGCCGAGCCGCATCGAGGGTCATGCCCGCCTTCTCTTCAGCAGCGTCGACTCTTCCGTTCCAACCGGGAATTTTTATACCACCATCTGTTACCTCACGTGAGCCTTCTACGGTGGGGCTGCCGGGACCACCGACAAACTGTTTTCTTGCGAGGAACAGTGCGACGAGTAAGGCGACAAAGACAATTGCCGTGCCGATTAGGATCTTGGATCGTCTCTTCACTGTGGGACCTCAAAGTGAATTTGATGTTGTGACTGATTTGCGCCCAGCTGCCTCAATCCTCGCGCAGCAGGACCAGGGGATTGACGGATAGCGCGCGCTGAGCCGGAATCCACGTCGCCAGCAGTCCCAGCAGCAGCATGGCGAACACCACGCCCGCCACCACAAACGGATCGCGCGGCGTCGCCTGGTACACAATGAAGGCCAGCACCTTCGTCGCAAGCAGACCCAGGACCAATCCAACCCCCGAACCAATCGCCAACAGTTTGAACGCGCGTCCCAGCGCGGCCTGCAGCACTTTCTTCTTGTTTGCTCCCAGGGCCATGCGGAGTCCCAATTCGCGCAGCCGCTTGCTCACCGAGTAAGCGGCCATGCCGAAGATGCCGGTGATCGATAGCATGGCGCCCATCATGCCCAGCACACCCAGCGATATTGTCGCCATGCGCGAGGGGAACAAGGCTCCGCCCAGTTCTGTGCTCCACGGGCGAATCGCCAGAACCATCGCAGGATCGATGTCCCGGAGCACACTTCTCATGGCCGCGGCAAGCTCCTGCGGGTCGCGACTCGAGCGCACCACCAGCCATGTCCAACTAGCCGGCGACTGTAGGAGGGGGAAGAACATCGCGGGCCGCTGGCCTTCGGTGAGGTTCCCGTATTTTCCGTCTTCGACCAGACCAACCACCCGCACACGCGTGCCATCCCGCAGCTTGAAATGCCGGCCGACTGCGTCCGGTACGGAGCCCAGTATCTTGCTTGCGAACTCCCGGTTCACCACCGCTACGCGCGGGGCGTTTGTGTCGTCGTGCCATGTAAAGGCTCTGCCCGCCAATAAAGATGTCCCGGATGCGCGGAAGTAGTCTGGAGTTATGTTGAACAAATTAGGCTCGGCCGCGGCATTCGATGGGGTCAGATTCTCGGTTGTGTCGGTATAGACAAGCTCTTGCCAAGTACCGGGAGGTTCTAACGGCGGATAATTTACCGATCCTACGGAATCCACGCCAGGAATCGCTTGTAGGTCATCGATCATGCGCCGTTGCATTGCGGGTACTCTTTCGCCGGTGTAGCCTGCTGTCGTCAGATCGATATCTACCAGCATCGCGTTCCGCGGTTCAAAACCGAAGTTGCTGTGCATGGAGCGCATGAGTCCACGCACAGCAACCATCGACGAAGTCACCAGCACCGCACAGATCGCAATTTGGACAACAAGCAATACGTCTCGCACGCTAATTCGACGCCCGAACGCGCCTGTCGATCCCGCTTTGACAATCTCATACGGATTGGCCCGGAGAATCTGGCGCACCGGAACAATTCCAAATAGAACTCCGCTCACCAACGCCAGGACCAAAGCTACCAAATAAACGTTAGTATCGGGACTTACCGGCACATGGAGGGGGTATCGCGGAAATGGCTGCCACGCGCTTAAGCGGCGCAAGAGCAGAATGCTCGCCACGAGTCCCGCCACACCTCCAGCGAGCGAAAGCAGCACGGATTCGGTGAACAGTTGGCGCAAGATGCGATTGCGGCTTGAACCAAGAGCCAGGCGCAAGGCCACTTCGCGAGAACGGTCCGCGGCGCGCGCCGCAAACAGGCTGCCCAGGTTGGCACAGGCCGCCAACAGTATCAAACCCGAAAGAAGCATCAACCCGGTGAGAAAGGCCCGCGTGGGCCCGTTCAAATAGTCGCCATGAAGACCAGGCCGCGACAACGTATAAGACTCATTACCTTCTTCTTTGGGATAGCTTTTTTTCAGATACGAATCCACGGAGTTCAGATCGGCAGTGGCCTGCGCCGGAGTGACTCCCGGCTTCAGGCGTCCCACCATCTCAAACAACCAATGGGTCCCGCGCACGCTGAACCACTTATTGTCGCCGGATAACTGCTCATGGTTCACGATGGGCACGAAGACATCCGAAGCGAAAAACAAGATGGTCCCCTGAAACCCTGGAGGCGCCACGCCAAGGATGGCGAATGGATGCCTGTTGAGCCGAACAACGCGGCCCACCACGGTGCGATCGTCCTGAAAATGGGTGTGCCAATATGCGTAGGAGAGTACGACATACGGCGCGCTGTTTGGGCCGTGCTCATCGGAAGCGTGGAAGAAACGACCAAGATAAGGCTGAATGCGCAATACGTCGAAGTAGTTTCCGGTGGTTTCGTATTCCCAGACATTGGATGGATCTTTGCCCGTATCCAGCCCTGACTGAGAGATAGCAAAAACGGCCACATCGTCGAAGCTGCGATTGCGCTGGCGAAGATCGAGATAATCGGGATAGGAGTGGGACGCGGTCTCGGTCCCATGTTGGATGACGAAAAGGCTCTCTGCCTGAGGCACATTCAGCGGACGCAGGATGAGCGCATTCAATACGCCGAAGACGACTGCGTTGGCGCCGATGGCCAGCGTCAGTGTCAAAACGGCAGTGATGGTGAAACCGGGAGACTTGCGCAGTTGGCGTAGGGTGAATCTCAAGTTCTGCAGCAGGATGGTCATGGTCGGGCTCCGGGTTACGGTAGGTCTATATGAAAGGGCAATTTGAAAGCCAAAGTGTCTTAAACGCAACTTTGCGAGAACGAAGCGGCCTACGGAATCTCGCAGGCGCAAGGGGCCTGGTCTCCGAGCGTCGGCTGAGCGACGCCCACCTAAGGCAGGCTTGGCAGCCGTGCGCGATTTGCAGAGATGCGAGCCCTGGACGGCCGCCCACGATGTCTGGGCGACGAGTGCGAGTCCGTGTCTCATGCATTCTCCTTTTCATCTGAGCGAGTGTGCTGCCGATCACCGAAGAAGAGCAACCGGAATCGCGCCGACGCGCAGTAGCGGCATTGAACGCGAAGCGCGGAGATCGAGCGAGTGTCGTGGCGCCGAGACTCGTTCCTTGCCTTCGACGGACCTTCGCGAACCGGTTCGGCTGTCTGTTTGTGTCTTAAGCCGCAATCGCGGCGCAGGAATCCTCGCCGAGCAGCGGATTTCCGCGTCTGCTTGGTTCTGCGGTTAAAACCGAGAGTTGACGGTATTATTGATGCACGCGAGCGCCGCGTCTCGCTAGGGTCCCGATTTTCACGGGCGCCGCTTTTCTCGAGTTCAGGGGGCCGCGCGATTTATGTTCTCTGTCTCAATGTTTCCGAGCGCGATCACGATTAACCTATATCTCGCCGCCAGCCTCATAGGGTTCGCGACTGGGACGGCGATCAGCATTCTTCTTCTGGTTCTCACTGTGCGCGCGGCCAAACTGCCGGGCGCCAGCGCAGCCAATTTCCTGTTCGTGACTTGCTGCCTAATATGGAATCTGGGCGGTCTCGCGCACTCCGTCGCCCTCACATGCGGCGCGCCTGAACAGGGACCAGCGGCCCTCATCATCTGGGCCTGTCAGTACACTGCAGTCGCGGCATGGCCCATCACCGTGTTAAGCCTGTGGAGTCCGCTCGCTACCCTGCGTTGGCAAAGAATTGGCTGCCGGTCGCTGCAGGCACTGGCGGTGACCACCTGTACACTGATCGTCATACCGCTCTGGCACGGCGTCTTAACCGGTGAGCACTCGTCACTGCTCTTCCTCAAGCTATCGACCCCATACAACGGAGCCATTCTGCTCACGCTGGGTATCGCCCTGTTCAGGGAACGGCTCGCATCGCGGGCGATGAGGCTTCCTGTTTTGGCGATGCTGGTAGGCACCTTCGGCGCCATGACGGCAGTTCTCATCACGCAGTTGTTGCCGTTCGACCGCGTTGCTGACGACCTGCTCCGCGTCGTCAGCGAACAGATCACACTCCTCGTCGTTCTAGGCGCGTTCTTCTTGTTCGCCCGCTTCCGGTTTTCCGATTTGTTTATCCGTCATTGCCTCAAGGTCGTGTTGGCGGCGCTCACGGCCGTGGCCTTCACTCTGTCCTACTACACCCTCTCGTTCTTCCGGTTCGAGGGTCGCGTGGCATATCCGGGGGCTGCCCGGGCATGCGTCGAGACCCTGACGGCGGTTCCCATGCTGGTCCTGTTCACGTTTGTTGACCGTCGTATCGGCGAATTCGTGAACCGTTGGATCTTCCGTGCGCCGGACTACCGCACTCTGCTGCGAAAGTTGTCGGAAGAACTGACGTGCCTTCGGTCCGAGACAGAGATCGTCTACGCCGTGGAGACAACTGCACGTCAATCGCTGGAGCTGAGAGCTGCCCAGCTGGTTACGCTCGAGAAATTGTCCAAGACGAGCCTGCTCACATCGAATTCGCCGCACTCGTATGGGCCCGAGCCGGATTGGTTGAACGCGGTGAACGACGGCGAACTCTTAGAACTCAATTGCCAGCACCGGTACCACGCGGGACACACTCAAGACGAAGTCGAACTGCTCGTTCCGGTTCGATCGGAGGGCCGGGTCACCCACATGCTCGCCATCTCGCCCGGTCCTGCGCGGCGCGGCTTGGTGACGCACGAAGTGAATTATTTGCGCAGCGTGGCGGCGCAGTTCGGTCATCGGCTCGACGCACTGCACATGGAAGAGCGGCTGATCGTGGCGCAGAGCCGTGAAGCAGTGCTGCTGCAGCAGGTGACCGAGGCGGAGCTGTGCGCACTGCGCGCTCAGGTCAACCCGCATTTCCTCTTCAATTCGCTCAACAGCATTGCAAATCTCGTGGTGACCAATCCCGAGCAAGCCGAGACCATGACGCTGCGGCTCGCCAGAGTCTTCCGCCATGTACTGGCCAACTCCGCGCGCCCCCTCATTCCGCTGCACGAAGAGATCGAGTTTCTAGAGACATATCTGCAGATTGAAGAAGCTCGGTTCGGCAGCCGGCTTCAAGTCAAGATCGCCGTCGACCCGGCGGTCGCCATGGAGCAGATTCCCTCGCTGATGCTTCAGCCCATTGTGGAGAATGCGCTGAAGCACGGCCTGGGACCGAAGCCCGGTCCAGGCCACTTGTGGATCACCGCCGAGGCCGACGGAAATCAGGTGCGTTTGCGAGTAGAAGATGACGGCGTCGGACCCGCGATCGGTGTCTTGAAACTCAACGGCGGCAGCGGACGATCGAACGGAGTCGGGCTCGAGAATGTTGCGCGGCGCCTCAATGCGCTCTATCAGGATCAGGGCCGGATGACATTAGAGGCGCGGCAGGCGGGTGGAACGCGCGTCACAATTCTATTGCCACGCGAGAAGGGAGCCGCGGCGTGATGCGGAGCCTGGTCATTGACGATGAGGCGGATGCTCGCGCGCGGCTGATCCGGTTGCTCGGCGCTCATCCCGAAGTTGTTGTGATCGGCGAGGCTCAGGATGGCCTCGAGGCGATTGAGAAGATCGAAGAGTTCCGGCCTGACCTCTTGTTTCTCGACATAGAAATGCCCGGACTCAATGGCTTCGAGGTACTGCGGTCGATTCCGTCCGCTATCGAGATCCCACTCGTGATCTTCACCACGGGGTACGACCAGCACGCCCTCGCGGCTTTTCAGGCCCACGCGCTTGCCTATCTCCTCAAGCCTATCGAAGCGGAGCGGTTGTCGGTTGCGATAGAACGCTCGAACAAGCTTTGCTTTCTTTCTGCGGAAAGGGAAAAGGAGCGCGAGAGCATTCTGCGTGCGACTGGCGAGGCGCCGAGGACGCTCCGCAAAATCGTTTGCCGGAAAAACGGACGCGCCCTGCTTGTGCCTTCGGAACAAATTCTCTGGTTCGAGGTGCAGAATGGCATCGTGCGTGCGATAACGGGGAAAGATTCGTTCTGGGTGAACTACCAGCTGGCCGAACTTGAAGCCGCGTTGCCGCAGGAGGAGTTCTTCCGCGCCCGGCGCGAGGTGCTGGTCAATATTTCGCAGATCAAAGAAATCAAGCCTTACTTCAAAAGCAGCTTTCTGCTGGTTATGTCCGACGCTGCGTCCACCGAGATCGCCGTGAGCGAACGGCAGGCACGGCCGCTGCGCCAGCGCCTGCCGGGTCTCTAGAGCAATAGTACTTCGAGCACTTTCGCTGTAGCTTTCAGAAAATCGCTGGGGACAACTCCAACGGACTACTTCAGAGATTCTGACGAGACCTTCGCGCGGGTAGGTTGTCCGTGATGGAAAGATAGCGGCACAGCGGAAGAGCACGAAGAGTAAGGGCTAGACTAAGTGATCTTTGCCCGCTGCAAGGCCGTTGGTTCCGTGCGATCTGACTCATCGATACTTACGGGGCCAGCACCAAACTGAGAGATCAAGAGCGCCGCGCCCAGCGTAGAAAGATTCTTTAAGAACAAGACCCGCTCTACGAAAACTGTATTGGGATCACTCATATTCCAGAATGCATGCATCCACAAGGTGACGGGTACAAGAAATGCAACCAGCGCCCATGCCCCCCATCGCGCTTTGTAGCCAATAGCAACGCTGAGCCCTCCGGCTAGAGCCAAAACACCCGATAAGGGCACGAGCAGGCCGGCAAGAGGCACACTTTGTTTGGCGGCATCTTGGACGGCTTCATGGCTTAAGTGATATGGAAAAGCCACAATGAAATTGAAGGCGAGTAGCAGCCTTCCAAGGGGAAAGAGGAACTTCATCAAGAGCTCCTTTGGTGCAATCACTGCTAGTGATATGAGAGTCACGAGTAGTGATACGTGTATCATTATCGAGAGGTGCTGTCAAGGACACTTATGTCGCGAAGATCGGGGGAACAAGCGGCAGCCAGTCGGCCGCCTCGCGGTATTCCAGAGGAGACGAGAGATCGTCTTATCACCGCAGCGGCTCGTCAATTCAATCGCTTCGGATTTCACGGAACGGATTCAAACAGTATCGCGAAAGAGGCAGGATACGCGGCAGGAACGTTTTACAAACACTTTCGCAACAAGCGGGAGGTATTCCTCGTCGTATACGAGCGTTGGCTTGCGGCCGAGTGGAAAGAAGTTGACGATGAGTTATCGCAGGTGAAGAATGCCGAGAAGACAGCAAGGCGAATTGTCGCGCTGGTTATTCGCTTTCACACCGAGTGGAGCGGCCTTCGGGCGTCACTGATGGAGTTGGTCTTTTCCGACCCTGAGGTGAGGAAATTCTTCAGGAGGAAGAGGCGGCGGCAACTTGATCACATCATGGAACTCCGTTCGCGCCTCAGATTACCGCTGCAAACCAGCGAGGAAGATGCGATATTCATGTGCATGACGGAGCGGGTGTTCGATGCAATTGGTCAAGGAGAAATCCGATCACTCGGCCTGGATCAACATGTGGTGATTGAGTCGATCGTCGAAAGACTGCACGCGTTGCTTGAGTGAGGGTTCTGAAACTTCGTATCGCGTATATTTCAGGGATTTAGAGTGCTTTTGATTACCTTGCTTAGCCGTCAACGGGCATGGAGTCAGGAGGTTGCGTTCATTTGCCGCTCTGTCACGGCAGCGCCATTCGACGCTACACGGCCAGGTAACCACTGAAAGGAATTACGAGTAAATTCGAGACGTTGCAGGCCCTCGCAGTTACGCGAATTTACTGACGCACAAAATGATCACTTGACAGGATGATCTCTATCTACTGCTTCGTGAACGATCAAGCCTGCATAGCGCGAGAACAAAAAAACAGCCGTGAAACTCGGGGCGCCGCCTCCATGGACCACGACGAACGGTATCACGATCAAATGGTCAATCGGTGGACATCGCTGCGAAGTGACGTGTGGGATCGTAAATATCAGCTCGGTCGGCGGAAAGATTGGAAAGCCATTTATGAACGGATATGTGATTTTGGCCATCGAGAAGCGCCTTATCAATGGGTGCCGAATCGCGCTGCTGTTCGAGCCGCATTCAGAAGACTTCGCGACTCTCCCACTCTTGTGGAACGTAGGCGGCATCTGCTTTGAAGATCAGAAAGTGTCCAGTCTTCTTCGCCGCCAGCTTGGAGATGACACCTGGCTCGAATCCTGGTGCGACGATGGCGTCAGCGACAATTCGACTAACGAAAGCGGCCATGTCATGATCGACTGCGTCTGACATGACGACCATCTCTAAACGCTCGAACACATCGTTGATATACCACTCAGTATCTTGGCCTCCAATCGGTCATCCGTTCTTTCAAGCAATACGGCCAATCGAGATGTAGACTAAGCATATTGGAGAAGGGGATCCGGTCTCGGTCGCTGGGTTGAATGCGCTTTTGCTCTGAGAAACAAAGTGCCACTAAAACTGCCACTCGTGTTTTTCGACTTTCTCAAGTCGTTGAATCTTGAGACGATAGAGGGCAGACGCACCAGACTTAGGAGCTAGCGCCGCGAGGCTTAG
>Ga0302200_10001443_pt1 | contig 22150 bp, 14 predicted proteins | sample II_Bog_N3_1_FD_194585 | JGI IMG/M metagenome (GOLD analysis project Ga0302200, IMG submission 194585) | Peat permafrost microbial communities from Stordalen Mire near Abisko, Sweden - II_Bog_N3_1 | ecosystem: Environmental > Terrestrial > Soil > Wetlands > Peat | place: Sweden: Abisko... | reverse complement strand
AGAGAAAAAGGATCAGGTTCGTGGCGTGGGATAAAAATTGGATTTTTACCGAAATTCTGCTGTCATTTAAATTTCGGCGACGATGGATACCGGACAAAAAAAATTTCGCATCGGCTCGGTGCAATATCTGAACGCCGTGCCGCTCACGCGCGGCATCGAAAGCGAAATCGTCTTTGCCACGCCCGCCAGGCTCGCCGAAATGCTCCGGCGCGACGAGCTCGATGCCGCGCTCGTCAGCATCACCGAGGTTTTGCTCAACGACCGTTACGACATCCTTGACGGAATCGCCATCGCGTCGCTTGGCGAAGTTTACAGCGTGATTCTCGCCCACAAAAAGCCGATCGCGGAAGCGACGGAAATTTTTTGCGATTCAGCATCGCTCACAAGCGTGAACCTGCTGAAAGTCCTGCTTGCCAAAAAAAAATTGTTTCCGCAGTTCAAACCGCTGGAAAATTACGCCGCCGCTTCAGAAAAGGATTTTGTCCTTCTTATCGGCGACCGGGCGATTGATTTTCAACGCGCACCGCACGCGCACGAAATTACCGACCTGGGCTCGGCTTGGACAGAAATGACGAATTTGCCCTTTGTTTATGCGGTCTGGGCGCTGCGGCGCGGGATGGAAAACAAGGAATTGCGCCGCGAGTTGCGCGAGGCAAAAAGTTTCGGCATGGAAACGCTGGATTACATCATTGAGACGCGCGAAGAATACGATGAAGATTTCCGCCGCGACTATCTCGGCTGGCAAATTCATTATCATCTTGCCTCGGATGAAAAGCGCGGCATTGAAAAATTCTGCGACCTGCTGAAGAAGCACAATCTCGGCCCGGTCTTTGAACCGAAGTTTGTCTCCTAGCTTTCTTCTTCCAGCTTCGCCAGCGTTTCGGGATCTCGCACATCCACCCAGCGTCCTTTGATTTCAAGGCCAGCCAATTTTTCCCCGCTGGCGACGATCGCGCTGATGGCGTCGGTCAATTCGTATTCGCCGCGGGGAGATTTTTGCAGGCGTGATGTAAATTCAAAAATTTCCGGGCGGAAAATATAAATGCCCGCATTATACCACGCCGGAACACCGGGCTTGAGCCAGCCGTCGCGGCGCAACTGCTCCAACTGCTCGCGCGACGGCTTTTCCAAAAGCCGCTTCAGAAAGAATTGTTCGTCGAAAAAATTCAGGCCGCCCTTCGTCACGTCCTCGCCGGGCGTGACGGTGATGACGCCTGCGAAATCGCCTTCGCCAAAACGCCGGATCATCTGCGGATACGTTTCCGGCGCGACGAGGATGTCGCCATAAGTCAGCAGGAACGGCGAGTCACCTATGAATTGTTTCGCGAGTTCAGGCGCCTTGCCCGTGCCATCCTGGATGAGCTGCCGGCCAAAGGAAATCTGCGCGCCGAATTTTTTGTCGTCGCCGAAATGATCTTCAATGGCTTCCGCGCGCCAGCCGGTGATGATGAAGATTTCGCGGATCCCCGACGCGACAATGCCTGCAACGATATGTTCGAGAATCGGTTTGCCCTGCACCTGGAGCATGGGTTTTGGCAACTCGCTGGTGAGTTCCTTCATGCGCGTGCCTTTCCCGGCGGCGAGGATGACAGCTTTCATTCGGGCATAGATGAACACAAACGGACATGGATGGAAATTTCAAAATATCCCGCGAAACAAATAGAATTCGACAAATGCACCACGTGTGCTACTTTGAAACTGTCCCATAGGAATGGTTTTTAAGCGGTGTTATGTCAGAGGCAAATGACAGGCCAAAAGACAGCGTTCCTCCGAACGTGACGGAAGAAAATTTGCCATTCCCCAAAAATTGCAGGGCAAAACTGATTGGAATCTCCACCGTCGCCTTGGAATGCCTTCTGCCACCACCCCACAATTGCGGATGCGTTTTGAGATTTGGAAACGCCTATTTCTGTTTCCATGCCCACCGCTGGGAAATTGCCTCGCGCACGCTGGCGCTGAAAAGGTAGCCTTTAAAAACTGAGGTTCTCATTAAAACTTTGTCAACTTTTCCAGTTCCTTCACGCGTTTTTCGATGTCAGCGCGTTTGATTTTGGTTGTGCGCGTGAGGCCGAAACCCTCGCAGCAGAATGACGCGGTGACGCTGCCATAAATCATCGCGCGCCGGATGTTCGCGTCAATCGCGCCTTTTGCGGTCGCCAAAAATCCCATCATGCCGCCGACAAATGAATCGCCTGCGCCGGTCGGGTCGACGACCTTTTGCAGCGGATAGGCCGGGCAGATGAAAAAACCTTTCGGGCCGGACAAGACCGATCCGTGCGAACCTTTTTTGATGATGACGTATTTCGGGCCGAGCTTGTGGATTTTTTTGAGCGCTGCAAAGACGTTGTCTTCCTTCGTGAGTTGATGCGCCTCGCTGTCGTTCAGCACGAAGCCGTCAATGCGCGGCAGCAGCTTCAGCAAATCATCCAGCGCAATGTTCAGCCACAAATCCATCGAGTCAGCCACGACGAATTTCGGCTTCTTCATCTGGTCGAGCACGCGATGCTGCAGTGCTGGCGCGATGTTGCCGAGCAATACGAACGGCGAGCTTTGATAGGATTTCGGCAATGTTGGTGAAAATGTTTCGATCACGCCCAATTCCGTTGCGAGCGTGCGGCGGTTGTTCATGTTCAATTCGTATTCGCCCGACCAGTGAAAAGTTTTCCCCGGCAAAGTTTGCAGGCCTTCTAGATCAATTTTATGCCGGCGATAAAGCTCAATGTATTTCTTCGGGAAATCCTCGCCCACGCCACCGACAAGTTTCACCTGCGAAAAAAAACTCGCCGCGACAGCCGCGTGGCTGGCGGAGCCGCCAAGCAGGCGCGGGTTTTCAGCGTTTGGAGTTTTGATGGAATCAAGTGCGGTGGTGCCGACAATTAGAACGCTCATTTATTTTAAAAGTTGGGAGTTAGGAGATGGAAGTTGGAAAAATCAGCGACCGCTCTTGCCTTTTTGGATCAGCTCGATTTCGTAGCCTTCGGGTGCGTCAACGAACGCAAACGTCGTCCCACTGGAACTAGTTGTCGGGCCGTCGGAATATTTCAGTCCGAGTTTTGCGAGGTGTTTTGCAAATGCTTCGAGGCTGTCCACTTCAAACGCCAGATGAGTCAAGTCCGGCTGCACTTTCACGGATTCGCTGCCGGGCAAAAAGCAGATTTCAATCTCTTCGTCGCTTTCCGGCGCCTTGAGGAAAACCAATTCCGAGCCGCGCGGCGACTTGTGCCGCTTGATTTCTTCAAGGCCGAGAACGTCCCGGTAAAACTTCACCGTGCGCTCCAGGTCGTTCACGCGGTAGCGTGTGTGCAGCAATTTTCCAACTTTCATTTGCGAAACTTTAAACAGTCCAAAGCCCAAAGTCCAACGTTCAAAGCCGGGCGCATTATTTGATCCTGGCCTCGGGCTGATTTAAGACTTTAGACTTTGGGCATTTGACTTTAAGCTACTTTCATGGGCAAACGACGAGAAGCGCGCGAGCGCGCAGTGCAATTTCTGTTTCAGCACGACTTGAACCCGCCGGAAAACCTCGAACTCGAGCTGGCGCAGTTCTGGAATTCCCAGCGCGCCGCAGCGATTGAGGATGAAAAGGGCGCGTCGCATTGGGGCGAAAAATTCGAGCTGCCCCCGCCGACGGTCGAGGAAGCCGAGACGCGCCTGTTCGCCGAGCCGCTGATTCGCGGCGTGCTGGAGCATCGCGACGCGATTGACGAAAAAATCAAGAGCCATGCGAAGAACTGGGATTTCCACCGCATCGCCGCCGTGGACCGCAACATCATGCGGCTGGCAATTTACGAAATGCTTCACCGTGACGACATTCCGCCGGTCGTCAGCATCAACGAAGCCGTGGACATCGCCAAAAAATTTTCCACGCAGGACAGCGGGAAATTCGTGAATGGAATCCTCGACAAAATTCGCGGTGAAATTTTGCGCCCGGCAAGAACTTAAAAATGAAGTTCGCCGACTTACATCTGCACACGTTTTTTTCCGACGGGACTTTCTCGCCGGAAGAGCTGGCCGGGCACGGCGCGCGGCTCGGTTTCGCGGCGATGGCCTTGACGGATCACGACTCAGTCGAGGGCTGTGCGCGCATGGCAACGGCATGCTCGGCGGCTGGAATGGAATTCATCCCCGGCACGGAACTTACTGCTGAACTCGGCAATACGGAGCTGCATCTGCTCGGCTATTTTCTGGACACCCACAATGAAAAATTTCTTGCGGAAATCGGCAGGTTCCAGACCGTGCGGCAAAATCGGATTCTCGAAATGGTCGCGGCCATCAACAAACTCGGCGTGCCGCTTGAAGTCGAATCGGTCTTTGCCCTGGCCAATTGCAAATCGCCGGGACGTCCGCATGTCGCGCGCGCACTCGTGAAGGCGGGTCTTGTGAAAAATTTGGACGATGCGTTTGAACGCTTTCTAAAAAAGGGCCGGCCCGCGTGGGTGCCCAAGACCAAGATGTCCGCGCTCCAAGGCATCGAACTGATCCATCAGACCGGAGGGCTTGCGGTGATGGCGCATCCGGGTTTGAATCACAACGATGATATCATCCCCGACCTTGTAAAAGCCGGGCTGGATGGCATCGAATGTTTTCACACAAAACATTCCACCGCGATGTCGGAACGTTATCTCGAAATCGCCGACAAATATCATCTGCTCGTGACCGGCGGCAGCGACTGCCATGGCTTCAGCAAAAACAAACCGCTCATCGGCACGGTGAAACTGCCTTACGAACATGTCGAAAAGATGAAAGTGGCGGTCGCTGGGAAAAATGTTGCATCGCTAAATCGTTAAATCGAATTTCGCGCCGATGCAACGATTCACCATTCACATATAACGACTTTTACAAATGGGTCTTTTCGCCAAATTCAAAGCAGGCCTCGCCAAGACGCACGCCAAGCTCACGCACGAAATCAAGCGCATCGTCACGCGCTCGCCCAAGCTGACCGCCGAGTCACTGGAAGAAATCGAACAGGCGCTCATCGCCGCCGACCTCGGCATCGCGATGACCACGCAGATTGTCGCGGCGGTGAAGCTGGCCTACGAAACCCAAGGCACGGCGGGACTCGACTATCTTGCCATCGCGCGGGCGGAGATTGAGAAAAGCTTGGCCACCAACAAGTCCGGCCTGCGTGAAATCCCCGGCGGCACCTGCGTCGTTTCCATCGTCGGCGTGAACGGCACGGGCAAGACCACGACCAGCGCCAAGCTCGCGCATTATTTTCAGGCGCAGAAAAAATCCGTGCTGCTCGCCGCGTGCGACACGTTTCGCGCGGCGGCGATTGAGCAACTGAAACTTTGGGGCACGCGCTTGAAAGTGGACGTCATTGCCAGCGGCTACGGCGCGGATGCGGCGTCTGTGGCGCACGACGCCGTGACCGCCGCGCAGGCGCGCAAGGCGGATTACCTGTTCATTGACACCGCCGGCCGGTTGCACACCAAGCACAACCTGATGCAGGAATTGCAGAAGCTGCATCGCGTCATCGGCAAGCAGCTCGCGGGCGCGCCGCATGAGGTGCTGCTGGTGCTGGACGGCAGCACCGGCATGAACGCGCTGAACCAGGCGCGCGAATTTCACAAGGCCGTGCCGCTGACCGGCCTGATCGTGACCAAGCTGGACGGCACGAGCAAAGGCGGCATGGTGGTGGCCATCCAGAAGGAACTCGGCCTGCCCATCAAATTCATCGGCCTCGGCGAGCAGCCGGACGACTTGCAGCCCTTCGACGCCAAGCAGTTCGCGGCGGCGTTGTTTGAGGAATAAATTTTTCTTTAATCACGGATAAACAAGTGAGCCCTTCATAAGTTGAAGCATTCCCGTTTGACTTGTGGTGGGGCTGCGCGTCAACGCCGGGCTGAATGATAAAATCCCTTCGGGATTTTTCAGCGCCGTGGGCGCGGCATATTTGTAGAACCGCCCGCGCAAAAACCGCCAGCTCCGTAGGAGCGGCATATTCCCGGACGATGCCGCTCCGATGGAGCTTTGAATTTGTTTTGATTGCCCGGCTACAAATATGCCGCCCCGCCGGGGCTGCGGCGGGATTTCGCCGAATCCGATGGGATTTTTGATAATAGCCCAGCGCTTTAGCGCTGGGTAAAACGTCCAACAACCCGCCCAAGTCCCGGCAGGGACGAAAGAAATGTTCTGTCGTCCCTGCCGGGACTTTGAAAAATTTAACGCCACGCTACCCAGCCATGAATGGCTGGGCTATTTTCGGGGAGGGATTGGCCGGATCGCCCGCCGGGCTGGCGATTTTTGACCACGGAACACTCCAAAACGGGCGGAAACCGCGTAAAACGCTGCGGGAGAATGGCTTGATTGTCGTTCGCCGGCCCAAAAACGGCGGGAGAACGCCCCAAAACTTCGGGGGAAATGGATAATTGCCCGGGGAAATCCGCAAAATGTCCAGGGGAATTGGTAAAATGTCCAGGGGAAGACGATAATTGCCCGGGGGAACACGATAATTGCCCGGGGGAACACGATAATTGTCCAAGGGAACGCGATAATTGCCCGGGGGAACACGTCCGGTGCGCGGGGGAACCGGTCAAAATAGCGAGGGAAATGACGGCAACTTCGGGGGAAAGGCCGGTGAGCCGGCGGGTTTGTCCGGTGAATTGGCGGAAGCTGGCCGGAGGGGACCGTCGGGTATCCATTTGTTGCGGCCTCCTGCCTGAACGGCGTGCAGTCGGATTTTGAAACTTGTCCAAAGAGGTTTCAGCGGCTAAACAGTCGGGCGCATGAACCGACTCACGCGCCGGATTTTATTTTTTCTCTTCTTTCTGTCCGGTTTCAGCAGCCTCGTTTATCAGGTGGTGTGGACGCGCATGGCGTTCGCGTCGTTTGGAATCATCACGCCGGTGCTGTCGGTGGTGCTGTCGGTGTTCATGCTGGGGCTGGCGCTGGGTTCGTGGGGGGGCGGACGGTTCATCGCTGCATTTGCGAAGAGGACCGGGCTTTCTGCGATTAATTTTTATGCGTTCGCAGAACTGCTGATCGGGCTGGGCGCGTTTGCGGTGCCGAAATTGTTTGCCATCGGCGAAGGGCTTCTGCTGGCGAGCGGGGAGACGGATTCGTTCGGGTATCTTTCGCTCTCGGCGCTGGTGCTGGCGGTGTCCATCCTGCCGTGGTGCGTGTGCATGGGCGCGACGTTTCCCTTCATGATGGCTTTTGTGCGGGAACAGGATGAAGCCAACACGGGAAGTTTCAGTTTTCTATATCTGGCCAACGTGCTGGGGGCGATGTGCGGAACTTTTTTGACGGCGGTTGTCTGGATAGAGCTTTTGGGGTTTCGGCACACGCTGTGGCTGGCGGCTGCGGGAAATTTCACCATCGCCTTTGTCAGTGCCTGCCTGGGGCGGGCAGGGCGTCCGGCCGCCGGTCTTTCGGAAAAGGCGGAGGCTCCGGCTATGCCCGCCGAATCGCTGCAACCGCAGGTTCGCGACGGCAGGATGACAAGAATGATTTTATTTTCAACCGGGTTTGTGGCGATGGCAATGGAGGTGGTCTGGTCGCGGGCCTTCACACCGGTGCTGAAGACGCAGGTATATTCCTTTGCCATGATTGTATTCACTTATTTGGGAGCGACCTTTCTCGGCTCGTGGATGTATCGCAGGGATCTTCGGAAGAATCATGTCAATTCAAACGGAAATTTGATCGCCGCGCTTGCGGTTACGGCCTTCTTGCCGGTGCTTGCCAACAACCCGAAATTTGTGGTGCAGGATTTTTATGTGGGAACTCCAGAAGTGTTCAGCGTATTTATTCTGCTTGGCAGCATTTGTCCGTTGTGCGCGTTGCTGGGATATCTGACCCCAAGCCTGATAGACGGCTATGCCGCCGGGCAGCCGATGCGTGCCGGCAGGGCTTATGCCATCAATGTGCTGGGATGCATCTTGGGGCCGCTGTTTGCCTGCTATGTGTTGTTGCCGGTCTTTAACGAGCGTCACGCGCTGGTGCTATTGAGTCTGCCATTTATTGTTTTTTGGATCGCGTTCAGCAAATCAATGCCGCGACAACGTCGGCTGGCCTTTGGATCGTTGATCTGCGTAGCTCTCGTTTGGACTTCATTTTTCGCCGAAGACTTTGACGGCTTTATGTTGAAGACTGAAACGAACACAACCATCCGGCGGGATTATGCGGCTTCCGTCATTGCATTTGGCCGGAATCAAAAATGGCTTTTGGTCAACGGCATCGGAATGACGATATTGACGCCCATCACCAAGTTCATGGTGCATTTGCCGATGGCCTTTCATAAGGAGCCTCCCAAATCGGCGTTGGTCATTTGTTTCGGCATGGGGACGACTTATCGCTCAGCCTTGAGCTGGAACATTGACACCACCGTCGTCGAGTTGGTGCCGAGCGTGACAAAAGATTTTGGTTTTTTTCATGAAGACGCCGAGCGGGCGATCAGCGATCCAAACGGTCACATAATCACGGACGACGGCCGCCGTTTTCTCAAGCGCACGGACAAAAAATTCGACGTCATAGTGGTTGACCCGCCGCCGCCGGTGCAGGCAGCGGGTTCAAGCCTGCTATTTTCCAAAGAATTTTATGACCTGGCCAAGCAGCATCTGAAACCCGGCGGCATCGTTCAGATGTGGTTTCCGGGCGACAACGAACCTGCGACGGCACAGGCGGTCATCCGCTCCATCTATGAATCATTCCCATATGTGCGTGGCTTTCCATCAGTTCGAGGTTGGGGAATCCATTTGCTGGCGTCAATGGAACCCATCGAACAACTTGATGCGGAGCAATTGACGGCACGCATGCCCGAATCCGCCAAAGAAGATCTGGTTGAATGGAATGATTCCAAGGATGCGATGGCTTATCTTAACAAGGTAATCACAAACGAAGTTTCAATTCCGGCGCTCCTAAACCCGGATCCAAAAATTCAAATCACCGACGACAAGCCGTTCAACGAATACTTTCTAATCAGGCGGCTAAAATAACTCTTCCAAGCCCACAACAGCGCAAATCCTTCGAGCCACATAGTCCCAAACAATTTACCAGAATATTGATTGAAAGATGATCTGAAATTCATGCGCCTCGCCCTCGAAATCGCCCGGCGCGGCTATGGCGCGACGTCGCCGAATCCGCTGGTAGGAGCAGTGCTGGTGAAGGATGGCAAAATCATCGGGCGCGGCTGGCACCGGCGCGCGGGTTTGCCGCACGCGGAAATCGAGGCGCTCCGCGACGCACAACGGCGCGGGCACTCAGCGCGCGGCGTAACGCTTTATGTGACGCTGGAACCCTGTTGCACGCACGGATGCACGCCGCCTTGCACGGACGCGATTATTTCCGCCGGAATAAAAAAAGTCGTTGTCGGCGCGACCGATCCGAATCCCAAACATGCGGGCAAAGGTTTCAAAATTTTGCAACGCGCGGGTATTGCGACGCTTGGACTGCGCCGACATGTCGGCGCTTTGAAAAGCGGTGACCTGTCACCGCACTCCAAACTTGCCGATGAATGCGAGCGATTAAACGAAGCATTCAACCACTGGATTGTCCACCGCACTCCGTTCGTCACGGTGAAGGCAGCGATGACGCTGGATGGGAAAATTGCCACGGCCGGTGGCGAATCCAAATGGATCACCGGCGAGCAATCCCGCGCGCACGGCATGAAACTGCGCCAAGGCAGCGATGCGATTCTCGTCGGCATCAACACGATTTTGGCGGACGATCCGAGCCTGACGGCCAGAAAGCAGGTGGCAGATGGCAGATGGCAAATGGGCAAGCCGCTTCGCCGCATCGTTCTCGATTCGCGCGCGCGGACACCCCTAGATGCGAAAGTGGTGAGTGATAAATTTGCGGCGCTGACGACGATTGTGGTCGGCAAACAGGCACCGAAAAAGCGCCTCGCGGCCCTGACCAAAAAAGTAAATGTCCTCACCGCGCCAGCAAAGAAATCCGCAATCGATTTGCGTTGGCTGCTGAAAAAACTCGACGCGAATAACGTCACCAGCCTGCTGGTCGAGGGCGGCGGCGAAGTGAATGCGTCGTTTCTGCTCGGTGGCTTCGCCCAAAGGGTTGTGTTTTTTTACGCGCCGAAAATCCTGGGCGGGCGCGACGCACGCAAAGCTGTTGCGGGCGAAGGCGTAAAATCTTTGAGCAAAGCAATCCAGCTTCGTGATGTAGAATGGCGAAAGCTTGGCGAAGATTTGCTGATGACGGCACGAGTGGATTAAACGCGGCTCGACGGAGTCCTGCTTCGCCATTAGAATCATTCCATGTTCACAGGCATAGTCGAAAAAGCTGGCAACATCGAAAAAATCAAGCCGACTGGGAAATCCATCGAGTTGACGGTGCGTGCGAATGTGAGCGGTAGCGGATTGAAAATCGGCGCGAGCGTGGCGGTGAACGGTTGCTGTTTGACGGCGGTGAAAATCTCTTCACATGGAAAATTCAAGCTTGTTCAATTCGATCTGCTCACGGAAACATGGAAACGAACGAGTTTTCAATTTCTCAAAGTCGGCGCGCTTGTGAATCTCGAAAGGCCGTTGCGCGCGGGCGGGGAGTTCGGCGGCCATTTTGTCACGGGCCACATAGACGGCACCGGGAAAATCCTGCGCTGGGAAAAATCAGGTGCAGACCACATCTTGGAAATTGCTGCGCCAAAAAATGTGATGCGTTACGTCATCGAAAAAGGTTCGATTGCGATTGACGGCATCAGCCTGACGGTCGCGGGCGTTGGGCAAAAAGACTTCTGGATCTGGATCATCCCTCACACTCTCAAAGTCACGGCATTGCACGAAAAACAAACCGGTGACATGGTAAACTTGGAGGCTGACATGCTCGGCAAATACGCCGAGAAATTTTCACTTCGACGGGCTGTTGGTTAGCTGGCCCGTGTCGGGCATGACGGCGCGAATGTATTCGGATGGAACCGAGTTGGTCCGTCCCTTCAAATCCAAAAAGACGAAATTGAATTCTTCCAAGTGCGGTTTTTGCGCGGCGATGACGTGGCGTCCGTTGCTCAGCAGGACGATGTAATGTTGCTGGGCGCATCCGGTAAACATTATCAAGCCGACCAACACTGCGGGTAAAAAATGTTTCATCGATTTTTTTTGGTTGAAAATGGAGCGAATAGCAGTCCATTGAAGGACTGTTCAATGGTGTGCGAATTCATTGAATTCCGCACCCTCCATTTTCCGGTGCCTCCAAAGTCTGAAACCATCATAAATTTTGCGGAATTTATTTCAACAATTTTCCGCACGGGCTTTTGACAACAATCCAGATTTAGACGTGAATTTTTAGGCGTATTTTCCGGCCGGAATTCTACAGTGCGCATGATTTCGGCAACAACCTGTAAATGATGATGTGTAACTCAGCGACCAAGTCCATTGGCCAGTTTTTTCTTGGCCATACTTTACAAAGTGGCGAAGCCGCTCTATGTCTATTGTCAGCATGCCATGTCGATTCAGACTCTCATCTGCTGCCGCAATGATTTGCGGGTTGTTGCTGTGCGTTTTGGATTCCGTCCGCAGTGCGGCATCGGAACCGCCAACGGAAGATGATTATTATGTCCAGTCATGGCAAATGGACGAAGGGCTTCTCGGCAACCAAGTCAATGACTTGCTGCAAGATCGGAATGGATTTATTTGGCTGGCGACCATCGGCGGGCTGGATCGTTTCGACGGTGTGACTTTCAAACCATTCACGTCGCCGCTGATCGCCCGAGGTGTGGCACGCAATATTCGTGCGCTGGCAGAAACAGCCGATTCAACCCTCCTGATTCTGCCGGCGGTCGGCGGTGTGGCGCAGTTGAAAGATGGGCGCTTCAGCCCACATCCGATTGGCGAAGGGTTGGTTGGCGAACAATTTCAAACCCTGTTCGTGGACCAGGGCGGCGCGGTCTGGCTTGGGACTTATAGTGGAAGGGTGCGTCGCTGGCAGGATGGAAAAACTACCGACTTAATCGCGACCAATGGTTTGAGCGGCAACACTATGGTTTCGTTTGCCATGGACGACGAAGGCGGTGTATGGATTGGCAGAGGCGGTTTTCTCGGCTGCTACCGTGATGGAAAGCTGCTGACGAACTTCAATGATAATTTGGATTCGACGCCAAATATCGTCGTGACATCCAGCCGTTCTGGCGGAATCTGGATTTGTAACAGCACGCGGTTGTCAAAAATGGACGGGGGACAATTTTCAATCATCAGCACCAATCTGCCGTGGGTTGTCTTGGGCGGCGTCGTGCGGAAAATGTATGAGGACAGCAATCACTCGCTGTGGGTTGGCACAAGCACTCACGGATTGTTTCGGTTTGCTGATGGAAAGTTTGCCGGTGTAAAAACGTCCCAGAGCCAGATTACTTCAATTATGGAAGATGCCGAAGGTAACATTTGGGCTGCCACGGCCGGCGGTGGCATCAATCGGCTGGGACAAAAATTATTTCATTTATACAACACTGGATCCGGGCTGCCTGAGGATATCAGCTCCGCCATTTCAGCAGATACACAAGGCGATGTCTGGCTGGCCAACCGTGGCGGTGGGATCGCGCGTATCTTCGATGGGAAGGTGTCCGCCTTTCACCTGCAAGCTGGGTCGCACAAATTCGGCGCTGACTCGGTCTGCGCGGATGACCAAGGTTTTGTGTGGGCAAGTGAAGGCACGCTGTATCGATTTCCTCACGAACAGCCGGATGAAGTTCAAAGCGTGAGCAACCGTCTTGCCGGAACCATCAATCACATTCATGTTTTATTCAAAAGCCGGAAGGGCGACATATGGATTGGCTCAGACACAAATTCACTTGGCTATTTCCGCAGCGGACATCCGGAAAATTATGTTCCGGAAAATGAATTTCCAGGAAACCGACCGCGATCCATCACGGAAGATTCTAATGGGTGGATTTGGATCGGCACCGAAGACGGACAACTGGTGAAACTGGCTGATGGCAAATTCACCATGTTCACACAGAAGGATGGTTTGCCGGATGCACCCATCAGGTCGCTTTGCGCCGATGCTGCCGGTTCGGTTTGGATTGGCACGGCAGGCTGTGGGCTCGTCTTGTGGCGTGACCAAAAGTTCACGCTCATTTCTGTGGATGACGGACTGCCGAACGATTACATAGCAGAGTTGGTGGGGGATGATGATGGGCGGTTGTGGTGCGGTGCTCGGGGAGGAGTTTTTCATGTGGCCAAGTCTGACCTGATAGCCTTTGCGGACGGAAGAATTTCAAAAGTTGCCGGGGTGACTTTCAGCAAGAGTGAGGGACTAACGGGCATTTCCTGTTTCGGCACCTCCCAGCCAATGGCTGTTAAAACCAGCGGTGGCCATTTGTGGTTTACGACGCAGCAGGGTGTATTGTCGGTGGATTCGGCCGCACTTAAATCCAATTCCCGGCCGCCACCGGTTTTCATTGATGAGCTTTTGGTCAATGACCATCAGTTGAAGATCACCGACCAAATGCGGGTGCCGCCATTGAGCAGCAAAATTGAATTCCGTTTTTCAGTGTTGAGTTACACTGCGCCGGAGAAAGTCCGCCTCCGTTATAAGCTCGATGGCGTAGATTTGGACTGGGTCGAGATTGCCGATCAGCGAAACGCCGTCTATTCCGCATTGCGGCCCGGAAAATACCTTATGCACCTGAAAGCCTGTAGCAGTGATGGGGTTTGGAACGAAACCGGAGCTTCGCTTGCGTTCGAGGTGCAGCCGGCATGGTGGCAAAGCTGGTGGTTTCAAGGTTCGATGTTGGTTGTATTCACGACGGTTTCAGCGGTGGGCATCCGCTTTTGGTCGCAGCGGCGTTTGAAATCAAAACTGGAAAGATTGGAGCATCAGCAGGCATTATCTAAAGAACGGTCGCGCATTGCCCGCGATCTGCACGATGATTTAGGCGCAACCGTCACCCAAGTGGGACTAATGCTTGAAGAATTGCGCGCGGCACCGCTTTCGACAGAGGAAATAAAACAGCAATCGGACATAATTTCCGGACGTGTCTTGAATCTTGCTCGCGACCTTGATGCGGTCGTTTGGTCTGTTAATCCAGGCAACGATTCGCTGGGTGAATTGTTTGCTTATTTGGGCCAGTCTTTTTTGGAATATTTCCGCCATACGTCCATCCGTCCCAGACTGGAAGTGATGGAGGCTATTCCCGATTACGCGCTTGCTCCTGAAGTTCGCCACCATCTTTTTCTAGTGGTCAAGGAGGCGGTGCATAATGTCATTAAACATTCGCATGCCACCGAAGTAATCCTCAGCCTCAATGTTGTTGAAGACAGTTTGGAAATTCGGATTGAAGATAATGGTCTCGGTTTTTCTCCAGATGTAATTGCCAAATCCAAACGCCATGGCTTTCCCAATATGCGGGCGCGCGTTCAGCAATTGGGAGGGAGACTTGAAGTGTCGAGTGAACCGGGGAAGAAAACGTCAATTCGCATTTGGATTCGCCAGTGGAAAGATCTGCGCGCTCAACAACGTCTCCCTGAATGATATGCCCATAACCGTCGCCATAGTCGAAGACAACGAAGAAATTTGTGCCATGATCGCCAAGGTCATCGCGCGCGCTCCGAAATTGAACTGCGTCGGCACCTGCGCCAGCGGTGAGATCGCGCTGGAAGTTCTGCCGAAAAACCCGCCGCAAGTCGTCATCATGGACATCCAATTGCCAGGTATTTCGGGAATCGAGTGCATCTCGCGCCTGCGCCAACTGCTGCCCTACACGCAGGTGCTCGTCTATACGGTTTATGGCGACAACGAACAGGTCTTCAAGGCGCTCAAAGCCGGCGCCAGCGGCTATCTGCTCAAACGCAGCACGCAGGCGGAAATTCTCGAAGCCATTTTTGACGTGCATCAGGGCGGCGCGCCTATGAGCGGCGAAATTGCGCGCAAAGTCGTCCGGTCATTTTCTGAACCGGTCGTGCCGAAAGAAACCGTGCAGCTCACGCCGCGACAGGAGGAGATTCTAAGCCTGCTGGCGCGAGGCTTTGTCGCCAAGGAAATCGCCAACAAGCTCGGCATTAGCTTCGACACCGTCCGTTTTCACCTCAAAGACATATACGCAAAACTTCACGTCCGCTCAAAAACTGAGGCGGTAATGAAATATCTAAAATAGCCGGGATTCAGTGGTCGCATGCAATTGATTGCGGTTGAAAACCAAATCTGGGTGTAGTCAAGCTGCTATGTTTCACAAACCTGTGCTCCATCAAGTTTAATCTGGCCAATACTCCGCCTCTGAAATATTTGACATGATGACCACCTACTCAAATGTGTAGGTAGATTATTCGACGCGATACGCGATAATCTGCAACAATAAATATGTTTCCCCAGAGGTGTCATTCGCCGTGTAATGCTTTTGTGAAAAGGCCAAGCAAGTTCAAGTTATCTGCAAATCTGGCAACTCCCTGTTTATTGAGCAAGATCGGACAAATTGGCTGATACAATAGATAATCTCGAATCGTCAAAGTCTTAGACTCAAACTTTAATATGAAAAAATCCACCCTCCAGATGCATCGTATTCATCTTTTCGTCGGGCTATGCGCTTTTCTTGCGCTGACAAATCCGGCTTCAGCTGCCAACCCGACCTACCAAGCCATGGTCCAGTCCTACGCGCCGTATTTCTATTATGAGCTGGGCGAAGCCAGCGGCACGAATGCCTACGACGCCAGCGGCCATAACTTTACTGGTGCCTATGTCAACGGTGCGAATGCCGCGCCCGGCGGGCCAACCTTGGGCGTTGCCGGTGACAACGTCGGAGTGAGCAGTGACACGGCCATTGGTTTAACCGGATCCGCCCTCCAGTATGTGTTGGCTCCCCAAGCGGCAGAAGCTTTTGGAGCACTGGCGAATTCGGCCAGTTACGAGTTCGTCTATAAGACGACCGACAAGACCGACGCCATGTCGTTATCTTCGGAGGAAAACAGTGGTTCCTCCATGGCCGTGACCATGGTAATAAATCAAAATGAACCACAAAAAGGACCAGGTGGAGTCGGAACAATAGATCCCAACAACGTCCGGTTTTTTGTGCGGTCAACAACGTCCGGCAACAGTGTTACTATTGCAATTAGTAATAATGCCGTATGCGATGGCAATTATCACGATATAGTTTTTACCTACAATTCAGCCAACACTGGGAATACCAGCGTTGCAAACGGTTCAACCACATGGGTCCCCAACTTGACTTGTGCCATCTATTTTGACGGTGTGCTGCAGACCAATGGGTTCCAGATCGCCTATAGTGGTGGTCAACCACCGGCGCCTCTTGTCGCATTCGCCGTTCCCATAGTGATCGGCACTGAAACAGCTCACAGTGCAACCGCGCTGGCTGACTATTTTACCGGCACGATAGACGAAGCCGTGTATTACACAAATGTGCTTTCGCCAGCACAAGTCCTGGCCAATTACAATGCGCTGGTCGGCAATGTCACCAATGATCTCTGGACCGGTGCCGTCAACAACAACTGGGACACCAGCACCGCCAATTGGACCAACTCGCCCAATACAAATACATTTGCCAACGGCGATCTGGTGGTATTTGCCGATACGGCATCAAATTTCAACGTAAATGTGGCGGCCAATGTCACACCTGTAACCATGACATTCAGCAATTCTCTAAATAATTATACAATTGGAAGCGCTGGCGGATTTTCGATTGGCGGCGTTGCCGCACTGACCACGCGAGGCACCGGCACCGTGACTCTCAACACCACCAACACCTTCACCGGGCCGATTGTGATTTCGGCGGGCCAGCTAGTGATTGGAGGCAGCGGCCAATTGGGTTCCGGGGCTTACGCAGGCAATATAACTGACAATGGCATATTCGTGGATGGCAGCACCAGTGGGCAGACTTTGGGGGGTGTCATCTCCGGAACAGGCACGCTGGATGTAAATGTTTCAGGAGCCGCGTTGACGCTTACCAATGCAAACAGTTATACGGGGCCAACCATCATCGCTGCCGGCACGCTCTTTTTATCCGGAGCCGGTTCCATCGGCACTTCCCCAAGTATAACGATTTCCAACGGGGCCGCTTTCAACGTAACGGGGACTGCTGCCGGTGGAGTGACTTTAAGCGCGAACCAGAATCTTCTTGGTGGAGGAACCGTCAATGGATCGCTGACAACCTCCGGCAGTTCTAAAATTTACCCGGGAACGGATGGTGCTGCCGGAACTTTGACTTTTAATAACAATCTGACGCTCGCTAGTGGCGCGACCGTTAATTTTGATGTCAGCACCAGCCACAGCGGAGCCAACGACCAAATTGTCGTGAACGGCGCTCTGACATTAAACGGCAACACTTTCCATATCAAGGCTCCGCCCGCAACCAGTCTGGACACGGCAGATTACGTCCTGATCACCGCCACCGGCGGAATCACCGGCAGCTTTGTAGCGCAACCCACTTTTGATGTTGCTCCGATTAACGCGGGCAACTACTCGATAGTGACCGATACCACGGACACCCCAAATGTCGTCAAGTTGCATTATACTGCAACATCGGGTCCCACAGCCGTTGGCACGGCCACTCCGTCAACGGGAGTGCTGCGCAATGGAACGGTGAACATCAGTGTCACTGTTACGCATGGGACCAGCCCAACCATCAACAGCGTCACGCTCAATCTTAGTCCGTTGGGCGGGTCTTCGACATCGCCCTTGTTCCTTTCCGCCACACCCAATGTCTGGACGAATACCATCATCATCCCGCCGGGAACAACGCCGGGCGTCGTGAACCTGACCGCCACGGCAACTGACGCAAACTCATTGCAAGGTCTTGCTGCCATTTCGTTGACGGTGGTGGCATCCACTGAAACCTGGACCGGCCTCGGCGCAAATCAAAATTGGGACACTAATCCAAACTGGTTGAGCGGTTTTGCTCCCGGATATGCCAGTGACAGCCTGGTGTTTGCCGGCAACACCGGCACCGGTGCGATCTTGGATCAAGATTACACCGTGCAGGGACTGACATTCAGCAACACGGCTGGTGCCTTCACCATTACAAATGCGCCCGGCGATTTCCTGACTCTGGCACCCAACAGCGGCGTGACCAACAACTCGGCGCAGGTGGAAACGTTGAATCTGCCGGTTCAGCTTGCTGGAGGTATTACGCTCACATCTGTCGGTAATCTCGTATTGACCAAACCCATTGGCGAACTGGTTTCAGGAAGTGGCACGTTAACCAGTGCGGGCGGCACCAACATACTGGCGGGTGTCAACACTTACTCAGGCAACACCGTTATAAGCGGCGGGGCGCTGACCATTGCTCCGGGCGGCGTTTTAGGCAATGGCACGTATGCGGGAAATCTCATTAATTCGGGAACATTCAACTACAACAGCGGGGTGCCGGAAACTTTTCAGGGGACAATTGCCGGGGCTGGCGCATTCAACATCAGTGGCGGAGGTTCGACCAGCGGCCCGATCGTGACTTTGGACGCTCTGAATACATTCAACGGCAATGTGACCATATCCAACACCTATGTGTCGGACGCCGTGGCCAACAGCGTAACACAACCGCAAAACTCAGGGGTGGGCAATCCCCAGAGTGCCGGCCAAACCTTCACAATCAACAACAACGGAGTCATGTCATTTGACGCCAACAATCCCTTGGGCAGCGGCAATGCCTTTCCATTGCTGGGCTGGATCATCAATCAGGGTGGCGTGTTGCAAATTACCACTGGCAACATTCCAACCATCGGAAATTCCATTACTCTCAATGGCGGAACACTGATACCTGATGCCTCCGGCTCATCCTCGGGAATGGGATTGGGCAACGCAATGACAGTTGGCGGCACCAGTCCCTCGGTCATCACGAATACCAGCGGCTCAACGGTTGCTCTGAGCATGGGCATTGGTCAGGGAAGTGCCAGCTTAGGACAAACCACATTCACTGTAGCCGCTTCACCCGCCGCTTTGATAGTCGCAGTTCCATTGGCTGGCCACGGCTTAGTCTTAACGGGTGGAGGCACAATGACGTTGACGGCCGCCAATACTTACACCGGGAACACAACGATCAATTCAGGAACGCTCATACTCGCGGATCCGGGTCGGTTGGGCGGCGGTTCTTATGCCGGATCAATTACCAATAACTCTACATTTATCTGCAGCACCACGGCTGGGCAGACTTTGACGGGGATTGTTTCCGGGACGGGACTTCTTGAGGTAAGCGGCGTGGGATCCACGCTGGCGCTCTCTGCTGCCAACACTTACACGGGCGGCACAATCATTACCAATGGAGCGACCTTGAATGTGATAAACTCCTCCGGTTCGGCCACGGGCACTGGCAATGTGACTGTGACCACGAACGGAACCTTGACGGGCACCGGCACGATAACCGGCAACGTCATTTGGCAGCCCGGTGCTGTGGCTACGTTCACCCAGGGTTCTCCGCTGACTGTTGGTGTGGTGACCTTGAACAGTAACACTGTGACAGTAAACGTCCCCGGCGGTACGCCATTGACAGCGGGCACCTATACACTGATGAACTACACTTCCGCCGGAAGTTCGGGTGTGTTTAACCCAACACCGGTTATCACCGGAGCTGGAACTGCTGCCGGATTGATTCCATCCATCACCACCAGCGGAGGTGTGGTCAGCCTGACGTTGGCTGCCCCCGTCCCGGTAGGAGATGTTTGGAATGCGGGCAATGGCAACTGGTCGGCTGGAGTCAATTGGAGCAGTAATCCTACGGTGCCCGGTAACCCGAATGATAATCCGGGCGATGCCGCCACGCTCGGTGTTGGTGTTTTCTCGGGCTTGACGACAGTGACGCTCGACGCCAACGAAAGTCTGGCTGATTTATCTCTGACTAATGTCAATTCCTTTGTGATTGCCAACAACGGTAATACGCTAAACTTTAATAATTATGGAAATGGAGCGTATATTGCAGTAACCGGTGGCACTTCAAATTTGATACAAACCGCCGTTGCCTTGGATGACACTGTCGCCATTACAGTAAATAACGGTAATTCACTGGCGATTTCCGGAGTAGTTTCCAATAATCCTAACGCAAGTGTCACACCGACATTGACTCTCATTGGTCAGGGAACCTTGATACTGGGAAATAATAACAACTCTTATGGCACGACGGCTGGATCGCTGGGCACCATATTGAACAGCGGAACGTTGCAGGTTGGAAGTAACGGTGCATTGGGTGCGGGCGATGTAAGTTTCGCAGGCAACGGCAAACTTCAGTCGGGCGCGGCGGGATTGGTTTTAACCAACAATATTTCCGTCAATTCCGGCACAGTGGCCACGCTAGATGACAATGGAAATACATTTACTCTCGGCGGCGTCTTGGGCGGTGGCGGGATTTATTCAAAAACAGGTGCGGGCACGCTGATATTGACTAACAACAATAACTTCTCCGGCGCGTTTAATATCAATACCGGCACGATGATTCTTTCGGGCGATAACAGCGGTGCTCCTGGAGCAGTCACCAACGGCGCCACTCTGCAACTAGCGAACCCCAACGCCGTTGGAAGCAGCAGCGTGCTGGCGCTCAACAGCGGTTCAACTCTGCAGTTGCGGTCGGATAACAGTGTCTCTTTCTCGCCGACTAGCCTGGCATTGCAGAACGCCTCAGATATATTGAACTTTGATGTCAATTCCCTGACTGGCGCGACAGGCAACACGCTTACGCTGGCGGGAGCGCTGGCCTTTGCGAACAGCTCGTCACAAACCATCACCGTGACAGGCAACAGCACCTATACGCTATCGCTGGGTGCGGTGACCCTGACGTCCTCCACGGCACACACACCTTATTTGCAGTTCAACGTCAACACGATTCCGACTGGGGCGGGCGTGGTAATTAATGCTATCACAACCGGAAATTGGGGTGCTGATATGAACATGAACGGCGGCGGCAAGGTGACGGTCGTTGGCAACTTGAGCAACACATCCAACGGGAATGTAAATTTATTTGTTAATAACGGTACGACGGTGACGTTGGAGGGCCAGTCGATACAGGCCAACGCGGGTGATGGCTACAAGTATGACGTGGTCAACGGGACGCTGGTGCTGGACAACAGCAGCGCGCTGATCAACAACACGACCGGTGCGGGATTGAACCAGAGCGTGTTTGTCTTGGGCGCGGCCACCAATGTGTTGACTGGAACGGGTTACACGCATTCTGCTGGCGTGCTGACCGCAACGAACAACAGTTTCAACGCGGCGGTGTATCTGGGTGACGCGATCAACAACTCGGGCGGTCTGACGGTGGGGGCGAACGTGACGAACTATGTGTCGGACGGCGACGTGGGCTTCACAAACAGCGGGGTGTTCACGATAGGCGGGCAAAACACGAGCGGTGACAACGTGTTTGCCAACCCGATCGTTCTGGGCTGGACGGCCAACCGTGGCAAGAGCGTGACGCTGGTGGCGGCCACTGGCGGCGAGGTGGATTTCGCAAACATCCTTGCCAACGGCACGGACCAGACGGCAGGTGTGACGGTAGGCGATGCAACGCATACCGGCCTCGTCAAGCTCACTGGAATTAACACCTATGGAGGCAACACCACGGTCAATGGTGGGACGTTGGAAATTGCCAACGCGAATTTCTCGACGAACTCAACGGTCACCATAACCAATGTCGCGACATTGCAGCTGGACTTCACTGGAGCGAACATAGTGAATGCTCTGGTGCTGAACGGGGTGAGCAAACCGGCCGGGACTTACAGTTCTGTAAATACGGCGCTAATCACCGGATCAGGAAGCATACAGGTGGTGCCATTGGCTGTCCCGCCAGTGGCAGGCTTCAGCGGGACGCCGACGAGCGGGATTGCTCCGTTGAATGTTACCTTCACCGATGCCTCCAGCGGGAGCATCACCAACTGGATATGGAATTTTGGTGATGGAAACAGTGTGACGAACAGTTCCAACGTCAGCGTCAACCATTCTTATGGCGCCGGAACCTATGCGGTGAGCCTGACAGTCAACGGTGCGGGCGGTTCGAGCCTGGCCACGAGCAACAATTACATTGTCGTGACGGCACCGGCACCTGTTGCCGGATTTAGTGCGACGCCGACGAACATCTTTGTGACGCAGACGGTGACCTTCACGGACGCCTCGAGCGGGAGCATCACCAACTGGGTCTGGAACTTTGGAGATGGCAGCACGGCGGTGACGAACACTTCCAACGTCAGCGTGAATCATGCATATGCAGTGGCTGGAACGGACACGGCGAGCCTGACGGTCAACGGTGCGGGCGGCTCAAGCAGCGCCACGCAGAACATTGTGG
>Ga0302200_10001433_pt1 | contig 22243 bp, 24 predicted proteins | sample II_Bog_N3_1_FD_194585 | JGI IMG/M metagenome (GOLD analysis project Ga0302200, IMG submission 194585) | Peat permafrost microbial communities from Stordalen Mire near Abisko, Sweden - II_Bog_N3_1 | ecosystem: Environmental > Terrestrial > Soil > Wetlands > Peat | place: Sweden: Abisko... | reverse complement strand
GACTTGCGCGGCGCGCCGTATTTCAGGCCGATGTTTTGTTCATAGACGCCGAGCTTCACGCCGGGAGTTTCCGTTTTGGCCTTGAATTCCAAATTAATCCGCGCCAGCCGGCGTTGCGCCAGTCCGGCTGCGGGCGAATCCGGGAACTGCGCCACGATTTTCTCCAGCGTGGCCGTCACCGTTTCCACGTCCGCGCCGAGCTCCACCTGAAAATTGGCGAGCAGGTTCAGCCAGCGCGCAATCTGCTTTGGCGAATGGCGCGGCTCGTTGATCAGCTGCGCCAGCTCCATCGTCGCCAAATCCAGCCGCTGAAAATCATGGGCGTAAATCTGCGCCAGCTTCTCGCGCACCTCCGAATCGTGCGGGTGCTGTTCGAGTTGTTTTACATACGCGGCGGCGAGCTGGCCCGGCTCGATTTCCTTCGGGCGCAAAAATTCCGTGGAGTCCAGCAGGCCGATGTTTTTCACGCCTTCCGGCACGGCCAGCGCCTGCCGGTCATGCTGCGCGAGGATGATTTTTTCCGTCTCGCCCAAATGCGCCAGCCGCTGCTCGGCGCGCAGGGCAACTTCTGTGCCGGGAAAGCGCGCGACAATTTTTTGCAGCGCCGTGCGCGCCGCGTCAATGTCCACGGTCTTTTTCAAATGCCAGTCCGCCAGCTGCGTGAGCGCCGCGACCACCTGCCGGTCGGGCGCGTCCGGCAGATTGCAAAAATGATTCAGCGTGTTTTCCGCGCCGGGCACGTCGTTCATGTCCTCGGCCTGGATGTTGGCGAGCAACATGACGCCCTCGAAGTCCGTGGGGAATTTCGCAAGCTGCTCGCGGATGGCGACGACGGCCTCCAGCGGGCGGTTGGTTTTTCGCTTTGCCAGCGCGATGGAATAGACCGGCTTCGGCTCCGGCGGTTCACTGCCGCCGTCGAAGATGTTGGTCAGCGGCTTGGAAATGATTTCAATGATGCTGTGCCGCCACAGGATGTTGAAGGTCATCGCCAGCGCGCCCGTCAATCCCAGCCCGACAAAAATCGCATCGAAACCGCCGCGCGCAAAAGCTGGAATGGCGACAAAGAGTTCCGTCCAGCCGATGCCCGCCGTCAGCACCCATTTGAAGATCAACTTTGCCGGTTCGTCGCTTTGTTTCAACGCGCGCCAGAAAAGCCAGCCAATGAATCCCAGCGCGAACAGCGACAGGAAAACATTCCGCGCAATGATCAAGGCGTGCATGGTTTGAAGCAAGCTCAACCCGTCCGCGCACCGGCGCAAGCAAATTCACGCGTAGCGATACGGCCGGGACAGCGAAAATGTGTTCGGCAGATGCCGCACTTCGCGCACCGCGCCGTCCGCCAGCAGCACCTCCACGATGTCGAAACGGAATTTCACTTCGGGATTTTTCAGCCGATGCAGATAATCCAGCGCCGTCTGCGAGAGCAGTTTTTTCTTCCGCGCGTCCACCGCCGCCGCCGGCCGCGTCCAGGCTTCCGACGAGCGCGCTTTCACCTCGATGAACACAAGGCAATCTTCATCGCGGAAAACCAAATCTATCTCGCCGTGCTCGGAACGGAAGTTGGCCGTGAGAAATTTCAAGCCCTGCTTTTGCAAAAATTTCTTCGCCGCGCGCTCGCCAATTTTGCCGCGCCGCAAATGTTCCGGCTCCGCCTGGCCGGCGAAACTTTCCTTGAGCTTGGCGAAGAGATTCACAAGGCACTGATTGAACACCAACCGGGCGCGGAAACAAATCTTTTCACGTCGCCGGTGAAATGGCTTTTGCTTTGCCGCCGCTTGCGGTTTAATGGGTCGAATTTACATGGCTGAAGCCAATCCCATCTTTCAGAAATCCAACCGCAACCTCGCAGTCATCGCGGCGGTGGTGTTCATCCTCGACCAGTTCACGAAATGGCTCGTGCTGAACCTGCTCGAAAAAGGCGACGAGAAAATCATCATCCCCGGCTTTTTCAGGTTCGTCCACTGGGGCAACACCGGCGCGGCGTGGAGCCTGTTTCGCGGCAACAACGGCGCGCTCGCCTTTGTTGCGCTGTTTGCCTTCGTCGCGCTGTTCCTGACGCGGCACCATTTTAATTCCCACACGCTGGCCGGTCAGATTGCCTTCGGCCTCATCTTCGGCGGCATCGCCGGCAACCTCACCGACCGCCTGCTGCCGAGCCGGCACGAGGTCATTGATTTCATTTATTTCTATATGCAGCAGCGCGGCGGCGGCGAGATCGGTTTTCCCGCGTTCAACGTCGCCGATACCGCCATTTGCACCGGCGTCGGCCTGATTTTTCTTATTACCTGGCGCAACGAACATTCGCCGAAGCCGCCAGCGAATTGATTTCATGGCCACGCGCACGGAACATTTCACCGTCGAACAGTCGCTGCCCGGCGAGCGGCTTGATATTTTTCTGCGGGCAAAATTTCCTGCCGTCTCGCGCGGCGCGATGCAGCGGCTCATCGAGCAAGGCCACATCCGCGTTGATGGCAAAACCGTCAAGCCGACGCACTCGCCGCGCGCGGGCGAAAAAATTGAGATTCATTTTCCCGAACCAAAACCCGCCGCCGCGCAGCCGGAAGAAATTCCGCTCGATATTTTGTTCGAGGATAAATCGCTGCTCGTCGTCAACAAACCCGCCGGCCTCGTCGTGCATCCCGCCGCCGGCCACGAGGAACACACGCTCGTCAACGCGCTGCTGCACCATTGCCAGGGTTCGTTGAGCGGCATCGGCGGCGTGGCGCGGCCGGGCATTGTCCACCGGCTCGACAAGGAAACCAGCGGCTGCCTCGTCGTCGCGAAAAATGACGAGACGCACATCGCGCTTTCCGAACAATTCGCCAATCGCGGTGTTAAGAAAATTTACCACGCCATCGTCTGCGGTGAAGTTCCGCGCGAAGCCGGCGAGATTCACGCCGCCATCGCCCGGCATCCCACGCACCGCAAACGCATGGCGGTGCATGACGATGATGACGGCCGCGCCGCGCACACGAGCTACCGTGTGCTGGAGAAATTGCATCACGCCACGCTCGTCGAAGCGCAGATTCACACCGGCCGCACGCATCAGATTCGCGTGCATTTTGAACATCTTGGCCATCCTGTCGTGGGCGATGACACTTACGGCGCGACGAAGAACAAGCGGCTGAAGGAGCTGGCGAACTACGCCGCGCCGCGCGTCCTGCTGCACGCGAAGGAGCTGACCTTCATCCATCCGCGCACGCAGAAGCCGTTGCATTTTTCCGCGCCGCTGCCGGACGATTTCAAGCAGGCGCTGAAACTGCTGCGGGTGAAAAACCGGAAATGAAAAAATCATTCCGCTTCAATCCTGCGATAATTCTGTTTGCGCTGCTGGTTCTGGCCGGCTGCGCGTCGCCGTCCGGCACGGTCAGGAATGCCAGCCCAGTTTTGACCGGCCAGCCGGTCTCCTTGGATCATATCTTTGTGGAAACCTCCAGTTCGCTGGCCGGCCTGGTGGCGGAAAAAAACCTGCTGAATGATTCGATCATCACGAACCTGAAGGAAACCGAACTATTCGAGACCGTCGGCGGCAACAAGGCGGTTGCCGTTTCAGACGATGGCATCGAGGTCGCGGCCGACATCCGGAAAATCAAAACGGTTTCCGATAACGCGCGCGCATGGGCCGGAGCCTTGGCCGGCCAAGCGCGCATCGTCGTTCATGTGACGGTTTCCGATTTGAAATCGGGCGACCAGATCGAGTCCTTTGAGGTCGAGGGGAAATCCGGCAAATCCGCTTTTGCCGGCACCACGGAAGAGGCGATTGAGCGGGCGGCGGAACAGGTCGCGGCGGAGGTGGTCAGGTTGAATGCCCGGACCGGCCAGTGATTTTATTTTGACAGGGCGTAGCCGATTTCACCGAGACAATAGCCGACATAAGCGAAATACAGCGACATCCCGACCGGGTCTTTTTCCATGGCGGATTCCTGCCGGGCCGCCGCCTGCTGCTGTTGCGCCTCCCAGGCTTCACGATCCTGTGCCGGAGGACGCAGCGACGCGCAGCCGCAGCCCACCAGCGCCATTCCGGCCACAACTGCTGTCAGCACGCCGAACTTCATGCGAATTGGCGGTAAAAAAGGCCGCCGCTTGTGGCGACGACCTTTGGTGAACTGGCTTATCGGCGAAGGCCGCGGAGATACTGGTCGCGCTCGATGTGCTCAACGCGATGCTGAAACTGGACCGGATGGTTCACCGGGAAGCCATACCCCGTGGCATAGCCGGCAGGATGATAGGACCAGCAGCCGTTCACCCAGACATAATCCGGGCCGGGGCAGACGGGGACGGTTTGCACGAACACCGGCGGGGCGGGCGGCGGACAAGGTGCCACATACACCACCGGTGGCGGCGCGCACACGACAGGTGGTGCGCAGACCACGGGTTGCGAGTAAACCACCGGCAAGGGCAGCCCGATGGAGATGCGCCAACTGACCCCGGCTTGGGCCGAGGCGGCGGCCACCCCGACAAGGGCGGCCAGGAGAAGCGTTTTGGTTTTCATAGTTTTATTTTTTGTTGTGCCTTGCGAGAAGGCGGTTTCATTTACACCACCACTAGACCACAACGCCGCGCCGCCGGTTAATTGATAAAAAAATGGCGACATTGATTTGCTCAATGCTCGCCGGTGGGCGGTGAAACGGCGGCTCACGCAAAACTGGCGCGCGGGAAAAACTGGAAAGAGGCCGGCCGGCCAGAACCCCACCGGGGAAAAGAACGGCCAAGCGAAGTCCGAAAGAAAGATTGGTGCCGGCGGACGAAGTGATGCAACGCGCCAAGGACGCGCCCGGTGGCTATGACATCGAATTCATCGGTGATTCCATCACGCAGTTCTGGAAAAGGTTCGGCACCACCGTCTGGCAGGAATATTACGGCCATCGCAAGGCCATCAATCTGGGCGTCGCTGGCGACCGCACCCAGCACGTCCTCTGGCGCTTTGACAACGGCCAGCCATCGTTTTAACCGTCTTAAACTCGGTTTGCGCGATGCGGAGCAGTTCGTGTTTATTCATTAATAAAACATGCAGTTTTATCTTGGCGTGCGGTTTTGAGCCATGTTTAATGGGCTTTCGGTAAACATTCATCAACAACACACAATAAAATATGGCCAAAGCTCTGACCAAATCACAAATCGCCGCTGCAATCGCGGAAAAGAACAGCCTCACCAAGAAACAAGCCGTGGAAATTATTGAATCCATCGTTGCCCTGGCTTACAAGCACGCCAAGGACTCGTTCACCATCCCTGGCCTCGGCAAGCTCGTCCTGGTCAATCGCAAGGCGCGCGTCGGCCGTAATCCTGCGACTGGTGAAACGATCCAGATCAAGGCCAAGAAGGTCGTGAAGTTCCGCGTCGCCAAGGCGGCGAAGGACGCGATTCTCGGCGTGAAGAAATAATTTTAGATTTCTCGCAAAGGCACTCTGATTATTTCAGGGTGCCTTTTTTGTTGGCTTCGGTGACAGCTTCAGAACTTTGGCCTTCATTTCTTTGCCAGCCTTGAACTTGACCATTGAGCGGGCAGGAATAGGCACGTTGGTCTCAGGCTTGTGGGGATTGCGACCGACACGAGCTTTGCGGATTTTCACATCAAACACACCGAAGTTCCGTAGTTCCACTTTGTCACCTTTGGCCAATGATTCGGTGATGTAGTTCAGGGTTTTCTGCACCACTTCAACAACCTGGGTCTGAACCAGCCCGGTTTCTTCGCTGATGCGCATTACGAGATCGCGCTTGGTCAGGGTCATAGACAAGTGATTGATATTCGATCTGCCTCAGGTGCCTGGCAAGCGGAATAATTCATTGGCGGTTCAACATCCACCACGGTTTCGCCAGAGGCGTAAAAGGCTGTCTTTTGGATGCACCGGGATCCGGATTTTGGGTAAAATGTGTGTGGTATGATATGCGGTATTTTGTCCGGGATATTTCAGGATGTCTCCAGATGTTTCAAAAAATTTATGGCGCTCCAGCATGATTGAATCTGACCAATAAAAACGGCCATGAAATCAGTGTTTCATGGCCGTAAATTGGTTGCGGGGGCTGGATTTGAACCAACGACCTTCAGGTTATGAGCCTGACGAGCTACCGGGCTGCTCCACCCCGCGATCAAGGGTTGGCATTATTGTCACACCCGGTTTCATAAGGCAAGTTTTTTCCGGCAGCCTAAATGGTGCATCATCGTAATCGCCTGATGCCGGCGAGCGAGGTGGGGGTTGGGGAAATCAAAACGGGTTCACGCCATACCGCAGCCAGTAGCCGGCCAGCTTTAAAAATTCTAGCCGCATCCGCCGGCCGGTGCCGTGGCGCGGCCAGTCCGCGCGGTCAAAGTCGCCATACGATGGGCGCGAATAAAATTTCAGCCCCGGCGCGAAATGCTCAAACGTCTTCAGCGCCCGCCGCGCGTGATACCACGACGTGACCAGAATCACGCGCCGCACTTTTTCCGCGCGCAGCCGTTTGAATGTGAATTCCGCATTCTCGCGCGTCGTCGTGGAATCGCCCTCCATCTCGATGACGCCGGCGGGCACGCCGTTCTGGAGCAGGATGATCCGGTTAATTTCGTCATCACCCGCCCCGGTGATGAGGATGCGCGGCGCGGCGCGCTGCCGGAACAGTTCCGCCGCGCGTTCGGCGCGCTGTTCATGGACGCCGCCACCGAGGACGACAATCACGTCCGCCGCCACCGGGCCGCTGTCTACGCACAGGATTTTTTCCGGATAGAAATACGCCATCAGGGCCACCGGCGCCAGCAACAGGCAGCAGCCGATGACCGCGCGGAAAATCAGCTTGCGAATCACGGCCAGAGGCTACAACAGGCCGGCGGTTTTTGAAATCAAATCGGCCGGTGCTCCGCTGCGCGGACAAAGGACGAAAACACCATGGAGAAAACGCGACAAAAGATGTTTAGCCCAAACCACCGCTTTAGCGTAAAGTCACATTGAATGAATTTGACCTTCATTCGCCTATGAAAAGCATCCTTGAAAATCTCCTGAAACTTCAAACCCTCGAATCCGCCGGAATAGCGGGCGCGGAAACCCGGAAACAGCTCGCCGAATTGCGCGCCAAAATTCCGGCGCAAATCCTCGGCCATTACGACCGGTTGCGGGTGCGGGGCAAAAAGGGCATCGCGGTCATCCGCCATCAGGTCTGTAGCGGATGCCATGTGCAGGTGCCCCGGAACACGGAGCTGACCCTGATGCATGGCGCGGACATCCAGATCTGCGAAAGCTGCGGCTGCTATCTTTGCCTGCCGGAACATGCCAACCCGGCCACGTCACCGGTGAAAATCAAGAAAGCGAAATCCAAGCCGGCGGCCGCGCCGTTGCAAACCGCTTAAACAAGAACGCCCAGAAAAAAACGGCGCGGAATGATTTCCGCGCCGTTTGGGTTTCCAAATTATGGCCGCCGGATTTTACGCGTAGAGCGGGCCGAAGTTTTTGCACGCGCGATAATCCGCGCCTTCCACATCCGCCGTGCCGAACGCCGCCCAGGTGCTCGGGCGGAACACTTTTTCCGCCGCGACGTTGTGCATATAAACCGGGATGCGCAACATGGACGCCAGCGAAATCAGATCCGCGCCGATGTGGCCGTAACTGATCGCACCGTGGTTCGCGCCCCAGTTGTTCATCACCGAATAGACATCACGGAACGCGCCGTGGCCGGTGAGACGCGGCGCAAACCACGTCGTTGGCCACGTCGGGTTCGTGCGCTGGTCAAGCGCGTCGTGAACTTTGGCCGGCAAATCCACCGTCCAGCCTTCGGCGATTTGCAGCGCCGCGCCGAGGCCTTTGACGAGATTCAAACGGCACATCGTCACCGGCATACCACCTTTCGAAAGAAAGCGTGTGCTCCAGCCGCCACCGGGGAAATATTCCGTGATGCTTGGATGCCACGTCGTCGCGGCGAGACATTTTTTCGCCTCGTCCTTCGAAATTTCCCAGAACGGTTTCATCGCCGGCTGGCCGTTCAATTCCTGCTGGCCGGTGCCATCGAGCGTTGCGGGGCCGGAGTTGATGAGATGCAAAATGCCGTTCGCAGCCTCGCCTTCAAGTTCGTGCCCGGAAACACGCTTCACCGATTCGGGGCTCCAGTAAGTGCGCACATCGGCGAAAATCTGCGCGGTGTTCGTGAGCAGATGACCGAACAGCATCGAGGCGCCGTTGAGACAATCATTTTCTGTCGCGACAATGTAGGGCGCGCGGATGCCGTTCCAGTCGAACGAGGTGTTGAGAATCGCTTCAAGAAAATCGCCGTTGGGCTGATAATCCGTCCACTGGCGCTGGCCTTGGAAACCGGACGCGATGGCGTTGTGTCCGTGCGCCTCCTCGCCAAAACCCATTTCCGCGAGCTTGGGATTGCCGACCATGAGGTCGCGCGCGATGAGCGCCATCTTGACGGATTTTTCCCATTCGCTGTCGAGCTGCGTGCGGGAGCGCGTCGTCTTGGGGGAGTTGTAATCCTTGCCTTCGGGGCAATTTTCCTTGGTCCACTTAAGCGCTTTCTTGTATTCGGCTTGATCAAAAATTCCTTTGTCCATGCGGCGGAGAAATTCCGTCATGTCAATCGTCTCAACCCGCATGCCGAGATAATCCTCGAAGAACGGTTGGTCCACGATGGAGCCGGCGATGCCCATCGAGACGCCGCCCATGCCGAGATACGATTTGCCGCGCATCAAGGCCACGGCGAGACCGGCGCGGGCGAAGCGGAGAATTTTTTCCTGCACATCGGCGGGAATGGATTTGTCCGTGCCATCCTGCACGTCGTGGCCATAAATGCTGAACGCCGGAATGCCCTTCTGCGAATGGCCGGCTAGCACCGCCGCGAGATAAACCGCGCCGGGCCGCTCGGTGCCGTTGAAGCCCCAGACGGCTTTCGGGACCTGCGGCGTCATGTCCATCGTCTCGCTGCCGTAGCACCAGCACGGCGTGACCGTGAGCGACACGTCTACACCTTCGCGCGCAAATTTTTCCGCGCAGGCCGACGCCTCGGCCACGCCGCCGATGCAGGTGTCGGCGATGACGCACTCGACGTGCTTGCCGTTCGGGTAGCGCAGGCTGGACGAAATCAGTTTCGCGGCGGACTTCGCCATGTCCATCGTCTGTTTTTCGAGCGACTCGCGGACGCCGCCGAGGCGGCCGTCAATGGTCGGACGAATGCCGATTTTTGGAAGTGAACTTTCGAAGACAGATTGTTTCATATGAATTTATTGATGTGTTTGCTTTCAGTTTGATTACCCGAACTTTTTGCCGACTGGTGATGGATGAGAATAAATTCCCGCGCTGGCAAAACGCAAGCCTGTTTGCTAAATTTGCGCGCAATGAATTTTCTGGCCGGCACATGGCTCGGCGATTGGCTGACGGGACTGGGTCGCATCACCCTGCTCTCGCGCGAGGCTATTGCGTCGGTGCTGACCTTCAAGTTCTCGCGGCGCGATGTGCTGTATCAGGTTTATTTCATCGGCATCAAGTCGCAGTCGGTCGTCATCGTCACCGGCGCCTTCACCGGCATGGTGCTGGCGGCGCAGACATATTTCCAGTTTCACAAGGTCAAGATGGACACGGCCACGCTCGCGGTCGTGAGCGTCTCGATGTGCAGCGAACTCGGTCCGGTGCTGACGGCGCTCATGGTTGCAGGGCGCGTCGGCGCGGCCATCGCGGCGGAAATCGGCACGATGCGCGTTACCGAGCAGATTGACGCGCTACGCACGCTCGCAACGCATCCGGTGGATTATCTGGTCGTGCCGCGCCTCATCGCGGCGAACATCGCCTTGCCGCTGCTCACGGTGGAATCCATGAGCGTCGGCATCGCGGCGAGCTACTTTGTCGGCGTCTATCTGCTCGGTATCGAACCGACTTACGCATGGTGGAACATGCTGAAATATTCACATGATTCGGACGTGATGATCGGCATGGTCAAGTCGGTCGTCTATGGAGGCATCATCGCGCTCATCGGTTGTTACAAGGGATTGTCGTGCAGCGTGGGCGCGGAAGGCGTCGGGCGCGCGACGACGGAGGCCGTCGTGTATTCGTCCATCACGATTCTCATCTGCAATTTTTTCCTGACCATGGTGCTGGAACAACTCTGCGTCATCCTCGGCATATGATCGAAGTGCGCGACCTCAAAAAAAGTTTCGGCACGCAGCTGATTCTGGATGACGTGAGTTTTCGCATTGAAGGCGGCGAGTCGGTCGCCATCATTGGCCGCAGCGGCGGCGGCAAGAGCGTTTTGCTGAAACACATCATCGGCCTGCTGCAGCCGGATTCCGGCGCGGTGCTGATTGATGGCGAAAATATTGTGGCGATGAACGAGCGGCAGTTGCTGCGCGTGCGCCGGAAATTCGGCATGGTGTTCCAGGGCGCGGCGCTGTTCGACTCGATGACGGTCGCGGAAAACGTGGCGTTCGGCCTGCGCCGGCACGAGCACCTGACCGAGGCGGAAATCACGAAGCGCGTCGCCGCCACGCTCGACATGGTGGATTTGCCCGGCACGGAAAATAAAAATCCGGCGGAGCTGTCCGGCGGCATGCGGAAGCGCGTCGGCCTGGCGCGCGCCATCATTTACGAACCGCAGATCGTGCTTTATGATGAGCCGACGACGGGGCTGGACCCGATCGTGTCCGACAGCATTGACAAGCTGATTATCCGTGTGCGCGATCATTTGAAAGTGACCAGCATCGTCGTCACGCACGACATGCGCAGCGCGCGGCGCGTGGGCAACCATGTGCTGATGCTGCACGAGCGGAAAATTCATGCGAACTGCACGCCGGAGGCGTTATTCGCCTCACAGGATCCGGTGGTGCGGCAGTTTGTGGACGGTGTGGCGGATCCGTAGAAAAATTTATTGAACCATGGACAAATCGCGATTGGAAATCAAAGTCGGGCTGTTCGTCTTCATTGGGCTGGCGCTGCTGGCCGTGATCCTGATCCAGTTCAGCAAAAGCACCAGCCTCTGGCGCGGCTCTTATGAGTTGCGCCTGCACGCGGCCAATGTCGGCGGCATCAAGCCGCGCGCGGGCGTGCTGCTCGCGGGCGTGCAGGTCGGCAGCGTCACGCAAATCCAGCTCGCGCCGGATGATAAAAGCGTGACGATGACGCTGAAGATTTACAACGAGTTTCCGATTTACCACGATGCGCACTTTGTCATCGAGCAGTCAGGCTTTCTCGGCGACCAGTTTGTTTCCGTCATCCCGACCACCAACGCGCCGCCCCTGCTGGCCGACGGTGCCGACGTGGAATGCCAGTCGCCGTTCAACATCCAACAAGTCGCGCGCGACGCGGCGGGCTTCATCCAGCGCATTGATGAGACGGCGAAAAAACTCGATGCGTCCGTGACCGATTTGCGCGCGCAGGTCCTGAACGCGCAGACGCTCTCCAGCTTCGGCACTTCGATCACCAACATGAAATTGTTTACCGAGCAGGCGCTCGGCGCGGTCCAGAACATCAACGACCTTGTCACGACCAACGGCGCGCAGTTCGGCCTCGCCGTCAGCAACGCGGTGCAGTTCTCCGGCGGCCTGATTGACCTGGAAAATTCCGCCAAGGGCGTGCTCGCCACCAACAGCGTGAACATCAATCAGGCGACCAAGGACATCGCCGACGCGACCGCGACCTTCAAGCAGCTCGCCGCCGATTTGCAGGCGGGCAAGGGCCTCGCCGGAACTGTCCTGCAAAATCCCGGCCTCGCGACGAATGTCCAGGACATCGCCGCCAACCTCGCCGTCACCAGCAGCAACTTGAACCGGCTCGGGCTTTGGGGCATCTTGTGGGCGCACAAGCCGTCCGTAACCGACACCAACAACGCCACGCTCGCCTCACCCCATAACCGCCCATGACACCGCTCTGGTCCATCCGCCTGCTGTTTCTCGGCCTCTGCATCCTCGGCGGCTACGCCGTCAGCCAGGTTCGTCCGGAATACGTCGGTCGTGAACACGGCGAGATTATCGGCATCATGATCGGCTTCGGCTTCGGCGGCCTGCTCATCGCCGTGGACGAAATGCTGAAGGGCTTTTCCCTGCGCGCCTTTTCGGCCACCACGTTTGGTCTTTTGCTGGGCACCTGCGTGGCCATGCTCATTGACCGCTCCGGCCTGTTTGTGAATGCGGACGACAAGTCTCATTGGCTCATCCAGCTCGGCCTGTTTCTCGGTTTCGGCTACATCGGCATCGTGCTGGCCATGCGCAGCAACAAGGAGGATTTTTCGCTCATCATCCCCTACGTCCGTTTCTCGCCGCAAAACAAGCCGGACAACTTGCTGCTGCTCGACACCAGTGTCATCATTGACGGCCGGGTCGCCGACCTCATCGAGGCCAGGTTCATCGAGGGGCTTGTCGTCGTCCCGCGCTTCGTGCTGCTGGAGTTGCAACAGATTGCCGACTCCACCGACGAGGTGAAGCGCGCCCGCGGCCGGCGCGGCTTTGAGATGCTCAACCGCCTTCAGCACAACACGAAAATCGAGGTCCGCATCCACGACGGCGATTTCCCCGAGGAAAAAGGCGTGGACGCCAAGCTCGTTCGTCTCGCGCGCGGCCTCAACGCCAAACTTTACACCAACGATTACAATCTCGCCAAAGTCGCCGGCCTTCAGAACGTCATCTGCGTCAACCTCCATGAGATCAGCCATCTCATGAAGGCTGCGCTCATTCCTGGCGAAATCATCCAGCTCAAGGTCGTCCGCGAAGGCCGCGACAAGGGCCAGGGCCTTGGCTACCTGCCGGACGGAACCATGGTCATCGTCAACAACGGCCAGGAACACCTCGGCCAGACCGTCAGCGCCCGCGTCTTGAGCACCGTCCAGACTGGTGCCGGCATCCTCGTCTTTGCCGAGGTGAAAGCGGAAAGCGGCAAATGAATCCGACCACCATCTACAAGGCGCTTAATCCCGCCGACGCCCAGCTCGTTTACTCGCGCCTCGAAGCCGCCGGCTTTCATCCGTTCGTGGCCGACGAGGCCGCCGCGCTCGGCATGGAAGGCTACGCCCTCGCCGTCGGCGGCATCCGCGTGCAAGTGCCGGAATCCGAAGCGGCCGACGCGATGGAATTTCTAGCCGCGCCGGCCGAATGAATTTTTCCCGCCAGCTCCGGCAGTTGAAAAAACTTCTGCCCGGCGAAATTTCCCTCGAACCCGCCACGCTCGCCCAATACGCCGGCGACAAATGGTTCGCCACCCACCAACCCGATGCCGTCGCCCTGCCGCGTTCCGCCAGATCTGCTTCAAAAATTCTCGCGTTCGCACACAAACATAAAATTCCCGTCACGCCGCGCGGTGCCGGCCACGGCTACGTCGGCGGCTGCGTGCCGGTGCACGGTGGCATCGCGCTCTCGACCGAGCGGATGGAAAAAATTCTCGAAATTAATCCGGCTGATTTCGTCGCCGTCGTCCAGCCCGCCGTCAACACCGCCGAATTTCAGACCGCCGTGGAAAAACTCGGGCGCTTTTATCCGCCGGATCCGGCGAGCCGCGCGAACAATTCCATCGGCGGCAACATCGCCACCAACGCCGGCGGACCGCGCTGCTTGAAATACGGCGTCACCCGCGATTACGTTCTCGGCCTCGAAGTTGTTCTCGCCAACGGCAACGTCGTGAAGCTCGGCGGCCGCACGCACAAAAACAAGACCGGCTTCGATCTGCACCGGCTGTTTGTCGGCTCGGAAGGTCTGCTCGGCGTCATCACCGAGGCGACGCTGAAACTGCTGCCGCTACCACCGTTCCGGGCCAACCTAGCCGTGGGCTTCCGCTCGATGAACGCCGCCGTCCGCGCGTTGCAGGCCATTTTTGCCGCCGGCTTTCTGCCGTGTGCGGCGGAGCTGGCGGATGAATTCACACTCGCCGCCGCCGCCAAACGCACCGGCAGCAAACGGCTGCTCAGCTGCAAGGCCCATTTGATTGTGGAACTGGACGGGCAGAAAAATTCCGTGCGCCAAGAAATCGCCGCCGTGGAAAAAATTATCCGCAAACAAAAACCGCTGTTCGTCGAACGCGGCTTTGGCGCGGATGAATGCGAGGCCGTCTGGCAGATCCGCCGCGAATTTTCCTACGCGCTCCGCGACACCGGGCTGACCAAATTGAACGAGGATATCGTCGTGCCGCGCGGCAAGCTGGAGGAACTTTTCAAGTTCGCCGCGACGTTGCAGAAGAAGCACGGTTTGCAACTCGCCTGCTTCGGCCATGCCGGCGATGGCAACATCCATACCAACGTCATGGTGGATTACAATCTGCCCGGCGCAAAATTGCGCGCGGAAAAATGTCTGGATGAATTGTTCCGCTGGGTGATTGCGTCCGGCGGCAGCATCACCGGCGAACACGGCATCGGCCTTGCCAAAAAACGCTGGTGGCCGCAGGCCGTTTCCAAGGAATCGCAAATGCTCCATCGCACCGTCAAAACCGCGCTCGACCCACACGGCATCTTGAATCCGGGGAAATTTGTTTAGTCCGCGAGAATCTTTTGCGCGGCGGTGCGAACTGATTCGACAAGTGCTTTCGGCTTCAAAACTTTTGCGTCGCCGCCCCAGCTCAAGACCCAGCGCTGCACTTCAGCGAGGCTGGACAGCTTCATTTTCAATTCCGCGCCACCATTTTTTAAGTCGCGCAAGGTTTGTGACGGATGCCATTTCTTTTCGCGGATGTAGTCGGCAGCACGGGGATTGAAGCGGATGACCACGTCAAATTCACCTGCGCCGGCATGGACGCCGAAGCTGCCGCGCAGCCGTTTCTCCAGCGAAAATCTCTGGGGCCGCTCAAAATTTTTGCCGGTCGGCTGAGCGGACTGGATGCGCGCCGGAACAAACGTGCGGAGATCCTTACGCGCGTGGTCGTAGGCGAAGAGATACCACTCGCCGTTGATGTTCGCCAAATGATACGCGTCCACGAGACGCTTTTCCGCCGGCTGACCGGGCTTGCGATAATGCAATTCCAATTGCTGTCGCTGGGCGACGGCCTTGGCGAGCGCGTCGAATATTTCCAGATTGAGAATCGGCTCGGCGCGCGTGCGAAAAGAAATCGTGCGCTCAATGTCGGCGAGGTTCAGCGAAATGGTGTCCGGCAGCGCCTGCTCCATTTTTTTGATCGCGCTCAACAGCGGTTTCTCAAAACTCGTGCCGCGATACTGCTGCAAGGCTTTTTCGGCGACGACCAACGCGAAGATTTCGCCCTCGGTGATCTGCATCGTCGGAAAGCCGCTGACTTCGCCGTTGTAGAAATAACCGTTGCTGCGGGCGGCAAATTCCACCGGCAAATTCAGCCGATTGCGCATGAACTCGATGTCGCGATGTATCGTTTTGGTGGAAACATCGACCGCTCGCGCGAGCTTGCTGGCATTGGGAAAACCACCGGCTTGCAACGCCTGATGGATGCGCAGCATCCGCTCCAGCGGCGGACGGGAATGCAAGGAAGCGGAATTTGTTGCATCGTTGAATCGTTGCATTGGGAAACCGATTTAACGATTTAACCATTCACGATTCAAAGACTCACACCGCCATCTTGGCGAGGAACTCGTCGTTGGTCTTGAACTTTTTGAGCGCGGCGGTGAGCGTCTCCATCGCCTCGATGGGATTCAAGTCCACCATCGTGCGGCGCAGCTTGCGGATGGCTTCGAGATTTTTTGCTGGAAATAATTTTTCCTCCTTGCGCGTGCCAGACTTCGGAATGTCAATCGCCGGATACAACCGGCGGTCGGAAAGCTTGCGATCCAAAATCAGCTCCATGTTGCCGGTGCCTTTGAACTCCTGAAAAATCAATTCGTCCATGCGGGAGCCGGTGTCCACCAGCGCCGTCGCGAGAATCGTCAGCGAACCGCCGTTCTCAATCTTGCGGGCGGAGGCGAACATCTTGCGCGGGATTTCCAGCGCGCGGGCGTCCACTCCGCCGGACATCGTGCGGCCGCTGCCGCTATGAACGCTGTTGTAGGCACGGGCGACGCGGGTGAGCGAATCAAGCAAAACAAAAACGTCCTTGCCGGATTCGACAATGCGGCGGCAGCGCTCGATCATAAAACGCGAGAGGCGAACGTGCGTATCCAAATCCATGTCGTTCGATGACGCGACGACTTCGGCTGACACGGAGCGCTGGAAATCGGTGACTTCCTCCGGGCGTTCGTCAATCAGCAGCACCATCGCGTGGACTTCCGGATGGTTGGTGGTGATGGCGTTGCAGATTTGCTTGAGGATGGTGGTTTTGCCCGTGCGCGGTGGTGCGACGATGATGCCGCGCGTGCCCTTGCCGATGGGCGTGACGAGATCAATCACGCGCGTCTCGATCAGCTCCGGCGTGGTCTCCAGCTTGAATTTTTCGATCGGGTCAATGCTCGTCAGGTTTTCAAAGCGCACGGCCTTGGTGTAATTCTGGAACACCATGTCGTTTACCCTGTCCACAGTCTTGAGTTGCGGGCTAGTGCCGCGATGCGGCGGCTGCGTGGCGCCCTCGACAAAGCTGCCCTCGCGCAGAAAACTGCGGCGGATGGTGTCGGGCGTCACGAAAATGTCCGTGGGCTTGGGATGAAAATGATTTTGCGCCGTGCGCAGGAAGCCGAAGCCCTTCTCGGAGATTTCGAGATAGCCGGCACCGTAGTTGGAATTCGGCTTTTCGCCGTTTGCCTGTGTTTCGCTCATAAAAATGTTGTGGCCGAAGGCTGAAACCCTTCCGAAAAATTGTTGGAAAAGTGAACTTTGGAAAACGTCAGCGGCACCAGAAGCCGCCTACTGAACCTTCGACAGTCCTTTAATTACGGGCAAATGCCGCAAAACGCAATAAGTATTTTCATCCGCAGATTCCGCCGATGGACGCAGATTCAAACCCCACCCAACAAAGCCACAACGCGGCGACCGATAATATAGAAATAAACAATAACCTAGGCACATATTGGCGATAAAAAGGAAGGGGTTGGTCGCAGTGGACAGGTCTTTGCGGAGGCGGGTTTTGAAGGCGGCCCAGTTGATAAAACACTTCTTTTAACCGCGAGTTCGCTTCGGGGGTTCGAATCCCTCAGGCCCACCATCTTGACGGTGGTTTCGCCCGGCTTGATTTCATTGCTGATAAAGGACGGCTAGCAATTTCTTGCCAGCGAAAATCCAGATGACCGCTGCCAGTGCAATATAAGGACCGTAAGGCATCCGCGACGACCACTCGCGTTTACGCAATAGAATCAAGGCAATGCCTGCTACCGAGCCGATGAGCGAACTCGCCATCAGCGAGAAAAGTGCGCCCTGCCAGCCAATGAAAGCGCCGATGGCGGCCATGAATTTCACGTCACCCAGTCCCATCGCCTCGCGCGGCAAAATAATTTCCGAGCAGACCACGTCCATGTGCGGTTCGGCTTCCGGGTTGATTTTCTCATCACCAATCTTGAGCGTCTCCGGCGTCAGGCGCAGGGTCACGTCGCGGTAGCTGCGGTCAATCAGTTCCACCGTCCTCGCCTGCAGCACGATGACGTCTGTCTTGCGGTAAAAAATTTCCTCGTATGGAATCTGCTGATCCGGCAGGCACAGCGCGGTCTCGGTAAACACGATTTTTATTTCGCCCGGCAGGTTTATTTTTTGCCGGCCAAATAATAATTTCCCCAGCCGCAGCACCGCATAGACAATGCCCGCGCCGGCGGCAATGCCAATCAGGCTTCGCTCCATGCCTTCACCCAGCGAATGGGTTCCGTGCAGCGCCGGCAGGAAAAAGGAAATCACAAATCCCACCACCGCGCCGCCGATCGTGATTTCGTCTGGGATGATGAAATGTTCAAAATCAATGAACGTCGCCACAATCAGCCCCGCGAGAAAAAAACAATACACCGCCGCGATCCACGGCGACGCGTGCCCGAACACCAGCCAGCACGCAAGAAACGCCACGCCCGTGAGCAGTTCCACGACGAAGTAGCGAGGTGAGATCGGTGCGCCGCAATTTTTGCATTTGCCGCGCAGCGAGAGCCATGTCAGCAGCGGCACGTTCAGGTAGAACGGAATCGCATATTTGCAATGCGGGCAATGCGATGACGGCGTGACCACGCTCAAATCCAACGGCATCCGGTAGATGCAGACGTTCAGAAAACTGCCGACGATGCAGCCAAATGAGAAGAACACCACGGACCAGAAATGAAACGGCACCACCGACCAGTTGTGCGGGTCGAACACGGCGTCAAAACCCATAAACACTCCCTTCCACCGCGCGCCGCATTACGGCGACCGGCGCAGGCTGCCCCGTCCAAATCTCAAACGCCCGCGCGCCCTGCTGCACCAACATCCCAATTCCATTGGCGGTTTTACAACCGGCAGTTCTGGTGGCGACAAGCAATTTTGTTTCCGCCGGTTGGTAAATCATGTCGTAAACGGCGCACGTCTGCTTCAATGAAAATTGTTTTTCATCCAGCGGCGAACCGTCTTCCGGCTTCAAACCGAGCGAAGTCGCATTCAAAATTAAATCCACATTCGCTTTCGGATACCCCACGGAAATCTTGACCGATGGAAATTGTTTTTTTATTTCGCTGGCGATTTCTTCCGCCTTGCTCACCGTGCGGTTGACCAGAAAAAGTTCCGCCACCTTTTCCGCCGCAAGTTTCAAAGCCGCCGTGCGTCCCGCGCCGCCCGCACCGAGCAAAAGAACTTTTGCGCCGCGCAGTTCCACCGCCAAATCCTCGCGCAACGAATTCGCCAAACCGTCCGCATCGGTGTTGAAACCGATGGCACGCACGCGACCAACCGCATCGGGCTCAAATTTGATGGTGTTGACCGCGCCCCAGGTTTTGGCCGAAGCGTCGAGTTCATCCACCATGTCCACCGCCAGCAGCTTGTGCGGCACGGTGAGATTGAGGCCGGCGAAGTTCATCGCCTGCGCGCCGGCGATGGCGGCGCGGAGATTTTTCGGATCCACTTCAAAGGCGAGATAGCGCCAGTTCAGGCCGAGCGCCGCGAATGCCGCGTTGTGCATCGCCGGCGAGGCGGAATGCCGGATGGGCGAACCCAGCACCGCGCACAGGCGCGTGGCGGCGTTGATGGGGGCTAAACTGGTTTGCGGCACGCGCAATTTATACGCGGCGAGGCCGCGACTTCAAAGCGCAAAGTCCGAAAACGTCCGTCAATAAAGCCACTTTTGAATGGCGCTGGTCGCGTCCAAAATCACGCCCTGCCGCCGGAACGCCCAGCACATGTAGCTGATGCTCACGAAATACGACGCCGGCACGCGGTTCGCCACGCAGATTTTCACGCCCAGCAGCGTCGTCTTGCCGCCAAAACCCATCGGGCCGATGCCGAGTTCGTTGGCCGTCTTCAAAATGTCCTGCTCCAGCGCGTCGAGCTTCGGTTCGGGATTGCGGTCGTCGAGTAGGCGGAGAAACTGCGTCTTGCTCAATTCGTAGCCCGTCGCGCGGTCGCCGCCGATGCACACACCGAGCACGCCCGGCCCGCAGCCTTTGCCCTGCGCCTGCAACACCGCGTCGAGAATCGCCTTGCGGCAGCCGTCGAGGTCGCGGTTCGCGTGCAGCGTGTCGTCCGGCAGCGAGTATTGCGCGCCGACGTTTTCGCAGCCGCCGCCCTTTAGCGCGAGCTTCACGGAAATTTCCGGCGAACGGTGCTGGTGAAAATGAAACGCCGGCGCGCCCGGCCCGACATTCGTGCCGTCGTTCTTGCCAGTGAGTGAATCCACGGAGTTCTGGCGCAGATAACCTTTCTTCGTCGCCAGCGTCACCGCTTCGCGCGCCGTCTCGGCGAACATCACCTGGTCGTAGCCGACCGGCACGTCCACAAAAAACAAAACGCTGCCGGTGTCCTGGCAGATGGGCTGCGACTTGGTTTTCGCGAGCGCGATGTTCTGGTCAATGATCTTGAAGGCGTTGGCCGCAAGGGAATTTTTCTTCTCGTTCTCCAGCGACGTGAGGATCGCGCGGTGGACGTCGTCGGGGATTTCGGCGGACGTGCGGCGGATGAGTTCGACGAGTGAATCAAGGAGTTGGCTCATAAAAATATGGCGACAGCGTAATTCCTCCACGCGACACCGTCAACAAATGCAGTGGTGGGGCGAGCGTCCTCGCGAGCCGGTCTTGGCGGACGGCCACCACGGCTCGCGGGGACGCTCGCCCCACCGATCCAAGCCGACGTTGCATTTCCAACCACCAATTTCGCAAAAAAATCACCACTGGCACGGGCCAGCGGTGATTGCGAAAACGCAGGGAGTTTTATGCCGCCGATTTTTTCTTGGCGATGGTGTGCGTCGCGTGGCCGTAAAAGGCCTCGGCGCATTCCATGAGCGTCTCGGAAAGCGTCGGATGCGGATGCACCGTCAGCGCGATGTCCTCGGCGGTCGCGCCCATCTCCATACCGAGCACCGCCTCGGAAATCAGTTCGCCCGCGCCCGCGCCGCAGATGCCCACGCCGAGAATCCGGTCGGTGTCTGGATCAATCAGCATCTTCGTCACGCCGTCCGTGCGGTCGAACGACAACGCGCGGCCGGACGCCGACCACGGGAATTTTGCGACCTCGTATTTGACGCTTTTTTCCTTGGCCTCGGCCTCGGTCAGGCCGCACCACGCGAGTTCCGGGTCGGTGAAGACGACGGCGGGGATGACGATGTTTTCAAAAACCGTGTCCTCGCCGTGGATGTTTTCCACCGCGATGCGCGCCTCTTTGTGAGCCTTGTGCGCGAGCAAAATGCCGCCGGCAATGTCACCGATGGCGTAAATCGCCGGATCGTCCGTCTGTTGGTGGTGGTTCACTTTGACGAAACCTTTTTCGTCCAGCACCACCTTGGTGTTTTCGAGTCCGAGGTCGGCGCTGTTCGGCACGCGGCCGACGGCGACCAGCACGCGGTCGTATAGTTCGGTCAATTTTTCGCCGTTGAATTCAGATTCAACTTTGATCTGTTTGCCGGCGGTGGACATTTTGGTCACACGCGCCTTGAGCCGGATTTCCTTGAAAGATTTTTTGGCATTGGCAACGACCGGCCGCGCGAGATCGGGATCGGCACCGGCGAGAATCGCGTCCAGCGCCTCAATCACCGTCACCTTGCTGCCGAGCGCGGAATAGACAAAGCCGAGTTCCATGCCGATGTAGCCGCCGCCGACGACGAGCAAATTTTCAGGAATGTCCTCGACTTCAAGCGCGCCGGTGGAGGTCATCACGCGCGGGTTGCCGAGGTCAAACGCCTTGGGCATTGCCGCGAGCGAGCCGACGGCAAGAACCGCCTTGTCGTATTCCACAAACTGCTGGCCGTGCTCGGTCTCCACGCGCAATTTGTTCGAGCCTTGAAAATAGGCGCGACCGGTGATGACCGTCACGCCGCGCATTTTCGCGAGCGTCGCCACGCCGCCGCCGAGTTTTTCCAAAATGGATTCCTTCCACGCGCGCAGCTTGGACAAATCCAGCGTCGGTTCCGCGAACGTGATGCCGCGATGCGCCGACTCACGCGCGCCGACAATCTGGTGCGTCGCGTAAAGCAGCGCCTTCGAGGGGATGCAGCCGCGGTTCAGGCACACGCCTCCGAGCCGTTTCTCGCGCTCGATGAGGATGACTTTCTTGCCCAAGTCCGCCGCGTAGAACGCCGCCGCATAACCGCCAGGGCCGGCACCGACAATCACGATTTCAGTTTTGATGGAATCCATACAAATTAAATTTTAACGACGGCTTCGTCGAAGTTTTCAAACGCCTTCACCAAGTCCACCGTGAACCGCGCCGCGCTGCCGCCATCAATCACGCGATGGTCGTAGCTCAACGCCACCGGCGTCATCATGCGGATTTCGACTTTGCCTTCGCGCACGACTGGCTTCAGCGCGCCACGGCCGAGGCCGAGAATGGCGACTTCGGGCAGATTGATGATCGGCGTGAAATGCGCGCCGCCAATCGCGCCTTGGTTGGAGATGGTGAACGTGCCGCCCTTCATTTCGTCGGCAGTGATTTTCCGGTCGCGCGCTTTCGCGGCGAGCGATTCCAGTTCCTTCGCCAGGTCGAACAGGGATTTTTTGTCCACGTCGCGGATGACCGGAACCATCAAGCCTTGGTCGGTGTCCACCGCGATGCCGAGATGGATATATTCCTTGAGGATGATTTCGCTGGCGACTTCGTCGAGGCTGGAATTGAAGATCGGATGCTGCTTCAACGTCGCGGCAACGGCCTTCAAAACGAAAGGCGTGAGCGTGAGCTTGACGCCTTTCTTCTCGTAATCGGCGGCGAATTTTTTCCGCAACTCGCCAAGCTTCGTGAAATCAATGTCGTCAAACTGTGTGACGCGGGCAACGGTGTTCCAGCTCTCGCTCATGCGGCGCGCGATGACCTTGCGCAGCGGCGTGATGGGCTTCT
>Ga0302200_10001431_pt1 | contig 22248 bp, 22 predicted proteins | sample II_Bog_N3_1_FD_194585 | JGI IMG/M metagenome (GOLD analysis project Ga0302200, IMG submission 194585) | Peat permafrost microbial communities from Stordalen Mire near Abisko, Sweden - II_Bog_N3_1 | ecosystem: Environmental > Terrestrial > Soil > Wetlands > Peat | place: Sweden: Abisko... | reverse complement strand
TTTTGACTATTCAGCAAAATCGTTGTGAGGCCCTGCTCATATGATCGCCTCGGCGCCGGCAGACCGGCGCAGGTAAAGCGTAGGTCATATCGCTCATTGTGCTGAGATGGAGGGAGCTAAACGACTGCTCTATCGACCTGCTTTCAGTCGGAAAAATCCTTTAATAAGGTGGATTTTTCTTCTTGTCGAAATCGCTTGGCCGATCAATGACCACTTGATATCTCGACCTTGGTAATAACCGCTTGCAAGACCTTGTTCCAGGCCCTGATTGTAGAAAAATCCCTTTCGCTTGCCTGAAATTTCCTAGAAAATCCCAGCCCGTTGCGCCTGTTCGAACCGGCGGCTAGTCTGCATTCCGTCACCGCAAAATCGGTGATGTGGACGTGCAAGTCCGGTTCGCAACATCAGGCGCACTGTCGCTCCTCGCCTTCAGTCATTCATTCTCCGTGTCTGAAGTCTGGCGTTATGGTGGCTGTGCGCGGGAGATCTTCGGGATCTGCCGGGTTTCCTATGTTGCCCCGGTCTTGCACACCTGCGTACAGCTGCCACCCTATTCGCGTGCAAGCGAACGGGTGATGGCTCCCACTCAGCAACTTAGGACCATCACTATGTTCAAGATCACCCCCAATCCCCCAACTGAAGACCTGTCTTCTCTTGCCAGCCAACTGGCTATTGAGCGAGCTTTCGCTCACTACGAGTTACCACCGGACAACACCCCGCGTCGCCGGCACGAACGGCTGACTACTGAAGACGTTCTGGCTCAAATCGACGAAATCCTCCAATCCGCTTCGGCCACGGCTTACGAGTGTGCGGACAACCTGCAGGGCTCCAATCGCAAGCTGGCCTTGGGCGTGGTGCATCTGGTCGATTTGGCTCTGAGCCGTGTGGATGGTCTGCTGGACAAGCAGACGCTTCCTGCCTGAGCCGGTTGTTCACCCATGTCGGTCAGTTAAAAGCGATCTCAAGTCTGGCTGAGTTTTGTGGCGAGCGGGCAAGCCCGCTCGCCACAAAACCGTGCTCGGCGATATTTGCGTTGGAACGCCGACCTGTAGGAGCCGGCTTGCTGGCGATGACGGCAGTGAATCCACCACTGCCTTCCCCGACAAGCTACAAGCCTTCATCCACCCTCAGGACCGCGTCTATGGCGGTCTGGCGCCAGACACCGACAAGTACTTGACCCTCATCGAATTTTTATCGACGCCAAGCGGTTGTAACTTCTCGTTATCTAGGTACAATGGCGCGGCTCGCCGTCAGGCGGGCGTCGTTATGGTGACTCCATCGGTCCCCCCGCAACGATTACCCGTGAACCTGGTCAGATCCGGAAGGAAGCAGCCACAGCGGGAACATTGTGTGCCGGGGTGTGGCTGGTGGGGTTGCCTCCATAACGGACCCATCGAAACACCACCCCTCAAAATTTCAGTCAAAGCGCCCGATCAGGTCAGCGTTTCGTTTTCTTGCGCCTGAAATTATGCGACCCGCTTCGCTTCTGAAGCAGCACGTCAGTTATTCAGAACCTGACTGAACTTTATGGTGACTGGAGTCGTGGTGGTATCGACGTAATACCAGACCCGATCAGTACTGCCAAGGGCGTTTCCGGGAGAGGCCACGTGGAAATGATCATAGGCGCCGTAACGGGCAAGTCCCGAGGTTCCCTGACGCAAGTTGAACACAGGGGAATTGCTGGTGAGTATCTTTCCACCTCCGCTGCCATTGGTGGCAGCCTTCATGGCGGGGGAGAAGGACTTGCCTTCCGTGGCTGACCAGATGGCGAGTACATCGCCTGAGGTGGGAGGGTAGCTACCTGGTGGGCAGTTGTAGGAGTACGTCATTGTCTTTTGGCCGACACTGACCCTTACCATTTGCAAGATGATGGCGGCCGTAGAGGGCCTCTGCGTCAATGGGCCAGAGAGGACGACGCTCGCGGGCTCATAGTTGCTGTGGTGGCAGCCTGCCGATGTCAGTTGCACCTGACAAATGTGACACACGGTTCTTCGGCACGCCGAGCAATTGGGCATCGATAGATTTGGAAGCTGAAGAAGTTGGCGCGGCGAGTCTATGGTGCAATGCCCACATTTAACATATGACATGGTCAGCTCCAGCAATGTAGAAGTAATGAATCGTCAATTAACATGGCTCCATTCAGGGCGGCGGTGCCAAGGGCTCTGTTAGTGTTTATCTGATTTTTCATGAATTACGACACGCTGTTTGCCATTTGTTGAGCGACAGGCCATATAGGATTACTCCTAAAAGTCAGAGGGTGGCAGTTCATAATGATCTCCAGTTGTTGCACAAAAATACGGCGGCAAGGAAAGTGCCTGTAGGGACGTAGTATTTTGCGAATAGAGGGAATGGTATTTATAGATGAGAGGGCGGACAAGTTTCCAAGCGTGATGAAATGTTTCCATGTGCAAGCACAGATCGATAGAGTGGTTAAGACTGTTGTGCTACGGATTGGCGTCCTCTAGGATATTTCTGAATCTATCGAATCGTTGTTTCAAAAAATGGCAGCCTTTATGAACGCCTCATCAAGGGATTTCGCATCGTAGGCATCCATGAACGTGTGGCGGTCATCAAATCGCTTGAACTGCTTTTGGCTTAACATATAAAAATAGTCGCAGTGGTTGGTGACTTCATCGACATTGTGCGAGGAAACCAGAATGGCAGTCCCGCTTTTGGCCGCTCCGTGCAGACACTGCCAGATATAGTGACGAAACTCTGGATCGACGCCCGCGGTGGGTTCGTCCAGGATGATGAAGTCCGCGTCTATCGATAAAAGGGAAAGGGTGAAAAACCAACGCTTTTCTCCATAGCTACACAAGGCAGACTTTTTTTTCCAAATCTCTTTGTAGCGATTGATGATGCCGGGACTCCATTGTGAAAGCTTGTCGAGTGTTTGTGATCGGGTATTTGTTGTCGAAGAACAAAACAGGTTGGTCATTTTGAAAATATCGAACATGCGTAGAGCGGGCGGTGTCATCAGTGTCTGGGATAGATAAAGCTCTTTTGAGAAACCGTTTTTAACGTTCCCTCTGCAAGGGTGCTTCAGTTTGCAGATGATATCAAAGAGTGTTGTTTTTCCTGATCCATTTGGGCCCAGCACACCGATAATGGTGCCGGGTTGTACTGTCAATGTCGCATCTTCAAAAATTATTTTATCGTGATATTTGAATGATATTGAATCTATCTTGAGGCCTTTCATTAATAACGACTCCAGACGGGGTTGATGCGCAAAAATTTGATAGTGATAAGTACGCTTGAAGTGAATAGGGATAAAGTGAGTAGGATGAATAGTGTTTTTCCTTTAAAACCGTTTTCAATCAGCTCGGCGGCGCGCAGTAAGGGGTTGCCCAGGTTGATGACTTTAAGTAAAGGACTTGTTGAGAGTGAACCGGCTAGACCAAGGATTAGAAGGGTGAATGAGAAAATAGAAAATAGAGTGTTTGCGTTTTGGAAGTTTAAGGGTAGCAGGCTAAAGCAGATGCCGATTGAGCAGAATAGCAGGTAGCAAATATAGAATCTCGAAATAATATCCAAGAGTTCCAAGATGGAGTAAGTACCAAATGACGGGCGAGTTGTAAGGTAAAACACAATGCAATAAACTATGGCAATGATTGAGTAGGCGATGGTTTGGGCCAGGATGAAAACACGTTTCGCCTCGTGATTATAAATGAATGACCGGATGTAGCCGCTTTCTCGACGGCCTATGATGTAAAAAGAGAATCCGAACAAGGCAACGCTGGAGGAAATGTAGGCATAGAACCAGGCAGTGTGTTCGATGTAACTTTCCGAGAGCGAGTCCATTCCTCCTCTGGACAGGGCTAGTAGATAGAAAGCGGCGCATGGCGAAATAATAATCCAGAATAAGGCAACGGGCTCCTTGAGCTGCTCCTTTATGAAAAGCCATGCCAGGCGATTTGAACGGAAAATAATTCGGCTTTGCATTAGTTTATCCTTTATGGGAATGGAACCATCATCGCTTTTCGTTCAGGGATTATGTCGTGCTTGAATTGAGAAGAGTATTTGTTGTTTGTATTTATGTTTTTTGAGTTATCCATGTGCATGAATAGATCAGGGGAAATAAATTTGCTCATGGTGCAAATATTGCCGCCGAGTTGGTGTGTTTTTGTATAAAGATAGCCAGATATATTTTGATCTATAATGGCTTGTCTGATGCCTCTGAAGTTAAATGGGAGAGTCGTGCGTTTGTTGGTGTCGGCATTTATAATGGGGTTGTTCATGGTTTTAAATATTTTATGGTTGTTACAGCTTAAGAAATACCTTAGATAAGGATCGTGGAGTTTTTGCGGTTCTCCATTGGCGCTGGAAAATAGGTTCATGAAGCGAAAGGTTTGCCAAAGTTCGTTAATCGCTTTTTCCAAGGCGATTGCTTCGGTTTCTGCATAGGACAATCCTGCGCAATATTGTACGTTGCGAGTTGTTTCTTTCTGTCCGTAAACGATGAGTAGGCACTTGCCAGGGAATTTGTTGTCCGATATGTCAAAAGCTATGAGTTCTCCCGACTTACATAGTGCTTCGTGTAATTTAGTCAGAGCGTGATATTTTAGAGATCTTAATATTTTTGTAGGCTCTAGGATGGCAGAGCATTTTCGAGTAAGCCAAAATCTGGATAAAAATTGTCGTTCCAGATTTTCTTTCAATGCGCCGAACATTGACTCCTCGGCGCCCCAGTGAAAACTGCAGCCACAGGTGTCTCGCGATGGATAAATTTCATTATCGCTACCTAAAGAAAATGCATTCAGGGAGATACAGACTGTTGGGATAGCACATGGTGTGAAGTCGGAGAGTCTTGAAACATTCGTTAGTTTATATTTGTGCGACTCCAGGTCAGCGTTTTTGAGGTTTTTGAAACTCGTCTGGCGGAAGGCTTGAGTAAAGGATTTGACTTCTTTGTTGGTGAGGCTACTGGAAAGGGTGTTTTGTGAGGTTGGAAAAACTCCCATGTAAAAATGTCGTCTTTCAAAATACTCTCCCATGGCAGTGTTGATGGCGCTTGAACCTATACCTATGCCAGAGCCGGTATTCAGGTGGAAGTCAAATACTTCAGTAATGGATGGGAAGTCGAGCGTAGCGGAAGGTTGGTAACTTATTTGGTTGGGGAGTGTGATTCCGAAATCATTGTTTATGATATTCATTTTTTTGCTCCGATTAAATGGACGCACATCGGCGCAAATAGAGCAGGGTTCAGCCCTATCGCTTTCGATAACATATGGTCTGTGTAGCCGGACCATAATCTGCAGTTCAGCCCAAGGCTCGCAGCTCTGAGCTCTATTAACATATAGATTGAGCCTACCTCCATTAAGGCTAGGCGGTATCCGCGGTATCTGTATTTGAATAAGGTTTTTGGCAAATAGGCGACATAAATGAGTGCTATGCTGGGGCTGCCGACGCTTTGTATGTTTGAGAGTATGGTTTTCTTTAAATGCTGAGTGCTACAGCTATTTTGCATGATCTCAAGAGATTTTGAGGCGGGAAGTAAGTGTAAGATTTTTTGAGGGTGAGGCCAGTCTTCATTTTCATCATTTAACGAGCATATGAAGGTTTCTATTGGATAGAGTGCGCCTCCGCTTGGGTAGTTTCTTTTTTTGGAGTTGGCTTTTTTTGTCAGGAGCGTAGCGATCAGTTGTTGGATGGTTGAAAAATCTAACGTTGAAGGTTCAAAAAAATCGCAGGATTCGTTTCTGTAAGAAGTGTTTATTTTTTTTATATTTTCAGGCAGGGCCTGTGTTAGGCCAAGGTCTGGATACAGGCTTAGCTCGTTCGTACACAGAAGATCAAGTTGCTCTTCATTCAGTTGATGCAGGTAGGTGATGTCCTCGAAGGCTTCATGGAGTGTATAGTTTTCCTTGTTGTGAAAATTCTGTACGTGTTCGAACACCTTCGGATCCATGAATTTTAAATAGTAATCGTGAGGAATGGTTTTCATTTGGTTGACCTCAAACAATCACACATGAACCAGTGGGATAGATTTTCTTCGGTGATGAGTCCTTTGCTGATATCTACGTATGATGTAAGAAAGAGGCTGTCTTGATGGCAGCTTTCGTTTTTGGATGTGGTGTAAAAATTTATGTGGTTGGCAACAGCTCCAAAAATTAGGCTCTTTTGGAGAAGCGTGTGTTGGCTGGATGGAATGGGTGAGTTTCGATCCTTGAAAAACGTGAATAGCTTTATCCAGCTACTGTCTCTTGGGTTTAATTGATCATTGAACTCTAATCGATCTACATTGCAGAAGTGACAGGGATTGCCGATCTCGGCAATATAAGGTGGGCTGATGCAGAAAAAGTTTCCTATCATTGTCCCTACCGATAGGGCGCTTTGTGGGGCAGTAGATGCCATTTCGAAGTATAATTTTTTCAGGCGGCCATAGTCGTAGTCTTTGCAGAGAATAAAAATAAAATCTCGGCTATTGTTGTCGAGCTTACGGGTTGTTGAAGATATGTGATGGAACTCAACAGGGAGGCATATTTCAGAAGTTAGAATATTCTCAACTGCTTCGTCATTCAGGTTGTGGATAAATATTATTTTTTTAAAGTAGTATTCATGGATTGATTTTTTGATCAGCAAGGCTTTTTCCATGAAGGAAAAAGCCGCTTCCGAATCAAGCCCGTTCTCTACTAAGATGTCATTTATTTCTTCTTTAGATATGTTGCTTTGGTTTCGATTTTTTATTGTTTTTAGTGCGTTTAGCAAAGAAGGGGAGCTTATTTTCGAAACTCCCATTTCTGACACGATGAGATTTTCTTTTGGGAAGTTCAGTATTTCGTAGTTATGTATGCTTATATTCATCGGGCGCCTCCTTGATCTTGCTGCCAAGGTTGCGGAGCTTGCCGCGCAGCAACCTTGGCAGGGTTATGAGGTTTAACCTTCACATGAAGTTTCTAGTCTTGGGCTTTTCTCATGGCTGGTAATTGCATTCCCCCCAGACCCTCCGCTTCCGCCGCTACCTCCATTACAGCCACCGCCACCACCGCATCCGCCACTGCCACCGCATCCACCTTGGCCACCTGATCCGCCATTGTTGGCTTGAGGGCTCTTGTCGAAGCTTGGGCCATTTTTAAAGTTGAAGAGTATTTCTCCGAAAATTTCGGTGCTCATTATTATGTTGCTCCTACGTACTGTTGATGTGAGTAGCTGTTTTCACCAACTACAGTAGTAGCTATAGTTTCTATGCTGTGGCTGCGTCAAATACGGATAGGTTTGTCTGTAGGAAGTTTCGCCGGGTTCTTGGGAAGTAGAGGGAGTCGCTATTTTTTTAGCGAGATTACGGATTGTCTGAAACAAGGTTTGTGAAACGGAGCACTAGATTTTTGTAGGCTGTTTCATACGCTAAATGAAGATGGCTTCTGTTCGTGTGGCGACGAACGGTCTTCGAAGAATCTCTATTTTCGAGATTGTTGTTCGGCTCAACGGTCACTATTGATTTAGTGGCGCGGGGTTGGAATGTTGCAAAAAAAACGGCATGGGGCCATGCCTGTGACTCTATTCTTGAATAGAAGGTGCTTTATAGAGCCGAAATAAACGAAGAGATTTAGCGGGTTTATCTTTGTCTTGGGTTACAACACCGCCCGCAACTCCCGCGGTGATAACCCATAATGCTTGCGAAACCGCACCGCAAACCGTGACGCCGAAGCGTATCCACTGGCTGCAGCAATTTCCCCGATGGGTCGCGGAGTGACCTGCAGCCACTGCAACGCCATCCCCAGCCTGACGTTCTCGAGGATATTGCTGAAACTGTCGTCCTCGTTCGCCAACTGACGGCGCAATGTCGAAGCACCGAGATTCAGGCGCTCGGCGACACTGGCAACGGTCCAGTCCCGTGCCGGATCGCTCATGACAATCTGCTGCACGCGCTCGCACAGCGGATCACGGCGGTCCACTAGCACCGGTCCGGCCCAACCCTCCAGGGCCAACGCCAACAACACCGCTTCCGCGTAATGGGTGCGCAAGGCGTCCGGAGAGTCGGCATTGATGCAGTCCAGCAGGTTTTCCCAGGCCTGGGTCGTATGCCGATCCAGCGGTACACAGAGCTCCTGCGTCGCCGTTCGCCCAGGATGTGTGGTGATCTGCTGGCTGTAACGAACGCTGAACGCCCGCAACAACTCCGTGGGAAAGGTCACCGCATCGGCGATGTAGTAACCCTGTGCCCCTGGGTAATTGCTGATCCCCACTTCGCACCCCGCCGGCATCAGGATCAGATGCCGCGAACCCACGCGCATTTGCCGATCATCCCAGCCCATCAGCTTTTCGCCCTGACGGACACGGCACAGGGTGGTGATGAAAATCGGCACCCGTTGCAGTGCATGGGGCTGGCGCGCCTGTATGACACTGGCGCCGATACGGCTTTGGCGATGCTGGATGCCGGCGGGGGCGTTCATGGTTCCTAGCGTCCGTAGGGGGCGGTGAGGGTGGCTTTGCCCAGTGCGTTGGCGTTGAGCATGTAACCTACCATGGCGCCGCTGGATTGTTCGTTGATGGGCAGTTTATCGACCTTCAGGGCCCAGACGGTAAATTGATAGCGATGCGGTTTGTCGCCGGCCGGTGGGCAGGCGCCGCCGAAGCCTGCTTGACCATAGTCGGTGCGGCCCTGAACGGCACCGGCGGGCAATTGGCTGGCAGTGGGGTTGCCGGCGCCGGAAGGCAGTTCATGGGTGGAAGTCGGGAGGTTGACGACTGTCCAGTGCCACCAGCCGCTGCCGGTCGGAGCATCAGGATCGTAGACAGTAATGGCAAAGCTTTTCGTGCCAGCCGGGGCGTTTTGCCAGGACAGTTCAGGCGAGGTGTTGCCGCCTTCGCAGCCGAAACCCTGGAACACTTCGCGGCTGCTCAACGGCTTGCCGTTGGCGATGTCGCGGCTGCTGAGGGTGAAGTCGGCGGCCTGGGCGGTGAGGCTCAGGCCGAGGGTGAAGGCGGTGAGGAGAAATCGGATTTTCATGCTGATCTCGTCTTGGTGGGAGAGGAGATACCAGTCTATTGAGGGAGGGGGACGGTCGTTGTGCCGCTGCGCTCGGCCATTGTGCCGAAACGCTCTCGGTGTTTTTTGTAGGAACTGCCGGTCGGCGTCGGATTGTTTGCGATGTTCGTTGCAAGAGAGCGGAGCGTCAGGCGCTCCGCATCATCGTTGACGTTTATCGCTGGCAAGCCAGCTCCTACAGGGGTTAGCGTGTCACTGACGCTTGAACAACTTGCGAAAGAACCCGGCAACCACCACCAGTCCCACCACGAGAAATTTCTTCAGCGCCAGCAACATCACGCCGATCTTGGCGAACAGCCCTGCCTTGGCTGCAATCCCGCCCGCCACCAACGCTGCCAGTCCATAGGGCGCCAGCTTGTCAGTCTTGGAGTCGTAGTCGGCATAACGGTTGCCGTCGGTGAAGTTGGTGAAGTCGAGAATCTTCGGTGTTTCCTGCTTGATGGTCTGCAAATCGGCCATCGCCGCCACCGCATTGAGCTCCAGAACACCTTCGCGACCCAGTACGCGGATGCTGTAGTTCAGGGTGGTCTGTTGGGCATCGTCGGCCTTCAACTCGCGGGCCCAGTACATTTTGTGGCTGCCCTGGTCGTAGCTCGGTGGCTCGGCCCAGCCCAGCAGCGACAGGCCGGCATAACCCTGCTTGTGACGCTCCTTGTTGTTTTCCTCATCATCGGCCTGCATCTGCTTGAGCAGGTCGGCGTAGTCGATCTTGGCCGCGTCATCGTCGGAAATATGCCCGTCGTTCTTGTAGCTGACGATCACCCCCCAGCCATCGTCCGCCAGTGGGCTGGTCGACTTGGGAATGATCATGCCCAAGGTCTTGTGACCAGGCGGGTTGCCCCAGCCCTCGGTCAGCAGGCGTTCGGTGTCGGCCGGCGACAGGTAGTAGAAATCATCATTGAGTTGCAGGGTGGCAATGCCGCCGGGCAGGGTGATATTGCCGTGCTGCTGCTTGAGGGTGGCCAGCCATTGTTCAGTCGTCTGGTGAGGCTGGGTACTGGCGGTCGGCGCCGGGGCAGGAGAGCTGGTGGCCATGACAGGCAAAGTGAGGCTGCTGAGCGCCACCGCCGCCAAAAGCTGGCGCAGGTGATGTTTCATCGTAGTCCCTTACATTTTGAATTAATTTGGTCGGCAGGATAGCTGAAGGGGTGAAGGTCACGCTAGAGAAGGCGTGTGGCTGCTTTAGGGTGGTGTTGGGCTGGCCTGTGTAAGGAGAGTGCGATGGATTTGTTGCACTCTGATGCCATTGACACAGCGTGTTTTTGGCAAGGATCGCGAGGCAGCAAATGGCACGAGAACAGTATCCATTCCAGGCGTCGTCACGCCTCTACAAGCAGGCTCGCGAGTTGGCCGACAAGCTGCGTAAAGCCAGCATCGCGGGGAGTCGTCATTGTTTTTCCAGAACGGCGGACAGCCTGGCCGCCCAAGGTCTTGGACTGTTGCAGACCGATGAGCAGTGGCAGTCGGCGATTGGGTGGGCAAAGAAAGATCTGGATGCCCTGGCGTGCCGGATTGATCCACGACTCGCCATTCCCGCGCTGATCGAGGCGGTGGACGATTTCTACTACGGCCAGAAAAGCTGGCGCAAGAAGGTGCCGTGGTGCGGTTCGTCCTTGAAAACGACGATCGCGCTCATATGGCCCAATCGTAAAGAACCGCTGGCCGTTGATAGAAGCGCCGCCCAATTGCTCAATCTGGTCAATGCGGTGATTGCCTGGGAGCAATTGAGAGAGATCTACGAGAGCAGCCGGGTTTTCAACTTTCAAGCGGTCAGTCTCAAGTCCCATGGATTTGCGTTTTCAGACAAGGCTGACCAGGTGCTGCTGGGGCAGTGGAACACCATGGCGGCGCCCTATGGTGAGAACCAGAGAACGCTTGAGCATTCGAAAGCCGTTATCTGGAAGGATCTCTTGCGGTTTTCCCAGGCCGTCTCTCTCGTCCTGTCGGGGCGCGACTCCACGACGATTGAGTTGTTTGCCGGAACGGTCTTTGCGCTGGCCGGAAAGAACCCGGCATTCTGGATCGGGCTCAATGCCCGGTTGGTGTTGTTGGCCTGTGTGCGCCACATCAAGTCGACCGGGTCGAAGCGCATGGCCGGCGTGGTGCTATTCGAGGATCTTCCTATTGTCACCGATGCTTTCGGTGATGATCCCGTACTTGCCAAGCAGTCTCTCGAAGCCTGTTTTTGGCAGGAGCCCTGGTACCCGGACCGAGTGAGGAGCTATCCCTCGAACATGTTGGTCGAGCGACCTGTCGTGCGGATTGATGACAAGACATTTGCCACGAGCGTCCTGACGATAATCGATTCCGTGAATTGTTTTGTTGAGCACTCTGTTTTCCGCTACATGGGTTATGGCGGTGCTCCTGTGGACGATGAGTCCTTTCGCGTGCATGTCTCGCAGCCTTTTGAAAATGCCGCGGTGCAATTGCTCCGGAACGCTGGCTGGAAAGCCAGCGGGGTCAGTGATTCCGGATATTGGCAAGCTGGGGAGTCTCGCCTGGAGCACGAGAGCGGCCAGAAAGTGCCCGGGGAAATCGATGTGTTGGCCTTGCACCCTTCCGGGCGGGTCGCCCTCCTGATCGAGTGCAAGGTGCTCAGCCAGCCTTTTTCAATGAGCAAGCTGAGCAATGTGGTCGGTAAGTTGGGCCCCTCCGACAGTGAAGGTTTTCACGCGAAGATCGAGAAGAAAGTCGCTTGGGCCCAAGCGACTAGCGCCATGCAGGGCGCGCAGATTGTTGGCTTGCTGTTGGTGGAGCATGGGAGTTTTCTCGGGAGAAACGCCGTCCATCCGGTCGTCGAGATGCGCCAATTGGAAAAGCTTGTCGTGCAGATCGATGAAAAAACCGCCGAGTGATCACAGGCCCCTCTGTTCCAGGCGCTCCTGCAGCAATCGGGCAAACGCCTCCCGAGCCGGATGGCGAGTGGTTTCCTTGTGCCAGATAAAGCAGTTTTCCACTGGCGCCAGTTCAGCGAAACGGTGGGTTTCAAGCCCGGCGGACTGCTCGTAGCGTTGCAGGATCCCCTCGGGCACCAGGGACACGCCGGCACCGGCATGCACGCTGCCGATGATGGTGGCCCAACTGGCATAGCTGGCAATGGCCGGATGCGGGTCATGGGGCTGCACCCAGTTTTTCAGCGCCGCGCGATAGGGGCAGCCGTTGGGCCACATGATCAGGGTCTTGCCGCGCAAGTCGCCGGCACCCTGGATCGGACCGCTGCCGGCGGCGCTGATCAGCACCAGCTGTTCACGGTAAAGCGCGCTGCTGGCGATTTTCGGATGCTGGATGTCGGCGGCGACCAGGGCGCCATCGAGGCGCCGTTGGCGCACGTCTTCCAGCAGTTGTGACCAGGTGCCGGTGATCAATTCCAGGCTGACGCCGGGGTAAGCCTGTTGGTACTCGGCCAGCAGCGCGGGCAGGTGCACCGTGGCGCAGGATTCGATCGCGCCGATGCGCAGCAGGCCCGATGGTTGGGTGTTGGCGTCGACGGCGCGCTTGGCTTCGTCCACCAGCCCGAGGATTTTCGTACAGTAGTCGAGGAACACCACTCCGGCCGGGCTCAGGCTCAGGCCGCGTCCGGCGCGGATAAACAGGTCGGTGCCCAGTTCGCTTTCCAGCTGCTTGATCCGCGTGGTGATGTTCGACGGCACGCAGTGCAGCCGCTGTGCCGCCTGGGCGATGCTGCCGGTTTCAGCGACGGCTTTCACCATGCGCATTTGCGCCAGTTCCATGATTCACTCCCGGTGAATTCTCGACTCAATATTGATCAATTGTTCTGGCTGACAGGCCGCTCGAGACTGTGCGCACACCTCGGATCATCTTGGATATCGCCCGCTCGTGAAAGCCCTGTCCGCTTTAAAAGTGCCTCTTGCCACCGCTGTCGTCATCCTCTGCTGGGCCTACTCGCCCGTGGGGATCCATATCGGCCTGGAAAGCTACAGCCCCGGGCACCTGGCGCTGCTGCGGTTTTTGATTGCCTCGCTGTTCATGGTGGTGGTCGCGCTGCTGAAGGGGATCGCGTTGCCGCGTCGGCGGGATTTGCCCTGGTTGTTTGCGCTGAGTTTTTTCGCGATTTTCCTCCATCACATCAGTCTCAATTACGGTCAGCAGTGGGTCAGTCCGGGGGCGGGGAGTGTGCTGTCGCAGTCCACGCCGTTGTTCAGCACCTTGATCGCGTTTTTCTGGCTGAAGGAGTCGGTGTCACTCGTTCGTTGGCTCGGGGTGTTGTCGGGATTGGCCGGCGCCCTGGTGGTGGTCTGGGGTGATCATGGGGTGGGAACGGTCGACCCCCGGGCCTTGCTGATTCTGTTCTCGGCGCTGTCCTGGAGCATTTACTTCGCCCTGCAAAAGCACTATTCCGGGCACTGCAGCGGGCTGACCACGGTGTGTTACATGGTCTGGGCGGGGACCTTGTTACTCTGTGTCTATGCACCCGGGCTGGCAGATGAGGTGGCGGTGGCGCCGCTGCGGGTCAATATCGCGGTGCTGCTGCTGGGGATTTTCCCCAGTGCCCTGGCCTACCTGGCCTGGGCTTATGTGTTGAGCCATTCGCTGGTCAGCCGCTCGTCCATTGCCCTGTACCTGATTCCGCCGGTGGCGATGCTGATGGCGGCGCTGGTCCTGGGGGTGGGTGTTTCAGGGTTGGTGATGGTCGGCGGCGCGATTGTCCTGGGCAGCGTGCTGGCGCTCAATCTGGAAGGGCGGCGACAGCCCGCCCAGCCCCGCCGGAGCGGGCTTGGTCAGCGAAGTGTTGGGCGGTCTTGAAGACCTCTTCGCGGACCCCTCCGGCTCCGGCAGGTTCCAGGTATCTTGCAGTCTGGCGACCGCATGTCGATGGACGGCAGGTGGCAGGCGTAAGGCTAAGGCTTGGACAAGGCCAGATCGACCGCAGCGATCAGCTTTCCCAGGTCCTTCGGGGGAGCGTTGTGAATGACGCCGAACAGGTAGGCACGCTGCTCGTCTTCGTCACCCAGATCCGTGAAAAAGGCTTTTAGCTTCACGCCCAGTACGTCGGCAAACAGGAACAAGGCCTCCACGCTGGGTGTGTAACTGCCGGTTTCGAAGCGGCTGATGGTTTTAGGGTCAAAACCGGTTTTCTCTCCGAGTTCAGCCTGAGTTAGCCCCGCTACCTTGCGGTAGCGCCTGATGGCTGCACCCAAACTTGAAATTTTCATCGCTCAATTCCCATTTAGAATCAAGAACTTAACGATAAATCTTTACATTAGACAACGCCATGGATCATCACCTTCTGTTGCATAATGTGATGTAATTCGTAGAATCGGCATTTAGGACAGGTATTTGGTGATCCAGTTTCAGGGGAAATATTTGTGAAACGGGAAAACCGCGCATTTCTTTGGTGCCCATGCCATGACGGTCATAAGGCTTGAGCAAGGCACTGTCTCAGGACTGCCACGAATACCTGTCCCAGCTAATGATGACCTTCATTTAATCCTAGTTGATCTTCGTCGAAGTACGGCCAGGCGATGCCGCCAGGCGCGGTTGTGCTGCGAATTCGGGACAACCTCTAGCTGCCCAGGTGAGTTGACTCATGGATGAGACGTATCGCAGGGTCGTGGACGTCGCCGCCATTTTCTCCGAGACCGACCTGGATGGACGGATCACTTACGTCAACGATCCATTCTGCGTGATTTCCGGTTATAGCCGTGATGAATTGCTGGGGCAGAACCACCGGATCCTGAATTCCGGCTACCACCCGTCCGAGTTCTTTGTCGACATGTGGAGCACCATTGCCCAGGGGCGGGTCTGGAAAGGTGAGGTCTGCAATCGCGCCAAGGACGGTTCCTTGTACTGGGTCGACAGCACCATGGTGCCGCTGCTGGATGAAGCCACCGGGCGGGTGCGCCGGTATGTGTCGATCCGTTTCGATGTCAGCGAAAAGTTGCGCCTGTTGCATACCTTGCAGTGGCGGGTGGGGCACGATGTGCTGACCGGCCTGCCCAATCGGGCGTTTTTGTCGGACCTGTTGAACCAGGCCCTGGATTTTTCCCGACGCGAAGCCATTCCGCTGGCGGTGTGCATGCTCGACCTGGACGGCTTCAAGGCGGTCAACGATGGCTACGGGCATGCCAGCGGCGACATGCTCCTGGTGGAAGTGGCGGCGCGCCTGCGCACCATCATGCGCGGGGAAGATGTGGTGGCGCGGCTGGCCGGTGACGAGTTCGTGCTGATCCTGCGTTATGTGCACGACGCCGAGGAACTGCACGCTGCGTTGCAACGGGTGCTCGGCGCCATTTCGGCCCCCTATTCGATACTCGGCCAGACCATCCATGTGGATGCCAGCATCGGCGTGACGCTGTTTCCCGCCGACGACGAGGACGCCGATACCCTGTTGCGCCATGCCGACCAGGCGATGTACCTGGCCAAGCAGAGCGGGCGCAATCGTTTCCATTTGTTCGATGTGTCGCTGGATCAGGAGGTCAAGGCCACCCACCAGACAGTGGCGTTGATACGCCAGGCCCTGGCCAATGGCGAGTTCCGCCTGGCCTATCAGCCCAAGGTCAATATGCGCACCGGCCGGGTGGTGGGGTTCGAGGCGTTGATGCGCTGGCAGCACCCGCACGAGGGACTGCTCCAGCCCCAGGCGTTCCTGCCGCTGGTGGCGCAGACCGATGTGATCATCGATATCGGCGAATGGGTCATCGACCGGGTCATGGCGCAGATGCAGGCCTGGGGGCGGGCGGGGCACGAGTGGCCGGTCAGCCTGAATATCGCCGCCCGGCATTTCCAGCGCGGCGATTTCGTCGAACGTCTGCGCGCCTTGCTGATGCGTCACGCCGAGGTGCCGCCGCACATGCTCGATCTGGAGATCATCGAGTCGGTGGCCATCGAGAACATCCAGCGGGTGAGTCAATGCCTGCAGGATTGCCAGACGCTTGGGGTGCGTTTTTCCCTGGACGACTTCGGCACCGGTTACTCGTCCCTGAGTTACCTCAAGCGCCTGCCCAGCCAGACCATCAAGATTGATCGCTCGTTCGTGCGCGACATCCTCCATGACCAGGATGACCTGGCCTTGACCACGGCGGTGATCGGCCTGGCCCGGGCGTTTGGCCGGGAAGTGATTGCCGAGGGGCTGGAGTCCGCCGAGCACGGCCGCTTGCTGATGAGCCTGGGTTGCGATGTGGCACAGGGTTATTTCATTGCCCGGCCGATGTCGGCGGACGAGGTGCCGGCCTGGGTCGAGGCGTTCGAGCCACCGGCCTTATGGCGCAGTGTCACTTGATTCAGGCGCGACCTTCTGGTCGTCATGCCCGGTATAGAGGTGGATGGTCCGGTCGATTTCCCCGGACATCTTCATTCGCAGCAGGGTCCTGAGGATGCGTTGTACCGGCAGGTCCGGGTCATTGCGGACAAAACAGCCCACGGCGTCTTCCTGCACGACCGCCACCGCGTGCAACTGCTGATCCGGCATGCGGGTCTGGTTGAACCAGTCCAGTGCCCACTGGCTGCTGATGGCGTAGGCGTAGCGCCCGACCTCAAGCTTTTGCAGGACCTGTTGCTCATTGCGCGCCTCGTCGCGGATGAACCGACCGCTTTCGAACTGAGCCTGTATGGCCGCGTACGAGTAGCCCAGTACGGTGCCGAGTCGTTGAGGCTCAAGATCTTTCAGGGTCATCGCCATGGGCGGCTTGGCCTTGCTGACCAGCAGGTTGCGCTGGGTGAGGAAGGGGATGCTCCAGATATAGTCGCCGGACTGGTTCGGCAGCCAGGATTGCGCGGCATAGCAGCGCACATCGATTTCACCGCGCTCCATGGCGCTCTGCACTCGAGCGCGGGCCAGAACATGAAACTCGGCCGGGCTGCCGACCTGGTGGGCCAGGCTGGTCATCAGGTCATACAAAATACCCTGGGTCGGTTGTCCGTGCTCGATCTGGATGATCGGCATGCTCCAACTGTCGGCCACGGAGAAGCGCAACGGCGCCGGGGCGGCGAAAGCAGGGGCGGTCATCAAGGCCAGGGCGTAAAGAACTGCACGCATCAAACTCTCCGGCGGGAGCGCCACAAGGCCGCCAATCCATACACAAAGTGCAGCTTAACCAGATTAGCATCCCATGCCGGATGCATTTTTACCCCTGCTCCGCTAGCATTAGCGGTCTTCCGCTTCCCCGACGCGATGGTTATCGATGAGTTATCAGGTTCTTGCACGTAAATGGCGTCCGCGCTCGTTCCGCGAAATGGTCGGCCAGACCCATGTGCTCAAGGCTCTGATCAATGCCCTGGACAGCCAGCGGCTGCATCACGCCTACCTGTTCACCGGTACCCGCGGTGTCGGCAAGACCACCATCGCACGAATCATTGCCAAGTGCCTGAACTGCGAGACCGGCATTACCTCGACCCCCTGCGGGACCTGCTCGGTCTGCCGGGAGATCGACGAGGGGCGCTTCGTCGACCTGATCGAGATCGACGCCGCGAGCCGGACCAAGGTCGAGGACACCCGCGAACTGCTCGACAATGTGCAGTACGCGCCGAGCCGCGGGCGCTTCAAGGTCTACCTGATCGACGAAGTGCACATGCTCTCCAGCCACTCCTTCAACGCGTTGTTGAAAACCCTGGAAGAGCCGCCGCCCTACGTCAAGTTCATCCTGGCGACCACGGACCCGCAAAAACTTCCGGCAACGATTTTGTCGCGCTGCCTGCAGTTCTCCCTGAAGAACATGACCCCCGAGCGGGTGGTCGAGCACCTGACCCACGTGCTCGGGGTCGAGAACGTCCCGTTCGAGGACGACGCCCTCTGGTTGCTGGGGCGTGCCGCCGACGGTTCGATGCGCGATGCCATGAGCCTGACCGACCAGGCCATTGCCTTCGGTGAAGGCAAGGTCATGGCCGTCGATGTGCGGGCGATGCTCGGCACCCTCGACCATGGCCAGGTCTTCGACGTGTTGCAGGCGTTGATCGACGGCGATGCCAAGGCCCTGCTCGAAGCGGTGCGGCATCTGGCCGAACAAGGCCCGGACTGGAACGGCGTGTTGTCGGAAATCCTCAATGTGCTGCACCGCGTGGCGATCGCCCAGGCGTTGCCCGAGGGTGTCGACAATGGTCATGGCGACCGCGACCGCGTGTTGGCGCTGGCCCAGGCCCTGCCGGCCGAAGATGTGCAATTTTATTACCAGATGGGTTTGATCGGCCGGCGCGACCTGCCGCTGGCGCCGGACCCACGAGGCGGTTTCGAGATGGTGTTGCTGCGCATGCTGGCGTTCCGCCCGGCCGACAGCACGGCGCCGCCGAGACCGCCGCTAAAGCCAGTGGGGATCAGCCAGGCCACAGTTGATTCCGCACAGAGCGTGGCTGGCGCAGCCGTTGCCGCGCCAGCCGCGCCTGCGGTCGCCCCCGTTGTCGAGACACCGGTGGTCGCGCCCGTGCCTGCCGAGGTGGTGTCGCCGATGGCGGCGCAACCCGTACCAGTCGCTGCGCCGGTCGAAGCCGCGCCCGTGGCCGTTCCTGTCGCGGTGGCCGAGACGCCGCCGCCGGCCGAGTCCGTTGCCCCGGCGGTGGAGGTCGTGGATCTGCCGTGGAACGACCCGGTCGAGCCTGAAGAGATACTGCAGGAGCCTGCTGTCGAACCGGTGCTGGAAACCGTTGCCGAACAGCCGGAGCTGGCCGCCATGCCGCTGCCGACCCCGGACAGCGTGGTCCCGGATGCGCCCGAATGGGTTGCCGCGACCCTGCCCGAGCCGACGCCTGCCCAGGTGGAAGCCGCGACGCCGGGGCTGGACCCCGACGACGAGCCGCCGCTGGATGAAGACTATATCGAGCCGGATATCGATTCGGCCTACAGCTATCTCGACGAACTGGCCAGCGAGCACGCTGCCGACCCGGCACCGGAGCCCGAGCCGCAACCGGCGGCAGCCCCAGCCACCGGCCTGGCGCTGGAGTGGCTGGAACTGTTCCCGAAACTGCCGGTCTCTGGCATGACCGGCAGCATCGCGGCCAACTGCACCTTGATGGCGGTCAGCGGTGATGACTGGCTGTTGCACCTGGACCCGGCCCATAGCGCCTTGTTCAACGCCACGCAGCAACGCCGCCTCAACGACGCCCTGAACCAGTATCACGGGCGGGCGCTGAAACTGACCATCGAGCTGATCAAGCCCGAGCAGGAAACCCCGGCCCAGGCGGCTTCCCGTCGGCGCCATGAACGCCAGGACGAAGCGGTGGCGTCGATTCATGCCGATCCGCTTATCCGGCAGATGATGCAACAGTTCGGCGCGGTGATCCGTGGCGATACAATCGAACCTGTCGATGCCCTGGTGGTCCAGGGCTAATAACTGAACGATGCCAGGCCCCGTGCCTTGCGTCTCTTTGTACATGTAACTCTTGAGGTGATTCCCATGATGAAAGGTGGCATGGCCGGCCTGATGAAGCAGGCGCAGCAGATGCAGGAAAAGATGGCCAAGATGCAGGAAGAGTTGGCCAACGCCGAAGTGACCGGCCAATCCGGTGCCGGCCTGGTGTCCGTGGTGATGACCGGTCGTCATGACGTCAAGCGCGTCAGCATCGACCCGAGCCTGAAGGACGAAGATCTGGAAGTCCTGGAAGACCTGATCGCCGCGGCGTTCAACGATGCGACGCGCAAGATTGAGAGCAACAGCCAGGACAAGATGTCTGGCATGACCGCCGGTATGCAACTGCCGCCGGGCTTCAAGATGCCGTTCTAAGGTGCTATCGCCTTACCCTGTAGGAGCGTGGCTTGTCCGCGAAGCTTTTACCCTTCGCAAGCAAGCCACGCTCCTGCAAGGGAATTGTGTTCCAGCGTGACCCCTGGACGCTGGCTGGAGGCGCGGGTATAAACCGCGTCTCGTGTTCTGTCGGACCCTTTGCCATGAGCTTCAGCCCCCTGATTCGCCAACTGATCGACGCCCTGCGGGTACTCCCCGGTGTCGGCCAGAAAACCGCCCAACGCATGGCCCTGCAACTGCTCGAACGCGACCGCAGTGGCGGTTCGCGCCTGGCCCAGGCCCTTGGCCAGGCCATGGAAGGTGTTGGCCACTGTCGCCAGTGCCGCACTCTCACCGAAGACGATCTTTGTCCGCAGTGCGCCGACCCTCGGCGTGACGACAGTTTGCTGTGCGTGGTCGAAGGTCCGATGGACGTCTATGCCGTGGAGCAGACGGGCTACCGCGGCCGCTACTTCGTGCTCAAGGGACATCTGTCGCCCCTCGATGGCCTCGGTCCGGAAGCAATCGGTATCCCGCAGTTGCTGGCACGAATCGAAGAGCAGGGCAGTTTTACCGAGATCATCCTCGCCACCAACCCGACGGTTGAAGGTGAAGCCACGGCTCATTACATCGCCCAGTTGCTGGCCAACAAAGGCCTGATCACCTCGCGTATCGCCCATGGTGTGCCGCTGGGTGGGGAACTGGAACTGGTGGACGGTGGAACCCTGGCGCATTCGTTTGCCGGGCGTAAGCCGATTTCGTTGTAAGTCAGCCCGGCGTTGGCCGCACCGCTTGAAGTCACGAGGTTCTCGGTCGCGCTCCGGCGGCGCGACACGAGTAGCGGGGTGAGGTCAGGAGGTCAGCAACAGCAGGATCTGGTCCATGCGATTGTTGGCAATCCAGGCCAGGGGCGCGCCGATGACCGCCGCGGCACCGGCTATGTAGGTGAGTCGGCTCTTGATGGATTTGACATCGTTGCGCACCTCATTGAGATCGCGGTGGATGTATTCGAAGCGGGTTTCCAGCTCTGTGATTCGGGGTTCCATAGCATCGCCTCCAGGGGTACGGGTCGTCTTGGCCTTGTCATGGCGGGGCGGGAGTTGCGGTTTGGCGTCGTGATGGCCCGGCTCGTGGGCCGAGGCGCTCAAGTGCGGTGCCGCGCAGTGCTGTAGCTCGACTTCCATGTGAATATGCTTCCTCGATGGTTCAGGTCCAGAGTGTTATTCGCTCGATAAAAAGAGCTTGAAGAAGTTCGCTTTATTTCGCCTCTGGGTCAATTGAGGTTGTTCGCTGATGGTTATCGGAAAATTCCTTATCGTTTGAGGGCCTGCCAAATCAGGCGTGCGGGCTGTCCCAGTAGCGTTTGTACATGCCCAGGTTCTTTTTCAGCTGCCTGGGCAAATGCCGCTCTTGCTGGCTCAGTTTGTAGGCGAGCAGTTTCACCGCGTTGCGCCACAGTGAGCCGGGCCAGGCCAGGCAACGCGCGGGGCCGAGGAACTTCAGTTCAGAAACCACGTAGCGCAGGCCCTCGCCGCCGGCCCCGCCGAACTGCTGGCGGATCCACGGCTCGCGAGCGTGGAAGACGCCGATATCGAAGTAGCGTCGGAACTCTTCACCGAGGCTGTAGTTATGGGAATGCCGGCAACGCGCGCTGCCTTCGTAGGCGACCTTCCAGCCGGCCTGAAGCATTTTCGCGGCGACATACATATCTTCCGACAGGATGACGTGCTGGGGGAATCCGCCGACCTGCATCAGGGCCTGGCGCCGATAGGCGGAAAAGGAATTGGAGATGAAGGCGGTCTTGATCCCCAGCCGGGGGGCATCGGCCAGGCTCTTGACCTGGGAACCCGGTGGGTAGTTGAACAACCGGGCGTGCTCGGCCAGGGGCGTGGCATCCAGGTGCGGCAGTTGCCGGCCGCAGACGGCACCGACCTGCTCGTCGGCAAACGGCCGGACGATGTTGGCAATGCCTTCGGGATCGTCCAGGTAGGCGTCCTGGGTCATGAACACGTAGAGCTCGTAACCGGGGTTGCGCTCGACCATCCATTGACGGGTGCCGCCATGGTTGAAGTCCTTGCTGTCGATACGTTGCACTTGCGGGCAGCGCGCGCAGGCCAGCTCGAAGGTACCGTCGCTGGAACTGGAGTCGACGATCAGGGTGTCGAAGGTCGCGGTCTGGATCGCCAGGGAGTCGAGCAGGCGTTCCAGGTCGCGGCGTCCGTTGTAGGTCGGAATCACTACGGCCACTTGAGGGGGCGACATTGTTCGGTCTCCAGGTTCAGCCGGGCACGGCGCGCCAGGGGCGCAGCCACGCCGCGAGGGCAATCAGCAGGATCAGGCTGCACAGACTGCTCAGGCCCAGTTGCAGCCAGATACCATGCAGTGGATGGAGGACCAGCGCGGCCAGCACCATCACCGCCAAGCCCAGCAGCCCATGGCTGAGCCACGGCACCTGGGCTTGCAACTGTTGGCGGCGGATCAGCAGCAGGCCGGTGAGTATGACCCCGCAGATGGCGGCCAGGGCGATGCCGATCAACCCGAGGAAATGCGGCAGCACGGCCAGCAGCAGGGCATTGAGCAGGCTGCCGG
>Ga0302200_10001428_pt1 | contig 22284 bp, 18 predicted proteins | sample II_Bog_N3_1_FD_194585 | JGI IMG/M metagenome (GOLD analysis project Ga0302200, IMG submission 194585) | Peat permafrost microbial communities from Stordalen Mire near Abisko, Sweden - II_Bog_N3_1 | ecosystem: Environmental > Terrestrial > Soil > Wetlands > Peat | place: Sweden: Abisko... | reverse complement strand
AAGGTTGGGCATGGTCGGTTTGGGGTTCGAGGTATCCCAGGTGCCCAAAAGCGAGGCACCTGGGGCACCCATCTTTGGTGGTTGATCTCACTTCCTGGGACCTGGGCCACCCACCCACTCCATGAGGAGTGGCCCTTTTGTTTGTCTTGTTTGTCGAGAGCGCGGTGGAACGCCGGGGGGTTGGGAATGGTCGGTTGGGGTTCGAGGTATCCCAGGTGCCCAAAAGCGAGGCACCTGGGATACCCATCTTTGGTGGTTGATCTCACTTCCTGGGACCTGGGCCACCCGCCCACCCATCTTTCTTGGTTGTTCTCACTTCTTCCGGCACTTGGGCCGCGCGGGGTTTCCTATTGGTTGTTTCCCTGGATGAGTTCCGTGGAGACCGGCGTGAGGTAGCCGAGGAGCCCTCCTGAGCCATGATTCGGACCTGCCGTGAAGTAGAGTTCGGCGGCTGGTGCTCCGGCGGCGTCATTGTTGTTGGGACTGGTGTTGCCGGGGCTGATGGCCCAAATGCCATTGATGGCGAGGGGGTTTCCGCTGGCGTCCTGGAGCAGACCCCGGAAGCGGCCTGAGGCCAGATCGTAGGCCGCGATGTAGCCACTGGACTGAGACGCGCCGCCGCCGGCAAACTGCGCCACCAGAAGGTCGTGGCTGTAGGCGCCGAAATCAAGCGGGGCCAGGGCCACACCCCAGGGAGCGTTCAGCCAGTCACCATGCTCCAGGCGCTGGAGCAGGCGGCCCTCGGCCGAATAGATCACCACATTGCCCAGGCCCGGCCCATCGGTTTCATGAAGATTGCCTTCCTCATGAAGCGCGTAGGTGACCACGATGTCGTTGCCAATCGCCTGCACGTTGAAGGGAACGTAATCGCGGGGCTGCCAATCGTCGTCGAAGCGCTCTTCGCTTTTCCGAACGCGATGGAAGGCGTTGTCAAATACATCCACGCGGCCCTTGGAGAAATTGGCGGCAAACAGGCGGAGGTGCCCGTCGACCATGGCGCTGGTCAGTCCAGTGTAGGAGGAGCCATCCTTGGTTTTGACCACGGCCACGGCCCCCACGCCCGGGTTCCAGCCGACGATGGAGCCATCGAGGGTGCTGAAGAGAAACAGGGCCGGTGTGGCAGGCGCGAGAAGGAAATCCGTCTTGCTGCCGTTGTAAATGGTTCCAGTCGGGGTGCCCATGCTGCCCGAACTGGCTGCCGGAATGGTAACTGTTAGGCCCAGCTTGGTACCGGCGCCGTTATAGAGCGTGCTGACTCCTGTGGCGTTGTCGGCAATCCACCAGGGACTGGAAGAGCTGCGGGACATTCCCCAGGGGTTGACCAGGGCGGGATCGGTTATGGGCGCGACACCCGAGGTGTTGGATACCAGGTTGGTCTGGGTGTAGTTCTGGGCGGAAGCGAGGGTTCCAACCATGGAAAGAGCGAGCGCAGGCCCTGCGGCGTAGCGCAGAAATGTACTCATGGTGACCTCCGTGATATGGGGAAGGGTGGAACGTGCTGAATGCCCCAGGCCGGTCTGGAAAACCTGGAGCGGCATTGTGGAGAGACGTGCTTCAGGGGAAGACCCGGACTATTCGATGCGAAGCGGCCAGGAATGGTCGCCTTTGGGAAGGAAGACAGGGACCTTGAGCCATTCACCTGCTGGTGTGGCGTACAGCGTGGACCGGGAGGTCCACGCTACAGCCGACCGGGAGGCGTTACTGGTTCGTGCGGCGATCAGGAAAAATGCTCTACAGGACGGCAGGTTCCAGGATCATCGTGTTTTCCAGATTCTCCACCGTCAACGGCCTGCTGAAGAGGTATCCCTGGATCTGATCGCAGTGGTGTGCGCGGAGGAACGACATCTGGGCTTCGGTTTCGACGCCTTCCGCAATCACCTTGAGGCTGAGCGCCTTGGCCATGTCGATGATGGCAGCGGTGATGGCCGCGTCGTCCGGATTGATGGCGACATCCTGAATGAAGGATCTGTCGATCTTGAGCCGGGTGGCGGGAAACTGCCTGAGGTAGCCAAGGCTCGAGTAGCCGGTTCCAAAATCATCGATGGCAAGATTCACTCCCATGCGTTTCAATTGCTCGAACTGAGAGAAGTGGACATCCACATTGGAAAAGAGGCTGCTCTCGGTAAGTTCCAGTTCCAGGCATTGAGGTTCGAGTCCCGTGTCGGAAAGGACGGCTTTGACCATGGTGCAGAATCCCTCCTGGCGGAACTGCACTGCCGATACGTTGACGGCGACGGCCTGCACATCCAGGCCGGCGTCCCGCCATTTTCGTGCCTGGGCGCAGGCGGTTCTGAGCACCCATTCGCCGATGGGGACAATCAACCCGCAGCTCTCGGCTACAGGAATGAAGCTGCAGGGCGTGACCAGGCCCAGTTCAGGCTGGCGCCAGCGCAGCAGCGCTTCCAGGCCGATGACGCGCCCGGTAGCCATGTCCATTTGCGGCTGATACACGAGGAAGAACTCGTCTCTTTCCAGAGCCAGCCGCAGATTGCTTTCGGTGGCCAGGCGGGCCACCAATTCGGCATTCATGTCCTCGGTAAAGAAGCGGCAGGCGTGGCGCCCACTCTCTTTGGCGCTGTACATGGCTGCGTCGGCATTTTTGATCAGGGTCTCGCCGTCTGCGCCGTGTTCGGGAAAGACGCTGATGCCGATGCTGCAGCCAACTTTGAAAGTCTGCCCTTGAATGACGAAGTCGCGCTTCATCTCTTGCAGGATTCGTTCCGCCGAGGCCGATGCGTCCTTTACGGACTGCAGGGAATTGAGCAGGATGAGGAATTCATCTCCACCGATGCGGGCCACGGTATCTTCATCGCGCGACAGGGTTTTCAGCCTCTGGGCAACCTGCTGCAGCAGCAGGTCGCCAAAGGAATGACCGAGCGAGTCATTGATATCTTTGAAGCGGTCGAGGTCGAGGAAGAGGATGGCGACCTTTTCCTTGTGGCGGCGGGCGCTGGCCAGGGCCTGGGCGAGGCGGTCCTGGAGCAGGCTGCGATTGGGCAACTGGGTCAGGGAATCGTAATACGCGAGGAACTGGATTTGTTCTTCGGCAAGTTTGCGGTCGGTGATGTCGACCAGGCCGCCCTCGATGGAGGGCAGGGCATTTCCTGCGTGGCTGGCGAGCCTGATATTGGTGAGCACCCACTTCCAACTGCCATCCAGCAGCTGGAACCGATGTTCCGCATTGAGGATCTGATCGGTGCTGCTTTCATGGCCGGCGAGGAGATGCTCGTGAAACTGGGTGATGAGCGCCTCGGCTTCTTTGCGGTTCTGCAACAAGGCGGTGCGGTCGCCGTAACCGAGGATTTGGGCGAAGGTGTTATTGCAATCGAGAATCGCTCCGTCGATCGCGGCGACGTACAAGCCGGTAAGGTTCCTCTCGAACATGCGGCGATAGCGCGCTTCCAGATCGATCTCTGCCTGCATGCGCGATTTGATTACTTGGGTCTGGTTCTTGACCCGCATACGGAGAATCACGACCCAACCCATGACGGCTGCCGTGAGAAGGAAAAGCAGAGCCACGAGGCAGGCTGCGCGGCGGCTTGTCAACCAGGGAGGGGAGGAAACGACCACGATATCTTCAGGACGCCGCAGGACGATTTCAAAAGCGGAGGGGTTTCCGTTGGCGTCGGCCTTGATAGAGCAGATTCCGGTGAGCTTGAGGCCGCTCCCGATGGGTGGCGCGAGGGCATCGGGTTGTGGCTCGCTGAAACTGCTTTCAAACGCGACCTTGTCCTCCGATTGCAGAACGAGGGAATAGCCTCTGCGGGTCGGAGTGACAGCCTGGACTGTTCCTGAGATGGTGACCAATTGCGCGTCATGCGTACCCTTGAGGGCCATATGGCCGTTCAGGGCAAAGGGCACGATCGCCTGGTGTCTGCCGGTGGGGCGGATGGAGGCGGATTGCAGTACCGGGCTGTAACTGCCGGCAGCCGGGAATCCGACGATCTCCACTTCATCGCCCGCCTCCGCCGTAGTACCATCCTGGCTCTCGGCGTAGAGTCCGCCCGTGGAATCCATCAGGAAGGCGCCGCGCTGCGGGTACCGCGCCGTCACGATGCCGCGAACCTTCACGCGGTGGATCTCCGTCAGGACCGTCGAAAAGCGCCCGATACTTGACACGGGCGTTACCGGCATGGAGAAGGGGTCGGCCGCCGCCGGCTGCACAATCGCGGCATTCTCCAGGCCGGGCATCATCAGATGGATGCCTATCAGCTGTTTGCGCTGGTTGAAAGCGGATGCGCAAACCCCGCGGAATCGAACTTTCGCATCCACGAACTGCATGGGAAACGTTGCAGTGTAGCCGGGGACGCGCACCCGGAAGCTGCCGGCCGGGGTGGCTACATCCATGACCAGAACGTTTCCTTCCAGCTCCCTGGTGAAGGAGAGGACAATGCCTTCCATTTCGACCCATTGGCTGTCGTACGATCCGGTTGCGGCTTTCTCATAGCTGAGACGTATGGGTTTGGGGAAGGGAGCATTTCCGAGCGCTTTCCATCGGGGCTTGGCGATATACGGCGTGAATCCCAGGCCAACCACACCCTGCATATCGACCGATTGGCCCACGCGCGGAAGCGCCTGGTGCAAGCCGCCGACATCGACCCAGACGCCGCCGGTCGGGTCCTGCACAAACAGATTGGGAACCATGGAATCGTAATACGTGACCACGCCGCGGACGTGAACCGGGATGGGCGCGCCGGAGACACTGCCGTGAAATTGCCGCACCTGGTTGACCGTGTTCAGCGAAGCGGGGGAGGCAAACGCCGGCATGGCGCGGAAGGCGACCGCCGGTACGCACAGGGCGGCGAACGCGAGAATCCTCACTATGCACCGAACTGCGATGAGATTTCGGAGAAAGTGCAAGAGCGTGCCTTCCGGGAGCTTATGTGCCCCTATCGACCAAATTCCGATTTGGGATCAATTCCAAATGTTGATTTGGGAACGATGGAACTTCATTGTTCCGGCGCATTTCGGCATGTGTGGCGCGAAGGGTGGCTGCCGACGGAATGCGGCCGGCGGAGTAGCTCTTTTACACTGGAGAGAGGAGGGTGCGATGAGCGATGGCCGCGAGGAGCGCGAAGAACGCGAGAAGCTCCGTGAGCAGGAAGAGCGGGAGGATCGCGAGGACCGGATCAACCGGGAGCTGGCGGATACATGGGAGCCGGAGCGGGACGAGTCGTAGGGCTTGGATGGTCGTCCGGCCAGGACCAGCGCGGACGGGGACGTCCGCGCTACAGCCGACCGGGAGGTCGACGTTACAAGACAGCGTTGCTTTCGAGGAATTTCGACCTAGTACTACAGTTGTAATTCGCCAGAATGCTCGAAGAGAATAAGGGCCCGGGCCTGAAGGCCCCCTCTATTTTGCGACTGTTTCAGGGGCCTGAAGGCCCCTGCTCCCTCCGTAATTGTCGATCTACAACTGTAGTACTAGAAGATCTTGTAGCCGATTCCCATGCTGACGCCGTAGGGAGACAGGGTGGAGTTGCCCCAGGTCGGGTAGTACTGATATTCGAAATCGACGGGACGGAAGCTGATGTGATTGGACAGCTTCATGTCCATTCCGCCGCCGAAGGCGAAGTCGGTAAAGCGGCCGGAATCGCCCTCTGGGTCGAAGCTCATATTGGAGAATCCCACCAGGGCTTTGGCGTAGACGGTACCTTTCCAGACGCGATGAAGGGGAACCCGCGGTCCGATGAGGTAGTTGTCCTGGTGGATGCCCTGGAACTGATTGAAGCGCATCCAGCGGGCCTCGGCTTCCAGTTGCACCCAGCGGCTGAACTTCACGTCCACATAGGCGCCGGCGCCGAAGATCCAGCTGCTGCTGGATCCTGCCAGGGGGTAGTAGGGAGGCTTGGAGCTCCAGGTATCGGCAAAGTCGGGCTGAAAAGCGGAGGCCATTCCGCCGGCGGTAATCGAAAACTGGCGGGCGGTGGCGGAGGGTGCAACTTGTGCGTCTGCGGCAACGGCTGCGGATGCCGCCAGGAGGCATGAAAAAACAAGGGCCAAGCGTGTCATAGGCAAAAGCGCGTCCAATCCTCGCAAAGAATTCGTTGCCTGCGGATATGAGTTGAAAAGTACGGATCAAAACCCCGGGCGGCAGGCGCGGTGCAGATACCGGCCGCCGGGGTTCCCTTCATTGGGTTTCTACTGTGGGGTGGGCGTGGTCGCTGGCGGCTGCTGCGGAGGCGCGTTGCCGGTATCTGGTGGCGGCGCGGATTGCCCTTCGGTTCCCGCGGCCGGTTCGGCGGGCGGAGCCGCAGCCGCTGCGGGCATGGCCGCAGCCAGCTTGGACTCGTCGTAGCGCTGCAGCTTGTAGAAGATCGGGGTGACTTCGAGCGGCATCTTGTCGCGCGCATTCATGGGCGCATAGCGCTTGGCGTTCAGCATGCGCACCCGGTCGTCCCAGGGATCGGTTTTGAGCCAGCTACCCAGGGGCAGCGCGGGGATCTGGGTCAGATCGTCCCAGTTGAGCTTGGGCGCCATCTTGGCGACGCCGCTCATCCAGGGGGTACCGTCGGCTCGGAGCAGGGAGTCGCCGAGCTTGGGGGTGTTGAGGGCCTTGAGCACCTTGGCGCGGTCGGCCAGCTGCTCCCAGTAGAGGCCGGCGGAGGGCAGCTTGTCCTTGTACATGGAAGCTTCGAGATACTCCTGAGCCTTCTTGGACGCTTCGATATTGTCGTGTTCAGAGTGGTACATGTCGATGCGCTGGAAGGTGGATTCGTCGGGGAAGAGAAGCCGGTCGTTGAAGGCGTAGCGCGTGTCGATGTGATGGCCCAGGGCGATGTGCGCCAGTTCCATGGAGATGACCGAGGCGATGGCTTCCTCGCTGGGGAGCGAGTCAACCAAGCCCTTGCTGATGAGAATCGTATTGCCCACCGTGGTGGTTTCGATGGTGCTGGAAAGCAGGATGCGGCAGTGGACGGGGTCGGTGAATGCCAGGTTGTTGGGCACGGCCAGGTTGATCACGATCTGATCGAGGACCGTGGATTCGTAGCCGCCCGGGGTCAGCGGTGCCACGAGGCCGGCTTCTACGAGGCGGTCGATGACGTTATTTTCAGCCTGGGTCACCCAGGCGCGGGTGGCCTGCAGCGGTCCCACATCCTGCGAGTCGTCGCTCTTGTCCACGGCGTCGTCGACCTTGACGCTGACGTTCTCGCTTTCGCGGGTGGGCAGCTTGAGCGAGTAGCCCCAGAAGTGGGTCTGCGCCTTGAGGCCGACTTTGCGGTCGCCTTCCATGCGCTCGGTTTCCTCGACGTAGACGGCCACCGGCAGCCAGATTCCGGGCTGAACGTTCATGCGCCAACTGTCGAAGTGGAAGAAGTAGCGGGAGTCGTCCTCGGAGCCGGGGTGGGTGTAGGTGCCATTGAAGCGAACGATGTTGCCGTCCACGTCCTCGATCCAGATGCGGCCATAGAAGCGGCCCATTCCGGAGACCTTGGGGTGCACGTCGTAGACCCAGGTGCGGACCGAGCCGAGGAACTCCCGCCGCACATAGCTGAAGACGTAGTGCTGGGTGTCGAAGCTGGACGGGTCAAGGAACATCATCTCGGTGAAGCCCAGGGGGCTGTAGGTGAACCGGGTGTCCAGCTTGAGCGCCTTGGTGAGCGCGGTAATGGACGACAAGGAACCCTTGAAGAAGCCGTGCTTGGCTTCAGCGCGCGGCTGGTAGGCCTTGTCGAAGAATCCCTTGCTGAAATCCACGCGGCTCAGCATGTAGGTGTCTTCCACCGGCACTTCATAGAGATGGACGTCGGGTTTGGTGTTCTGGATGTAGGTTTCCACCAGCGGGGTGCGCTGCTGGATGTTCTTGATCAGCACCTTTTCGCGCCCGATGGCTCTTTCCACCAGCGCGGCCTGTTCGGGAGTCAACTGGTGGACCTGTTCGTACTTCGGTTCCTTCTTTGCGTATGCAGTAGCGACACACAATGTGATGGTCAGGAAGGTCAGGGCTATCTTCCGAAACGACATGTAGAGCTCCTAGGCTGGTACTTTCATCTTCGTCGAGCCGCCTCGTCTGAGCATCCAGTGGGTGAGCGCAACGTGAATCCTGTTTGTGCAGTTTAGATGCTACGCCAACTGAAAGGAAATCGTGATGTTGGTAGTCATGTCCACTGCTTGTCCGTTGCGTGTGGCGGGGCGGAAGTGGATTTGCTGCGCCACCCTCCGCGCTTCTTCGTCGAGTCCATGGCCCAGGCCGTGCACGATTCCCTGTACCACAATTTGTCCGCTGGCCCTGAAGGTCACCCGCAAGATCACGTCGCCCTGCACCTTGAGTTGCCGGGCTTCGCTGGGATAGAGGACTGGCGGCTTGGAGAGCACTTCAAGATTGGTAGCCGCCGGTGTGGCGGTCATCTGCGGGGTGGGCGCGGCGACGCGGACCATGCTGGGAATGCCCGCGGTGGCCACCTTGCCGCCGCCGTAAGCGACGCGATTGATTGCCGCTCCGTCAGAGCCCGGGATGCCGGCTGAGGCTACTTTGCCCACCACGCCGGAGTTTGAACCGGACCTGGTTCCGTTGCCGATGCCGGTGGAACCGACCACTCCGTGGGGTGCGACGGCCGGGCCATTCATGCCGCCGTAAGGGTTGCCGATGGCCGCGATGGTGGCCGGCCGGGAAGCATTGGGATTGGGAGTGACCCCGAAGGTTTGGCCGAGATGCACGGGCGCCGTGGAGGCCTTGACCTGATTGTTTTGCGCAGGCATGGCCGCGGTGAGGGCAGCTTTGGGCTGGGGCGACAGAATAATGGAAGGCCGGGCCGCTTTGAGGACCGGCGCAATCATCTTGGCTTCCATCTGGATGGGCTTCTCCGGTTTGGGTTCAGGCCGGATCATGACGATCTTGGGCGCCTGGAACTTGATCTGCGGAGGCGTCGGCAGAACCACCTTGGGTGGAGGCGGCAAATTCACCTTGGGCGGCGGGGGCGGTTCGGTGGGCAAAATCAGCATCGTCTGCTCGTACTTATGCACTTCGAGCACTTTTTTGGCGGTCATTCCGATGTAGAAGGCAAGGCACAGAATCAGGCTGTTGACCGCGATGCTGGCGAGAAACGAGCTCCGGCTTTTCTCCGGCTCTGGAAGCAGGCCGAATTCGTATCGTCTTGGATTAGATGTCACAGGCATCGCTTCTGTTCTCCCTTGAGGCCGTCAAGACGGCGCGGTAATGGTTCTTCCCGATGGGCTCTGGCAGTTACGGTTACGGACGCCAATTTTCTGCGCAGAGTTTACAGGCCCTCTGAGCTTTCTTACGCAATCCTGAAGATATGCCAACGGACAGATGGAATGCTTCTGTCTCGCCGCCTCCCGGGTGTCGATGCGAATGGCTTTCCGGTTCGCATGAAGTTACGGACCTGACTGGCGGCATTGCTCCTTCGTCCCAACGGGTTGCAAGGTGAAAACTACCCATATGCAAATCCTACAGGGTAAAGGCGAAAACTTTCATACTATCGATCGCGGACGGCAAACCCGAGCAGCTTTGGCCGAGGCTCAAAACTCTCTGGCTGCGCGCCACAAAAAAAGTTGCATTACCGGACGCATGGAGTTTGTACATGCAAGTTCTCCAATCTCTCGTCCAGGGCAAATTACAAATTGCAATACCTCAACCCGGTGTCAACCAAACCTCGGGTGCGACGGTAAAAACCGAGCGGACCTCTCAACCTCATACGATGCCGAAAGCAGCGCAAAAGACTAATCCTTCCACCCGTCATATCGACGGTTTCGGGGTGAACGTTTAACCGGCTTCCCCTCTTTGACCTGTGTTATAGACTTAAAGTAAACCAAAGTGTAAACGAAAGGGTAGTTTTTTTATGATCATTCTGATCACAGGCGGCGCGGGATACATCGGCGGGACAGTGGCGGGATTGTTAACTCAAATGGGTCATGAGGCCATTGTTTTCGATAACTTGAGCCACGGGAGGCGGGACTTGCTGCCTCCGGGGGTCGGTTTTGTGGAGGGAGAACTGGCGGATCGGGCGGCGTTGGAGAATCTTTTCATCACCGCGAAACAAAAGGGACGCCCCTTCGACGCGGTACTTCACTTCGCAGCGCTGATCGAGGCCGGCGAATCGATGGTCCATCCCGAGCAGTTTTTCCGCAACAACACGGCTTCGACGCTTTCGCTGCTGGAGGCGGTACTGGCAGAGGGGCCGCGCCGGCTGGTTTTTTCCTCGACGGCGGCGGTCTATGGCGAGCCGAAGTCGATTCCGATTGAGGAAGATGCGGAGCTTTGCCCGACCAACGCGTATGGCGAGTCGAAGCTGCTGGTCGAACACATGCTGGGGTGGTTTCATCGCATCCACGGCCTGCGCTCCGCCTCACTGCGGTACTTTAATGTGGCCGGCGCTCCGGAAGGCCCGAATGGCGTGACCCGCGGCGAGGCGCACGATCCCGAGTCGCACCTGATTCCGCTGATTCTGGACGTCGCCCTGGGCCGGCGCAAGTCGATCCGCATCTATGGCGAAGACTATCCCACCCCGGACGGCACGTGCATTCGCGACTACATCCACGTCTCCGACCTGGCAGATGCCCACCTGCTGGCCCTTAAGGCATTGGAGACCGAGGCCGCCGCCAAGAATCGCCTGATCTTCAATCTGGGCAACGGCAAGGGCTTCAGCGTCCGCGAAGTCATTGAGTCGGCGCGCCGGGTGACCGGGCACCCCATCCCCGCGGAGATTCATCCCCGACGCGCTGGGGACCCCGCCGTTCTGGTTGCCGGCTCGGAGAAGGCCATGCGCGAACTGGGTTGGAAGCCGAAGTATACCCAGCTCGACGACATCCTGCGCACCGCCTGGGCGTGGCACCAGAATCGGTACGCCTGAGCAGGGCCGGTCAGTCGCAGGCTACCAATCTCCCTGCGACTGGATGCCTACATCATCTAGTTCTTCCGCGGCGCAGGACGGCGCGAAGATGGCCTGTTTCATGACGCGAATGATAAGATCGGCCACATGTGGGGTACCTCCCGTACCCTTGAAAACTGCCAAAACCAAGTTGAGGTATTGAGTGAGTTCAGCGACGAGAGGCATGGAACCCGCACGGGTGGAAGGAACGGGCGAAAGCATTTCCCGCTCGCCTCTGCTGAAGCGAGAAATGCCCGGCCTGGATACATTGCGCGGCCTGGCCATCCTGAGTGTCTTGTTCTATCACGGGCTTTATTGGGGTCCTGCACTGAAGCCGCCCGCGCACTCGCTGGCGGAGCGCATCTCCGGGTTCTTTGTCTTCGGCTGGCTGGGGGTGTTCCTTTTCTTTGTTCTTTCGGGATTTCTGATTACCGGAATCCTGTTGGACAGCAAGGAGAAGCCGCACTACTGGCGCAACTTCTATATTCGCCGGGTGCTTCGGATTCTGCCGATCTTTGTCCTGGTACTCGTGGTGATAAAGATATTCTGCCATGCGACCTGGCTCTACGTTGTAGTCTGTCTGGCGTACATGGCCAACCTGGCGCAGATGATGCACTTGGGCGGATTTAAGTATGGCGTGTTGTGGTCGTTGGCGGTTGAAGAACAGTTTTATCTGGGGTGGCCGTGGCTGGCCAGGTTTCTGACCCGCCGCCATCTGGCCTATACCGCAGCGGGAATCATCGTGATTTCTCCGGTGCTGCGCTGGCTGTCGGCGGCGTCGATCGTTCCGCTTGGCGATCCGCACAACATGACGTGGTTGATTGCGGACAACTTGGCGATGGGCGCCCTTCTGGCGCTGATGCTGCGTTCCCGGTGGGCAGCGTCCGGACTGTCCGCCGGTGCGCGGCAGGATTGTTGGTGATCGGTTTGCTCTTGCTGGCCGGCGGCATTCCGCTGGGTCTTCTTCACCGCGCCAGCCTGTTTGGTTCGGCACTGCAGACAGTGCCTTTCGAGCTGATGTTCGCGGCGCTTCTGCTCTTTTCCCTGCTGGTTGGTGACCGTCCGGCGGTGTTGGCCTGGACAGCTCCGTTGCGTTTCTTCGGATACCTTAGTTACGGGCTCTATCTTTATCACGAGCTGGTCTTTAATTTTGGCGACGATGTGTTGCGCAGCCTGGGCTTCTTCAAGAGCTGGAGCACCTGGGATTGGGTGTGGAGATTTGTCGTTGAAGGGGCTCTGGGCGTGTTGGTGGCCTATCTCTCGCGGCGCTACTTCGAGGAATTCTTCCTGGGCATGAAGGGCAAGCTGACGCCTTCGGCGGCGACGGTCAAAGCGGATATGCGGATGGAACTCGTCGCGGAATCACCGGAGTGAGACAGGCAGGGTCAGCTGGAGCGGACGAGGTTCCTGCCCGAAAAGGACGTCTTCCATGTCTTCTTTGCCCGAAAGCCGCGTTTTTCCGCCGCCCGAGGAATTGAGCCAACTGCGCACCGGCCTGGGCGTGGCACCAGAAGCGGTACGCGAAGTAGGGGCGCAAGAGACGGAAAAGGCGCGGCTTCGGCCGCGCCTTTTCATGCTCGAAATCCCTGTCGAAGGGGATGAAAAGGGTCAGCGCGTCGAGGGGGCCTCGACGGTGCGCAGAAGCTCGACGATCTTCGGCGCGGCGATTTGGCGGTAGTCCGGGGCGAGCAACCCGTAGGTTTCAACAGTGTCGTACTTTCGTCCTTCGCCGCTGGATTGGGTGCCGTTGAGCGGCCAGTAGCTCCAGGAGAGATCGTTCTCCTTCAGATATTGGACAAAGAGGGTGAACCAGGCCGAACCCGCGCCGCAATCCATGGTTTGGCAGGTGCCAAACTCGCCCACCCAGAGGGGAACGGCGGGTTGGGCATGGAGCAGGAAACCGGCGCGCGCGTCATAGGCCTGCTTCAGATCCGCATAGCTGGCATAGGCGTGACCGTCCATGTTGTAGGCATGGGGGGAATAGACGAGCCGGTGCGGGATGGAGAGGTGGACGGGCAGCTTGTCAAAGCCGGTGAAGTCGGTCGAGTACTGGGGACTTTCGACCATGACGAGCAGCCGCGGATTGGCGGCCAGAACGGCGTTGCCTCCCCGTTCGGCAGCCGCGTGCCAGTCGAGTTTGGGGTCCGCGCCACCCCAAGCGGCGCCGGAGCGCAGCTCGTTGCGCAGGTCCGCGCCCACGACCCAGGGCTGGGAGCGATAACGGCGCACGATGCTCTGCCAATCGGCGAGCCATTGCGCCTCAGGGTACGCGGCGTTGTACCAGAGGCCGTTGCCATCGGTGTCGCTGCAGCACCAGTCGGCGCGGCTGACGTGGTTGTCGAGGATGACCATGAGATGGGCACGCGCGAGCTCGGCGATGACCGCGTCCATGACTTCCATGGCGTGCTTTCCCTTGAATTGCGGATTGGCGCGCACGGCGTAGTCCGGCACCAGGGGATTGCGCTCGAGGGTTTCGTTGGCCCAGGGCAGGCGCACGGAGTTGACGCCGAGAGCCTGGATGCTGCCGATAATGACCGCCAGCGGGGCGTGGTCGAGGCCTCCGGGCACGTATTCCTTTTCATCGAAGCCGAACCAGTTCACCGAGGTGAGGCGAACTGGATTTCCGGCAGAGTCGAGGATCCGATAGCCGCTGGTGTGCAGAGGCGGTGCGAGGCGAACGTTCTGGGCGTATCCGGAGAGAGAAGCCGCAAGCAGCGAGACGGCGGCGAAAACAAGAGAGCTTTTGCAGAAGCGAATTTTCATCTCCAGAAGGATACACTCTGGTTTCGTTGCATCTCTCCGGCCGGGGCGAGCATCTTGTAAATAAAGGTGTTGGAGACGGGGCCTGGTCCTTTGAACGGGACGATGGGTTTTGCCGAGCCACTTGCCGTTTGTGCCTCGATCCCGGTAAAGTGTGTCCCACGCGGGGGCGAGAGGGAACATCTCTCTGGCGCGCCGCGGATGCGTCGATTTTTCCTCCCCAAAAAGGACGTTCAAATGTCTTCCTTGCCCGTTTCGCCCGCACCGAGCCAGGACATCGACTCCACACTGCGCGAAAGCCGAGTCTTTCCGCCACCCGAGGAATTCAGCCAGAAGGCTTACATCCAGAGCCTTGAGCAGTACGAAACTTTATACAAGCAATCGATTGAAGACCCCGAGGCCTTCTGGGCCGGGGCGGCCAGGGAGCTGCACTGGTTCAAGTCCTGGGACAAGGTCCTGGAGTGGGGGCTGCCCCACGCGCGGTGGTTTGTTGGCGGCCAGATAAATCTGAGCTACAACTGCATCGACCGGCATCTGGACGGGCCGCGGCGCGACAAGACTGCGCTGATTTGGGAAGGTGAGCCGGGCGAGGTGCGGCGGCTGACTTATGCCGAACTGCACGTGGAAGTGCAGAAGTTTGCGAACGCACTGAAGGCGCTGGGCATCAAGAAAGGCGACCGCATCGCCATCTACATGGGCATGACGCCGGAACTGGCCATTGCCCTGCTGGCGTGCGCGCGGATCGGCGCCATCCACTCGGTGATTTTCGGCGGATTCGCGGCCAACGCCATTGCCGACCGGGTGAACGACTCCGGGTGCATTGCCATTATTACCCAGGACTCCAGCTACCGGCGCGGCAACGAGATCCAGCTCAAGCGCACTGTGGACGAAGCTATGGTCGCCTGTCCCACGGTTGAGAACGTCATCGTTTACCGCCGCACGGGATCGCCGGTCAGGATGGTGACGGGCCGCGACCGCTGGTGGCACGACCTGGTGGCGAACGCGCCGAGCGAGTGCCCGGCCGAGCCCATGGATTCAGAAGATCCGCTCTACATCCTTTACACCTCGGGAACCACCGGCAAGCCCAAGGGGTTGGTCCACACCACGGGCGGATACGCCGTGCAGACTTACCTGACGACCAAGTACGTATTCGATCTGAGGGACGAGGACATTTACTGGTGCACGGCCGACATCGGCTGGGTCACGGGCCACTCCTACGTTGTGTACGGGCCGCTGCAAAACGGAGCGACGGTGCTGATGTACGAGGGGGCTCCGAACTGGCCCGACTTTTCCAGATTCTGGAAAATCATCGACGACCACAAGGTCACGGTCTTCTACACCGCGCCGACGGCCATCCGCGCGTTCATCAAGTGGGGCGACCAGTATGTAGAGAAACACGATCTCAGCACGCTGCGGCTGCTGGGAACGGTGGGCGAGCCGATCAACCCCGAAGCCTGGATGTGGTACCGCGAGAAGATCGGGCACAATCGCTGTCCGATCGTGGATACCTGGTGGCAGACGGAGACCGGCGCCATCATGATTGCGCCCATTCCGGGGGCGGTGGCGGCCAAGCCCGGCTCGGCCACGCGGCCCTTCTTCGGCATTCAGCCCGAGGTGGTCAACAAGGAGGGCGAACCGGTCCCGGCCGGCCACGGCGGGCTGCTTGTGATCCGCAAGCCGTGGCCCTCGATGGCCCGCACTGTCTATGGAGACCCGGAGCGCTATCAGAAGACTTATTGGAGCGACGTTCCCGGCTGCTATTTCACCGGCGACGGCGCGCGGCAGGACGCGGACGGCTACTTCTGGCTGATGGGGCGGGTGGACGACGTGATCAACGTGAGCGGCCACCGGCTGGGCACCATGGAAGTCGAGTCCGCGCTGGTGGCGCATCCCAAAGTGGCTGAAGCCGCCGTGGTCGGGCGTCCGGACGAGCTGAAGGGGCAGGCTATTTCTGCTTTCGTGTCTCTCGAAAGCGGCAATCAGCCCAGCGACGAGCTGAAGGACGAACTGAGGAAGTGGGTCTCAAAGGAGATCGGCTCGCTGGCCCGGCCCGACGACATTCGCTTTACCGAAGCCCTGCCCAAAACCAGAAGCGGCAAGATTATGCGCCGGCTGCTGAGGGAGCTGGCCACGCACGGCGAAATCAAGGGCGATATTACGACGCTCGAAGATTTCACGGTGATTGCGAAGCTGAGGGAAGCGGAAGAGGGGTGAAGACTGTGCTCCTCTCCCCACAGCGCTGTGGGGCGTGATTTGGCTGGCTGGCAAACGGGAAACCCATGCCTGGATTCCAGGTTGGACCGGAGTATCTAAGGAGTGTCCCGATTTCTACAAACTAAATCAAACTCGGGCTGGGGTTTATATGAAATATGATATAGTCGGCATGTGAAAGAGTACGCGCAGATCCACTGGATGGGCGATGCGAAGGAAGTGTTGAGCGCCTTTCCGCAGGAAATCAAGAGTATCTTCGGCTACTCATTGCGGAGGTTGCAAAAGGGTCTGGTTCCGGACTGCGATGCGCGCAGGATGGAATCGATCGGCAAAGGCGTTTGGGAGTTGAAGACTGCCGACGAGCGTGCTTGGTACCGGGTGATTTATCTGACACGGATCGGCAACGCGCTTTATGTTCTGCACGCCTTTGAAAAGACCAGTCGGAAGACGGATCGGCGGGATCTCTCGATTGCAGAATCCCGCTTGAGATTGGTTCTGGCACAGTTGAGCAAATCGAAGGAGGAAGGCGATGGCCAAGAGGATTAGCGCGGTGACTCATGTGACGCGGGGGGATGTCTTCGACGATCTGGGGTTCGCGCGCTCCGAAGCAACGGCGCTGAAGGTCAAAGCCGACCTGCTCGACGCCATCCGGGGTGAAATCGAGAGAAGGAGCTATACGCAGGGCCAACTGGTGAACATTCTCGACGAACATCAGCCAGCCGTGAGCAATCTTATGCGCGGCAGGATCACGCAGGTTAGCATCGAAAAGCTCCTTCGCTATTCAGACCGGCTGGGAATGCGCGCGAGGTTGAAGATTCTTCCCGCCGTGAAAGCGGAGACAGCGGCCTAACACTTAAAGCAATCCTCCTATTGGTGTAACGTACAGCGTGGGCCGGGAGGTCCACGCTACAGCCGACCGGGAGGTTGTTACTCGTTCCTGCCGCGATCAGACCTGTTGGCCACGCAAGAGTGGCCCTTAGATCAATAGGAAAAATGCTCTCGCTTCACGACGTGAGAATGGGCAATTCGATCGTTCGCAGGCCGCGGACGGAGTTGCAGAGATAGACGGCGTCTGCGGTTTGAAGGTCGGCTAGGGTCAGGATGCGCTCCGCCGTGTTGGTGCGGGTTGCGAGCAGGTGACGCCGGAAGACGCCGGGCAGCAGGCCGCAGACGAGCGGCGGGGTGAGCAGCTTGCCCTCGCGATCGAGGAAGAGATTGCTGATGGCGCCCTCTGTCAGCTCGCCCTTTTCGTTGACAAACAGGACTTCGTCGAAACCTTCCGCGCGCGCGGCGGCCAACGCGCGGTTATAGAACTCGCGGTGAGTTGTCTTGTGACGCAGGAAGACATCGGTGGAAGAGGTGTGTTGCTTCGATATCTTCACGCGAAGAGAGTCGGATTCCGTCTGTAACTCTGAGCTACTAAGAGTTATCTCGCCATTTGTGTCGAGGAGCAGCCGGACGCGCTGGCTGCTTCCGACTTCAAATGAATCCGAAAGCGCGCGGAGCTGCTTGAGAACGGCCTCCCGGTCGAAGTTGAAATCGAAGTACGCGGCCGAGGATTCCAGGCGGTCGAGATGCAACGGAAGGAGGCGAAATTCTTTTTCCCACAGCATGGTTTCGATGAGCTGAAACGCGGGGCGCGGGCGGGTGAGGAAGGCGGCCTTGAGCTGGCATTCGCGGTACTCTTCGCGCGGGTCGGAATCGGCGACAATGCCGCCGCCCACGCCCATCCGGGCGAGACCGTCTTTTATGGTGAGGGTGCGAATCGCGACGTTGAAGACCGAGGAGCCGTTGGGCGAGATAAAGCCGATGGCGCCGGTGTAGACTCCGCGCGGATGAGGTTCCAGTTCGCGGATAATTTCCATGGTGCGCAGCTTCGGTGCCCCGGTGATGGAGCCGCATGGAAACATGCTGCGGAAGATTTCGTAATAGCCGACGCCGGGGCGCAGCAAGCCCGCAATGGTCGAGGTCATCTGCAAGAGGGTCTCGTATCTCTCCACGGAGAAAAGATCCTCGACGACTACGCTGCCGGTCTGCGCGATGCGGCCCAGATCGTTGCGCAACAGATCCACAATCATCACGTGTTCGGCGCGATTTTTCTCGTCGTTCTGGAGCCGGAGAGCCGCCTCGCGGTCTTCGGCTGCGTCCAGGCCGCGCGCCATGGTTCCTTTCATGGGGCGGGTGACGATTCTGCGGCCGTCGATCCGGAAAAACAGTTCCGGAGAAAAGGAGAGGATGTGCTGGCCTGCGACCTTCAGGAACGCGCCATAGGCCACCGGCTGCTGGCGCGACAAGGCCGCATAGAGGTCGAAGGGCGCGGCCCGCATGGGGAACGAAACCCGGTCAGTGAAGTTCACCTGGTAGGTGTCGCCCGCGGCGATGTACTCCTGGATTTTCAGAATTCTGGCGCGGTATTCTTCTGGCGCAATTTCGAGCGTGAGGCCGGGGGGAATGAGATCCGTCGTGGGCGGGACCGGGAGGTCGAAAGGCAACGCGGGAGCGGGCCCCTCGAAGCGTCCCAGGGCGTGGTCGAAGACCAGGGGGCTGCGGTAGAGGCCCAACCACGCGAGGGGAAGCTCTGCGGCCTTGGCACTGGGGCTGGCAGTGCGCTCGAAGTGAGTTCCGCACTCGTAGGAGAAGAATCCTGCAACATGGAAGCCCTGGCGGAGCGCGGTTTCGATCCGCGCGAAAACACTGGGGATTTCATCGGGGCTGTGGGCGGAAATCGTTTCCGCAGGATGCAGGAAGAGATAGCTGCGGTGGTTGGAGGGGTCGTAGCGGGAGGTTTCGAGGAGGATGGAACCGGCCTGCGCCGCAACTGCCGCGCGTGCACCTTCCGGCAGAGCCGTCCAATGGGCCACACCCTCTCCTCTGGCTGCGCCGGGCGCAATGCGGAGCTTGCCGCACCGGCTGGTCAATTTCCATGAGCAAAAAGGAACGAGGCGGAAGCTGCGCTCCCGCCTCGTTCGGCAACATTCAGCCTTCGATGCTTTAGAACTACAGTTGTATTTCGTTCAACTTTTCGGAATGGGGCCATGCCCGGGCCTGAAGGCCTATAGGATTCGCCCATTTTCAGGGGGTTAAAACCCCCTGCTCCCTCCGGAATTGTCGATCTACAACTGGAGTACTAGAACTTGTAGACCACGCCGAAGGTGGCGCGGGAGTTGCGGCGCTCGTGCGGCGAGTAGCCGAGTTTGTCGGGGTCAGAGACGAAGGATGAGGCAATGTCGTCTCCGGAAGCGCGCAGGGAGAAGCGCGGGCTCAGTTTATATTCCAGGCCGCCGCCCACGCCTCCAGCAAAGGAAACGTTGGGGGTCATGCTTTCTCCGCCGGTATGGGCTCCGCCCAGCAGCACGTGAAAGAAGCCGCCCAGGGGCCCAATCAGATCGGCATGGAGCACCGGGCCGACCAGCACCATATCCACCGAGGGGGTGCCGGGGTTGCCCGCGGAGGTCGCGTAGTTGTAGAACGCGCCATCGGCGGTGACGCCGAAATATCTTCCCCAATCGCGGGTCACGGAGAGGTTGACTCCCTGCAATCCATAGCGCGACTCGTTCACCTGGTTCAAGCTGGTATAGCCATAGCCGGCAAAGACCTCGTACTTGTAGGTAGGTTCAGCCTGTTCTTTGTGGGGACGATCCGGGGCAATCTGGCTGGTGGCGGTCAGAGGCAAACATACGGCCGGAATCACGGCCAGAATCAAAAGCAGAAACTTCCTCGTCACTTTGGAACTCTCCTCAGAAAAAAACTTGCTGCAGCTCTGCCGCCGCCTGCGGGACGACGCCCCTGACAGCCGCGAAGACTCAAATTGCGGTACCCTCATAGACTATCCTCTCCACCCCGGTTCCAAGAAGTCCGGCCCGATATTGGCGGCCACGGATCAGCGCGCCTGGAGCGGGACCGGCTCCGCCAACTGCAACTGCTTTCCCGAGTGGTCAGTGATTGTGACGCCAACCCCCCGGGAAAGATAGCGCTGGATCACCTGGGGGCGGGCCCATTCCAGTTCCCAGCCGTCCTCGATGGCGACCACGGTGTATTTTCCCGGGGCGGCGTCACGGAGAGAAAAACTGCCGTCGGAGTCGGACTGGTCGCGCCGGAAGAGGCCGCGGTTGGCGCCGGGATCCTGCGGGACGAGGACCACCATGACGCCGGCCAGGCCCTTGCCGTCTCCCGCATCCGCGCCGCCGGAGGCTGGGGCCTTGCGCACCATGCCCTGGACGCTGGTTTTGCCCGCGACCAGCGTGACGGTGATGGCGAAGGGATGGTCCTTGACATGGAGGGTGGCACTGTTGCGCAGTCCGGCTGAAGTCTGAAGAGAGGCCACGGCCAGGGAGAGGTCGCCGCCGAGCGCCATCACCGTCCAGCTTCCGGGGCTGACCGAAGCGAAGCGGGCCACCGATTTGCCGGGGGCGGAGGTGACCACAGGCGCTTGTATCTCCTGGCTGGGGTCGGAATCGGAGCTGAGGACCAGCAGCATTGGCTCGGGCGGGGGTGCGCCGTCGCTCATTCTGACGGCGGCGGTGACGGCGGCCAACGGCGCGCCTGCCGAGGCGTCGACCTCCAGGCTGCCGCTGAGGTCTACCTCGACCTTGCGGGGCGGATCGTCCTGGCGAATCTCGTAGTGGCCGGGTGCGAGGCCGGAGACCTCGACGGCGCCCGAGCCGGGCGGTCCCGGCTGGAGATTGCCCATGGAGGCCGGGCCTTCCTGGCCCAGGATGGTCTGGATCAGGGCAGGGAAAGCGATGCGGCGATTCTGTTCCGGTGTCGCGCTCTCCGCGCCGGTGCGGACCCACAGGTGAATCGCCGGAACCGCGTGCAAAGCGACATTCAGTTCCGCGCGTTCGCCGGCGGCCAGGCGGATGGGGGCGGCTCCGGCCTGGTCGGCGGTTCCGTCGTAGTAGGTGACGGGGTAGGCCACATCCAGCGGGTTGGGCGCGCCGGTCGAGGTTCGAGAGCCGGTCTGGGCCGGGTGCAGGGCGAACCACGGCTGCGCCTTGACCGCCAGAAAATAGGTGCCCGGGGGCAGATCCCACAGCTCAAAGGCGCCGGTATCGTCGGTGGTGGTGGCGGTGGGCCGGACCAGGTGTTCGCCCTGTCCGCCGTTCCGCGACTTCAGGGAGAGCAGAACCTGCGCATTTTCGACCGGTTCGCCGGCATCGTCGGTTACGACGCCATGGACCATGGCTCCGGGGGCAAGGAGGAAGGGAAGATGTTCGGTGTCCTGGCCGGGACCGGTCACAATGGCCGAACTGTAATTGTCGTGCTCGTCGAAGAAGGCGGCCAGATAGCCGCGGTGGGAGGCCATCAGGCCGAATTTAGCCGGAGGCAGGTGGTCCAGGGAAAAGCGGCCTTCGTCGTCGGTCTCCACCTGCACCAGGGTCTGGCGGCTGTTCTCATCGACCAGGGAAACGGTGGCGTGGTGGACGCGTTCGCCGGTCACGGAGTTGGTCACGGTGCCGGCGATGCGGTAGGGGCCGTTGAGGGACGGGGCCTTTTGGGCTGGGAGGGTCTGCGCCCCGGCCAGCGGCAGCGCCAGCAGGGCCAGCGCCGCAAGGGCCGCGGGCAAAGGCCAGTGAGAGTGCGAATTGGACAAGTAAATCAAGGCTTGGGCAACTCCAGCAGCAGGCTCGAGGTGGCGTTGGGAGAAAGTGTCACCTGCTGGCTTCTTCCGCCGTAGGTGGCCAGGGCAGAGGGGTTCCGGTACTCAAGCTGGTGCGCGGCATCGAAGACCAGGACGAGGTAGGAGCCGGGCGTGAGATTGGTAAGGGTCGCGGATCCGCCCGCGGAAGGGCGCAGGGTGGCCGGCTGCACCGCGGCAACCGAATCGAACTCCGGCACGGCATAGACGTAATAGGTTGGCTCTTCGCCGGCGGCATTGGTCTCGGCGGTGGAGGGGAGTTGGAGGGCGAGGCTGGCGCAATCGGTGCGAAGGACCGCCTCGACGGGCATTCCGGCTCCCGATGGACCTATGATCAACGGGGTTTGCCCCAGGCTCACGCCGCCCGCGGTCACGGCGCCGAGGCAGGTTCCGGTGCGATTGGCGCTGGCCTGGACCCAGTAGGAGCCGGGCGCGACGGCGCTCAGTTGAAAAAGGTCGGCATCGGCCCAGTCGGCGTTCTGCTGGGTGTCGCCGCCGCCGGAGCGCTTGATCCAGAGGCCCAGGGGCGGTGGCTCGTCCGATCCATCGAGTCCGCTTCCGTTGCGTGAGCCGGGGGTCCGGGCGGGCGGCGCCGGCTCGTAGCGCACCCGGATGGGCGTGGACACTTCAGAGGCGAGCACGACGCGCAGTTTGGGCTCGGGGTGGCCGGAGACGGAGAAGTCCAGCAGGCCGGCGACCTGGGCTGGACGGTTCCTCTGCCGCGAGAGGGGCAGATCGTCGCGCTCCGGTCCTTCAAGATTGTTTCCCTCCACGGTCAGCGTGTACGAGCCGTCGGGAAGATAGGTGCGGATGGTCGAGGTTTTGTCGTCGTAGAGCAGCGAGTAG
>Ga0302200_10001423_pt1 | contig 22354 bp, 20 predicted proteins | sample II_Bog_N3_1_FD_194585 | JGI IMG/M metagenome (GOLD analysis project Ga0302200, IMG submission 194585) | Peat permafrost microbial communities from Stordalen Mire near Abisko, Sweden - II_Bog_N3_1 | ecosystem: Environmental > Terrestrial > Soil > Wetlands > Peat | place: Sweden: Abisko... | reverse complement strand
TTTGAATTTTACGGCGAGTGTTTCCTGGTTGTAGCGGCGGCCATTGCACACCTCACACTGTACGTAGACGTCGGGCATGAAGTTCATTTCGATGCGGCGCTGGCCGTCGCCCTGGCAGGTTTCGCATCTGCCGCCAGCGACGTTGAAGCTGAAGCGGCCGGCTTTGTAACCGCGCTCGCGGGACTCGGGAAGCATGGCGAAGAGATCGCGAATGGGGGAGAAGACCTGCGTGTATGTGGCTGGATTGGAGCGCGGTGTGCGGCCGATGGGGGACTGGTCGATGCGGATGACTTTGTCGAGCTGGTCTGCGCCGGTGAGCGACTCGTGAGCGCCGGGCTCCTCGCGCGAGCCATAGATGGACTGCGCAAGAGAGCGATAGAGAATGTCGTTGATGAGCGTGCTTTTGCCGCTGCCGCTGACGCCGGTGACCACGGTCATGACGCCGAGCGGGATGCGAATGGTGATGTCCTGGAGGTTGTGTTCGCGAGCGCCGGATACGACGATCCACTTGCCGGTTAGGGCGCGCGGACGGGCGCGTTGCAGCATGGTGGCGGCGCCGGAAAGATAACGGCCCGTGAGTGATTCCGGGGTGGCCATGATCTCTTCTGGCGTACCTTGCGCTACGACGAAGCCGCCGAGACGTCCGGCTCCGGGGCCAAGGTCGAGAACGTAGTCGGCACTGCGTATGGTGTCTTCATCGTGCTCGACGACCAGGACCGTGTTGCCGAGGTCGCGCAGCTTGATGAGCGCCTGGATGAGGCGGTTATTGTCGCGCTGATGCAGGCCGATGGATGGCTCGTCGAGAACATAGAGCACGCCGCGCAGCTTGGAGCCGATCTGCGTGGCGAGGCGGATGCGCTGGCCTTCGCCACCGGAGAGAGTGGCGGCGTTGCGGTCGAGTGCGAGGTAAGTGAGGCCGACGCCGCAGAGGAATTCGAGGCGCTCGACGATCTCGCGGCGAATGCGTTCGGCGACCAGGGCCTCGCGGGCCGTGAAGCTGAGATTGATGGCGGCTGAGAGGGCGCGGTTGAGTGGGAGGGCCGTGAAATCGGCGATGGAGAGGCTGCCGATTTTGACTGCGAGCGATTCTGGCCGGAGGCGTTTGCCGCGGCAGACGGGGCATGGAGTCGCGGACATGTAGGTCATCATGTACTCGCGATAGCCGTCGCTGCGCGCCTCTTCCACGCTGTCGCGGAGGAAGGCGAGGATGCCGTGGAAGCCGGTGCGCGGGGCCTCGTTTTTGGGTGGTCCGTAGACGAGGATGTGCTGATGCTTGACGGGCAGGTCTTCAAAGGGAAGCTTCAGGTCGATGTCATAACGGTCGGCGGCGAGGTGGATGAGCTTGAGCAGATACTGCGAGGCGGAGCCGGGTCCGAGGCCGCCGTCGAGCAGGGGTTTCGACCAATCGGTAATGACCTTCGCCGGGTCAAAGTCGTAGAGCGAACCGAGGCCGTGGCACTCCGGGCAGGCGCCAAATGTGGAGTTGAAGCTGAAGCTGCGGGGTTCTAGTTTTGGCACGTCGAGGCCGCAGTCGGGGCAGGCCATGGAGGAGGAGAATAACTGTTCCTGGCCACCGGCGACGGCTACCAGAGCAAGGCCGTTGGCCATTTGGAGGGCCTTGGTTACGGCGGCTTCGAGACGCTTTTCGACGGAGGGTTTGCCGGGCGACGTTGTGGGCGGCTGGATTCCCTCCCCGGCACCCACTGTTGTCGCAGGCTTCAGCAGGATGCGGTCGACGACGGCTTCAATGGTGTGATTCTTGCGGCGGTCAAGCAGGACAGGGTCGGAGAGGTCGCGCATTTCGCCGTCGACACGAGCGCGGAAACCCTGCTGGTCCAATTGATCGAGGAGGTCTTTGAATTCGCCTTTGCGGCCGCGGACAACGGGGGCCATGACCGTGACGCGCTCGCCCATGCCGAGTTCGAGGATGCGCTGAACGATCTGTTCGGCGGTCTGGCGGGAGATGGGGCGGCCGCAGTTGGGACAGTGGGGCGTGCCGACCGACGCGTACAGTAAGCGCAGATAGTCGTAAATCTCTGTGATGGTGCCCACAGTGGAACGTGGGCTGCGGCTGGTAGTTTTCTGTTCAATCGAGATTGCCGGGCTGAGTCCCTCGATTGAATCCACATCCGGCCGCTCGATCTGGTCGAGGAACTGACGGGCGTAGGCGGAGAGGGTTTCGACATAGCGGCGCTGGCCTTCTGCGTAGATGGTGTCAAAGGCGAGCGAGCTTTTTCCCGAGCCGGAGAGGCCCGTGACCACTGTGAGGGTATTGCGCGGAATGCGCACGTTGATGTCGCGCAAATTGTGCTGGCGCGCGCCGCGCACCGAGATGTGAGTAATGGCCATGATTGGAAGCAATTTGGAAGCGGTGGGTGTTCCAGAGTGGGACGTCCGGCCCGATGCAGGAATGTAACACCCTGGGGGTATTCTATTGGTCAATAGAATCAAGGGTCAACGCGGCGGTTTTTCTGCGAGAATCGCAGAGACGAATCCTGACTTGCCCTGTAGGTTTGCATCTTATGGGAACAGGACATGTTGCAAGCCCTAATTGAGTAGTTCAAGGCGGAATGATGGCGGATTTTGTGATGTTGGTATGCGCCTCGGTGGCGTCAATGGGGTTCGGCATCCTGGCCGCCTACTGGATTCTTCGTGCCGGATTTGCGCTCATGCGTCCACGCTCTCAGCGTGTGACCTTGAAAGCGCAGGCGGATGTGGCTCTTAAGACAGTGGTTAGTGATTAGTGAATAGTGATCAGCGCCGATCTGGCACTGGTGTACTTCAGTTTCATTCAAAGCAAGAATCTACGTTCAACCCTCTGACGGCTAGTTAGGCGGCGTGCCGGGCTGTTGATTCGGCTGTTGCACCGGCTGCTGGTTCGGGGGTTCGCCAGGCTGCTGGCCTTGTTGCTGTTGTCGCTGCTGCTCCATCTGTTGCAACCGCATCGAGCGCGGGGGGAAGCCGGCGCGATTTGGGAAGCCCTCTGGAGGCGGCTGAGGCTGAGGCTGTTCGTCTTCGTCCTCCTCGGTGGGGGAGGATGGCTTGGCGCCTGGCTGGGAATTTGCTGCTGAGCGGGTGCTGAGCACAATTTCCCGCGGGGTTCCCTGGCCCTGATCGCCGATCAAGAGGAAGTTGTAGCCGGAGCCATCGAGCAACTGGCGCAGAACTTCGCGCGCAGTGCCGGGGCCGAATGAGCCAAAAATACGCTGATCGTTGTCCAGCCCTTCCACCGTTGCCCCGGTTTCCGTGGAAACGTCGGTAAGGATCTGTTCGAGGCTGGAATTTGTGGCATCAATCCGGAGACCGTGGCTGTCCCACACTACGGAGGCCTGGTCTGCCTTCTCATTGACAGGCCACTTTGGGAGTTCTGGCTGGGGCGGAGCGGCGGGAGCAGGCGTCGGTGTTGATTCGGCGGGGTGCGCGGCCGATGGGCGGGCGTGTGTGTGCTTGTGCACCGGCTGGGCCGATTGAGGCGCTTGCGAAGGTGCGGCTGATTGCGCGGCGAGAGAACCGGACAAGACGAGCGAGGCCGCCAGAAGCAGGGGTAGGCCAAGTCGAGCCACGGCGATATGGATCGGCGCGGTTGGAGAATGCGCCTGGATGTTTGCGCTCATGGGGTCGGGCTCTCCCAGCCATGGTTCTCGCGGATTGGCATCTGTACAGGGGCGCCAGGCAGGCGTCCGGAGTTCAAATTCTTTCGCCGCTCCACTGTACTAGACTAACAGTGGCCCGCGGACGCTCATCAAGAGCTTTCTGGGGCCTTGGAGGGTGTCCCCGCGATGCGTCTCTGCTGGAGTGTCTGGGCTGCTGCAGCTTTGTTGTCTTTGCCGGTGGCGGGATTTGCCGCCACGTGCACCACGCAGGCCGAGTTGCTGACAGTGGACCGCGATGGGCTGGTTGCTGCCGGCGGACGGCTGTCGATGGCGGTTTTGCAGCAGGACGAAGGCGCGTTGCATGCAGCATTGCTGCCGGCTGAGGCCGCGGAGTGGGACGGGATTCGCGAGACGGTAGAGCAAGCCGCTCCACTGGTGAAGGGGGGCCGCATCCAGTTGCGTAACCTGTATTTACTGGATGCGTCGATGCTGACGGCGCCCTCCGATACACAGTTTTTCTGCTCAAATGCCACCGGATCGCTAACAGTGACCGTTTCCATGCACGCCTTGCCGCCCGGGCGATATGCGGTGGTGCTGGCCGATGCGGCGGGGGCTGCCTTGAGCGGCCAGATTGGGCTGGTGCTGGCCTGGGGCGGTGCGGGAGCGGATACGGGATGGAAGCTGGCTGGCGTGTCAGTGCGGGCCGGAACATTCGAGGGGCACGATGGGGTGTGGTACTGGACGCATGCGCGCGACCTGGCGCGGTCGAACCAGCCGTGGAGCGCCTGGTACAGCTACGATGTGGCGCGGTATTTGCTGTTGCCGATGGATTTTCTCTCGTCGCCGAATATGGAGAAGCTGACGCAGGAGCAATCGCAGGTGAAAAGCGCGACGGGGAATTCGCTTCAGGATGCGTTTCCTATTAACCTTTCTGCGGGCGATCGGACCTGGAAGATTGAATCTGTGCGTCTGGAACCCTCGTTGAACGAACCGGATTTGGGGGTGACCTTTGAGTCCACGGGCGTGACGGACCCGGCGGCACAGCGCACCGAGGCTACCTCCGTGCTGAGCGCACTGTTGAAGGCGCAGCCGGCACTACGGGAGAACTTTCATGGGCTATGGGCCATTGCGGAAAAAGACGGCAAGAAGACGCCGGTGATGGAACTGCCCATGACGCAGATACCGTAGAGGCAGTTCGTAGTTCACAGTTCATAGTTGTCAGTTATCGGTTGCTAGAAAACATGTGGGTGAATGGGGGTTGGAGCGAGTATGAGAGGTTTTGCTGGAGTTGTGGCTGTTATGGCTTTGGTGGGGACGGGATTTGTGACACGTGTTCCCATGGCGAGCGCGCAAGATAAGCCGGTGGCCGATAGTGAGAAAAGCGTTCCTTTGCCGGCTGGGTTGGACAAGCGATTCATGGACACGACCGCCGATCCGTGCGTGGATTTTGCGCAGTATGCTTGCGGAAACTTCAGCAAGCTGTATCCGATTCCCTCGGACAAGTCGTCATTCGGTGGCTTTTCAATTGTTTATGACCACACGCAGCAAGTGCTGCACGCTTTGCTCGAGAAGACGGAAGCCGATAAACCCGGGCGTACGCCAAATGAACAGAAAATCGGCGATTACTACGCGACCTGCATGAACAAGGATGCGATTCAGGCCAAGGGGCTGAAGCCGTTGCAACCGGAACTCGACCGCATTGCGGCTCTCAAGAGCAAGGCGGAATTAACAGCACTGCTGGCGCATTACCAGCTGATCAACGTGAATGCGTTCCTTGGTTATGGAGAGCAGCAGGACTTCAAGGACGCGCGCAAACAGATTGCCAGCGTAGATCAGGGTGGGCTTGGATTGCCGGAGCGGGATTACTACTTGCGTACCGGCGATGCCGCGGAAAAAACCCGTGCGCAGTATGTGGAACACATAACAAAGATGCTGGCGTTGATTGGCGAGCCCGATGCGGCCGCGGCCAGCGATGCGAAGAAGATCATGGATCTGGAGACCGCGCTAGCCAGGATATCGATGGACATTACATCACGCCGCGATCCGAAGAATGTTTATCATCTGATGCCGGTAACGCAACTTGAACAATTGGCTCCGATCATTGCGTGGCCCACTTTCATTCAAGAGACCGGTGTCTCGAGCGTGAGCGAGCTGAACGTGGTCAATCCTGATTTCTTCAAAGGGTTGAATCCGCTGATTGAATCCACTGACCTGGACACCATTAAGGCCTATCTGCGTTGGCAGTTGATCAACGGCATTGCTTCGACGGTGCTACCCACTGCACTTGATGATGAGGACTTCAACTTCAACGGCCGGGAACTGAGCGGTCAACCGGAGCAGGAAGCGCGCTGGAAGCGTTGTGTTTCCTCGACGGACGGAGCGCTTGGTGAGGCACTGGGCGAGGTGTATGCGAAGGAGTATTTCCCAGCGAAGAGCAAGCAGGAGACCGTGCAGATGGTGCACGACATTGAAGACTCGATGGATCGCGAGATTGGAACACTGACCTGGATGAGTCCCGAGACGCAGGCCAAAGCGCGCGAGAAGCTGCACATGGTTGCGAACAAGATTGGCTATCCTGACCACTTCCGCGATTACTCGAAACTGACCGTTGTGCGTGGGGATGCGATCGGCAATTCGATTCGCGCGGTGGAGTTTGAGAATCGCCGGCAGTTGGCGAAGATTGGCAAACCGGTTGACCGCGGAGAGTTTGGCATGTCTCCACCTACCATCAATGCGTATTACAACGCGAGCATGAACGACATCAACTTCCCGGCAGGAATTCTGCAGTCTCCGTTCTTCGATCCTACAGCTACGGACGCCGTGAACTATGGGCACATTGGCGCTGTGGTGGGACATGAATTGACGCACGGTTTCGATGACCAGGGACGGCAGTTTGACGGCAATGGCAATTTGGCCGATTGGTGGACGGCCGACGATGGCAAGAAGTTTGACGCGATGACAGATTGCGAAGTGAAGGAATACGGCGGCTTCACGGCGATAGACGATGTGAAGCTGAACGGCAAGTTGACGCTGGGCGAAAACACTGCGGACAACGGCGGCTTGCGGCTTGCGTACATGGCACTGCTTGAGGATGCGCAACGAAAGAAAATCGACTTGAGTGCAAAGGACGCAAACGGTTTCACTCCCGTTCAGGAGTTTTTCATCGCGGATGGACAGAACTGGTGCGGGGAGATGCGGCCGGAGCAGATGCGGCTTCAGGTGCAGACCGATCCGCACTCGCCGGACAAGTTCCGGATTCTCGGTGTGATACAAAACATGTCGGAATTTGGCAACGCGTTTGGGTGCAAGGTGGGGCAGCCGATGATGCCGGCGAATGCTTGCCGGGTGTGGTGAGGACAATGATCGATCTGCGTTCAGATACGGTAACGAAGCCCACGCTGGAGATGCGTGCCGCAATGGCAGCGGCCGAGGTGGGTGATGACGTTTACGGCGAAGACCCCACCGTGAATCTGCTGGAGAAGCGGGCTGCGGAGGTGTTTGGTCGTGAAGCCGCATTGTTTGTGCCGACGGGAACGATGGGCAATCAGATTGCGATTCGTCTGCACACGCAGCCGGGGCAGGAAGTGATTGCGGAGTCGCGCTCGCACATTCTGGATTGGGAGATGGCGACCACAGCGGTCTTCTCCGGTTGCCTGGTGCGGGCGGTGCAAGCCGAGCGCGGCATTCTGACATGGAAGCACATTGAGCCGGTGATCTTCGGACGCGGTTCGTTTCGCGCTGCTACGGGACTGATCGAGATTGAGAACACCGCGAATCTAGCCGGAGGCACATGCACGCCGCTTAACGTGTTGCAGGAGATCTGGGAAGGCGCAAAGGAACGCAAGCTCCCCGTGCATTTGGATGGTGCGCGCATCTTCAATGCATCTACGGCGCTGGGTGTGGATGTGAAGACACTGACGGGTGGCTTCGATACGGTGATGTTCTGTTTGTCAAAAGGGCTGGGTGCACCTGTGGGGTCGATGCTGACAGGGTCGGCGGAACTGATGGAGCAGGCACGCATCTTTCGCAAGGCGCTGGGCGGTGGCATGCGGCAGGCTGGCGTGCTGGCCGCTGCGGGACTCATGGCTCTTGAGCAGGGACCGAAGAGGCTACATGAGGACCACGCCAATGCGCGCCTGCTGGCTGAAGCGCTTTCGCACATGGAAGGCGTATCGATTGACCTGGATGGCGTGGAGACGAATATTGTGATCTTCAAGATCACGGAGGTCGCGGGACTGACCGCTGCGGAACTGGCCTTGCGCATGAAGGCGCGCGGGGTGCTGGTGAGCACGGTTGGCCGCGATGCGATTCGCGTGGTGACCCATCGGGATGTTGACCGCGGGGCCTGCATTACCGCAGCCGAGGCACTGTCAGAAGAGCTTGAGGCGGCCACGATCGGATTGAAAACATAGAGTGAGCAATTCAGAGCATTCTTCAGGAAAGGGACGATGGTAGAAGTGGATTAAGTAAATCCGCTATTGGGTGCGCCGTCGATTTCCTGGAGGATTCGATTTCATGTTGAAGAAAATTGCACTGGCACTTCTGTTCGCTCTCACGTTGTGTCCTGTGGCATCCATTGCGCAGGTTGTGATTCGCGTTGGGCCACCGGCTCCGGTGATGGAGAATCCCGGACCGCCCCCTCAACCTGGCTATGTCTGGATCTCCGGCTATCACCAATACCAGGGCGATCACTACGTCTGGGTAGGCGGCCACTATGATCGTCCGCCGCATGAAGGCGCGCATTGGGTTGCTCACCACTGGGTGCACCGGCATGGGCAGTGGATTCTGGTTGAAGGACATTGGCGGTAGGTTCTGGTCGGTTTTCGAAAGAGGGCGGGGCTTCGGCTCCGCCCTTTTGTTGGTGCGAATGCGTAGAAAAGTAGATTGTACGGGGTGAATTTCCACAGTTTTGCGGGCGACTCTTTTTTGCACCGATGCATCTTATCCAACGGAGAAATTTGTGTGCGTTTGAATTGGCGCTGGGGGTAAGGTGCAGCAATCAAGCGCAACTATTTCGTAGGCAAACCGTTCAACTCTTCAACGGGCGGGACGGACACAACACTCCGCACACCCTGAAATAACTGGAGGAATGAATTCACTATGAAGAAGACTGTTTTGGGACTTCTGTTGGCTATTGCACTGATTCCTGCGGCTTCGAACGCGCAAGTGATAGTGCGCGTGCGTCCGCCCGTTGTGGTTGTAGAGCATCCCGGTCCGCCCCCGGAACCCGGCTACGTATGGATATCCGGATATCACCGTTGGGATGGCGATCACTATGTGTGGGTGGGTGGGCACTACGATCGACCGCCGCATCCCGGCCAGCGTTGGGTTGCGCATCGGTGGGTACGTGTGAATGACCACTGGGAGATGCGCGAAGGGCACTGGCGCTAAACTGAAGGGAACGAAAAAGAGAGCGGGGCTGACACCCCGCTCTCTTTTCAGATTACCGGTTATAGATTACATTCAAACGAACCCAGCGAGTTTGTTCGCCATTCATTGACCTAGCTGATTTCGATTACGTCTGTAGCGGCAGCCGCTGCGGCTTCTGCACGCTCCATTACCTTCTCGGCGATCGCATAGAACTCCGCGGCCTGCGGGCTCTTGGGGCCAGCCAGCGCGACAGGCAATCCGCGGTCTCCGCCTTCGCGTATGGCGGGGATGAGCTCCACCGATCCGAGGAAGGGGATGTTGAATTGCTTTGCAGTACGCTCGGCGCCGCCGCGAGAAAAGATGTCGATTTCATGATGGCAATGCGGGCAGGTGAAGTGGCTCATGTTCTCCACAATGCCGAGGACTTCGACGTTGACCTGCGCAAACATCTGCAGAGCCTTGCGCGCATCTTCAAGGCTTACGTCACTGGGCGTGGAGACCACAACCGCGCCGGTGAGGGGAACAGTCTGCACCAGCGAAATGACAACATCGCCGGTGCCCGGAGGCAGATCGACGATGAGGTAGTCGAGTTCTCCCCAATCGACCTGCTGCAGAAACTGGCGAATGATCTGGTGCAGCATGGGTCCGCGCATGACCAGCGGCTTGTCGCCGGGCGAAATGTAGCCGATGGAGATGGTCTTGATGCCATGCGTCAGATTGGGTTCGATGACGTTGCCTGGGCCGACCTTCGGCTGCTGGCTTGAACCCATCATGAGCGGCACATTGGGGCCGTAGATGTCGGCGTCGATGAGGCCCACGCGCTGGCCAAGTCGTGAGAGCGCGATGGCCAGATTCACGGCGACGGTGGTCTTGCCGACTCCCCCTTTGCCGGAACCGACTGCAACTATCTTCGAGACGCCGGGCAATGCAACCGGCGAAGGCATGGAGGGTGAATGGGCCATTGGGTTTTGCTGCTCCTTTGGACGACCGCGTGTGTAAACAAAATCTTTGTGCTTGGGCTGCTCCTACCCAACTGCTGAGGAGACAAGCCCATCGGTCGATCCTATTCAAATCTTACAGGAGAGCGGGTTGGCGGTTCCCAGATTGCAGGCTGCAATTCTCACAGCTTGAGTGCCGGCGGCAGTTTGACTCCTACGACTTCCGCGAGGAGTGCATGGATCTGACGCACGCCTTCCGTCAGGGCCGCAGGGCCGGGTTGCAGAATCAGGCTGGAGGGGATTTCATACACGTGCCCGCTGCGGACCGCGCTCACGGTGGACCAGCCTGGACGGGAGACGATTTCGTCGATGTTGACTTTCATTCCGCACCATGAGGCAATAATGACCTCCGGGTCACGGGCCGCAACGGACGCGGGATCGACGACGCGGTCTTTGGATTTGCCGCAGCCACGAAGCTCGGGAAAGATTACCTCGCCGCCTGCGATCTCGATGAGCTCTTCCACCCAGGCGATGCCGCTGATGAGCGGTTCCTTCCACTCCTCGAAGAACACACGCGGGCGGCGCGGAAATGACTTCGCGGAGGTCTCAATGGCGGCCAGGCCGTTCTGAAGCTGGTCGATGAGCGCCAATCCGGCCGTGGGATTTCCTACCAACCGAGAGAGCGTGGCGATCATGTCGAAAATCTCGCGGATGCTGCGCTGGTTGAAATTGAGTACGGTGAGCCCGCGCAGAATCAGGTCTCGCGTGATTTCGGCCTGCACGTCGGAGAAGGTCAGAACCAGATCAGGCTTCAGGTCCAGAATGGCATCGATGTTGGCACTGCTGAAGGCGGATATGCGCGGTTTCAGTCGCGCTTCCGGCGGGCGAACAGTGAATCCGGAGACGCCGACTATGCGATCCTGCTCGCCGAGCAGGTAGAGGGTTTCGGTGGTTTCATCGCTGAGGCAGACGATGCGGCGCGGAAAATCCGTAGGCGTGTGAATCGGCGAGTCCGGCATACGTCCGTTACGAAGCAGCTGTTGCCGCAGCGGCCGCAGCCATCGTCTCCAGCTTGGCCTGCTTGCGGCGGGCGGCTTCGGCCTCGCGGTGTTCACGGCGCCGTTGCGCCCCCTCATAGCGGCGAAGCTGGTCTGGTGTTTCGGGCATGACTTGAGGCACGCGCTGGCGTTGACCGGCCTCATTGATTGCTACAAAGACCAGGTAGGCGCTGGCTACGTGCGCAATTGTTCCATTTCGAGTGTTTTCGGCGTAGACCTTCACCCCCACTTCCATGGATGTGGAGAACGCGCGGTTGACGCTTGACTTCAATGTGAGCAGATCGCCCAGGTGCACGGGCTGGATGAAGTCGATGTGATCCATAGCGGCGGTGACGACGTGGGTGCGCGAATGGCGGTAGGCGGCCATGGCGCCGGTGATATCGATGAAATGCATCAGGCGTCCGCCGAGCAGGTTTCCCAAAGTGTTGGTGTCATTTGGCAGGATGATCTCAGTCATCTCTGATTGGGTACTGGCTACTGTTCGGGCGGGCGGAGGTGCGGGGGGCGTGCTCATTTCTTCCTCAATTCCTGTTAAGTCGTTCGCTGACAGACGCGGCCGAAGTACAGCTACAATGGAAAAGGCGGCCGCTGCGGCCAGGCATTCTGTTTCAGTTTCGGCAATCGCGCCCCATTTACGCAAATCTCCAACGGGCCGGCCGGCCGGAAGCGAACAGCATGGACAAGATTGCAGGACTCAAGGAAATTCTCGCTCTCGACCCGAAAAACAGCTTTGCCCGCTACGGAATTGCCATGGAACTGGCCAAACGCGGGGATACGGCCGATGCGATGCGGGAGTTCGACGAGCTGCTGACATTGGATCCCGACTACACTGCCGGGTATTTTATGGCGGCGCAGACCCTGACCACCGCCGGACGCACCGCGGAAGCGATTGAGCGCTTGAAGCAAGGCATAAACTGCGCGGCAAGGAGCGGCAACACCCATGCGCTCAGCGAGATGCAGGGGATGCTAGACGAGCTGGATCGATAGACCCGGCAATGTCGCCTGGCGGACACTCGAAAACTTTCCTTTTGAATTGGCACGGATTGTGGAATATAACGTAATCTTTTTGGACTACATGCGCATCTATAATTCCAATATGGCGAAATATTCGATTGTCGTTCCTTTTCACAACGAGGAAGAGAACGTCACGGCTCTCTATGCTCGCCTGAAGCAGGTGATGGAGCAGGTTGGCGACTCCTTCGAACTGGTGCTGGTGGATGATGGTTCAAACGACCGCACGTACAAGCTGATGGAAGAGATTGCCGCGGTGGATAGCCGGGTGCTGGTGATCAAGCTGCGCCGGAACTTTGGCCAGACTTCCGCGCTTGCGGCGGGCTTCGACCATGCCTCGGGCGAGTTCATCCTGGCCATGGACGGCGATCTTCAGCACGATCCGAACGACATTCCGGGCTTCCTTGAAAAGCTGGAAGAAGGCTACGATGTGGTCTCTGGATGGCGCAAGGAGCGGATTGACAACTTCGTCATGCGCCGTATTCCATCGCGCTGCGCCAACTGGCTGATGGCCAAGTTGTCCGGCGTCGACATTCATGACTTTGGCACCACCTTCAAGGCTTATCGCCGCGAAGTGATCCAGAACATTCCGCTTTACGGCGAGATGCACCGCTTCATTCCCGCGCTGGCCAGTTGGTACGGTGCGTCCATCTGCGAGATACCGATCAGGAACGTCAACCGGGAACGCGGCAAAAGCCACTACGGCATCGGTCGCACATTCCGTGTGTTCTTTGACCTGCTCACGATCCGCTTCCTGTTGAAATACATGAGCCGTCCCCTGCATTTCTTTGGCGGGTTCGGCGTGATGAGCATGATCGTCGGGAGCGTGATTTCGACCTATCTTTTGGCGCTCAAGGTACTGAATACGCACCAGAACATGATGGATCAGCACGGGCCTCTTTTTGTCATCGGCGCGGTGCTGATTATTGCCGGGATTCAGATGGTTGCCATCGGTTTGCTGGGTGAGTTGTCGGTGCGGCATTACCACACCAGCCAGCATCCGGCGCCGTATACGGTGGATCGGATTGTACGGCTTGCTTCGCCGGAAGAACAGAGCTTGCTGTCCGACAGGGACTAAAAGCAGGGAACAGGGATCAGGGAATAGGGAACAGAAACGCCCCACTTGGAGACTGTCCGAGTGGGGCTTCGTATTTTCTGCGGGCTTAAGTCATCAGCTTCGGAATTTAGACTGAGTTGCAAGAAGCAGGTGATTGCAATTGACTCGAAATCGTTCAATTTTCACCGTTGGGATGTTGCTGGCTATGTGCGGTCATTATTGCCTCGCCCAAGGGCTGAAAGCAGAGAACATCCCGCACGAAGTCCAAGCGGCAGTAGAGTCTAAACGGTTTTCAGACTTGTATACGCTCGATGAGAGGATGAACCCCTTTTATTTGCGGGGCGACTTCGACGGCGATGGGAAGCCAGATTATGCACTTTGGATCAAATCGAAGGTCGGCGGGGAGACGGGGATCGCCATCTGGCTCAGCAGTCGGCACGAGTTCATCGTTCTTGGTGCTGGAAAACCCTTCAGATTCTCCGGGGCAACTGAATCCAACTTCGACAATCTGAATATTTGGGAAGTTTACGGCAAGCGGCCAATCGAGCGCGGGGCCGAGGCCGGGTCTCCGCCAAGTCTGATTGGCGAAGCGATCCTGGTGGGTCGAAGCGAGAGCGGGAGCGGGCTGATTTATTGGGCCGGGAAATCGTTCAAGTGGTACCAACAAGGGGACTGAACCCGCACTTCCGGTTCTGTCGCAAGTAAGAAAATCGACGCGCACCAGCAGCACTCTTGTCGTGACCCCTTAAGGTCCGCATCCCGGCTTGCAGTCGCAGGGTCTCAGGGTGCATTCTTGCCGTGTCATGAAAGCAATCCAGATACACGAGACGGGCGGGCCTGAGGTTCTGAAGATGGCCGATTTGGCCATTCCGGAGCCGGGGCAAGGGCAGGTGTTGATCCGCGTGGAAGCCATCGGGGTCAACTTCATCGAAATCTACTTCCGCAAGGGTGTTTACAAGGCTGCGCTCCCGTTCACTCCGGGTAGCGAGGCCTCCGGCACGGTGGAGGAACTGGGCCCCGGCGTGACGGGCTTCAAGGCTGGCGATTCAGTGGCATCCGTCAGCGTGCTGGGCAGCTATGCGGAGTATGCGCTGGTGCCAGCGGCGTCCCTTGTGAAATTGCCGGACGGTGTGACCATGGAACAGGCTGCTGCGGCCATGCTGCAAGGAATGACGGCGCATTATCTATCTCACTCGACATTTCCGTTGAAAGCGGGAGATACGGCACTGGTGCATGCAGGGGCCGGTGGCGTGGGTCTGCTGCTGACACAGAGGGCGGCGCGGATTGGCGCGCGTGTGATCACGACCGTGTCCAGCGAGGCCAAGGCTGAGCTGTCGCGCGAGGCGGGCGCGTCGGATGTGATTCTGTACACCGAGCAGGATTTTGAGACGGAAGTGAAGCGGCTGACGGGCGGCAAGGGTGTGGATGTGGTGTACGACTCGGTGGGCAAGACTACCTTTGAAAAGAGCTTGAATTGCCTGCGTCCGCGCGGGCTGGTGGCTCTGTTTGGCGCTTCCAGCGGGCCGGTGCCGCCGTTTGATTTGATCCAACTGAGCGGCAAGGGTTCGCTGTTTGTGACGCGGCCTACGCTGTGGCATTACATCGCCACGCGGACGGAGCTGGAGTGGCGCGCGGGCGATGTGCTGGGCTGGGCGGCCAAGGGCGAGCTGAAGCTGCGGGCTGAGCACTTGTACCCGCTGGCTGAGGCGTCACAGGCGCAGATCGATCTGGAAGGGCGGAAGACTACGGGGAAGGTGCTGCTGGAGCCTTAGAGGCAGTGGTTAGTGATTAGTGGTTAGTAACTGCGTGCCGATTTTTGCTGGGTGCGATGGGTTGAATCGAGCCGATTGATTGGGTAAGGCAATGGACAAGATTTCGGTTGGGGCTGATGACCGCGTGTTTGTGCTGACGGGCGCCGGCATCAGCGCCGAGAGCGGGCTGCCCACTTTTCGTGCTTCGGATGGGTTGTGGGCTGGGCACTCCATTGAGGATGTGTGCACGCCGGAGGCCTGGGAGCACAATCCCGGATTGGTGTGGGAGTTTTACTCCGAGCGGCGGGCGCAGGGAGCAAAGGCTCAGCCGAATCCGGCGCATATTGCGCTGGCGGAATTGGAGGAGCAACTTGGCGATCGGTTCTTTCTGTGCACGCAAAATGTGGACGACCTGCACGAGCGCGCGGGAAGCTTGCGGCTGGTGCATATGCACGGCGAACTGGCCAAGGCTCACTGCGAATGGGAGTGCGGACAGGCGCCGGTTGAGGACCATGCGATTTATGCGAGTCTGAACGAGGTGGGGCGCTGCCCATGCGGAGGACGGATGCGGCCGCACATCGTCTTCTTCGGCGAGATTCCGCTGGAAATGGATCGCATTCAGCGCGAGATCAAGAAGGCTACGCTGATGGTAGTGGTGGGAACTTCAGGCTCGGTTTATCCTGCGGCGAACTTTGTGAACTGGGCTCGGGCTGCCGGCGCGCGGACGGTGTATGTTGGGCCCGAGCCGCCGCTGAACGCCAGTGCGTTTACGCATGTGGTGGAAGGCAAGGCTGGGGAAGTGCTGCCGGGACTGTTTTCAGTCGAGCGGAGTTAGAGCGGTCCGCGAAGTTAGCGCTTGCTCGACTTGATGAACTCTGTGCGGCGGAAGCGCAGGCCAGTCCAATCTTCGTCTATGGCGATGGAGCGGACGGTGTCAAATCCCGCGGCATTCAGGACGGCCCAGCCGGTGTCGCGGTTGAAGTCGCATTTGTACTTCTTCGAAGTGCCCTTCGGATAGGCGAACCAGACCGCGGCATCGCCCTTGGCACGGGCGGCGATTTTGGGCGCGAGTGCGTCGACTTCGCTCTGCTTCGTGACGAAGGCCAGTGAGAAGCGGATCTCTGGCAGCGATTCAATGGTGCGGTGAATGTGCAGGATTGGCAGGTGGGAAAGTTCTTGTTCAAAGCTCTCCGGTGCCTGCAGCACGAGGATTTCCTTGTGATCTTTGAGTTGGAGTTTGTCGAAGAGGGTCGCCATGGATTTTTATCTTAGCTGAAAGCTGAAAATAATCTGCAAATACCTGCGGTGGGGCAGACGCTCTCGGGAGGCTCAATTGGGCATTGTTCTGGGACCGCTCTTTACACCCCAATACCCTCGATGGAGAGGCTGATTTTGGCCAAAAGATCGACAAAAGGGCCCGATTTTCATCAAAAAAGCCCCCTTTTTCGAGGTATTTATTCACCATTTCCGTCGTAGCAATTTCTCGTGGATCTGTACTAACAAGATGATTCAAAAAGCCTTATTTACTTGGCGCGATGCGCAGATCTGACCCTAAAAGGTGAGTTTCGGGGGGAGGGGGGCAGGGGGTGCTCATATTTTGCGGTGGTACTGACCGGTCAGATGCCTGAAATTTTGAACCGGGAAAGTGCCTGACTGAAGGAATGCACAGGGTGTCCCCTGCGACCATCATGCGCCCGTGAGATGGAATGATCTGCAAACGGCTTGTTCGGACCTAGGACCCAGGATCCATCCCATTGCGCTCGTTGTTTGGCCGGAGTGCTCAGAAGTGGAAGCGATAGCGGAGTTCTGCGGAAATCATGCGCGGATCGTTCCAATGGAAGCCGCCGATGGTTACGGAGTTGTCCTGCAGGACGCGGTGATTGGTGACGTTGATAGCTGTGACCGAGACCTTCCAGTGTTCACCGATCGCATGGCCCGCCGATGAATCGAACGTGGTGTGGACGGGAAGATAAGGGCCGTTGTAGGGGCCTTGATTGGCGCCTGCAAGACCATTTGAAAAGCCGGAACCGTAATAGACGTTGGTTGAAAACCACGAGTGCAAGGGAAGTTTCGCAGTGAAGCCCGTGTTGAGGGTCTCGCGCTGATCGTGGTCAACGGGCGTGTAGTTGAATCCGAGGTCGCAGGCCGGGTCTCCTGCGATGTTGCACGTAAAGCCACCAATTATATTGCCGCGCTGCTCGGCGATCTGATTGGAGTAAGTCACATGGAACTGGCCAAGGTGCGCCAGCACTGGCGAGCGGAGAGTCATCTCCCACGCACGAACCAGGGCCCCGTCAACGGCGATGGGGAAGTACATATTTGATTCGCCGAGGTTGGAGTGATCGAGGAAGTTATTGACACGATTCTTGACCGTGTCCACGTCGAGGAACCAGCCCTTATAGGGAATCTGAATGCCGAACTGGTGCTCTTCATCGCGCTCGGAGGGAAGGGGCGTGAAGGTGTTCTCGCCAGTAGGCTGGTTGCTGGCGTAATTGAGTACGGAACTCGACACGGTTTCAAGCGGCGCAGGCTGGAAGAAGTGTCCGTAGAAACCGCGCAGAACCCAATGTAGTTTTGGAATTTCGACGGTTGCGCCGATGCGGGGATAAGTGGCCGATTCGTTCAAACCAGCGTGGTAGCTGGAGAAGCGCATGCCGCCGAGCAGCGTGACGTACTGGCCGAGGCGGAGGTGGTCGGAGAGGTAACCCTCGACAAGCGCAGCGCCGGCCGTATCGGAGTCGGGGCCATAGGTCGTGCTCGGGGAGGTTGCGTTATCGATTACGCCGAAGACATCTTTCTCGGACTGGTAGAAGGTGTAAAAGCCGGCGGAGAAATTGTTGGGGCCGGTATCGACGTGGACATCCCCCTGGCCGCCCACGTAGTTGGAGCCCTGGTGCCAGGTGGTTGCCACAGGATTGTCATTGGCCGGCGAGTCGTAGTTGGCCTGGTTCTGGTGATAGAAAGGCGCAAATGAGAACAGCGCTTTGGGTGACAGCGTGTGCACCCAGTTGGCCAGGACAAATGCGTCGCGCTCGGTTTGGCCGTCGCGGAGACCGTAGGAAACGTAGTAGGGATTGCCGCCGGGTGGAGTTTCCTGCTCCCAGTCATTGGGGTCGGGATCGTAGGGAATCTGAAAATGGTCTTCGCGAAATTGGGCGTTGAGGCGGAGCTGATCTTTCGGCGTCTGGTTGCGGATGAGGGAGACGAAACCGCTTTCGGAGTTGGTTGCGTCATGGTAAATGCCGGCGACGGGGGGAGCGAGGCCGTAATTGGAACGTCCGCCGGTCAGGCTCGCGTACCATGCGGTTGCAGCTGAGTGGTCGCCGAGCGAAAGTTGGGCTTCGCTGGTATACAGGTTCCCGGCTGTGACCATCAGTTCGCCGTCGCGGTTGCGCTCGAAGCCGTTGCGCGGCAAAACGTTGAATACGCCGTAGGTGCGGTCACCTACATCAGAGGCATAGCTTCCTCGCTGCGTTTCGATGGCGTCGATGTCTTTGGGGTCGATTTGCGGGCCGACGTTTGAGGCGATTTTGGTGTTGGGGATGGCGACTCCATCGATAAGCCAACTGGTCTGGTGGCCGCCGCGCATGTGCAGCATATCATGCGTCATGTAGCTTCCGGGCACGTAGTCGGTGATCATCTCCATCCCAATGGTGCGATCCGCGCCCGGGGTGTTTTCGATATCGGCGCGGGTGATGAGCGTTGTGGGCGTGACGGAGTCGGTTGCGACGGGCCCGGACTCCAGGCCTTTCACCTCAACGGTCTGTGTGGCGACGGCGACATCAAGCTGCGTGTGGATCAGCGGATTGGTGCCCGAAGCTACGGTCAACGGCTCAGTGACAGTAGCGAAGCCCGCCGCGGCGATGGTGAGCCGGTAGACGCCGATGGGAATCTGAGGCAGTTCGAATTCGCCTTCGGCATCGGTTTTTGCGGTGAGTACGAAGTCGGACTCAGCGGCCTTCAGGGCGATATTCGCGCCGGCAATGGGCCGATGCTGCGGATCGTGGACAACCCCATGCACCGTAGCAAATACAGTGGCGAAGGCAGTGATGGACGAAACGGCAAGTAATACCGCGGCAAGACCTTTGGGGTAACGCATAAAGGGACGGACCTCCGCGAGCGCTACGGCGCAAGGCCGGCAAGCTCAGCAAAACGGCAAGCACATGACACTGCCCCTTACAGGAGGCAGTACGTTGAGTGGAGCTCTCAGGCGAGGGAAGAGGCGGGAGGTCCGCGGTTTGTGCGGGCACTAAGCTGTGTAGTGCGTTCGACGGCGAGTCCAGAGGAGGGGCTATGCCGTTTCGCAAGCTGAGCCGGGAGACTGACAGGCGCGGGGGCCAGGGCCAAAGTGGTTGCGTTGAGCGCAACCGTATAGCCGGGAAAATAAGGGCAGGTTGCGGGAACCTTGACCTCGATCGTGCCAGGCTCCGCTGCGCTGACCATGCTCGGGGACATAGCGCAATGATGTACACCGTGACGGCGGCAGCACGCGGGGAGGCGCGAATCGTCACTGGCGGACATGGTTACCACCAGCGGCCCCAGGCCGAAGAACAGAATCATCAGAATGGAGAGCGTCCGCCGCATCTTCGATTGATGCTACACCAGATCTGGAACATGGGCGAACGCCGAGGAATGAGACAGGCCTCAGTCGGGTATCATCGGGGTATTCAGTTTTCAATGGAATTCCAAGAGGGATAGCCGTGTCAGAAGTGAATGTTTCTGTGTTACCGCAACAGGTTGCGGCTGAGAATCGACCTCACCGGCCTTTGCGAATCGCTCTCTTCGGTTTTGGAACGGTAGGAAGTTCGGTGGCGCGGATTCTGACGGAATCCCGGCCCGAGGGACTTGAACTGACACACGTGTTCAATCGCGGTGTGGCACGCAAGCGCGTGGGCTGGGCGCCGGATAGCGTGGTTTGGAGCGAGGACGCCGACGCGGTGCTGGCGTCCGATGTGGATGTTGTGGTGGAGCTTGCGGGCGGGCTTGATCCGGCCGGCGGCTGGGTGCGGCGTGCGCTCGACGCGGGAAAGAGCGTGGTGACGGCGAACAAAAAGCTGATTGCCTACCAGGGCGTGGAATTGGAAAAGCTGGCCGTTGCCAGGGGCGGCCATCTGAAATATGGAGCCGCGGTGGCAGGTGGCATTCCAGTGATTCCGGGGTTGGAACAGGGTTTGTCCGGGGACAGGATTGAGCGGATCGAAGGCATCCTGAATGGGACGTGCAACTTCATCCTGAGCAAGATGGAGGCGGGGGCGGAGTATACGACGGTTCTTGCCGAAGCGCAGGCGAAGGGGTATGCCGAGGCCGACCCTACAGAGGACGTGGGCGGCTTCGATGCACGGGCAAAGCTGTCAATCCTGATGCGGCTGGCGTTGCGTGTGGAAGTCAATCCGGATGAGATTGTGCCGCGGCCGATCACGACGATTACGGCTGTGGATTTCAGTTATGCGCGGGATTTGGGATGCACCATTCGGCAGGTTGCGCGCGCCGACCGGGCAGGCGGGCAAGTGGCGGCAACGGTTGGACCGATGCTGGTGGATTTGCACTCGCCGCTGGCGTGGTCGCGCGGCACGGAGAATATGGTGATCGCGACTGGCCATTACGGCGGGGATGTGGTCTTCTCCGGCCATGGCGCAGGGGGCCAGCCGACAGCCGTCGCCGTAGTTAGCGACCTGCTGGCGCTTGCACACGGATCGCGGCGCGTCGAGGTGCCTTCAGAGCACGCGGTGGTAAGCGGCGAATTTGAAGTTCCCCATTACATCCGCTTCCTGGTGAAGGATCGTCCCGGCATTGTCGCCGAGATTACCGGCGCCCTGGCCAAGGAGCGCATCAACATCCGCGCCATTGTGCAGAAGCCCGGCTATCCAGCCGCTGCGTTGCCGTTTGTGGTGACCGTGGAGCCGTGCAAGTCATCCGCGCTGCAAAAGGCTCTCGGAGCGTTGCGGACCATGGATTGTTTTCTTGTGGAACCGCTGGATTTGCAGATGCTGGAATGACCGGGAACAGGGAACAGGGATCAGGGATCAGGAACGACGAACGCAGTAGGTCGGAGGACTAGTTTGATCGACACGATTTATCGATGCGAGATATGCGGGATTGAGAGCGACAATCCAGTGAAGTGGATCGTGATCCATTGCAGCGATGCGCAGCTTACGGTTTTCAAATGGACGAAGGAAGCCGCAGGCGCTCCTCACGCGCGTCACTACTGCGGCGAGGCGCACGCGCAGGTTTACATCAGTCGGTGGTTTGAGTCGTTCTGCGGGTGAGGAGACAGTTCACAGTTCTTAGTTCACAGTTGTTTCCGACTATTCTCTCCGATGCTGTCTTCCCGTGAGAATTAAGTGGCATGTGTGAGTCCTATGTCCGTCGTGCATTCATCTTCGGCTTCGCCCGCCCTCAACGGGTCCGTCCTGGTTCTCATTCAGTTCGATGTATGCGAAGAATTGCTTCTGGATCGCCTGCAGCAGACCGTCAGTGCACGCACGGTCCAGCTTTCGAGCATGAAGCACTCCGCGCCTGCCTACGTTCGTTATCAGCGACCTCCGATTGTGGAGCGGCTTGAAACTCTTGTGCTGGAGAGTGGCGAGCGCCTTGAAGGAGAAATCAAGTACTTCGATTATGGCGTGGTGAGCGTGGTTTACCAGCTGCCTTTCTCGGGTGATTGGGAAGGCCTGGTGCAGTTAGCCAGTCGCTGGGTGTGGGATGTTGATTTCGCTTCGCATGTTGAGCCCATCGTGAGGCAGAAGCTGCAGCGTGCGACGTCGTCCATGGTCAAGCCTTATTCGCGCTGGCTCAGTGAGGACTACTTTATCTTCCATGTGCGCGAGGTTGCCGGAGTATCGGCGGCCGAGGAACTGATTCGCGATAACACATTGCGGATTGCCCAGATTGTGCGCGGGGACCGGCTGAATCTGTCGACCGGCGAATGTACTGAAGTGCTGAACTCGAGGATCTCTTACTACGCAACCGATGTGGCTGTACTTGGTTGGAATGCCGCATTTCTTTACGACAGCGCGGCGGGCGCCGAAACCGCGATCCAGCTTATTGAGTACGCTAACTCGCAGCTTCTTGAATTCCGTCATTACGACGAGCTGTTGTCCGGGATTCTGGACGGAGTGTATGCGTTGCTGGAGAAGAAGAAGGGTACGTTTGCGCGGTGGCGATTGGCCCGATCCGCAACCAGCCTGCACACGGTCTTGCTGGACGTGGCGGAGCTGACAGAGCGCGCTGACAACGCCATCAAGTTTCTCAGCGATATGTTCGCAGCTCGACTTTATAAACTGGCTGCTGGCAAAGTCGGCGTCCCCGATTACAGGAACTTGGTAGAGCGCAAACTGAAAACCGCGGATGACTTGTATAACTACATGGTTGAACAGTTCAACCAGAGCCGCGCCTTCTTCCTTGAAGTGACCGTTGTGCTGATCCTGCTGATTGAGTTGTTCTATCTTTTCAAAGGCAAGGGCATTTAGAAACAGGAAACAGGGATTAGGGAACAGGGGCTTGCGCGGGTTGACAGATATATATACAAAACTGTGATGAAGCAGGTCCTTCGATTCAGGAACGCGCGGGTCCGGTG
>Ga0302200_10001416_pt1 | contig 22393 bp, 19 predicted proteins | sample II_Bog_N3_1_FD_194585 | JGI IMG/M metagenome (GOLD analysis project Ga0302200, IMG submission 194585) | Peat permafrost microbial communities from Stordalen Mire near Abisko, Sweden - II_Bog_N3_1 | ecosystem: Environmental > Terrestrial > Soil > Wetlands > Peat | place: Sweden: Abisko... | reverse complement strand
TCGGCGAAATCCAATAGGCATTTTAATAACAGTCCAATTTATTCGATAGAGATGGATTTTTGCGAGATTTCCTCGTGATACTACCTCTTTGTGGATAACTCAGATGTGAATTATGAAATTCACTCAAGTATATAAATCAACATTGAATTGTTATAGATTTGTGTTAAAATAAATTATTATATAAGAATGGAGGTAGTTTATGAATTTCATTGGCTATCGTACCTTAAAAACGGTCATTGGTGTAGTCATTTCGATTTATTTTGCTCAGACTCTGAATTTGTATTATGCTACAGCGGCTGGAATCATCACAATTCTTTGCTTACAAAGCACCCGCAGACAATCCTGGCAATTTGCCTCGAAAATGATTGCCGCCTTTTTTTTAGCATTGCTACTAGCAGTAACCTCATTTTTTCTGTTTGGCTTTACCCCGTGGGTCTTTGGTTTCTTTTTATTGCTTTTTATTCCCTTATCCGCGAAACTGCATATTCAGGAAGGAATCGTTGTTAGTTCTGTCCTTATTACACATATGCTGGTAGAACAAAACATCAGTATTGCTTTTATATTAAATCAATTATCTTTAATGGGAATTGGGGTATCCATTGCACTATTTTTAAATTTATACATGCCAAGTTTTGAAAATGAAATCCGCAAAGAAAATATCTATATTGATCAGCTCTTGCGTAAAATATTATTGGGCATGGCTGATTCATTGCGTAATCGTTTTGTTTCCATAAAAGAAGAAGAATTATTTCAACAGTTAAAAAGCGAAATAAAAAAAGGACAAATCCTGACCAATAAAAATGTCGACAATCATTTTTCTGCTACGACCAATATCTATGTACAATATATGAATATCCGGCAACAACAGGCATCTTGTTTATTTAAAATGCGCAAACATTTTGCCCGTTTGTCCGTAACTTATAAACAAACCATTTTGATTGCCGCCTTTACAACACAAGTTGCTGAATCCATCCAAGTACATAAAGCAGATGGAAAAGAACTGCAAAAACTGACAAAACTTCGCAGCAGCTTCACCGAAATGGATTTACCAAAAGATCGGCAGGAATTCGAAAATCGCAGCATCTTATATCAATTTTTAAATGATATGGAAGAATTTTTATTTCTCGAACGAATCCTAAAAACCGATTCATAACACATAACAAAAAACACGCTGAAAATCCATAATTGGTTTTTCAGCGTGTTTTTTTGAAACAATAAAAAATTTTCTATAACTAAGTTGCATTAAATATTCTATATGGCAATCGTCAGGAAGCAAACGATGCCCTATACCCCATTTCTGGCAGACTGATAAACTAGCTGTAAATTTTTAATGCAACTTATTATATTAACTATTGAAGTTCTTTTGATAAGCTTCGTCAAAACTTTCTTTGTTCAAATCCTTTTCCCAGCATGCTACTACAACAGTTGCTACACAGTTTCCAAAGACATTGCAAAATGTACGAATCATATCCAAAATTCTATCTACACCAAGAACAATAGCGACGCCGTCCGCTGGCAAACCAAACGCCGTTGCCGTTGCCGCTACAACGATAAAGCCAGCCCCCGGAACACCAGCAATACCTTTCGTCGATAACATCAACGTCAGCATCATAAGAAGTTGTTCTCCTAATGAGAGATCAATCCCATAAATTTGTGCAATAAAAATAACAGTTAAAGAACTATATAATGTCGACCCATCTAAATTAAAAGAATATCCTGTCGGCATAACAAACGTTACAATATTTTTTGGCACACCCAATTGCTCTAGGCGCTGCATCGCAATCGGCAGAGCGGCTTCACTGCTTGCAGTTGAAAAAGCTAACAGTAAAGCTTCTTTTACGCCCATAACTACATGCAGGAAATTTATGCCAGTAATAAAAGATGCACAAGTAACTAAAATAGCTAAAAAGATAATAGCAGCTCCAACAAGTGATAAAATTAATTTTCCGAGTGGAATCAGCATGGCAACACCAAAGCTGCCTACTGTATAAGAAATCATTGCAAAAATACCAATAGGTGCTAATTTCATAACATAATGAGTCACTTTAAACATTGTTTCGGCAATACTACGACACATATTGACAATTGTTTCACCATCTTTACCAATATGAGCCACACCTACACCAAAAAAACAAGTAAAGAAAATGATTTGTAACATATCATTGCGTGCACAGGCATCAATAATATTCGTTGGGATAATATGCAAAAGGTATTCACCCATATCGATTGTTTTTTTGGCAGTTGCTGCTGCTTGAGCGCTTGCATCTGCTGGAATCGGCATATCAACACCAATGCCCGGCTGAACAAAATTTACTACAATCAATCCGACAGCAAGTGCAACGGTAGTCGCTAATTCAAACCAAATAATGGCTTTACCACCTAAACGACCTAATTTTTTAAAATCACCGGTTCCGGCAATTCCGATAACCAATGTACTGAAAATCAAAGGCACGACAATCATTTTAATCATACGTACAAAAGCATCACCCAATGGTTTCATTTTGGTGCCTATTTCAGGGAAAAAATAACCAAATAAGGCACCAATCACTAACCCCAAAAGAATCTGTGTACTAAGACCCATTTTTTTCTTGCTCTGTCCCATACTAAAAATCCTCCTAACGACGTTTAAGCATTTTATGAATACTTAATACGAACTATGCAAAGAAAAACTATATTTAATATTATAAGACATTCTCTTTGCTTTAAGCACAAAAGACATTGTATTATAGTCTTCATAAAAATACAATATACGGTTCTAATTTATACTGTATACATTGTAACGCATTCAGATAAAATAGTATAGATAAATTTTTGTTTATTCTGTCTATTTAGGTATAATAAATTAAAGGAAACATATCTGTCATAGTTTTATTTATTAAAATTCTTTAATTCAAATCATGTTGATGAACTAAAAAAATATCGCAGCAAGTGTCAGTCTGACTGGATCACCCACTACGATATTTTATGCTAACATGAATTGTTTCGCAGCTAAACTTAATATAAACCTAATGGTGCTTCACTTAAACTAATAAAAATATTTTTAGTCTGCGAATAGTTCTTCAAAAGCATTTTATGTGTTTCTCTGCCAATACCAGATTTTTTATAGCCGCCAAATGGAGCATGAGCGGGCAGGCTATTGTAGTTATTAACCCACATACGACCAGTTTCCACCCCTTGTGCCACACGAAAAGCCCGATTGATATCCTTAGTCCAGACACCACCGCCTAAACCAAATTCACTATCATTCGCCAAGGCAATGACTTCTTCTTCTGTATGGAATTTTAAGAAACATACGACTGGTCCAAAAATCTCTTCTTGGGCGACACGCATCGAATTGGTCACATCCGCTAAAATAGTCGGCTGCATGAACGCACCTTTTTCAAGTCCGGCTCCGCTAACTCTAGCACCACCAGTCAAAATCCGGGCACCTTCTTTTTTTGCAATTTCAACGTAACCAAGAATTTTATCTAATTGTTTCTGATTAACTTGGCTCCCCATCATCGTATCTTTTTCCCAAGGCAAACCAACTTTTACTGCTTCAAATTTTATTTTAACAGCTTGCATGAATTTATCGTAGACCGTATCTTGAACATATACACGTGATCCAGCACAGCAAACCTGTCCCTGATTGAATAAAATCCCCATGCATACACCTTCAACTGCTTTATCCCATGGCATATCATCAAAGAATATATTCGCCGATTTCCCACCTAATTCCAAAGTAGCCGGAATTAATTTTTTTGCTGCTGCATCAGCTACATTATACCCAACTTCCGTTGATCCCGTAAACGCTAATTTTCTAATATCAGGATGTTGCAAAATATAATTACCTGCGGTTGAACCTTTTCCAGTAATTACATTAATAACACCTGCCGGCAAAACTTGCTGCATTAATTTTGCCAACTCTAAAACACTCAAAGAGGTTTCACTCGAAGGTTTAATAACTAAACAATCACCGGCTGCCAGTGCCGGTGCTAACTTCCAAACTGCCATTACAAGTGGAAAATTCCAAGGAACAATTTGTCCGACAACTCCGATAGGTTCTTCCAAAATAATGCTCAACGTATCCTTATCAATTAAAGTTGCTGCGCCTTCTTCCGTTCGAATCGCACTGGCAAAGTAACGAAAATGATCACTTGCTAAAGGAACATCGATATTACGAGTTTCACGAATCGGCTTCCCGTTATCCATTGTTTCAATCAACGCTAAGTGGTCTGCATTTTCATCTATTAAATCGGCAATTTTTAACAAAAGCGCCGCTCTTTGTGCTGGACTAGTCTTTTTCCAACTGGCAAATGCCTTCCAAGCAGCTTTGACTGCTTTATCAACATCCTGCTTAGATGCTAAAGCACAACTAGCTAATACTTCACCATTAGCTGGACAAACGGCTTCAAATGTTTTTCCGCCTTCTGCCTCGACCCATTCACCACCAATTAAAAGTTTATAAACCTTGTCCAATGATTTTTCCATGGAAAATCCTCCTCTTATTATAAATTATATGTATAAGTAAATAGACAAAAATTTACATTTACTTATTCTTCTAATTCATATTTTACCACTTTCCATAAAAATATCAATGATAATAATTATTAATTTTAAATTGTAATAAAAATCAAGAAGTGCATTTTACTCCCTATGTTTCTTTTATGCAGATAGATTCAAAATCGCTCCTGCCGTCGGCTGACCAACATGTTTTTGCCAAATTCCTTTCGGCATTGCTAATAACAAGCGATCTGCTTCATTGCGAATCTCTACAGTAGTATTGAGAATTTGATTTGAAATTCCCGTACGTCCCAGTAAAGCATGTAAAATATGTCCATCTTTTACCAGTGCAAATTTTACTTTTTCCGGATCAAGCAAAAGTTCACCATTCGCTGCTACTGTGATTCCAATAAATGAAAATGCACTATTATCATATTTTTTTGTTGAAAAGAAACGACTGAATACCGCAATATTTGCTAAGACCAAAACATTCTCTTTAAAAAAGAAATGCACTGCATTATAACGGCGAATAAATTCTTCCATATTATATACTATATTACTGTAATTGTATAAACGAAAATCTGTATGTTTTAGGTATTTACAACTTACAATCAGTTGATTGATCAATGTATAAAATATTGTATAGAAACGATTGGTATCATCAAAAAACTCCTTGATTCTTTTGACATTTTCCAGATTATTTCCTAGCGTTTTATTCGTTAAAAAACCTTTTAACTCATCTGCCCCAATTTTCACAGTACTTGCATAAATGCAAAACTGTTCTAACTGTGTATATTGTTTGGCTGCCTGATATCGTTCATTCATGCAAATCACCTTTTCTTGCTAAATTTAATTTCTTACTTTTATGAATAGAGTCATTCATTAGTCTTCTATTCATTAATAGTAACAAACCGTTCTTTAATTTATTTTAGATTTAGCTTTGAATTTCTTTTGATTTGTCTTTAATTTGTCTTTGACATAAATATTGTTGTTACAAAATAGGGATGTGTACCGTCAACACAAATAAAGGGGATATGAAAAGTAAGAGCACCATGTGCTCTTACTTTTCATATCCCCTTTATAATTTTCAATCTCATCAAAATTACCTATAAAATTTATTCATTTATGCTTTCGGTGTTTTTTGAAACTCACTTAAAAAATTGACCGTACTTCCAGCATCAGAAAGAATTTGCGGAATTTTTTTTGCATTATGAATCATTTTCGTTATAAAGTTATCATAAGAAAATCCTGGTTTTTGTACATCTGTTTCCAGTGACTGGTTTGTTCTAAGTTCACTAAGCCACAAAGTCGAAGAATCATGTTGTATCTGGGTTTTTTTGTCAGCAGGAAGTTGCTCCATTTTTGCAATCCATGTCCTTTTCAGCGCAGCCGGTGCAGTAAATGGAGGAAAAGCTAAAGATTTGACATGCTTCTTCTGCCAGCTCAACGGATTTTTAATTAAATCTACTCCCGCGTGTTCGAGTTCATCATACATCATTTGATCGTCTTCATTTAACGAACCCGTTGTCATCTGAAAATCTTCCGTTTGCTTCTTTGCTACTGGTCTATTACTACTCGTATTATTCAAAGCAGGGTTAACAGTCTTGACTTTCATACTCATATAAAATAAACATCTCCTCATTGCATTGAAAACTCATATCTAAATGATATTCTTCGAGAAGATATGCCCTATACCTTTTTTATTGAAAAACAACTCGTTCCTGATGTGTATAAACACAAAATGAATCATTCCTGATACGCCCAATAATTGTAATGCCTAAATCTTTGGCTAAGCCTAAAGCAAGTGTTGTCGGTACCGATTTTGCAATGACACAGGGAAGCCCCATTTTACTTACCTTAATCAAGATTTCCGATGAAATTCTCCCGCTAAACACAATCATTTTATCGTCCATTCTAAGATTCTGCTCTAAACATTTTCCATAGAGTTTATCAAAGATATTATGCCTGCCTATATCTTCTGAATACACGATTAAATTTCCTTGTTCTACGACAGCGCCACTATGCACACCATACGTTTTGCTATGCGTTGCCGAGACTTCGTTCAGTAATGTTGCCGCACATTTTAAGATATCCGCTGCCTGAAACCTAACAGCACTGTCTATATACCGTGTCGTTTGATGGTCATTGGCAAAATAAAATCCAGCGCGACCACGACCGCAGCAAGTCGTCAAGCAGCGCCTCAAATAGCCATCCGTTGCTTTTCGTTCGACTAAATCAGCTTCCACATAAACCAGACCATCTTCTTCATTGATCGTCAGTTCTTTTATATCTTCAATTTGCTGAATCATACCCTCCGAAACTAAAAAACCGATGATCAAATATTTTTGGTCCACTGGGGAACAAAGCATTGTCGTTGTTTCTTTACCATTTAAATAAACCGTCAATGGCATTTCTTCCGATATCCATTGATCCGTTTTCGTAAACATCCCATTTTTAAATTGAATTGCTTCATATTTTTGTATTGCTTCTATTTCTCCTTGTTCCATTATTGCACTCCTTACTTTTAAAACCGATTCTTCATTATAGCATATAAATTTCACTAGAATAAAGCTGTCTGTTTATTGTTTTTAGTAATGATATCATATGCATAAAAAATAAAGAATCTGCTTGCAAAAACTTAAAATAACCCATTCGACAAAATAATTTTTAAAAACAAGATAAAGATTTTTCTTGCGAAATTTTCAAGAAGGTCCTTATCTATTATATTATCTTGCTACAAGGGATAAAACATCCAAAATTAACATAGGCACTTCTTTGCTTTGCAATAGTAAGACGGATTGACATTTATGCAAGCGCAAAGTATATTATATCTAGATTTTATCATTTGTCATTTTTATCATAATAAATATTTATCATCACGATAAACAGAAGCAATACATCATCACTTTGGAGAGCTTTTCTGGTTGAATAATTTTACATATAACATACTTCAACAGAGAAATTTACTCATATATATTTTAGTTATAAGGAGGCAATAAAATGTACATAAACAGAAGGGATTTTATTAAAACTGCTGGTTTGACCGGTATCGGTTTTGTCTTTGCAGATTTTGGTTTTGACATTCCTAAAGTAAAAGCTGCAACAGAAGATTTCAAATTAACCAAAGCTAAAGAATTTACATCTGTTTGTCATTTCTGTGCATGTGGATGCGGTGTAATCGGACATGTTCGCGATGGTAAACTCATTAACCTGGAAGGTGCAACCGATCATATTGTGAACGAAGGCAGCCTTTGCAGTAAGGGGGTTGGCTATGCAGCCATTCCAAATTCAGATCAAAGACCAAAAAAGCCTTTATATCGTGCGCCAGGCAGCGATCACTGGGAAGAAATCAGTTGGGATGAAGCAATTGAACGTTCAGCCAAAAATTTGAAAAAAGCCCGTGATGAAAACTGGACGGAAAAAGAAATAATTGATGGTAAGGAATACAAAGTAAATCGAACGGACGCTATTGGTTTTATTGGCGGTTCACAAGTAAATAATGAAGAATGTTATTTATTAGTAAAAATGGCTCGTGCGTTAGGTATTGCATTTATTGATAATCAGACACGTGTATGTCATAGTGCAACACCACCAGCTTTAAATGCCGGATTTGGACGCGGTGCCATGACTAACAGCTGGACGGATTTACGCAATACGCAACTTGTTTTAATTGAAGGCAGTAATATCGCCGAATGCCACCCGATGGGCATGAAAGGTATTATGATGGCCAAAGAACGTGGTGCCAAAATCATCCATGTTGATACGAGATTCACACGGACTTCAAAAATTGCCGATCTTCATGTTCAAGTGCGTCCTGGTACAGATATTGCATTTTTGGGATCAATCATCAATTACATTATGGAAAATAAATTCTACAATGAAGAATTTATGCTTACGCATACTAATGCATACCATTTAATTAACAAAGATTTCAAGTTTGATGATGGTATTTTCTCTGGTTTTGATGGAAAAAGCCATAGTTATGAAAGAAAAACATGGGGTTATCAAGTCGATGCTGCTGGTAAGCCACTCAAAACAACAGACTTGAATCATCCTGACAGTGTATTTAGTAAATTAAAAGAATTCTACAAACGTTATACATTTGAAATGGCTTCTAATATATCTGGTGCTCCGGTAGAAAAAATCAAAGAAGTCGCTGATATGCTCGTTAAATACCAGCCTGGTGTAATCATGTATGCGCTTGGTATGACCCAGCATACAGTTGGTGTACAAAATATTCGTTGCTTTACGATCGTGCAACTCTTAATGGGAAATATCGGTCGTTCTGGTGCAGGTGTTGATGCAATGCGTGGTCAGCCAAATGTTCAAGGTTCAACGGATTTTGGTATCATGTATCAATATTTCCCGGGTTATCTTTCTTATCCAACCCATAAAACAGCTACATTGGAAGAATGGACCAAAGATAACGGCACGGTTGGCAGAAAATCATTGGTCAACCTCTTAAAAGCATGGCTCGGTGAAAATGCTACAAAAGAAAACAACTTCGGCTTTGATCTTTTATCAAAACGAAATGGATATCATAATGATTCTCTATATGTTTCTTTTGAAAAAGCCGTTGAAGGTATCGTTAAATGCATGTATATCACCGGTCAAAACCCGCAAGTTACCAATGCGAACTTATCTATTGTTGATAAAGGTTTAGCAAATTTGGATTCATTGATTGTCCAAGATATCTTTGTTACGGAAACAGCTGCTTTCTGGCAAAGACCGGGCTGTGATGCATCCAAAATCCAGACAGAAGTTATTTTTCTGCCAGCGGCATCTTATCTGGAACGTGAAGGCACACTTATCAATTCGAGCCGCATGATTCAGTGGCGTTATGCTGGTCCTAATCCACCAGGTGATGCAAAACCAGATATTGAAATATGCAATCATTTATTTAAGAAAGTCCGCGAACTTTATAAGGATTCAATACAAGAAAAAGATCAGATTATCCAAAAATGGACTTGGGATTATCCTGAAAAAGACACTGCTGAAACCGTTTTAAAAGAAATCAACGGGTATGATTTAAAAACCGGTAAACTGCTAAATAAAATCGGTGAAATGAAAGATGACGGGTCTACCAGTTCCGGGCTTTGGCTATATGCCGGTGTATTCGGTAATGGTATCAACAAATCGAAACGTCGTGGTGGAACCGACCCAAGTAAATTAGGCATCTTCCCTGAATTCGCCTATACCTGGCCGGATAATATGAGAATCCTCTATAATCGTGCCTCTTGCGATAAGAACGGTAAACCATATGATGAAAAGCGCAAATTAGTATGGTGGGATGAGTCTGCTAAAAAATGGGATGGCTATGATGTGCCAGATGTACCGAATATCCTTGACGGACCTGCTACACCAAATGGACAGAAACCATTCCGGATGGCCAGTGAAGGTGTCGGTCGTTTATTCGCTGCCGAACATAAAGATTTAGACGATACCATGCAGACAAGAGATCATTCCTACACACCGGTTGATGGTCCAATTCCTGAATTCTATGAACCAATTGAAAGTCCAACCGAAAATGCATTACATGAAAGAGTAAAAAACAATCCATGCGTTATCTATCCACGTGTTCCTGAACTCCAAAAAATCGGTACAAAAGAAGAATTCCCTTATGTTCTCTGTACGTCTGGTATTGCAGAGCACTGGTGCAGCGGTGCTGTAACAAGAAATGTACCATGGCTCAACGAACTCGTAAAAGAACCATTCATTGAAATCCCAGTTAAACTTGCCGCACAACTTTCTATAAAAAGTGGCACTGATGTCAAAGTCCGTTCAACTCGCGGTGAAATAAAAGTGAAAGCAATGGTCACAGACCGTGCGAAACCGCTTATGATAAACGGCGTAGAAACTTTCATGGTTTGGATGCCATATGGCTGGGGCTTTAAAGGCTTGAGCAAAGGTCCAAGCACAAATTATATCACGATCGATGCTCTGGATCCGAATATTCAAATTCAGGAATTCAAAGCTTGTCTCGTCGATGTCAAGAAAGCATAATAAGGTGAAGAAAATGACCAACAATAAACAAGAACTTACCAACCAGTGGTTGGCAAAGCACCCTTTCTTAAAAGATATTGGTGAAATGAATCTCTCCATTATACAGATTCTAGAAAAAATCAAAACAGAACCGCTTCATTTGCCAGATTTGGACTTTTATAAAGAAGCGTTCGGCAAAGGGATTCCTGTTTTACAAAATGAAGAATTGCAAAAATCATTATATGAACCAGTCGAGCAAGTACTTCGGACATTAACTAAAGTTCTGAGCGATGCGCAAGTTCCAGCAGCCTTCAAAAAAAGCTGCCAAGCATTGCATTTTTATGCTGAAAACAATAGTACCACTGAAATTCTTGGTTATGTACTACGCCAAGAAACAAACCAGGTCCATGCTTTTTGTAAAAAAAATTCTTTGGACGAAAAATTTGCCAATTTTAGTATATGGCTTTCTATAAGTCATGTAGTATCTCAAAATTCCCCTGCTATTAAACTCTGGATTGAAGAAAAAGACTGGGAAAGAAACTACTGTCCAGTTTGCGGATCTTTACCGGTATTAGCGCAATTAAAACAAGCGAATGATGGGCACCAGCGCCATCTCATTTGCGGCGGTTGTCGCACCAGCTGGACTTATAAACGTATTGGCTGCGCGTATTGTGGCAATGAAGAGTTAAACCGGCTGCGCTTATATGAAACAGCTGCCGAACCTGATATGCGGATTGATGTATGTGAAGATTGTCATACCTATATCAAAACATATATCAAAGAAGACCAGGAAACTATTTATTTAGCAGACTGGGCAACCCTTCATCTTGACCTCTTAGCTGAAAAAGAAGGTTTTAGCAAAAAAGGAAGTTCTTTATTAATAAATTAATGAAACTATGTTCTTTTAAGAATTGGTTCTAACTAGAGGAGTGATATCCATGGCAACAGAAATGGCAATGCTGCATGATGTTTCCCGATGTACCGGCTGTCGTGCCTGTATGGTAGCTTGCAAACAATGGAAAGAACTGCCTGCTGAAAGCACGCCTTTCGATGGCAATTTACAGTCCCATAAAGGATTAAGTCCTAAAACATACAATTTAATAAAAATGACGGAACGAACTGAAAATGATACGTTTCATTGGGATTTCATCAAATTCCAATGTATGCATTGTGCCCATCCAGCTTGTGCAAAAGGCTGTCCAAAAGGTGCTTTACATAAAACCGAAAGTGGTGCAGTTGTATTAAATAAAGAAAAATGTATTGGCTGTGGTTACTGCGCTGATAATTGTCCGTTTGATGTACCAAAAGTCGATGAACAAACACATAAATCCACAAAATGCGATTTATGTGCCGACCGTATTGAAAATGGAATGACACCAGCTTGTGCACAGACTTGCACGGCAAGAGCAATCGATTTTGGAAAAAAAGATGATATGATAACCCTTGCTCATTCACGTTTAAATGACATCAAAGGATCATTTCCCAATGCTCAGCTTTACGGTGTTGACAAAAATGGCGTTGGCGGAACACACATGATGTATATTTTAACGGACAGCCCAGCTGTATATGGTTTACCTGCAAACCCAAAAACAAACGATGCTATTGATCTTTGGAAAGATATAATTCGTCCAGTTGGTCAATTGATGGGTGTTGGTGCTATTGTCGGCGCGGCCGGTGCTTATGCTTTAACAAAAGCAATTGCAAAAAAACATAAAGACGAAAAAGGAGGCAAATCGGATGCTGATTGATCATAAATACGTCCACCGCCATGAAAAAGGATTTATTATCTGCCACTGGCTCAATGCACTGGCATTTATTATGTTGTACTTAACTGCATTACCGCTTTATAGTAAGTATTTCCATTTTTTCTATACAATCTTGAGTCCGTATACCTTCCAGATACTCCATCGCACCTTTGCTGTGCTCTTTATCGTAACACCAGTATTGTCGCTTTTTCTTGCGCCGAAAAGCATGAAACACTGGGCAAAACAAATTGTTGATGTCGGTCTGGATGATATTAAATTTTTTATTTATTTCCCTCTGGAAGCGCTTGGTTTACACCCAAAAGGAATGCCGAAACAAGGTTTCTATAATGCAGGCGAAAAATTGAATTCTGCGCTGCAAATATGCGCTTGGTTCTTGCTTGTTTTTTCTGGACTTGCTTTATGGTTTGGCGGTGCATCTTTATCAAAAGAAACTATGTACTGGATGGTTCCTTTGCATAGTGCAGCTGCTGGATTAGCATTTGCTGGATTTATCGGACATTTTTATTTAGCAATGTTTGCCAATCCCGATTCCATGCGTGGAATGAAAGCCGGTAATATCCATATACGCTATGCAAAAGCACATCACGAAGCTTGGTATGAAGAGCTTATCGCCCGCGGTGAAATTTCTCGTGAAGAAGCTGAAAAAGCAATTAAAGAAAATAACGCATAAACTCTAAATCAAAAGGGGTAGTACCAGTAGATTTCCATCTACTGGTACTACCCCTTACTATCTATCACGGTTTGTTCGGTAAAAATATTTTTCCAACCTATCGAATTCTCGTCTTCTCAATCTCACAAACAAAACTTTATAAAATAAAACAAAAATCAAAGGCAAATCAAACGATATTCTAATAATAAAGCTTTATAGTATGTTTATAGAAAATTTCACAAATTAAAAATGTAAGGAGGACTTTCTTATGAAAACCCCAACGAAAAAAATTCTTTCACTTGTCCTTTGCAGCTTAATGATAGCTGGTATTTCCGGTGGTGTTTCGGAAGCTCATTATCGAGATGATTGTCCAAGATATGAACACCATCATCATCATCATTACGAATCCGAAGGTCACTCTGAAGGTGAAGTTATTACTGCCGGCATCGTAGGAACCGTCCTCGGCGTTATTATTGCAAATAACACCTAAAAAATGGTCGTTATCTAAATAGTTGAATAGCTGCTTAGACAACGGCCTTACTTAATCATCTAAAAGATATCTTCACCAAATAAAGTGCTCAGTCTAAAGTTTTATTTTATTCATAGTTTTCGATGATTATCTAAAAGATAAATTTTTATATCATGGATTTGTCACAATCATAGTATATTATAAATAATAGAATCATTGATGTTAGAGCCATTAATGATTTGAGTTTTTTCATAAAAGTCCTAAAAAGAATCGCATTGGATTGCTGGTCCATGCGATTCTTTTTTATTTACAGACTCTTCTAATACATGCTATAATTAAGTAATACTCTTCGAAGCAAAAGACTGTATCAGCACCATCTGATGCGGTCTTTTTTGTAAGAACGACAGAACTTAAAGTTTATTATACAGTAAGGAGCCAATCATTATGAAACATAAAATTTTTTATACCGGAGTTTTATTAGCACTTATCCTATTTTCAAGTGTTGCAGCTGCTATGAGATTGCCACCAACCTGGCAACTTGCTTATAAAGATAACGGTGCCATTTTTTATTTTGATACAAATACTCTACATACCATTGAAACAACCCATATCGATGATGATCCCGCTGATGACGATGATACTACACCATCAACATCTAGTACTGCATCTTCTGATACTACACCAACAACATCTAGCACTACTACAGCTACTACTACTGCTAGTTCCAGCACTACCACAGCAGCCAGCACCAGTATTGATACCGCCACGACCACTGATGAGGATGATAATGTGATTGGGTTCAAACTGAAAACCGTGTTATCCGCAGCCTTACTGCAAGAACTAATCGATACCTATAAAGATCAATATGATACGACAACTTGGTACAAAATTAACTATTGCACGTCCTACAACATTTACAACCGAACAGATAAAACCTTGATAACGAAAAATCTATGTTTTTTTGATGCCAATAACAATCTAATGCTTACGGTCAATAAAGAAACCAGAAGTACTGTCAGCAGTAATTCTGTCCAAAGTAAAATATATGACAACATATTTACTTGGATGGATGAAAATTAAAGGCAGTTCGTAATTTATGCTGTGTAGAATCGAATTTAGCTGGAGGAATAATACAAAATGAACACACAACCCCTAGACCCTAAATTTGCCCAATCGCTCGTAGACATTATTGCAGCAGAATTAAATAAAAATGTCAATATTGTCAATAAACAGGGTATAATTATTGCGTCTTTAAGTAAAGAACGAATTGGACAGCGTCATGAAGTAAGTACGCAAATGCTACATTCTGGAAAAACTCATGAATTTTCTGTCACTGAGTATGATCAGCAACACTTTCCCGGCGTACGTAAAGGATTCAACGTTCCAATTTGGCTTGAAAATGAATGTGTTGGCTTAATTGGTGTTACGGGAAATTCTGAAGAATCTGCATCGTACGCCCGTTTAGCCGCCCATTTTGTTGAAGCTGCACTCAATGCTAATCTCCGTCAAGAAAAACTGGTGAGTGCGTTGCAAGCTAAACAAGCACTCCATCAGCATTATATAAAAAAAATCATTAATATTCAAGAAGAAGAACGGCGGAAAATCTCCCGTGAGCTTCATGATGAAACAAGTCAGGCCTTGACATCTATTATCGTTGGTCTCAGAGTACTGGCGAAAACAACACAGGCTGAAAAAAAAGCCGAAGTATTGCAAATGCGTGATTTGGCCGCCGATACGCTTGATGCTGTTCATCGCTTAGCAGTACAGCTTCGTCCGGTAGTCCTTGATGATCTGGGTCTAGTCAGTGCCACACAAAAATATGTCGAAGATTATTCCAAAAAGTATAAGATCAACGTGACCACGAAAATTGATCCCCAGTTATTGCGACAACGTTTTTCTCCCGAATTAGAAATCAATCTCTACCGCATTTTACAGGAAGCGCTAACTAATATCATTAAACACGCACAAGCAACAGAAGTTCAGGTCAATTTATCAAGAAAAAGATCTATACTATTATTTACCATTGTCGATAATGGCATCGGCTTTCATAGTCAAAAAATTCATAAACACCGTAATCATGCCTGTCTGGGCTTGTATGGAATGAAAGAACGAATTGCGGGATTAAGCGGCGATTTTTCTATTGACTCCAATATAAATCAAGGAACCTGCCTAAAAATAGAAGTTCCCATTAAAGCTAAAGCACTGACACTATAAACATTTTGCCCCAAATTATATAAAAAAACAACGATATCTGTAATTATCAGATACCGTTGTTTTTTTATATAATTTGGGCATTTTAAATTTCTCCTGCAAGATAAGATTGTTCCAAAAGCTGAATAACATGTACAGCTTCTATATATACTTTATTTTGTTCCAATCCATCTGCCAGGTGCATTCGACAAGTACCACAACTTGTTGCCACAATTTCTGCCGAAGACTCCTTAATATTTTTAATCTTTCTATCATTAATTTTACGCGACAGTGTATAATTTGCCACACTAAATGAACCACCTGATCCGCAACATCGATCAGCCTCTTTCATTTCTACGAAGGTAAGCCCCGGAATAGCCTTCAGTATTTCTCGCGGCTGTTTTGTCACTTTAATCCCTCTAGCCATATGACAAGGATCATGCATGGTAACCGTTTGCAAAATTTGCCCCAAATCATCTCGACGAAATGGAACAATATCAACTAAAAATTCACTAATTTCGTAAGTCTTTTCTGCCAAAACCTTTGCTCGTTTATACATTATTGGATCATCTTGAAACATATGAAGATATTCTATTTTTAAAGCTTCTGCACAAGATCCACACGCTGCGACAACATAGTCGACATCATAACTTTCAAAAACATTGATAATATGTTTCGCAAAACTCTTTGCTAATTCTTTATCGCCTGAAACATATACCGGCGTACCGCAACAGTGTTGTGCTGACGGTATCACAACCTCAATATCATTATGAGTTAAGACATGGATTACAGCATCTCCTACATCAGTATAAATGTAATTAATCATACATCCTGTAAAAAAGCCAACTTTATGCTTTGCATTGGCGATCTTTATTACTTCTGGATACCGACTCCGTAAAGGGACTGGAGCAAACGGTGCGGTAATTCTTTTTTTGTCAATACCAGGCATAGGAAATCTGGCAACAGCCGCCATTTTTCGGGGAAGTCGTTTAAAACTCAGAGGACCAAATAGCCCCGCTGCTTTTAATGCAAGATCAAACAGTTTACGATTTGACAGCAATTTGAATACTAGTTTTTTTACAGGATGAAGCCCACGTGCCTGTACAACAGCTTGACGTCCACGAATAATTAGTTCGTCAGCCTTCACTCCGCAAGGACAGTTAGCTGCGCAGGCCTTACAGCATAAACATTTTGACAAAATATGGTCAAGGTCTGCAGAAATTTCATTTTCACCACTTAATATTCCTTCAATGAGTGCTAATTTGCCTCTGGCTACAGATGCCTCATTTCTGGTTTCTTTGTAGATCGGACACACCGCCATGCAATTACCACATTTCATACACTTTGCTAAGGCATCACGTATGTCATTCAGGAGATGTTGATCTTTAGTTTGTATATCTTTTGCTGCAACGTAGTCCATCCTAACACTCACCTACTAATTTGCCAGGATTCAAAATAAGCTTAGGATCGAGTGCTCGTTTGATAGCTTTCATGGCATCCATAACCTTAGTACCATGCTGTTGCTCCATCCATGGTAATTTTCCCAAACCAATTCCATGTTCGCCACTCAATGTACCACCTAGTTTAATGGCTGATAAAAATATTTCATTCATTGCTTTTTTAACCGATTCCATTTCCTTCCGATCACGAATATCGCAAACAATCGTCGGGTGCATATTACCATCCCCAGCATGCCCAAACGTACCGATTGTTACATTACATTTTTTCGCTATCCTACTGACATCGCGCAAAAATTCAGGCACTTTGCTTCTAGGAACAGTCGCATCTTCCACATAAGTCGTTGGTCGCAATTTCGCGAGGGCAGGCAGCGCTGCTCGGCGTGCCGCCCATAATTTGTCTCTTTCTGCATCATTTTGTGCAACTTGAATACCATCCGCATGATTGGTTTTCAGTACATGCAAAACCTCATCTGCCTCTTTTGCCACCACCTCCGGTATGCCGTCAACTTCAATTAACAACACCGCCTCAACGTCTAGTGGTAGCCCAACATGCGCATAATCTTCTACCGTGCGAATCGTAGCATTATCCATAATTTCCAACGTAGCCGGCGTAATCTTAGCAGCAATAATTCCCGCTACTGCATTACCAGCATTGTCTAAATCCTTAAATACTGCCATAATACTTTTTTTACATTCCGGCGCTGGTACCAATTTTAAAGTTGCTTGCGTAATAACACCTAACGTACCTTCTGAACCAGTAAACAATTTTGTCAGATCATAGCCAGAAACATCCTTAACGTTTCGACCTCCCGTATGCAAGATATCTCCATTTGCTAGTACAACTTCCAGCCCCATAACATAATGCTTAGAAACTCCATATTTCAAACCTCGTAAACCACCCGCATTTTCAGCAATTGTCCCACCAAGTGTAGCAGTAGCTACCGTACCTGGATCTGGTGGATAAATTAGTCCATGTTTAGCTGCTAGATTATTTAGATCAGCTACAATTACTCCCGGTTCTGTTACCACTACAAGATTTTCCAAATCGACATCGATAATGTGATCAAATCGATTCATCAGTAACACGATTCCACCTTTTAATGGTACACAGCCCGCACTCAGATTAGTCCCTGATCCCCGCGGGTAAACAGGAATTTCATACTGATTTGCAAGTTTCAATATAGCAGATACCTGTTCAACATTCTCCGGAATTATAACAGCCTCTGGCAAGTGCGAATATCCAGGCGTAGCATCATAAGAATAACAATATAAATCTTCCTGCCCTGTAAGGACATTCTCGATCCCAACAATTTTCTGGAATTCTTGCATATATAATGTTTGCATAATTCATGCTCCTTATATAAAATCTATAGCTTTATTTTCACACTATTTTGCAAATTAGTAAATCAGGTATACCCTGTAAAAAAGCGTAAGGAATCATCTTATCCTGCCTGTAGGATAATCCCTTACAAATAATCTATAAAACAGAAACAACGCTCATCCATGTATTTCATCGATGAGCGTTGTTTCCAGTTTATGATATTAACTGCCTATGTTCCCAACATTTTATATTTAATTGCATAATTTACCAATTCCGATTTTTTACGAAGACTTAATTTTTTCATAATGCGCGAACGATATGTATCAACGGTTTTGGGACTTATGAAAAGTTTTTCCGCAATTTCCGTGTTAGTATAACCCTGTGCTAAATAACGCAAAACTTCCCGTTCACGCCCACTTAACATAGTATATGGATCATTCGCATCACGCTCTTCATTTGGCTTCTTAAGCAGTGTATCAATAAGTTTTTGTGATATACTTTCATTTAAATATCTTTTTCCTTCAGAAATACGTTTAATAGCTTCCATCAATTCTGTATCTGCCGAACGTTTTAACACATATCCATTCGCACCGGAACTCATAACCTCTTTAACAAACTCATCATCATCATACATCGTTAAAACTAAAATTGGACATGCCAAATTTCGAGAGCGAATCTCCTTAATACAATCAAATCCGTTCATATCTGGCATTGATAAATCTAAAATCAATACATCTGGATCTCGCTTGCTAACAAGACTAACAGCTTCAGCACCGGTTCCCGCTTCACCAATGACTTCAAACTCCGAATAACATTGCAATAAAGCCTTTAATCCGGCACGTAGTACAGCATGGTCATCAGCAATGATGATACGAATTGTCTGCATATTGCACCTGCTTTCCTAAAACCATCTATAATAACTGCAGCAAAAAAACATCATAATTTACAACGAAATAAATACAATTCGCGTGTTTTTCAAACAGTGTTCATAATAAACTGGCTTTTTACAACCGAATGGATCACATAATAAAAGTTTCTAGAGTGAATGATCCACCATGTTACAGCCTAAATATTTATTTCGACAAAGCCATAGTGAAAATCCTTTTTTCGGTATTAGAACTTTTAATTTGAAATGCCCCTACAACTATGAAAAGGAAGTAGTATTGAAAAACAAGGCTGCTTTCCTTTTCATTAAAAATTTTTAAGTAGTTTGTACGAATATATAGGTAAATAAAGGTTTCTTGATTTCATTAGACCAGGTAACTTTTAACACAGGAGAAATATCTTTTTTGTAAGAAACCGTACTTATTATCCCTTGCATCTCATACCAATGTCCAGCAACAAGATTATTTTCCGCACCTGCATCGATTGACAATCCAACTGCTGAGGCATCGGCAATACAACAACTAATGACATAACGAGCAATAGAAACTCTCTTGGTCGTGGGATCGATGTAAGCAAATCCTGTTATTTCTACGTTTTTTCCAATATAATCTGCCGGGTGGCAATATAAATTTTGTATCGTGTCAACATAATTTTTATCTGATATTTTAATAAATTTTGTATCTTGAAAGTTATCTAGTGGGGCACTTATATCACTTTTAAATTTATCCGATATATTATTATTTAACCCTTTATTTTCAATTAATTTTGAATCAAGTGAAGTGCTCGGAATAAATAGGGCAACTGCTAAAGTAAAAATAAAAGTTACATAATAGAAAAACAGTTTATACTGTGCTTTCCCAAAATTGTGACTTTTAATAGCTACATCTTCTTGGAGTGGAATATTTTGTTTTAAACTATTTTTTAAATGCATACATTGTGCAAGCAGCATAAGAAAAAATAGTACATCCGATATTTGTAATAAAATAATAAAACGAGGGTGAACATAAAGAATTACTTGATTCATCATAATAAGCCAAAAGAGAATACTCGCCAGGCATAACAATATTAAAGCTTTTACACAGTTATCTTTTACAGTATATGTCATTTCATACAAAACTCCTTTTTAAAATAAATTTGTCATAATATAGCTTCCTAAAAAAGTCAGAAGAAAAACTATAGTAATTAAAAAAAGTACAAAATTTGTACGAAATGTATGTAATAACATCAACGTATTTTTTATATCAATCATAGGACCAAAAACTGTAAATGCAATAAGAGATTCTGTACTAAAACTGCTTATAAACGAAGCTGCTATAAAAGCATCTGCAGAGGAACAAACAGAAATGAGGAATGCAAATAAAATCATGGCAATAACTGAAAAAAATGGATTATGTCCTATATTTAATAATGTTGCATGCGGAATACAGAGTTGGGCAATCGTGCTCAAAAAAGAACCAAAAACCAGGAATCTACCCATTTCAAAAAATTCATTTGATGCATCATAAAAAAAAGCTAACCACTTACCAATGAAAGTTGTCGGTAACGTCGAATGTGTATGACCACAACATAAACTATCGTGTTCTGAGGTAATGAACTCATTTTTTAGAACGGTTTTCTTAAAACTTTTACTTATGATCCATGCTGCAATATACGCAACAAAAAAAGCTGTGGTAACACGAACAAGGGCAATTTCCCAACTATTAAATGCATAGAATGTGGAAAATATCACCAAGGGATTCATGATTGGTGCAGCTAACATGAAAGCAATCGCTGAATAGGTTGGCACACCTTTTTGTATAAGTTTTTTAACAATCGGTACAGTCCCACAATCACAAATAGGAAAAATGACACCTAAAAAGCAGGCTAATAAAATGCTATAGATTTTATTTTTTGGTAATACTTTTTGAATTAATTTTTCGGAAATAAAATTATGTAAAAAGGAAGAAACAATAACACTAATTAAAATGAAAGGTAAAGCATCAATTAAAATACTTAAAAAAATCATTTTAAAATTTAATAATGACTGCCACATAAATTATAGTCTCCTGTCTGTGCGCAAATTTCATAATTCACGTCGGCGTTATCTATAAAGAAGAATATGTATCAAATTAAAAATTTTCGATGACTCAGCAACAAACTCTCCTAAAAAAAATATTATATACGATACTACGATTTATATATGCAACAAAGAAAAATTAACTTTTTCAGTCTGTATATAATTCATAAAGACAGGAAAATGTAAACTGAACCAGAATCGCAAAAAAGTGTGCGTCTGTGATTGAAAAATTGGCACACGATTTAATGTGTACGGATTATCTTTGTCCATATCGGAGCCTAAATGAACTGTAAATGCGGCACGATAGCCGTATTCTTGAACCATAGAAATAACATGTTGGTCATAGTCACCATAAGGATACGCTAAATAATCAATTTTATAGCCTAAATGTTTTTCCAGATCTTCTCTTGAATCAAGTAATTCTTGTTGTAATGTTTTCTCATCTTTTACTTGGTTTAAATGTGGATGACTAAAAGTGTGTCCTTCGAAAAGAATATTGTTGTTTTTCATTTCTTGAATTTCTTGCCAAGAAAGATAGTGATATTTATTTACAAGACTAGAAATTAAAAATATCGTTGCATTAAATTTATATTGTTTTAGGATAGGATATGCATTTAAATAATTATCTTCATAACCATCATCAAATGTGATCAAAACCGGTTTTTCAGGAAGCGGTGTTTCGTGCTGCAAATTATCAAGCAATTGATCTGGCGTAATCGTTGTATATCCTTCTTCAGCTAAATCTTTCATTTGTGCAGCAAATTCACTCGTACTTAACGTTAAAGCATTATGATCTAGATTATTGATTTGATGATAATTCAAAACAGGAATACCCTGCCGACTAAAAAACAAGATTTTCAAAAGAATACAAATTAAAATGACCACTAAAAAGCCTGCACAAAATTTTCTTTTACCTTTCTCCACTAAAGCATACATCTCCTAATTAGTAATATTACTGATTATGTTAACCAATGATTATGAAAGAACGCTGAATTTATAATAAATGTTATCACGCCTGTTGATTAACCAATAATATCCATTAAAACTAGACAAAAACAGAGGTGCGACAAAATTCTTGAATAAACCCTACCCATTCAATTGAAAGTTGACCGTATAGCAACTGCCTTGTAAAT
>Ga0302200_10001414_pt1 | contig 22396 bp, 22 predicted proteins | sample II_Bog_N3_1_FD_194585 | JGI IMG/M metagenome (GOLD analysis project Ga0302200, IMG submission 194585) | Peat permafrost microbial communities from Stordalen Mire near Abisko, Sweden - II_Bog_N3_1 | ecosystem: Environmental > Terrestrial > Soil > Wetlands > Peat | place: Sweden: Abisko... | reverse complement strand
TCCGCACTCCCTACTTCAATCTCTTCCGACTATAGGTGAGGTGGCTGAGTGGTCGAAAGCAGCGCTTTGCTAAAGCGCCGTACTCCAAAAGGGTACCGAGGGTTCGAATCCCTCCCTCACCGCCATTTTCCCCAAAAACTGGCAATTCTCTCTGTAGAGCTGTATTTATCAGTGTTCAAAGGCCGCTATGTACCACCCAACTGATACACCAAGCACCTTTACAGCCGTGTCCGGCCACACCCGTTTATTCCGTCGAGATGGCGGCACCTATTACCTCAGAGCAAAGGTTCCAGCCGTTCTTCGTCCCATCATCAAGAAAACCGAAGAGAGGATTTCACTCCGGACAAAGGAACTGAAAGAAGCTCTCAGAAAGGTGAAGATTGAATCCCTACGTGTGGATCGTGAATTTGAGGCGGCGGAGGCAGAGTTGAAGCGACTCAAACCTCCCGAGAAAAAACTCTCCCGTGAAGAGCTTCTTTGGATTGTCAAAGATTTTGTCGTCAAACAGGATCAGGATTCGCTCACTTGGACAGGCAAAGCACTGGAAGATTTTTCTCCTTTGGAAATCAGTGCCACCGCAGATGATCTCATCAATGATGCAGTGGCCTTGGATTCCTTCTCTAAAAACTCGCATCCGCTAGAAACCGATGATGGAGCGAGATACTTAGACACATATCTCCGAGGAGAGGGAAAACGCTGGGGGATCGTCCCTGACAGCGATGATTACACGTTCCTGTTGCGCGAATTTCGTAAAGCAAAAGTAGAAATCCTGAATCGTTCCATAGACCGTTTGCACGAGCGACGCCCTATCAAGAGGGATTTTGAGCAATACTCCGCAGATACAATTCTTCCCCCTCCCCCACATCAAAACATCACTCTTGGGAAGCTCATTGTTGAGTTCATGAAATACCAAAAGAGTGCTCATGCTCAAAATACGCCATCATCTTACAAGGTGCCAGCTCGTCTGTTGAGTGAAGTTCTTGGCGAGGACACTCTACTCTCATCAATAACCAAACAGGATATAGCAAAGGTTTGCGAGGTGATGAAGTTGGTTCCGGTGAGCATGACTCAGCGTTATAAGGGATTATCTGTAGAAAAAACGATTCAATCCGCCGAACGGCTTGGTGACAAAAGACGGCTCGCTCCAATAACACAGAAGAACTACTACGAGAACATCTCAGCAATCCTTAATTTTGCCTGCGATGAAGGGTATATCCGGGACAATCCGGCAAAAACCCGAAAGCTCCGCGAGTCATTCAAACTTGAGAAGAAACCCGCTGAACCAAAACTCTTCACACTCGAAGAACTGAATACCATTTTTCATTCTCCACTCTATACAGGTTGTATTGATGATAATGAAGATTGGGGCTACTACAGAAAGCCGGGGCCGGATCATCCCAAGAATGCGAAATTTTGGTTGCCCCTTTTAGCCATTTTGCATGGCCTTCGATTAAATGAAGTCTGCCAGCTTTACGTGGAAGATGTCGGCAATGAAACTGGCATACACTTTTTAAATGTCAGGGAAGACCTTGATGAAGTGAACATAACCGAGAAGCGAATTAAAACCGCTGCCAGTTGGAGAAAAACCCCGCTCCACCCGGAAATCATCAAGATGGGTTTTTTAGGTTATGTAGATGATCGTCGAAAAGATTTTTCTTCTCCCAGACTATTTCCCGACGTGTCTTTGAACGAAAATACGGGCAGATACAGCCATAACTTTAGTCACTGGTATGGCCGTTTTCTTAAGGCAACACTTGGTTATCGACCGAAAGGTACTTTCCACTCATTTCGTCATCACTTTGCCACCAGTCTTCATAGGGCCGGAGTTTCTGAGACCACGATGAAGAAACTGGGAGGATGGGCACTCTCTGGAGTCATGAATCGAGTGTATGTCCATGGCGAGCTACCTGATCTCTTTGAAGGTATCTCAAAAGTTGAGTATCCGGGACTGGATTTGAGCCATCTCTACACCCCTGAGCCTTAATCCCCATTGCCGTGCTTAAGGTTAAATCTGTATTCGAGCCTAAACACAAAGACGATGGCTTACGGATTCTTGCCACCCGTTATCGCGGGAGGGGAATGAAAAAGACTCAGTATGATGTCTGGATGGCGAATCTTGGCCCCAGCGAGAGACTCCTAAAAGGTGGAGTTGAGGACTGGAAGAACTGGGGAAAGCAATACCGGGAGGAGATGCTCGGTGACGATGTAACCGAAAAGAAAAACCCAGTCATTCGCAATGCCGGGCAAAAGTTCACCCTGCGACTGATCAAGCGACTCGCCAAAAAGCAATACATCACCTTGATGTGTCACTGTCCCGAAGGTGTGGAACGATGCCACCGTTTTCTGCTCCGTGACCTCATCAAGAGTGCCAAGATTTGACCTGTCAGAAATGTTGCGGTTGTCATTGTGAACTCAAGCTCACAATTCCGACTCAGATGTTTTTCGTTTCAGATTCCCCGTAAAGCCATGCCACCGACACTTTGAGAGCTTTGGCGAGTGTCTGAACCTCATAGTCCATCACATAGCGGCTCCTGTTTTCGATCTTGGAAAGACTCGTTTGGGTAATTTGGACTCCACGACTGGCCAGTTTGCCAGACAAATCTTCCTGAGAAACCTTTGGCGATAAGGCTAACCGAGCCTGCCGGACACGCTCTCCCACGATATTTTTGTGTGGCTGTTGGCGGGTTTTTTTCACCCCTTCCCTTTTAGAGAAAGAATAGGCCAGAATTATTCTTCATAAGAATATATACTCTCATGAAGAATATTGTATTATTACACTGAGAAACCCATCAGATAAAAACAAAACAACCCCACAAGCCTAACTTGCTACAGGCTCCAAATCAGGAGTCCCATCAGAATGGTAATCAGAATTAGTTAAAACCTCTTTTTTTTATGCACCCATATAAATCAGCTTTCATCCTCTCTTTGCTTTGCTCGATCTTTTTAACAGTATCCCTTTTTGCTCAAGTACCACAACCACCTCAACATACGAATGATCAAAGTGTTACAAAAACAACTACACCAATCACTCCAAAATTAGCAACCTCTTCTACCGAAGCTTTAGCGCATAGTAATTCTGCAATTGTTTCATATAGCATAGATGATGAACAACATGGGACACCTTATGGTGGAGCGTGTTACGATATAACAATTGCCCTTAATTCTCAAATATTTCCAAAAAAGGAAGAATTAATAGCCCTTGCAAAAAAGGTATCTGAAGAAAGAACAAAAAGTGAAGACCTGAAAAAAAGTATTGTACGGTTCTGGATTCCAGAAAAATCTACTAACGCTTATTTGGCAGGATATTCACAAGGCGATGAAGGAGAACCAAGTCCTTCTTTAAGTATTTCTGAAGCTTATGCTGATAAGTTCCTAGATGCTTCATCAACACAACAAACCAATAGCAGCATTCCCTCTGAGTCTCCCTTAGAGAAAAGCAACCAGCATTCAGTAAAAACAACAATCTCCTCCTATAGTGTTTTAGAGAGAAGATTCCGTTCTAATGGGAGTCATACTTTTGAAGTAGCCATTGTTCCTCGTTCCAGGATGACACCAGCCAAATCAGAACTTGAGACAATAGCTCAGAAAATAATTGATGATGAACAAATCACACCCGTAAACACCTACATCGAGTTTTACCTGCCTGGGCAATACACTGGTGCTGGTACGGATCAGCCTTATGCGGATGCGTTTTTTAACCCAAATCCAGTAGTTGAGATCAACAATCTGAATTAACCGCAAACCCCATGAAATGGATAACCAGCGTGGCAGTTGCCTTCAGCATATCTGCTCTATGCGCGGCAACGGTTTACGCCAGCCCAAAGGGAGCGAATGTCTATGGGAGAATACAGTGGGTTTCCAGCTTCCCTGACTACAAAGTTAAAGTCGTCGGTACCTTTGCCGACCTGGACGTGCAGCTCGTCACTAGTTTCCCAGACCGCCCCGGAAGGTGGCAGATCGTCAACAGCCTAGCTGACTACAAAATCCAGAGGGTAACATCCGGGGAGGATTTTAAGATTCGATTCGTGAATGCGTTTCCGGGAGGGAAATAATCACCCTCTCAAATGTGCAGCCGACAGCTTGCTTGTGTATAGATTCTGCCTGCTGAACAATCACTTTGTGAATATCAAATTCACAGACGCAACATGATTTGAAACTTGCTTCTACAGAGAAAGCTCCTATCCCATTGCTTCCGTATAGGCATGCCAATAAGAGGTGGCATAGGGAGCATTAATTGATTTAAACCCCATGATGAATGATGAGTCTCAGCCGAAAATTCCCTCCTATTATAGATTAATAGAATAGCAATTCTAGTATACAAAGTGATTGTTTCTGGCTAAGATGACTTTGTGAAATCAAGTTCACTTTCTCAACCGCTGTCACCGTCCTTACCGAGCAATCGTGCTGCCATTAATCCCGCCTACGCCTATCTTGCCTCGCTGAACTCTCCCCTATCGCGGCTCACCATGATTTCCCCGCTCAACCGAGCGGCAAGAATCATGAATCCCGCCCTAACTGGTAAAGAGGCATGGAAGTCTGTCCCTTGGGGACGTTTGAGAGCGGAACTTATCCGTGCCGTGATAGCACAAGTTTCAGGAAGTCCATCGACACGGAACAAGACCCTCGCCGCGTTGAAAGGTGTGGCCCGTTCTGCATGGGAGATGGAACAACTCGACACAGAAGCTTGGATGAGAATCCAGAGCATCAAGGGGGATACCGGAAGTCGGGAACTGGCTGGGCGATTTGTACCAGAGGGAGAAATCAAAGGACTGTTGCGGGAATGTGCCAAAGATTTCACACCAGCCGGGGCAAGGGATGCCGCTATGATAGCCATTGCTGCATCAACAGGTGCACGGAGAGCCGAGATTGCCTCTATCAGTGCAGAGAATCTTTCCACCGATGAAGATGGAAATTACCGGATCAGGATCATCGGCAAGAAGAACAAAGAACGGACAATTTTCATTCGTGGCAATGCGGCTCTGTGTCTGAATGATTGGCTGCAAATCCGCTTTGAGGCTGGCTCTGAATCTGGCCCGCTATTCTGTTCGATCCTGAAAAGCGGAAGGATGATTCCCGAGAAAGGCATCTCCCCCACGGCAGCAGACAGGATTTTGCGGAAACGATGCAGCCAAGCCGATCTTACCGATCTCGACTGGCATGACCTACGCCGTACCACTACCAGCAACCTGCTTGATGCCGGAGCCGACATATCGACCGTTGCTGGCATCCTTGGACACTCGAATGTCCAGACCACAGCCCGCTATGATCGTCGGGGGGAACGCGCCCGTATCAAAGCAAGCGAGCTGATCTCTGTTCCCTATTTTTCACGCAAACCGAAAGAGTAAAGTTCTGTTTGGCTTACCCTCCGAACAATCACATTGTGATGAATAAATTCACAGACTCAACATGGTTTGAAACTTGCTTCTACAGAGTAATTCCGATAGCCTTCTAGGTACAGTGATGAAAGATTCCACGTCACATCCGACGAATGAATTTGATGATTGTGAACATGAGTTCACAATCGGGTAGGAGAAGAAGTCCCCTCTTGTAGAGGTGAGGCACCTCATGAAAACTATCAAGAGTGTCATCCTCCTCACACTTACCAGTATTTGATTTAAGCCCTGTAACTCCTGACACAGGAAGACAAGACAAAGTAGAAATTTCTATAGGGTGTTGGAACATTCCGGTCGTTCATGAACATGAAGATGTTTTTTTCATCCTAACACGCCTTGGTGCTCCGCCTCCGGTTTATGAAGGAGCCACCCGTACCCGCACGAGAGAGGAACACGGCGAGGCATATGGGTGGATTTTTAACACGATAGATCCGAATCTTCCCAAGAAGCGTTACCCTGTTGATGTTCGCAAAGAACCTCTCACTATCGAAGGACGCCTTGAGCGAGTGGCCCCGCCACTCTTTTCGGGCAAATGTGAGTGGACTGTAAAGGAAAACGCGGGTGATTATCCCTATGTGCTGAAGGGAAGATTGCACCTTGAGATCAATCCCACACGCTTTCTCCGGCATCGCCCCATAGCCAAACCCCTCCCTAGAGGAGTACAGAAACATTTATCTCTTCCTTCACCTCGTGATGGTGAGGTGTGTTTTGATGGCAATGACAACTGGTTTCCCCTTTCGAGGGAGATTCACAAACAAATCACACCAGAGAAATGGAATGGGCAACTTTCACGCTATCTGGAAGCGATTGAGCAATCCTTTCAAGATGAGCTGGAGAGAGTCTGTGCTCGTGAATCCTCGCCGATAGCATCTACTCCAATAGTCCGGTCTCCTGAATACTCAATAGGGCGAGTTGAAACCTACTGGGAGTGGCTTTCCCGTGACACCATTACGATGGTCAAGAGTTTGGAACCTTTCTTGGCAACTTTCTCTGGGAGATTCAAGGGAAAGAGAACATACGAGGCAATCGAGACCTTCCAAGAAGGAGATATGGTGATTTTACGAGTGCAAACAGCCCCCGGCGAATTGCTAAAAATTTATGCAAAGACTGACAAGCGCATCAGAATCGAGGTGCAGCACCAGTTGAGCGGCAAGAATCGGTTTCAGTTTCCACGCGAAAGAAATCGAGTTGGCAAAATACATCGTTCCAGCAGTCATCAGTTCACATCACCGGAGGCAGCTATTAAATTCTTTGATCGCCTTCGTACACGTGCAGCAGGGATTGTGAACTCCTTCCTGAAGCATGTTTCTCAACGGGCGGAAGTCGTACCCTCTCATATTTCTGGACACACCGCCCTCCTTCATATTGTGGATGCTCTTCCGAGGGATTACCCCGGCACGATTGGGTTGCTTTCACTGCTCATTAATTTTGGATGTGCCACCGCTCATCGGAATCCACCCGAACATCACCGCCGTGCACTGAAGTCACTTTATGATAATGGCATTTTGGAATTGGTGCCGAAACGCCGGGTTTACGTTGTCACGGAATCCTACCGTCACGCATTGGAAATGCTGAAAAAGCACGCCAGTTTCTCGCTTCTGATAAGTTGTGTGCGACAGAGACGGAGAAGACCGCAAACAGAAACTTCATCATCGGATGGGAACGACTTTCCCCTATGCCGTGAAAGAAGGCGCAACCCTGCTCCTTCAGAGCAATGAATTGGGCTCGCCTGAGCGTTTAACGCTCCTTGTAGGGCTTTTTCCTTCCGAGTAGTGCCTGCATTCCTAAAACCTCTGTGAACACAATTTCATTGGGGGCAAAAGAGCCAAAGCGGTATAAGACTGTTTCGAGCAACTCTAGTCATGAAAATTGATCTCGCTGTTTCCATCAATTCAGGCACATCTCGCGAACAACATACGATCGAATGCAGCGTGCAAATTTTAGGATGGGGTGATTAAACTGCAAGTGCATCCATGCCAAGTGCTACCCCTCTACATCTTAAAGAAGAGATTCAAAGCTACGGTGTTTCCTCGCGCAGTTTTCGAGAGTTGGGTGGCACAACATCTTCAGAGTTGCTGGATTACCTTGATTTGATTCCTGAGGCTGAAAATGGCAAGGGTAGGGTAGAAAATCTCCTTCCAGATGGTGTTGTGGAAAGTCAGGGACGACCTTTACTTTTCATCATCAACGAAAGCCGACTGGCACAAACACCCCTAGAGCAGGAGCAACAACTTGATATACTCCGGCGCAAGCTCGCCTGTCGCGGTGATCGCGCCTATCTCGCTCGTATTCGTCCCGGTGAGCTGGTCGTGGTGCCGATATCCTTGGAGGACCGAATGCCTGAATGGAAGCTCTACACATCAGGAACTCCAGAGGCCCTAACCTTTTATTCTCGACTGGCTAACGGCCATTATGATGGTGAAGGCGAACCGAAGGAGGCTGATTATGTCTTCTCTGCCATGTTTAAGTTAGTGTGGAGTGTGGCCGACCGACTTGCGGGATTGAACCTCAAGCGTACGGATGTTCTATCACTTATGGGGCGTGCGTTATTCTTCCGCTTTTTGCGCGACCGGCAAGTCATCCGAGAGGTTGATTGTACAAAGATTGCACCAAAGGCTACCAGTATTCTCGAATGTTTTGCCGATGCCGAGAATGCAGCCAGCACATCCAGTTGGCTCGATAAGACCTTCAATGGTGATCTTCTCCCGCTCACGGACGACGGCAGTATCAACTACTTTAAGAGAATTGGGCAACGGACTGGCGGGAAGGTTTTCATTCACCTGAGTGCAATTATCACGGGCGATGAACCTTCAGGAGATTCTGCGTGGCAAAAGCTGCTGCGTTTTCGGTCGGAAGAACGAAATTGGGGCATGTATGATTTTGCTCATGTTCCGGTTGGACTCTTGAGTCAGGTCTATGAACGTTTCGCATGGAAGTGGGAACACAAGACGGCCAAAGAAACGAGTGTCCACTACACTCCACGCAACATTGCGGCTACTCTGGTAGATGAAGCTTTCAATAAGTTGACGAATGCTCACGAAGCCCGTGTCCTTGACCCCGCGTGTGGAGCATCAGTTTTCCTCGTCCTCGCCTTTCGACGACTTTATCAGGAACGTTGGAAGGAGTCGAAGCAGCGTCCAGATACAAAGGCTATCCGAGAAATTTTAGAAAAGCAGCTAGTCGGCTTCGACATCAGCGAATCTGCCATCAAGCTTGCTGCGTTAAGTCTTTATCTTACTGCCATCGAACTTGATCCGAAACCTGTGCCGCCGGAGAAACTCAAGTTTCGTCACTTGCGAGACAAGGTGCTCTTCAATTTCCGCCGCGAGGGCATCGATCCAGAGGAAGGTGCGGTTGCTGGAAGTCTTGGTGAACACGTTGGCCAACGTTTCGATGGACAGTTTGACTTGATTCTTAGCAACCCGCCGTGGACGAGCCTAAAACCAAAGGAGCGTTCATTGGCAGAAGAGCTTAACCAACTCAGTAAGGTCGTCATTATGCGTCGCTCAAATGAAGAGACGTCCTCTACATATGAGAATCCTGATTCTTGTCCGGACTTGCCATTCGTCTGGAAGGCGACGGAGTGGTGTAAACCCGGCGGACGAATTGCGATGGCACTTCCAGCTCGCATTCTACTGAAGCAGGAACCAATTCCGCGCCAAGCCCGCGAAACGCTTCTACGGTTGGTCGAGGTCACAGGTATCATCAATGGTACAAATCTACGCAAGACCAAGGTTTGGCCGGACATGGATCAACCATTCCTACTCCTGTTTGCTAGAAATCAAAAACCCAAGGAGGGCCACGCACTCCGCTTTATCACCCCTTACCCCGATGTTAATCTCAACGGGATTGGCGTCATGCGGATTGATTCAAAATCCGTTCAGCCAATCGAAGTTCAGGTCGGTGCAGGCCAACCATGGCTTTGGAAAACCCTCTCGATTGGAACTTTGCTGGACGTGAGTATCATAAATCGAATCCAAGTTTCAAATGGTATTCCTCTCGGAGATTATTGGGTGGGAGATTACGCAGCCAGCCAGGGTTATAAGATAGCACCACCTTTACATCACGCTGAAGCATTAAAGGTTTTGCCAGATCTGGATTCACCTAAGCTCGAAGCATTAGCAAAACCGTTTCCACGCTTCTTTGTGGATGCAACGCGACTCAAAAAATTCTCGTTAGAGCAGCTCCATCGGACGCGCCTTCGCAAAAAAGGAGATCCGCTCAGAATTTACCGTGCACCACTGACGCTGATTAAAGCATCCCCACCCACCGACCGCAGCGAAGGACGCGCCTTGTTCAGTCTTAAGGATGTTTCTTACAACGAAAGTTATTATGGTTATTCAGCCCCCAAGTCTTCTGAGGGTGAATTGGCGGCTCGGTATCTCCACATTTTTGCGCACTCTTCGCTTTGGCTCTACTATGCCTTGCTCACCAGTGGTGAAATAGGCTTTGAGCGTCCAAAACTTCAAAAAGGCGACCTCGATCGTTTCCCTATTATTCCTATTGATTCGCTATCTGCGGAGACGAAGAGTGAAATCATGAGTCTGTCGAACCAGCTTCTCAATGAGGACGGTAAAGTATTTGACAGTATAGATGCATTGTTTGCCAAACTCTACGCTTTGGAGTTGCGTGACTTGGAAGTGATTGCAGAGACGCTGGAAATTCGAGATCCGAGTGATGAGTTGGGGAAGCGTGCAAGCGTGCCACCTACTCCACGTGAACGGAATACCTTCAAAGTACGACTCGAATCCATCCTGCGTCCATTTTTCAAAGTTATGGGCAACGAGGTGCAGGTTGAACTCTGGAAGCCAGACGCAGCTTTCCACCAGAACTTCGCACCATTCGGTTTCCTATTCATCTCGAAACGAGGCAATCAGACATCTACGCCAGATGAATTATTCCACGATGTGTTACTCAGACTGGCTGAAGACACTGGTAGCACACGTATCATCCAGCAGGTCAAAGGAGGTTTGCTTGTGGCATTACTTAACCAATATCGTTACTGGACACTAAGCCGGTCTCGATTGCTCGGTGCGGAACTAGTCCGCGAACATCTTGCCATTTTCGAGAGCTGACACAATGGAGCTAGAGATGTTCAAGGAAAGTAATGGTGGGGCTCACCTGCCTCATCCTCCACTGGCATGGAGTGTTCATTTAATCACCGAGGCGGCTATTTGCGCGGCGTGGAAGCTGATGAAGCAAAAAGGACGGAAGGGGTTCAATTTACAGACTGCAAATGAGGATGCCTTGACTTTGGAATTGCATGAGCGACTCTACGACGAAGTTTTCGACAAAGGAATCGTCGAGGGTTTTGACTGCGATATATTCGCTGCTATAAACCGTGAGCCGAAAGTTCGCAATTATGACCGAAAGCATCCAGACAAGATGCCAGACATATTAGTGAGCTTCATTGATAAGCCTGTCGGCTTAATGCACTCACAGCATGCTCTCTTCATTGAGTGCAAGCCAGTGGATCAACAGCATCCAACTGGCTCTGCATATTGTGATGAAGGACTTATACGGTTTGTGCGCGGTGACTACGCATGGACGATGCAGAGTGCGATGATGCTCGGCTACGCCCGCAAGGGCTATTCAGTTGTTCCAAAACTTAAAAAAGCACTCACTTCCAAGCGCAAAAAGCCGATTCCAACTTCATCCGGGCCGGAATTTTGTCTTCTATCAAGGGGGGATGAATTTGCTGAGCAGGTCGCAATTTCCTGTCATCAGCGAACATTTGACTACATTGAAAATGGCAAGCGAGCAGGAGATATTATTATTCGCCATTTATGGTTAAAGCGTGGTTGATCAGTCGCTTAGGAGGCACAACACTAAACAACTCAGAATTTCATGAGTCCCATGTTTTTCACAGAAAATGCAATTATTGAAATTATTGAGCGCGAAACATAACAAAATATAATTTATGCCAATAATGAACTGGAAGCAATTGCTGAACCCGAAACGTCCTAGGAAATCCAGCATGGGCGATGATGACCGGGTGCAGTTTGAACGGGATTATGATAGGTCTATTTTTTCAACGCCAGTGAAACGTCTGCAAGACAAGGCTCAGGTGTTCCCACTTGAACCTCATGATGCTGTTAGAACACGTCTCACTCACTCCCTAGAAGTTTCAGCCGTAGCACGTGGGTTGACGATTTCCGTTGGAAAGTGGTTACTCAAAGAGGAGATCATCGAATCTGGAATGGAAAGGCAGATCGAGGCGATTGCGGGAACCTGTGGCTTAATCCATGATCTTGGAAATCCTCCTTTTGGTCATGCAGGAGAGGATGCAATCCGCGAATGGTTCAAGAAAAGGGGCGTTGCGAATCTCCGCGAAGAACTTAAGGATGAGCAACGAGTTCAGGATCTTTTGCAGTTTGAGGGTAACGCTCAAACACTTCGTTTGGTGTCGAAGCTGCAACTCTTGGCCGACTTTAATGGGCTAAATCTGACATATGGAACCCTGTCTGCGAGCTGCAAATATGTATCGGCTTCTAACGAGGCAAACAGTGCACACCATGACCATGCACGGACAAAGCCAGGATATTTCTCTACTGAGAATGAATTAATTAAGAGGATTAGGGAAGAGACAGGTACGGGAGATGCCCGCAACCCGATCACATTTCTTGTTGAAGGCGCGGATGACATTGTTTACTGCGTCGCTGACATTGAGGATGGTATCAAGAAAGGGATCATATCTTGGGAAGAGGTTAGTGCCATATTAACTGAAGATGGAAAAAGTGATGCGAATAACACGATCTCGAAAGTGCTAGATGCCAAGGATAATATTTTGAAAGCAGGGCGTCCTGCTGTACCCTCTAATCTATCGAACGATGTGCATGGGTCGGCCTTTAGAACAGCAGCGATTGCCATTCTGGTTCCTGATGTAGTTGCGACCTTCAAGAAACACTATGGTGAGATTATGGCGGGTGTCTATCTGGGGGAGCTTGTGAATGATGGCGAGTGTAAAGCATTTGTGAAGTCGCTGAAAAAAATCGGTCGCAGTCGAATTTATTGCACCGATTCAACACTTAAACTTGAGTTAATGGGCAGGGAGATCATCCATGATTTATTGGATCTCTACTGGGAAGGAGCCGAAACGCTTGCCACGGATGGGAAAGTTCAGACGAAAAATTTTTCGGGACGGGCAGGAGCTCTTTTGTCACAAAACTACAGAGAGGTATTCTGTCACTTTGTGCTTGCTGATGCAGAAGGTAATGATCGGTACCACCGCTACTTACTGATTACGGATCAAGTGTGTGGGATGACTGATACCTTTGCGAAGAGGCTCCACTCAGAGTTGAAAAATGGATGAAGAGCAACAGATTCAACTTCTAAAAAAGCTCCTTCGAGATGAGCTGGCGTCCTTCTGTCGTCATGCAACCAAAAGTTGGAAAAAATCAATTTCTGATACCATTGATGAAGTTCGTAGACAGGATTGGAATGCGGTTTTTTTCGGCGGAACCCTTCGGTCACTATTAATTTCTCGGTTGAGCAATAATAAGCCGGGAAGACCGCGAGATATCGATATTGTAATAAGTGGCGCAAGCCTTGATGAATTACGAAACTCATTTGAGCCGTTCATATCCCGTCAGACACGCTTTGGTGGATTGCAACTGAAACGAGTGAATTGGCAGTTCGATGTTTGGCCTCTTGGGGAAACCTATGCTTTGAAGGAAAGTAAGGTTGAGTCGCCCACGTTTTCTGATCTTCCCATGACAACCTTTTTTAATATTGAAGCTATTGCTGTTGAGGTATGGCCACAACTTGGCCATCCAAGAAAGATATTTTCAGGTGATGACCAGTTTTTTCGAGGTATAATCAACCGCACGATAGAAATTAATCATGAACAGAATCCCTTCCCCGAACTGTGTGTTGTTCGAGCTTTGGTGATGGCTGCTAACTTGCACTTGAAGGTTGGGCCACGACTTCTTTCATATCTTTGGAAACATGGAGAAATGATGTCACCGATGGATTTTGAAGTTATTCAAGAGAAGCACTATGGCACAGTTCAGTGGACTCGTTCACTTTTTGAGACGGCTATGGCAGAGGTTAATTCAGCAGTTAGATATAGAGTTGCCGAAGCTATAGAATTAACTCTGCCAGGCCAAATGACACTCTGGCCTGAAGATGAAATCTATCAGCAACGTATTCGTTTGCGTACAATGCCACTGGCCTAGTGTACAACAAACCACAGAGAGTCTGAGCTGTTGATGCAGCACAATCCTTTCAATTAGACTGGAAGGCTTTTCATGTTTCTGTATACAGCCCGTACAGTGGCCCTTTTCCTTTGCAATCACATTGCATACTGTCACACTTTCATGCTAAACTTGTCACACTGCTAGAATTTCCAGTTGTTGATTATCAACAAGTTATGCGTGAAGAGATGTATTCCCACCACTTCCGTCATGTGTATGAAATGCCCTAGGATAAATCTGGAGGGATGAATCCCGGTTCCCCTTTCACTAAATCCTCCCGGCAGACCTTTCTCGATTCAAAAAATCTCCGGGTTTCATGATCTGGAGTCCGTAGAATCCAATGCCCATCAGAGGAGCAAAATCACCCCTGTCAAGAGTGAGCAATACATCCGCGTAGGCAAGGGCAGTGAAAAGAATGGGACGGTCTTTGGCCGGAAAGAAAACCACTGGCCAATCCATCACTAGACTATCGCTGACAAGCATCAGTGAAGAGGAAAGCTTTTCCCATGACTCGACTGCACTAGCACCAAGGAAAGGAAGGTTTGATTGAACCTCCGATCTTGCATAATGGCTGTACAGAAGACTCCAACCAGCTGCTTTCTGGTACTCAAAAATGGCGAGGGAGGCACCAGTGGAACTGCCAGCAGCAGCAAGCAAGACGCTGCTATCCAGGAAGATTTTCACGCCCCGCGTTGAAAGCGGCGCATGTCTTCCTCATCCTCATCAATCCATCCTTGGATTTGTTCTTTGGAAAAAACCCTTGGCTCAGGAAACAGCGGCCCCTTGGAGCGAAGTTGCTCTACGAGGAAAAGCAACAACTCCCGCTGCTGAGGCTCGGGAAGAGTCTCAGCGGCATTTTCGATCTCAAGAAGCGTGGCCATCTGAAAGACTACTATCCCCACCAATGCACCAAATCAAGCTCAAGTCCGTCATCACAGAGAACTATTCCACCAGAATCCCATTAAACAAAGTGGTTGTCAGTGATACACCAGCATGATACATTCAACAAATACAGTGGCCTGCAAACACTGATAAATACTGCATCCGAGAGATTTTAGTCTATTTCCCTCCCTCACCGCCATTTTAGATAGGGACCATCGACCACGGGGCTAGGTTCCTAAGGGTTAAGACGGCATGGGGATAATGAAAATCCATCCATGAAATTCCGATTAGGATTCCGACCAGTAGCCCACCCGCGAAGCGGTAACACGCCGGGATGATTTCGTCGTTCATGAAGAGGGTGGATTGATGGGAAATCTACCTGCCTTGCTCGCACGATGATACGACAAGGAGCGTCCCCGCCAGATTGTCGGCACAACCCCCAGGGGAAAGATTACTTTGGGTGAAGGTCCGATGCAGTTTTTCCGCACGCTCAAACCATCCGTCACGAACCACTCCCCCCTGCTCAAAAAAATCCTTGGCGGATTGTCTGACAAAGACTCCTGATTCCGGACCTCCGCGAAAAATCACATTGGTATCTTCCACTCTTTCCATGATGGCAAAGAGGGTATGAATGCACCGGGTATTCTCATCCAACCCTAACGACATAGCTTCAACATAGGATGGAATACCGATTTCAAAAACACCGGGAAAACCGCGCGCTGCCTCCTCTCTAGCCCCGCCAACCCCAGTCTTCCTGCGAACCCATGCCCCGTGGCTTGCCTCGGGATCGCCTGCACAAGCGTGGGCTTGCAAGGCATCCCCCCATCGTTCAAAAAGCACTTCACGCACCCTCTCAGGTGTCATCGGTTTTCCGTCGGATTTGGCACACGACAGAGCGGCCACGAGCATTCCAAGCGAAAAGATGGCCCCACGGTGCGTATTGACGCCATTGGTCGCACGCAACATCTCCTTTTCAGCGGCAAGGCCGAGGGGAATGAGAGAGTCTTGGAAGAAAGATTGTGCCCGACCGGCAGCGGCGATTTTTGCAAATGGGAGAAGCAGCGCATGAGCGGAACGACTCATCAGATCGTAGTCCATGTCGGCATGCGCCCCGGAATCCACCCGACTCACAAGACCGGGTTTCGGATAGGCTTCTAGTTCCTGTAAGAGGGCCGATACCGCCGAGCGGGCCAGAGAAAGATCCTCTGCTTCAAAAGTCTCGGGAGATTCGGAGAAGGAGGTCATTTCCAGATGTCCCCCCGACTGATCATTTGGACTGACGTAAGTGATTTGAAGAGGAGCGAGGGAGCATCACTGCAATATTCCCGCCAGTGAACTTCGCCCAGTCTCGGAATAGAAAGCTCGCCATCGATTGAAAACGGAAGCTCCGAGGCCTCTTGTTTCAGAAAGGTGATCGCCCGGCTGGCTTCAGCTTTGGTACCGACCTTGATGAGGATATCCAGATCGGAAGACGCACTCGCATACGGATCTCTCGTGAGCATTTGCCACATCCAGCTTCCAAAAACGTGGACATCCAATCCAGCGCTCACCACCTCCTGCGAGAGTTTACGAAGAGTCGTCGGTGCTGCGATTGCATTAGAGTGGACGACTTCAAAAAGAGAAGGGGGATTCTCCACGCGCAGAATGTTTTCCCGCAAAGTCTGCACGGCGAAACGCCGAGGTTTGGAATCCCTCTGCTTCGCTACCAGACAAAACCCCAGGGAGAGACGATCTGGATCGCCTTGCTGACGGCAAACGACAAAGGGTCTGCCCTGCCGATGCCAATGATCACTTTCTACAACATCCCGCTCCAGCTCCGGCTGTGGAGACTTGGTCAGCCACACAAGAGTGTGGCGGTGAAGATCCATCATTTGGCCGACTCAGCAAGAACGCGGTTCTGGACATCGAACGCCCATTTGCGGCCACCGCGCTTCTTACCAAGCTCGGCACGATGATCCTCCTGAGTTGACGAGGAAATCACGGCCGCAAGCTTTTCGGGAACATTGACGTCAGCTGACCAGACTTCATCCACGCCACCAAGCAGAGCAAACGGCTCGGCACCGAACTCGAGAGCAGGCATGGTCTTGGAAAGCGCTGTAAGAGTGGCTGCCGGAATTTTAGTGACAGCCGACATCGCCTCAATGGGCATGAGCCCAACGCTGGCGGAATCAAGCGCCTCAATGCGGTCGCCAAACATGCCGTAGCAAATAAAGGCTCCACCAATCGCCTTGCCGGTGGCAATAGTAATGAGCTTGTGACCGTTCTGCCGAGCCAGTTGCAAGCAGCTCAGCAGATGACCGAAAAAGCTGGCCAGTCCGAGCATTTCACAAGTTCGACTCGGTTCCTGGCCGGCGCTATCCACAAGCATCACAATCGGCATTTGAGGATGATTTTCGATGCAATCGATCACAAGGGATGCCAACCGCAATGCGGCGGCATTGTCAATATAGGTGCCGTCGCAAGTGCCAATCACAGCGACATTCTGCGTGAGGACTTGGGCGTATCCCGTAATTAAGGAATCTTTGACAAGAAGGGTCTTGCCCGATTCGCCAAAAAATCTCGCCAGAAGGTCGTTTGGATTGCTCGTGTTCATGGGGTTTTTCTTTTGGCAAGTGCGACAAACTCTGGACCGGAAGCCAAGGAGGCCTCTCCGATATCCGCAATCCCAAAAGCCTTCCAGATCTCTTCGGGATCACTCGTCTTTCCGAAATCACCAAGTCGCTTCTCAAGCTCCTGCTGACGGGTTTTAAGGCCCCCCAGGGTGATCGGTTGGGACTTGGAGAGAAGTTCCCCGATGGCAGCTCCCACAGAGGCGGAATCGTCATGGGTCAGCACATCGGCATCGTTGAGAAGATACTTGGTTTTTCCTCCACTTGTCTTCCAGACCAGCGCACGGTTCGAGGAATCATAAGCCTGTTTGCCCATCCATTTTTCGATGACAATGGGACCGGAGATCCCGAGACGACCATGTTCGGTCATGATGCGGAAATCGCAACAGGTCACCAGAATGCCCATTCCGCCATAGGCACCAATATCGGCACCGATCACGGCAATTGTCGGCACCCCCTTGGCACGGCACTCGAAAACAGCACGCATTGCTTCTGAAATTCCAATTTCCCCTGAAGAGCCTTCGTGCAGCCTCACCCCACCGCTTTCGACAAGAAGGAGACACGGAATGGCATCACGCGCAGCGGCTTTGAGAATCCCCGTGAGTTTGGCACTGTGAACCTCGCCGACCGATCCTCCGACAAATTGTCCGACCTGGGCGGCCAGATAAACCGGCTTGCCGCCGAGCGTGGCGCGCCCGATCACAAGGCCGTCGTCGAAGGAAACCGGAATATCAAGCAGCGGAAGATAAGGGCTCACCACCCGCTCCGGAGGAGGAAGCAATTCTGTAAACGAGCCAGGATCGACAAGTGAAGCAATACGCTTCCGAGCGGTTTGTTCGTGGTAGAGACTGGCGCGTTTCATGAAATTTTTTGGAGGAGATGGTCGTAGGCCTGGCGCAGTCTAAATGTCACAACGATGGGAGCGGCTCCTTGATCGTGAATGGTCACCTTCGTGCCTCCCGCCGGATAGTTGGCGGCAAAGTCTTCCAATGCGGCAAGCCAGGAATCCTCATATCCTGGAATCGAAGATTCCACATGGCATTCCATGGTGTTGGGGCTTTCGGTATTGCGCTCAAAAAGGACTTCGAGGTTGCCCGAACCGACAACGCCGGCAATCGCCCACTCCTTGTCGGGAGGCCATGAGAAGGACTTTGAGGGGAAGGTCTTGTCGAATTTTTCCATGAAGGTTGTCTGGTTACCAGTCGATGAATTGCGATGGCGGGTCGTAGAGTCCGCCCGACCAGCGGACGAGTCCCTTGATGTCCTGTGCGGCAAGAAGGCTTCGGCTCACGCTCGAAGGAGAGATCCCCAAGTCCTCTGGCAAGCGGATGATGCCTCGGGCACGAAGTTCCTGGGTTTCCTTCATGTTACGTTTCAAGCCCACCGGTGTGTAGCCTGCAACCCCCCGGATAGCAGCTTGGCGCTCCTCAATCGTCCGGCAGGCGGCAAGGTTGGCGATCCCTTCTTCGGTCACAACATGGGTAACATCATCCCCGTAAATCATGACGGGAGCGACTCCGTGCAACGCCTTTTTGATATTGGGATCTTGCGCTTCGAGTTCTTCAACGAATGTCGGCACACGACCAGATTGGAATGTTTCGGCCATCTGAACGACAAGTTTCCGTCCGGGAATCGCACCCGGACCGGGATTCGACTCCGCTCCCACTTTGAGCCATGCTTTTGTTGGATGACGACGGCCCATAGGCTGACACCCCATATTCGGTGCTCCGCCGAAGCCGGTGATTCGCTTTTTTGAAACGGTCGATGAGTTACCGTTGATGTCGATTTGAAGAGTGGCCCCGATGAACATATCGATGGCATAGTGTCCGGCGAGCTGGCCCATCGGGCGATTCGAGTGAAAGCTGCCATCACGACCGGTGAAGAAAATATCCGAGCGGGCAGCGGTATAGCGTTCCATGCCCACCTCACCTCCGACCGAGAACACGCTTTTGACCCAGCCGGACTCGATGGCAGGGATCATCGTTGGCAGGGGGTTGACCATCCAATAGTTACAGATTTTACCCTTCAGTCCGAGTTCCTCGCCGTAGGTTGGCAGCAGCAATTCGATCGCTGCGGTGTTGAACCCGACACCGTGGTTGAGCGATTGCACCTCGTATTCTTGGTAGATGCCGCGAATCGCCATCATCGCCATCAGGATCTGTACCTCGGTGATTGCCGCCGGATCCCTGGTAAAGAGCGCGGTCAGGTGCATCGGATAGGGTGCCTCCACAATCAGATCCACCTGATCGGCTGGAATATCAATGCGGGGAATCGAGTCCACTATCTCATTTACCTGGGCAAAGATAATGCCGTTCGAGAATGCGGTGGGCTCCACGATGGCAGGCGTATCCTCTGTGTTGGCAGCCAAGTACAAATTACCTGCACGATCCGCCTGCACCGCCGCAATGAGGGCGACCCGTGGCGTCAGGTCCATATAATACCTGGCGTAAAGTTCGTTGTAGGTGTGGATCGCTCCGATCGGAAATTTTCCTTCGGCCAGCAGTTCCGCAACCGCCTGTCCCTGCGGTCCGGCGTAGCAAAAGTCCACCTGCTTCACAGCCCCTTTCTTGAAGAGCTCCAAATGCGCCGGAAGCGTGATGCAGGACATCACGAGGTGGATGTCGTGAAGATCCTTGATGTCGAGTGTCGCCAGCTGGTTGGCAAAAAAATCGGCCTGTTTCTGATTGTCTCCCTCAAGACAGAGGATGTCGTCCGGCTCGATAATCAGCTTGAGAACATCGGCAACCTGGTTCGAGGAGACAAACTTCCCATTGGTCATCCCGGCAATGCGACGAATGCGTTCCTCTTTATTGAGTTGCCGGGTATTTTTAGGGGTTGGTGCCATAAAGGAAGCCTTGTTTCGTACGGATGAAGGCCTGTAGCAAGAATATTCTTATCCCGAAGCTGACTAGGCCATCCAATCATGGAACTGTCAACTACCACAAGCCCCTGATCCCTGAAAAAAGACCCGCCTGCACAGAGTCAGGACTCTTTCCATCCAAGAGCCTCAGCTGCTGAACTCACCACCCTTTTGCAGTTCGACGTGCATAAAACCTAAAAGCATCACCGGAATACCACTACTCTTCTACTTTATCCCACCTTGGGTGGCCCTTGGATCCCTCTCTGTGGTAAAAAATTCGGGTGATCAGAAGATTATGAATGCCAAATCTTTTTCTAAAGTGCTCTAAACCGCTCTCATCTTGAACTCAGGAAAGCTGGAATTTCACGAGTTGATGCCAAAGAAAAAATAGAAGGTTGTTCAGGCAAGTCGATAGGCTTTCTGCGCCGTCTCTCCAAAAATCTGAGACTGCTCCGCTGGGGAGAGTTCACGGGTGAGATTCCGCACGGTGTCCACCCACTGCCTGTATCCGGTAGCGAGCAAACAGACGGGCCAGTCGGAGCCAAACATTAGCCGCGATGGTCCGAAGGCATCGATCACCGTTTCGACATAGGGTCGCAGTTGTTCCACCGACCAGTCCGTCCAGTTGGCTTCTGTCACCACACCGGAAAGTTTGCAGAAGACATTTTCCCGCTTCGCAAGTTCGTGGAGATTTGCCTTCCAAGGTTCGAGGAGGTCCGCCTTGACGCGTGGCTTTGCAATGTGATCGAGCACGAAAACCTGTGCTGGATGGCGATCCACAAACTCGATCGTTTCGGACAACTGATGCTCGAAAACAAGAATGTCGTAGATGAGATCTCGTGATCTCAAGGCACAAATCCCGGCGTTGAAATCATCGCGCAACATGAAGCCATCGGGCTCACCTTGGAGCACATGACGCACACCGCGCAACTTTGGCTCCGTCATTATTCGATCAAGGTCTTCAGTAACAGTTGGCGAGACGAGAGGAACCCAGCCGACGACTCCTTTAATGAAGTCATTGTTACGGGCATTCTCCAACAACCAGGTTGTCTCACCCAAGGTTTGTCTGGCTTGCACAGAGATGACTGCATCAACGCCAGCTTCGGATATTTCTACAGCCAGATGTTCTGGACCAAAATCTCTCCTGATCTTCTGCATGGAATCATCGATCCAGTCGTAGTCGACAGCATCGTATTTCCAAAAATGATGATGGGCGTCGATAGTCACCGCAACAAGACTCAGAGTTTCAACGCCCGCTGACGATAATGCTCGTCGATGCGATTGGCGATCCGATCCACCTGCGCCGGTTCCAGAAAATTAGGGCCTCCAAGCGTCGCCGCTCCCAGAAATATCTGCGCTGCCTTATCAGCCATGTACATCGCCGCCTTCACTGCGTTTGACGAGGAACCCAAGGTAATGATGCCGTGATTTTCCAGCAGAATAACCCGGGGAGGTACGCCATAGGACTCCAGAAAACGCACCGTTTCGGTACGGATGATTTGAGCGAGTCGAAGGCCGGGGTCCGTGTAAGGAACAAAAACGCTGGCTCCCCCGCAGCAGACGATTTCATCGGGGAATGTCCGGCATTGCGCGAACTCGCGGGCTCTGGGGGAACAAAGGATGCTATTCACCGCAATCGAGTGTGTGTGTCCCACAAATTCGATGCCTGGAAGTGAGAGGAGATAGGCGTGAAAGAGGGCCTCGACCGAAGGTTTCTTCGCCGTGGGATCAATCCGGCATGCGAGGAGTTCGTCTTCAATTTCCTGATCACTCAAATCTTCCCGATCAAGCATCGCCAACAGCGGAGTGCTTTGACACGCGACGAGGTCATTTTCTCCAAGTGTACCAAGACTGCTGCCGCTGGCCTTTACAAGGAAGGAGGCTTCGTCGATTTTGGCGGAAGTGTTACCCTCCCCCAGGATGGCCAATTGGCGAGGCTCCGCTCCTAGATCATGAGACAAGGCGAGGAGGGATTCCATTTTACTGATAGGATTGTTCATGAAAGTCAGGCGTAGAGGGCACCAAAGTTTGCGCACGCACGGTAGTCGGCACTTTCCAGCCCCTGAGTGCCGAAGGCAGCCCAGGAACTTGGACGGAAGATCTGCTCGTTTCCGACGTTGTGCATGTACACTGGGATTCGAAGCATCGCCGCGAGTGTGATCAGATCGGCACCAATATGCCCGTGACTGATCGCACCATGATTAGCACCCCAGTTGTTCATCACGCTGTAAACGTCACGAAAGGCACCTTCGCCGGTAAGCCGCGGAGCAAACCAAGTGCTTGGCCAGGTTGGATTGGTACGCTCATCCAGGATCGAGTGAACTTCCTCTGGCAAATCAACCGTCCACCCCTCGGCAATTTGCAGAACGGGACCAAGCCCTTTGACAAGATTGAGACGGCACATCGTCACCGGCATGCCACCGCGTGTCAGGAAGCGCGTGGACCAGCCTCCACCAG